>Ga0209567_10000468_pt1 | contig 22104 bp, 19 predicted proteins | sample COG_12_FD_184756 | JGI IMG/M metagenome (GOLD analysis project Ga0209567, IMG submission 184756) | Pelagic marine sediment microbial communities from the LTER site Helgoland, North Sea, for post-phytoplankton bloom and carbon turnover... | ecosystem: Environmental > Aquatic > Marine > Neritic...
CTTTAAATGAGAAAGAAGAGGTTCTTCCAACCACTTTTAATTCCTTGAATTTGCAGAGAGAATTTAGTATTTCCACGGCAATACCATCACTGTAAAATTCCTGGTCCTTCTTAGGGCTCATATCAAGGAAGGGCAGTACGGCAATTGAATTTTCTCTAAGCGAGTCAGAAGTGGAAGCCACAAGTGTATTCTGCGTATCTGATGTATCGATAAAATTTACGGCTATAGCAATTATTAAAACAACCAATATGACCACATTTAGTCGTTTATTGGTTGTTGATGTTATTGATTCATCTGAGGAAACCTGAGCCGTCTTTTTTAAACCTTCAGGCGTTACTTCATAGACCCAGGAGAAAATCATCCAAATTGGTAAACCAACTGCCATTAAAATCATCAAGGTTTTTAAGACCCATCCCAGTGCCTGAAATTCCAGAAGAATTATTGTTAAAACCTGAACTAATACCCAAGCAACAACAATATAGGCCAAAGTTGCTTTAATAACATTTCTGCGCTTAAGTTCATCAAGAAACTTCATTACTATGCAGATTTACCTTAAAACAAAATAATCTAATAGTGCTTGCAAATACAATGATATTTATCACGTGTTAAGTAAGAACCCATAAAATATAGCCATTATGGCTGAGCTTGTTCAAATACCGACTCGTGTACAGATAAATAGAAATCCAATACGTACCGAATTGGTTTTTTATTTTCAAGGTGTTCTCATGTGACCTGTATCAGTTTGTGGGAGAGAGCAACTTAATTTCGCTGGATTAGCTTTTGAGAAGGTAACTATTTGTCCACAATTATAACAGACAGTTCAATCCAGCTCTTTAATCATAATATTTCTAAAGGAGACCTCGCCAGGATGATCCTGAAAACAAATATGTCCCTTAGAGAATTTTCCAAAATCATACCAGCGTGCATCGCCCAAATATTCTGATTCTTCAGTCTCAGACTTACTAAACTTACTACCTTGAAGCATGGCATCCCATTCCGGTCCTTGTAGCGGAAATGAATTAATTAGAACGTCATTGAGGGTTACCTCCCCCAGATTGGCTTTATAATCAATTTTGATGTGATAGGAGTTCCATTCGCTGGCAGGTTTGGCTGCATTTAATTCAGTAGGGGCTGATAAATCATATAATGCCCCAACAAAATGCTTATGTGCTTCCAGATCCTCCATGACATTATTTATTTCTATATCTCCCCCAAGTACAATACTGGGGTCTTCGTAAATCGCAGGATCTAAAATTTGGATTTCCTGCCCCGTTTGATATGGATAATTATATTTTTCATCTTCGTTTACCCCCCACATAAAACCACTATTGCCCCCGGCTATAATTTTCCAATCAAATTTTATTTCAAAGTTCCCGTATTCTTTGTCCGATAGAAGGCTTGCATCACCTTCTCCCGATTCCATATCCGAAATCCCGTTAAATATCAAGGTGTTATCTTCTACAATCCAGCCTTTTGTTGACTCAAAATCCTGAAAGGTGTGCCAACCTTCCAGAGAATTATCTACAATTAAAGATTTCCATTCAGAATCCTCACTTTTACAATTCGTAAAAAGTAGGATCATTAAAAGGGGTAAAACTATTTTTCTCATATCAATATTTTAGACGGTTAACTGAAAGCCAACTGAGTTAGGATAAAGTTAAGTTAAACATTTGATTACTTGCAAGATAAGAATGAATATTTAACTGTTTCGTCTTTGGGATTCGCCTGCCCTTGCCCTGCTTTTAAGGACTATATTCAAGACGTATTTTATTAATAATTTATTGCCGATTTATACTTACCATAATAAAGAGAGAACAACGTCCAGATAGATATCGGGAGGTAAACTCACCGGCTCCGCTACTCCCTCCATCCCTCGTAATTTTCATCCGTTGATTTGGGAGTTTTTTGAATCAATAAAAAACCCATCGCCATTGCGATGGGTTTTTTTACTATCTGCTTTGTGGTTTATTACTGAACCACATTCATGCTATCAATAATCCTATAAATTTATTGTTTATTAAAAACAGCTAAAATCATAAGTGCCTGTAGAATTAGCAGAATTAACACCATCAAACGACTCTGAAGTATATATTCCTCCTGATTCAGAAGTAGGTTGAAGGAAATATTCCTCATAAGCACCCTGACCATAATTTAACGTAATCGTACCAGAATTATCCGAATACACATATGTGTACGATTGTGCAGTATAAGTTATCTGACTTTCCGGATTAATTCCGGATACTTGTTCATTAGGGGCATTAAAAGTATAACGTATAGTTAAACCGGAAGCCACACTGGACCCCCCAATTTCTCCTACATTTATATTAATAATACAACCGGAAATGGATTCCGGCAACTGGAAGCTGTTAGATTCTTCGTCACTGTCAGTTTCACAAGAAACAAAGGTTAAAACCACAATAAGACATAAAAAGGCATACTTTTTCATAAAATAAAGATTTGATTAGGCGTAACTAAACTTGATTTAGGAGCGTTAGGTACTTACAATTTGTAGGCCTCGGAAAAATAGTTTTCTTTGGCTTGTCTCCTTACCAACAAAATTCTTAGGTCGGTTGGTTAGTCCTGCCTGTAAGGGTTTGGTTGATAAAATTCTTAGATTATTTAACGTATTAAGGATATATTTATTGTTGCAAAAAAACTCGATAAAAAAATTTACAAATAATTATATTAAAAATCAGGTGTCGCTCTAATTTTTTGTTGAAAGCAAAGCTGCCTGTTACAAGGCTTAAATTGGTTCTAACAAACCTATTATGAGCCAATAATCACAATCCAATTTTTATGTTCACCCCTATCTGATAAAAAGTATTTAGCTTTTACAAATTAATCCAATGTTTATGCAACTCAGTATTAAGAGAAAACGAATTTTATAAATACCTTTATTAAAATTAATACCAGGTTGGTTTGCAATAAAAAATGAACTAAATTATGTGCAAAATGTAGTCGTAAACCGGACTTTAAAGAAATAATATGAAAGCACTTTTTTTTACAAGAGAATTTCCGCCATATGTTTACGGAGGCGCAGGGGTGCATGTTGAGTATTTGGCTGCCGAATTAGCCAAACTTATGGAGCTGGAGGTTCGCTGTTTTGGCGACCAGGATGAAAAAATCGATAATCTATCGGTCAAAGGATATCCCTATGACAATCCCGTTTTTAACAATTCTAATGATAAACTTAAAGCAGTATTAAAAACATTAAGTACCTGTGTTCATATGAACGCTGATGACATAGATGCTGATATCGTGCATTGCCATACCTGGTATTCGCACTTTGCCGGTATTACAGCCAAATTACTTTATGGAATTCCGCTGGTGGTAACCACACATTCATTAGAACCTTTAAGGCCATGGAAGAGAGAACAACTGGGAAGGGGTTATGATGCGTCATTATGGATAGAAAAAACGGCAATAGAAATGGCTGATGCCGTTATTGCTGTATCAAATGAAACAAGAGATGATGTCCTGAAATATTTTGATGTGGATAAGGACAAAATTAAGGTAATATATAACGGGATAAATCTTGAAGAATATGTAGTTACCCAAGAAACTGCCGCCTTAGATAAACACCATATCGATAAGTCCAATCCTTATGTACTTTTTGTGGGTAGAATCACAAAGCAGAAAGGGATCATACATTTGGTGAATGCCATCAAATATATTGATCCGGATACTCAGGTTGTTTTATGTGCAGGAGCACCAGACACTCCTGAAATTGCCAAAGAAATGGAAGACAGTGTTAATGAAGTAAAGAAAATCAGGGATAATGTTATCTGGATAGCTGAAATGCTCGATAAAAAATCGGTGATACAACTTTATTCCCATGCTGATGTTTTTTGCTGTCCTTCAATATACGAACCTTTCGGAATAATCAATATTGAAGCCATGGCCTGCAATACAGCAGTTGTTGCCAGTGCTGTAGGAGGAATAAAAGAAGTGGTGGTGGATGGTGAAACGGGAATCCTGGTGCCTTTGGAGCAACAAAATGTGGCGCCTTTTGAACCCGTAGATCCTGATAAATTTGCACAAGATCTGGCAAAAGGCATAAACACCGTAATAAATAACAAAGAATTGCAGCAATCTATGGCCAATAAAGGCAGAAAAAGAGTAGAAGAAACATTCGACTGGTCGGCTATAGCTCAACAAATTGAAACCTTATACAAATCTTTAATAAACTAAAAATATGTTCACGAAAAGCGTTCTAGCTATTATATTAGGGGGAGGTCAGGGATCACGCCTGTTTCCATTGACTGAAAAGAGATCAAAACCTGCAGTACCTATAGCAGGTAAATATCGATTAGTAGATATTCCTATTTCCAATTGCATTAATTCGGAAATAAAAAGAATGTATGTATTAACACAATTTAATTCTGCATCCTTAAACAAGCATATTAAAAACACTTATCATTTTAGTTTCTTCAGTAAGGCTTTTGTAGATGTTTTAGCAGCCGAGCTGACTATGACCAGTGGCGATTGGTTTAAGGGCACAGCGGATGCAGTTAGGCAAAGTATGCATCATTTTATGCAGCATGAATTTGAATACGCTTTAATTCTGTCCGGGGATCAGTTATATCAAATGGATTTTAACGACATGATCCAAAAACATATTGATAGCGAGGCAGATATATCTATAGGAACCATTCCGGTTCATGCCAATGATGCTCCTGCTTTTGGAATATTGAAAAATGATAATGAAGATAACATTACGTCCTTTATTGAAAAACCTGTTACTGATTTATTACCAGACTGGCAATCCGAAGTAAGTGAAGAAATGAAGGCGGAGGAGCGTTTTTATTTAGCTTCAATGGGCATTTACATATTTAACCGCGACCTGCTTATTGAACTAATGAATAATCCGGATACCATGGATTTTGGTAAAGAAATCATCCCGCAATCTATTGGAAAACACAAAGTAGTCAGTTATCAGTTTGAAGGCTATTGGACGGATATTGGAAATATAGATTCTTTCTTTGAAGCCAATCTGGGATTAACAGACAATATCCCAAAATTTAATCTTTTTGACACTAGACGGGTTATCTATACAAGGGCCAGAATATTGCCTACATCCAAGATAACCGGAACTCAAATAGACAAAGCCGTAATAGCCGACGGATGTATAATTCACGCCACCAAAATTGAGCGGTCAGTCATTGGAATACGATCCAGAATAGGGGCTGGTTCTACCGTTATCAATACCTATATGATGGGCTGCGATTACTATGAAACTTTAGAAGAAATAGAAGATAACAAGATTAAAATACTGATGGGAATTGGAGAGAGATGCTTTATAAAAAATGCCATCATTGATAAAAATTGCCGTATAGGTGATGATGTTAGTATTGATGGAGGTCCGCATCTGGAAGACATTGAAACCGATACATATGTCATTAAAGATGGTATTGTAGTGGTTAAAAAGGGAGCAGTAATTCCCACAGGTTTTAAGATCTAATCCGAACGGCAGCTTGTAAGAAAACTTTCTTTGCAAAAACACAAAACCTGTTGCTAACAGGTTTGTGTGTTAAATTTTCACACCCGCAGAAAAATTTTCTTTTTATACAGCACGTACAAAAATGCCCATTGTACCCCTATATAGCACAAAACCATAACTACAGCATTGTAAGGATCCCCAACAAGCTGACCCAGCCATTTGAACAAGGCCGATGTGGTATACGCCCAATCTATAAAACCACCGGCCATATAAATCAAAATAGAGTTCATACCAATTACTTTAAAGAAAAACGCCCATTTTTTGTGCCCCAGGATATCAATAATGTAATAAAAAACCGCCATTAAAAGCATGCTTATACCACCACATTGCAAGGTGAAAGAACTGGTCCATAAGTTTTTATTGATTGGTAAAACCAGGTTCCAAAATTGAGCCACGAAAATGAGAATAATACCAATAACTACCAACCGGACCGCTGTTTCTTTTTGTTTATCAACACCACCTTTTTTCAATAAATTTCCCGCAAAAATGCCTAGTAGACAGGTTGGGATGGCGGGAATTGTGGATACAAAACCTTCAGGGTCATGTATGCCCAGATACAATTTTCCGGGCATTATCAGGGTGTCCAGATAGGAGACAAAATTACCTTCCATAGTCAAGTCTCCCATGGGGTAACCGGGAGCCGAATTAAACATTAAAAGGAACCAATAGCCAAGAAGCAATGCGCAGAACCAAATAATTTGGCCTCGTTGTTTGGTATAGAGGTATATAATGTTTGCAAACATATAGGCCAGGCCAATACGCCCCAAAACACTTCCAAATCGAATTTCTTCCAGGGGCCGAATTTCCAGACCATTATTATAAATAACCCCGAGGAGAAACAGGATCAGGCCTCTTTTAATGACACGGAACAGCAAGGATTTGCGGCTAACTCCTTTTTCAAGTTGTTTCCCCACAGAATAGGGCGTGGCAACCCCTGCAAGAAAAAGGAACAAAGGAAAGATCAAATCGTAAAAAGCAAAGCCGTGCCATTCAGGATGTATAAACTGCCCGGATAAGGAATTCCAAAATGACGAATTAGTAATCTCTGCCATTTTATGAAATATTTCCTCTGCGCCAATGATCCAGAACATGTCAAATCCGCGTAGGGCATCCAGTGAATAGAGGCGTTGGCTCGTAATAGTTAATTTCATACTTATTTTTGGTTGGTCTTGAGATAAAGATAATAGAATATCTATTTCCTTCAACTTTTAATTAAATACCATAAATGGATTTATTGTATATTTAAATCGTTAATTAATTCAAAATGTACTTAATAAGGAATGGCAGATAATGAGAATTCAGTAACGAAACAAGATCCTAATAATTATTGGGAACAATTGGAGCGATTGGAAAAACTAATCAGGGCATCTGAGCTCAAAGCGGGTATTATATTTTCATTTCATGGATTAGTTTTGGGGGTGTTTTTTGACAGGTTAGAAGAACTTCAGCCAATTTTCCAGGAAGGTTCCCTCTTTATTGCATTGACCTGTTTTTGGATGCTCAGCGCATTGATTTCTATCTTCTTCTGTTTTAAGTGTTTTAAACCTCAGATTAGTAAGAATTATGAAAAAAATGTACTGTTCTTTCGTGATGCCGTATACGCATTCGGAAGTATAGAGAAATTCTCCAAAAAATTGATTGAAATATTTGGCAAAGATGAAGATTTTTACACCCAATTAAGTCAGCAAATTTATATTGAAAGCCAAATTATTGATCAGAAATTCAAAAATGTAGCACACGCCATTAGGTTCTTTGCTCTTAGTTTTATATTTATAATAATTATTGTTATTGTTTGGTTTATTCATTTGTATTTGTAATTGAGGTTTCGATTCACAGAATCTACAGCAATTGTATATTCCGTTCATGTCGTATTTATACTTCTTTCGGTAAGAAAAACCTTATGTTGGGAAGGTAAAAAGGCCTATTCGTCCTTAAATTTAAAATAGATTACCCTTAACTTCTTATCTTTTTTGAAGAAAAAAGTATTAATCAATTAGCTAAAACCAACTAACTATGGAAAATCATAATATCATACTTTTTGTTGAAACTGCTAATATCACAAAGGAAAACATAGAAGAATGCTGCTCTTTTCATCAGGAGGATATGGGTAGTTCCCCATCTAAGCATACGACCACAATAGATGCGGGAGAAGCTTTAACCTGGTTAGGGCTTTCAGTTTCCAATCCAAATGACGTTGTCAATATTACCAAAATAGAATATAAAGGTGGAGCTGATCTTTTTGGTCGTCCTAAGCTTAATGGGGACGGAGGAGATCCTGAAACTGTTATAGGTACTGTTATAAGCGCCCCTAAAGATGAGGAAACATATACCATTACTTTTACAGTTTTTAATGGTAATAACGGGGGGAAAAGAAATGGAAAATTTACATTGGACCCAAAACTTATACCACCAAATTGATATTCCATAACCTATGATTATACGATGATGCCAGGAGATCCTTGTTTCAGAGAACTATACTTTAAAAAAGTCTGTTTTTTAATAGGCTTTTTTTATTTTATTTTCTTTGCCGGATATAGTCAGAATCAAGCGGTTGCAGATAGTCTGGAAGCTATTTATCTATCAGGTGATTACAAGAACGAGGATAAACTAAAAATCTTAAATAAAATTACTAAGAATCAGGCTGATGCAGAAAAAAAACTTACCTATAGTCTCGAATTAATCGATGCCGCCAGAGCATCAGATTCTGTAAAATATATTATTACCGGATTTGCGGAAAAAGGCAATGCATTAAGACTTAAAGGTGATCTCAGCCAGGCACTGAAATCTTATTTTGAAACGGCAAATATAGCAACCCGTGAAGAGGCCAAAAGCGACCTTGGCTTGGCAAAGTTAGCTATTGCCGATGTTTATTCAATAATGGGTAATCACGACGACGCCGTCAAGTATTATCAGAATGCCATCAAAATTTTTAGGGAAGTAAAAGATACTGTGAAAGTTGCAACAGCGCTAACCAATGCTGGGGATGATTACTTTATTAATGGAAAATTGGATTCTGCACTCATCTATTTTGAAGAATCAGATAAGATCTTCAGGAATAGCAAATACCCAATTGGTACGGCCTACAATAAAGGGAACATTGGGATGGTCTATGCAGAACAGGGAAAGGATGAGCGGGCAGAAGCGAATATCAATCAAGCGATTGCGATTCTTGAAGAGCTGCAGGATTACTACCCCATTTCTGTCTACCTGACCTATATGTCCGATATCTATTTAAAAAAGAATGACCGGGCCACTGCTCTAAGCTACGCGCAAAGAAGTTTGGAATTGGCCCTTAAGTATGGCCTTAAAGATCAGATCAGTGAGGCCAATTTGCAACTTTCCGAACTGTATGAACAGGCCGGAAACTATAGAGAATCTAACAGTTACTACAAGAATCACATCGTATACCGCGATAGTGTTCTGAATATTGAATCTGTTAAGCAAATGGCCGATCTGCGGACAGATTATGAAGTTTCTCAGAAGCAGGTAGAAGTAGATCTGCTGGAGAAAGAATCTGAAATACAGCAGTTAAAAGACCGAAGGCAAAAAACCATTATTTATGTTTCCATTATAGTGCTAATTCTTGTTTTCTTCCTGGCCATGGGACTATACAGGCGCAATATATTTATCAAGAAAACCAAGAATATTATCGAAGAGGAAAAGAACAGGTCGGACGAGTTGTTATTGAATATCCTTCCCGAAGAAACAGCCATAGAATTAAAGCAGCGGGGCAAGGTTAAAGCCAAAAAGTTTAATTCCGTATCTATCATGTTTACTGATTTTAAGGGATTTACGCATTATGCGGATAATCTGGCTCCTGAAAAATTGGTGGAAACGGTAGACTATTATTTCTCAAAGTTCGATGAGATCATTGAAAAGTACGGTCTGGAAAAGATCAAGACCATCGGGGATTCATATATGTGCGCCGGTGGCCTTCCCTTTCCTACTAAGGACCACGCTGCTAAAACGGTGCACGCGGCCCTGGAAATGATCGAATTTGTAAATCGTGCCAAGACCCTGAACCCCACAAACCGGACTCATTTTGATATCCGTATTGGCATCAATACGGGGCCGGTGGTAGCAGGCGTAGTAGGCACCAAAAAATTTGCCTATGACATTTGGGGTGACGCAGTAAACATGGCCTCCCGTATGGAATCTAATTCGCAATCAGGAAAGATCAATGTAACAGAAAACACTTTTGTTTTGATCAAAGACAACTTTGACTGCGAGAGCAGGGGTGAAATTGAGGTTAAAAACAAGGGGCTGATGAAAATGTATTTTGTAAGTAAAATTCAGGACTAAAATAGGTGCAATGGCATTTAATACTCAATCTTAACAAGCCAGCTAACACCTTTTAAATAAAGTAGTAATAAAAAATAGCTGTGACTTTTACTGAAATTATGAACAACTCTACTATGGCTTCTATAAAGACTTTAGTAAACTATACCAGGGCTCACTTTTTATCCGAGCCATACCCATATCCATGTCCGTAATTATAATGCCTTGCTTTCCCAAAGCCCACATCATTCAGGGCATAAGCCATATTCTTCAACTTATTGGTTTTGCCAAGGTTTTTGGAGTAGTCCAGCAATTTCTTATCTGTAAACCCGGCACGGGTTACGAAGAGCGTTAGGTCTGCATACTTAGAGATCAGCATGGTATCTGTTACCAATAAAGTGGGGGCCGTATCTATTATGATATAATCAAACTCTTTTTTAACTGCATTGATAAATTTTTCAAAGCCTTCGCCCGAAAGTAGTTCGGGGGCATTTGGGGGCATTTGGCGACTGTAGCAGACCTTGATATTAAGGTCATTACTAACCCCCTTATTTATAACATTCTCCCAGTTCATAGATGAGTCTGAAAGATATTCAGAAAGCCCTTTAGATTTTTTAAGGACATCGAGATACAAATGAAGTTGGGGGTTTCTAAGATCGGCCCCGACCAACAATACCCGTTTTTTTAAACTGGCATAGGCCATAGCAAGATTAAAAGCCACTAAAGTCTTTCCTTCCCCTTTTATGGCAGAGGTTACATAAAGTATCTGGCCTGTATCTTTTTCTTTCTCCGGCAAGTGATGATTAATACTGGTACTTAACATCCGGAACGATTCTGCCAGGATTGAGCGGTCATGGAAGCCTTTAATGCTTTTTTCTCCTTTTAGAAATGGAATTTCTGCCAGCACAGGGATATCCGGGCTTAACTTTTCCAAATCCGTGCGATCGTAGATTTTAGTATCCAATGAAAACTTAATAAACAGTACCAGAAATGGCAATAACATCCCGATCATTAATGATACGGGATAAACTATTCTTCTCCTGGGTGAGAGAGGTTTACTGCTCGTTAAACCGTAATCTACCACCTTTATGGATGGCGTAGTCGTTGCCATGTTAATGGCCGCCTCTTCGCGTTTTTGAAGCAATAAAAGAAAAAGTTGTTCTTTAATGCTTTGCTGACGTTCAATGCCGCGAAGCATTTTTTCCTGTTCCGGAAGTTCCGAGAATACGGCACCGGCGCGACTACTCTCACGTCTAAATTGACTCAGGGAAGTTCTTAGATGAGCTTGATAAATATTTACAGTTTTAATAATATTTACCTTCGCACGTTCCAACTGCCCTGAAATTGTTCTTAATGTCGGATGGTTAACTCCCACAGTGGGTAACAACTTATCCCGCTCTATGGCCAGTTCATTATAATTGGCAACAAGACTGTTTAAACTCAAATTTTCCAGCCCAATGTCAGCCGGTAATAAACTGTATTCCGCCTGGTTAATTACGGTCTCTTTTAATAGTTTAGATAAGGAGATCTGGTTTTCCAATAGGGCTACTTCATCCTCTGCCTCTGATTTCCGCTGCAGGGTTACCCCGGCATCTGCTTCAATATAGGAGAGTCTGTTGGTTTGTTTAAAATCCTGTTTCCCCACTTCTATAGAATCCAGTTCACTTGCCAGGTCAACAAAGCGTTTGTCTATAACCTCCATGGTGCGTCTGGAAACCAATTGTCTGTCCAGGATCCCATCTTCATTAAACTTAGTAATAAGGGTATTCAATATGGCCTCAGAACGATCAACACTTTCCCCTTTCAGTGATAAGGCAAGGATTTCACTATTTCGATTTGTGGCTTGTACCTGTAAATCTGTTGCAAGCCCTATTACGACATCTTTCACAGGGCTTAACATTACTTCATAAGTAATATCATTATAATCCAGAAGATTAACATTTTCTGCAAGCTCTATCCCAAAAGGTAACCCGGTTGTTGGAGTGTCTGAATAATTAAAATCAACCGTAAAACTTTTTCCCTCTTCATCAATTATAATAATTTTCAGATTCTTTATTTCCAGCTCATAGATTCCTGTGCTTGCAATACTATCTGTCTCGCTGAGCTTCGTAATCACAAAAGGAGCATTCCAGATCTGCCTCGTTTTTATATTCCCTACTTCATAATAGGATACATCCAGATTTAGATCGGATACTACATAACTTAACAAACGATATGATTTTAAGACTTCTACTTCATTATCCAGATTAATCTTGGAATTACCGTTTAGCAATGACATGGCATCTGTAGCAACGTTCAGTTCCTTACTGTCATCAATAATTTTTATCTTGGCAACTGACTCATAAGTAATGGGGGCGTATCGCATAAACGCCAAACCCAATAAAAGGCAGATCAGTGTAGTAGCCAAAAACCAGGGCCAGTAGTGCAGATATTTGAACAATACATCTTTAAGGACGAACGAATCATCATAATTATCGTCAAAATCTAAACCAAATGCTGTTTCTTTCATTTCTTATTTGGTAATTATCACAATGTAGGTCATTAGAAGAGGTCTAAATTAATTAATATTTTTTGAATTTTTTGCTTTTTTAGGTATTTTGCTGCCCAAACGATTCCAATACCATCTGGGCATGGTGTAAATCACATACCAATTCATAAGTCCCTGTCTGAATTTTAATTATTGAGATACTACGGCCAAAGGTCAGGCCACCTTTCGCTTTCTTTTCTATAAAAAACGACGACACCCTTTTATCTATCCCTAAAAATTATGATTAATTGCCAGAAGTTAATAGGGATTCTCTTGTTATTTTGTTATAACGATTTTATTATTCCGTTTCCACTTTTTAGTGCCTAAAATGAGTTTTTTAGATTTTTCCAACTCTTTAATCTGCCTTTCCGAAAGCTCCATATTCTCCATCGTATTCACACTGTTTACAGTAGCTCTTTTTGTTCCCTGGGGCTCCTCTATAAAAGAATGCCTACTGCCAAGTGAAGGCACGTATTTTTTAATGTCCATGTATGCTATTCTTAAGCGGTCTTTACCCGCTTTAACATTATTCAATTTTATGACTTTTTCACGTAGCCTGTTAAAATTAAAAAGCAAAGTATAAAGTATGGATCCCAGCAGCGCAACAGATACTAATTGTATGTTTATTTCCAGATCTTTAACCAGAATGGCCAACTCTATTACCAGAATATTTATAATAGCCAAAATAATTGTAGTTTGCTTATGGCTTAATCCCCTTTTTAATAAACGATGGTGTATATGATTATTGTCTGCACTAAAGGGACTTCGCCTTTCTCCTACACGAATAACAAAAACCCGCAAAGTGTCTAAAAGTGGAAAAGATAAGGTGGCCAACAGAAGAATGGGGGCATTGGGAAAAATATACACCGAAGTTATGTCTGCATTCAAACTCAAAAAACTAATGCCCTGATAGGCCAGCAGATATCCAATAAACATGGAGCCGGAATCGCCCATAAACAGTTTGTTGGAATCTGATAAATTAAAAATTAAAAATCCTATGGTGGCGCCTATTAAACTAAAAGATATTAAGGCGAGGAGATAATGGTTATTTAACAAAAAGAAAATTCCAAATGACAAGCTCGCAATTATGCAAATGGTACCGGCCAGGCCATCTATACCGTCAATAAGGTTAAACGCATTAATTACCAAAATGAACACAAATACTGTAAATATTACAGACACCAAATATGGTAGCTCCCCAACACCTAAAAGACCCTCTAAACTTGTAATTCTTACATCCGTTAAAAAGATCACAATCCCTGAAGCGACAAGCTGACCCAGAAATTTCTTTTTTGGTGCCAGGTCAATCAGATCGTCCTTGATTCCCATAAACATAAGGATCATGGTTGCAGCCATAATTGACAATAATTTTAGCAGTTCCGGACGTTCCAAACCAACAACTATACCCAGTAACATAAGGGTGAGCGAAAATGCAGCAAATAAGCCTATCCCACCCAGCGTAGGAGTTTTTGCAGAATGCGCACTGCGAACTCCCGGTTCATCCATTAGATTCTTTAAGCGGACCGTATGGATTATAACCGGGTTCATCCTGTATGCCAAAATAAAGGCCAGTAAACTTCCCAAAAAGGCAAGCATGTAGGGATTCAATATAAAATCGTAGAAATACTCCATAAGTAGGTAAAAGGCAGTTTCTGTTAAAATTTAAGGCGTTTGTACTATTTACTTAATAATCACTGCTTTTGGGGAACAATTATTATTTTATTCTACTCTTAAACAAATCTTACAAATTATTGAAGGTTCCTTCAAATACAAAAAAAACCAATTCAAATATATACTATATTATCAGTTTAACGCCAAAATAACATATAAAATCGATTAACACCACTTTAAAATTGGCTTTACCGGTGTTTACTTTTTTATGTTTAACCAATTGAATCCTATTAACATTTATCCTCTACCCTCTATCATTAAAGGTGCTCTTTTCTTACTTTCACCTTGGGAAAATTACCAAATTTTTAAATCCAAAAACCAATATAGCTAACTTTTATACACAATTTATCAAAAGTATATTAATCCTAATTTTAATTTTTAAAATGATAATTAATAAGCAGTGAAACTGTGAATTTAACAATGCTCTAAAAAGTACATATTGACAAAATTCCTGGACTTTACAGTTGTCACAAATTCCATTACTACAAATATTTTTTCAATTGGTACATTTATTGAACAGAGAAAGATTTTGCTTTTTGGTAAGCCTTTTAAATAACAAAACAAGTATTCATGTAAGCCTCTGATTGTTTACGCAAAGATGTACCGTATGCTTATTTGTAAACTAAGCCGGAAACATTGTCTATATCAAATGCCGTGGAAAATCACTTGTTTTCCTACAACCCAGTTGTTCCATTACCTGTTGTAATTGGGTTTGCAGCAATGAAATAGTATGCCCCCCTCCTTCTGCGCCAAGTGCAGCTACCCCATACATAAAGGAGCGGCCCATAAAAGTAAAAGCAGCACCGCTGGCCAACGCCCTGGCCACATCCGGTCCGGAGCGAATGCCGCTGTCCATCATCACCGTAATCTGGTCGCCGTATTTTTTGGCAATCCGGGCCATAGGTTTTATGGTAGATTCGCCGGCATCTAGTTGTCGGCCTCCATGGTTAGATACTATAATTCCATCGAGCCCGAGTTTAATAGCCTTTTCCGCATCGGCTTCGGTGGCTACTCCCTTTAATACTATTTTACCTTTCCATTTATCCCGGATAGGAGCAATTTTCTCTTCGTTCATTCTTTTCGAAAACATCTGATCCATTAATAAACCCAGTTGAGTCAGGTTAAGAGTTTTTGGCATATAGGGCCTTAAAGTTTCAAAATTGGGTTGCCCGTGTTTTAAGGTTTGTAATGCCCAGTTTGGTTTACCTAGCATTTGAAGTATATTATTAAGGGTCATTTTAGGGGGCATAGACAAGCCATTGCGAATCTCTTTAGGCCTGAATCCAAAAGTAGGTACATCACAGAGCAGGACCAGTACCGGACAGGCAGCAGCTTCTGCCCGTGCCAGGAGTTCATCGCGCACCTCATTCTCCCTGGGGTGATATAACTGAAACCAGGCCCGGCCCTCTGTGAGCTCACTGGCACGTTCTATATTCATCGTCGTAACTGTGCTCAGGACAAAAGGAATATTAAAATCCAGCGAGGCCTTTGCCAGTATTTCGGAAGCATTGGGCCACATCAGGCCCTGAAGCCCTACAGGAGCAATTCCAAAAGGGGCGCTGTAGGTATGTCCAAAAAGTTTAGTTTCCATATTGTACCCTTTGTACTCACTTAAATAATCGGGTTTTAACTCCACTTCCCGGATCTCTGAGGTGTTTTTTCGCAAGTTTACTTCTTCATTGCAACCCCCATCCAGGTAATCAAAGGCAAATCCTGGGATACGCCGTCTCGCCCTTTCCCTGAGCTCTTCAATGGACGGGTATTTGGAATTGAACTTTATAGCTTTTTTATTTCTCATCTATTACTGTTTGAATCTCTAAAGTTAAAGGGAATAGAACCTTACTGCATTTAACCCCATGATAGCTGCTTTTTCCTTCTCAGATAATTGGTTGATGTAATCAGTCACAATGGTCAATACCTCTTTATAACTAGCTCCCAACAGGCAAACCGGCCAGTCAGACCCATAAAGAAGCCGTTCCCATCCAAAAGCATCCAGGACCGTATCTATAAAGGGAGAAAAATCTTCCTGCTGCCATTTAAAATTCTTGGTTTCAGTAACCATCCCAGAAATTTTACAGCTTACATTAAGATTTAAGGCCAGTTCCCTTATGTTATGAACCCATTCCTTATCCAGGCCTTCAGAAATCCTTGGTTTGGCTATATGGTCCAGTACAAATTTCTGATCCGGAAATGCCCTTGCCAATAGCACCGCAGCAGCCAGCTGATTAGGGTAAACCAAAATATCATAGGTAAGGCCATATTGGGCTAAATGCTGTATGCCATTTTGAAAATCTTTCCTAAGCATAAACTCAGGATCGGGTTCTTCCTGTACAATATGCCTCACCCCTTTAAGTTTTTCGTTTTGTGAAAAATGGGCTAACCTCTTATTTACATCATCCGCTCTCAGATCTACCCATCCAACTACCCCTTTAATAAAATTATTTTCATTAGCCAGCCGGAGCAGGAACTCAGTTTCAGCTTCAGATTGATCTGCCTGTACCGCGACACAACCGTCTACCCCATTTCTTTGAAGTATCGGTCCCAGATCAACGGGAAGAAAATCCTTCTGAAGGACTTTCATGGAATCGTCAATCCAGCTATACTTTACAGGGTCATATTTCCAAAAATGCTGATGGCTGTCAATTACCATTTGGCTTCGTCTTAAATTGAATGGGCATTATCATGCAAAGTGCTTTATAATATGATCTAACCGTTTAGTTTAATAAAACCTCCATCTATTGGGAAGTCTGTACCCGTAATAAATGAAGCTTCATCAGAACACAGATATACAGCCAGGTTGGCTATTTCTTCCGGCCTGCCCATCCTGCCTATAGGTTGCGTTTGGGACAACCTTTCAAACATTTCCTTTTCCATACCCGGATAATTTTGTTTGAGGTAACCATCAACAAAAGGCGTATGTACCCTTGCCGGTGAGATGCTATTGCAACGTATACCATAGGCTAGGTAATCTTTAGCCACGGAATAGGTCATTGTAAGTACAGCACCTTTGGTCATGGAATAAGCAAACCTGTCTGATATTCCGACAGTAGCAGCAACAGATGCCATATTTATGATCACTCCTCCCCTTTCCTTCATGCTTTTTATACAGGCATAAATACAATTATAGACCCCTTTAATATTTACCTGATATACCCTGTCGATATCGGCTTCGGTAGTCAATTCAACATTCCCAATATGGGCAATACCCGCGTTATTAATCAGGATGTCTATCCCCCCTTCTGCTATTATGGCCTCAACCGTTTTAACAACATCCTTTTGGCTGGAAACATCACAGGCATGCGCCTGAACCATTCCTCCTGTAGCCTTTATTTCAGTTACTGTTTCTTTTGCGGGTTTCGCATTTACTTCCAGAATATGCACATCAGCCCCCTGCTCTGCAAGGGCCGTGGCAATTGCCTTTCCAATACCACTTCCACCTCCGGTTACCAGCGCCTTTTTATTCGTTAAATCAAATTTCAAATTGTTTCATTTAAATTTCCATATTCCTTGTATGCGGCTGTTTAAATCTAATCATATTTTTCCATTTCTTCAACACGTTCTAATATCGTTGCAGATGAATAGCGGTAAAGGTTTTTGAGCAGCTTGATTTTTCTTATTAACTTACCTCTTCAAATTCCATTAAATAGAATAATTGTATTCCATAGTAGATATAGAAACTACCGGAAACGGTATTAAGGGCAATAAAATAACCGAGATAGCCATCTTTAATTTTGATGGCCAAAAGGTAGTGGATGAATTTACCTCATTGGTGAATCCTGAATGTGAAATTCCTTATTTTATTACCGGACTTACAGGAATTGATGACCATATGGTACGCGATGCGCCCACACTTTTGGAGATTGCGCCCCAGATTTTGGATATGACACAGGATACTATATTTGTTGCCCATAGCGTTAATTTCGATTACAACGTAATTAAAGAAGAATTCAGAACTATTGGTATTTCCTTTGTCAGAAAAAAACTCTGTACCGTACGTTTGTCCAGAAGGCTCATCCCGGGGTTTTCTTCATACAGCCTGGGTAAATTGTGCTCCTCATTGAACATCCCTATTACGGACAGGCACAGGGCCAGGGGTGATGCGCATGCTACAGTAATATTGTTTAGAAAATTATTGGAAACAGAAAATTCCGGGACTGTTGTAAGTTCGTTTTTAAATGCCCGTTCTCAAGAGGCAACACTGCCTCCATCACTACAGAGGGAAGTATATGAAAGGCTACCTTCAAAACCAGGGGTCTACTACTTTAAAAACAGTAAAGGGGAGAACATTTATGTTGGAAAAGCTAAAAATATTAAGAAAAGGGTCCTTAGCCACTTTTACGACAAGTCTACTAAAGAAGTACAAATGTGCCGGGAGACTTCAAATATAGATTTTGAGCTTTCAGGTAATGAATTGCTTGCCCTTCTAATGGAGTCTGCCGCCATAAAACATCATTACCCCTTATACAACAGAGCGCAAAAAAGAAATGTGGTTCCCTACGGGGTGTTCTCTTATGAAGACAGGCAAGGGATAATGCACCTTGCATTTAACAAATTAAGCCAGGTACCCCGATCCTTAATTACTTTTTACAATACAACAGATTGCCGCCTTTTTATAGAGCAAATGTGTATCGCCTATAATTTATGTCCTAAATATTGCCATTTACAGGAAAATGTTGCTTCCTGTTCACATTTCAGGGTTGCTGACTGTAAAGGTATTTGCCGGGGTAAAGAATCGGCAGTAGCATATAATAAGAGGGTGCAAAACGCTATGGAAGATCTGGCATCTGAAAAACAGACTTATATCATAAAAGACAAGGGAAGAACTATAGATGAAGATGCCTTAGTGATTGTACAGGAAGGTGTATATTCCGGTTACGGATTTGTTCCCAAAAGTGCTCCCGTTAATTCTATTGAAGATATATTAGCATATATTACCCCGCAAAAAGACAATCTGGAAACAACCCGACTTATTCAAACCTACAGGGTAAAAAACCCGAACTCAATACTCGATTTTTCTTCAGGTATCATTGAATCCGAGCAAAAGGTGTGAGGAGCGACTTCAGGCAACGATAAGATAATGAAAATATCAAGTGTCGCTCAATAAAGGTTTTAACTATTAACTTTTTAGGAATTTGAAAAAAATGCAGGTAAATCGTAAGAAAATGTAAATAAAAATGTTACCAGATACTCAAAACAAGATCTGAAGAGAGAGTACTCAAAAATTGGCTGGAAATACTTGTAAAGCCAAAAACCCTATCTCCTTTTGCCACTATTCATAAGACTTACCAAAATGGCAATCATTGCAATCACAACAAAGGCAAAAACGGCAATCATAATTATACCGTTACTCCAATCAACCAAAGGAATATTTATTAATTTCATAGTACAGAAGACTTATTATTTTATTAATACAATCAAGTTTTTTAATTCAAAATTCAAGGCTTATCCGTCTTTTTTAACTTACATGAATTTAAACCAAAAAGACCATATAGGGGGCAAAAGCCTGTCAGGCTGGTCAATACAAAAACAGCGGCGACCGCCAATAAAATATAAGCAAGCGCACCCTGAACCAGCTCGTAGTATACTAATAAGGCAATAATAACGGCAACGGTAAAGCGCAAAATCTTATCGATTTTTCCCATGTTTCGTTTCATAGTTCCACCTTTTAAAAAGGAAAAAAATCTTTCACCTTTAAATTCTGACTTTAAAAGTAAGATTGGGGCTTAACACAAACCATGATATAAATCATATTACTGCGTAGTGGGACAGATATAATTGGTAACCTCCATACCCGCCTTTTTCAGCTCATCAATTCCGCCCGTTATGTCTACCAAATTATGTATGCCCCGGCCTTTGAGGATAGAAGCAGCAATAACAGACCTATAACCTCCGGCACAATGGACGTAAAAGGTTTCGTTTTTAGGAAATTCAGCCAAATGATCGTTTAATATATCCAATGGGGTATTATTTGCATCAACCAAATGTTCTGCTTTGTATTCGCTTTCCTTCCGAACATCAAAAACGGGTAAATGCTTATCTTTCAATATCTCTTTGGCTTCTTCCGCGGATAAGGCTGTGATCATGTCTATATCTTTACCCGCTTTTTCCCAGGTTTCAAAACCACCCTCCAGGACACCTAAGGTGTTATCAAATCCTACCCTGGACAAGCGTGTAACCGTCTCTTCTTCTTTTCCTTTCGGGGTCACCAATAATATGGGTTGCTTAACATCGGCAATCAAAGCCCCAACCCAGGGTGCAAAATCACCGTTCAAACCAATAAAAATAGATCTTGGGATATGTCCTTTTACAAATTCATCCTGGTGCCTCACATCCAGTACCAGAGCACCGGTTTCATTAGCTGCCAATTCAAAAGCATCAGCTGAAAGGGCTGCCATACCACGTTTTAATACATCACCTATATCTTCATATCCTTCCTTATTCATTTTTACATTTAAGGGAAAGTATTTAGGTGGTGGAAGCAAACCATCCGTAACTTCTTTTATAAATTCCTCCCTTGTCATATTCGCCCGCAAGGCATAATTCATTTGTTTTTGGTTCCCAAGAGTATCCACGGTTTCTTTCATCATGTTCTTACCGCAAGCTGAACCGGCCCCATGTGCAGGATAAACAATTACATCATCTGCCAGAGGCATAATTTTACTTCTTAAACTATCAAACAGAAGTCCGGCAAGGTCTTCTTTGGTCATATCCGCTGCTTTCTGGGCAAGATCTGGTCTTCCCACATCACCCAAAAACAAAGTATCCCCTGAAAAAATAGCATAATCTTTCCCTGTCTTGTCCCGCAACAGATAAGTGGTACTTTCCATAGTATGTCCTGGAGTATGTAATACTTTTATGGTAATATCTCCAAGAGGAAATTCCTGACCATCTTTAGCTATTATTGCCTTAAAAGAAGGATTGGCATTGGGCCCGAAAACAATAGGTGCCCCGGTCTCCTTAGCCAATGTTACATGCCCACTAACAAAGTCGGCATGGAAATGGGTCTCAAAAATATATTTTATTTCAGCCTTATTCTTTTTCGCCCTGTCTATGTAAGGATTCACTTCGCGTAAGGGATCAATGATAGCAACTTCGCCCTTGCTTTCTATATAATACGCTCCCTGAGCAAGGCATCCGGTATAAATCTGTTCTATGATCATTTCTTTATTTCTAAATTTTTTTCAAAAATACTGCTTATTGCTTTAAAATGAGTAACATTAGTTATCGGTTTCATTTCGCTGATAAGCCACTTTTTCATGGGTCACTGACGCGTTCTCAGGATCATCAAAGTAAGCCACGGCCTCCTTTATTTTAACAAAGAGGAATTCTTTGGGTAGTACCTTACTTATTCCACTCCTGAAAATGATATCCCTTGTAGGACCTATAGCACCGGCAATATAGAACTGAATTCCATCCTGCCTGATTTTTTTAATGACTTTAGTCAGCATCCTGGTGGCTGTAGAATCTATGTAATTAATTGCTTCAGCATTTAATATTACTCCTTTTAAATTATCCCCTTTATCGTCCATATACTTATAAAGCTGATTTTTAAAATAATCCGAATTCGCAAAGTATAATTGAGAATCAAAACGAACGATAAGCAGATCATCCCGCAAAATAACTTCATCTCCGAAGCGTGTAATATTTTTATAGTAGTCTGAATCTTTTATTTTACTTAAAACTGCGAAATGAGGTTTGGAAGTTCTGTATACCATCAATAAAAGAGAAAGCAGGACCCCTGTGAGAATGCCCTGAGTAATTCCTATAAACAGGGTTATCAAAAATGTGAGTATCAAAACAATAAATTCATCTTTTCTATAGATCCACAAGCGTTTTGCATATTCTAAATCGATCAGACCGTAAACAGATACCATGATAATGCTTGCAAGAATTGCTTTTGGCAAATAATAAAAACGAGGGGTAAGAAATACAAGGGTTACTATAACCAATAAAACAGTAAATATCCCAGACAGTGTAGTTTTTGATCCGGATTCATCATTAATGGCAGATCTCGAAAAACTCGCCGTTACCGGATAGGATTGAAAAAAAGAGCCCAGCATATTTGCTGAGCCTATAGCAACTAATTCCTGATTGGCATTAATCTGATCTTCTTCATTCTTCTCTTCAA
>Ga0209567_10000469_pt1 | contig 22100 bp, 16 predicted proteins | sample COG_12_FD_184756 | JGI IMG/M metagenome (GOLD analysis project Ga0209567, IMG submission 184756) | Pelagic marine sediment microbial communities from the LTER site Helgoland, North Sea, for post-phytoplankton bloom and carbon turnover... | ecosystem: Environmental > Aquatic > Marine > Neritic...
GACCGCACAGTCGACGATATATACCTTGTTGTAAATGCCAAAATCGACATCGTCGGCCAGGTAGACAAGAGTGGTTTTTGTGCTTTCGGCGAGTTTGAGACCTTCGGGGGTTGTCTGCGGCGGCGCTTCCTTCTTGGAAGCCAGTGCCGGGCCGCTTGCCACAATCGTCGCGGCCAGTATCACCATCAGGCTGCGATGAAGTGATGGAATTCTTTTGTGCTTACCGATCATTGGAGTTCTCCTTTGGAGCTATTTGGCAGGCGTTTTTGTATAGTCTTGAACGATATTTAGAGTCGGCAGGATGACACGAGCAGAAACTCCGTATATCCGGATGCAGGACACCATAATGATCTCGATGCGTCAATTCGTTACAGCCGCAATTTTTTTACTGCTGGTCAATTTCGCGTACGGCCAGGTCAGCGCTACACCGGACCCGCTTTTTCAGAGCAATACGCCAATTCGCGTGGTCATGTCCGGGCCGTTCACAACGCTCATCGAGGAGCGGTCAAAAGAGGACTACCTGCCTGGCGTTATCAGCTACACGGATAACGACGGCGCATCGGTGCCCCTGGACGTCGAGATCCGAACGCGCGGTCATAATCGTCACCAGAACTGTGACTATCCGCCGGTGCTTTTGAATTTCAAGAAGAAACAGACCAAAGGAACCATTTTCGAAGGTCAGAACAAGCTGAAACTCGTCATTCCCTGCAAGTATTCCTCGCAATACGAGCAGATCGTTCTCCGGGAATATCTCGCGTACCGGATACTGAATATCCTCACAGACATGAGTTTTCGTGTGCGATTGCTGCAGGTTAGCTTTGAAAACACCCAGAAGAACAAAGAGCCAGTCGTTCGGTACGCGTTCCTGATCGAGCACAAGAAGCGTCTTGGTGAACGCTACGGGATGAAGGAATGGAAGGTCGAACGAGCCTCGATCAAGGATATTGTCCCGGACCGGCTCAATCTCACGTCGGTATTCGCGTACCTGATCGGCAACACCGACTTTTCCCCGATTGCCGGACCACCGGGCGACAAGTGTTGTCACAACTACGTCTTGCTTGGAAAGGAAGACGACGACCCGATATTTGCCATACCTTATGATTTCGACCAGTCGGGCCTGGTCAATGCCCCTTATGCAGTTCCAGCTCCCGAGTTCAGATCAATAACAAGTGTCCGGCAGCGCTTGTACCGGGGACGGTGCGTCAACAATCAATACCTGGAAGGCTCGCTGCAACGATTAAATGACCGGCGCCGGCAGATTTACGTCTTGATCAATGACCAGGAAGGGCTGACCGATTACACGCGAAAATCCTTGATCGATTACGTCGATGGCTTCTACAAGATCATCAATAAGCCCAAGGCCGTCCAGCGCAATCTTGTGAAAAAGTGTGTCTGATGCAATGCCCCTAAGGGCATTGCACCTGCGCTCGGGATTGCCGTATAATCCCGCCCGCGCACCAGTGGGGCAGCAGTTAGGACCCATCGCTACCAGGACCCTGGTAGATAAAGGCCCCGCTCAGGGGTTTTTTGTTGTCTGAGGACAACGACAGAGCGCAGAGTAAGAATGGGCCATTGGCCCATTTTTTGTTTTTGAAACATATGGTTAGAAGATGACGGGCGACGAATTGCTCAAACTGCTCGAGCCGGCGGTCGAAAGACTGGGCTACGAACTGGCGGACCTTGAGGTTCGACTCGGGGGTAAAGGCGGTCTGATTCGGGTCTTCATCGACAAGCCGGAAGGAATCGACCTCGACGATTGCGAAAAGGTCAGCCTGGCGGTCAGTGCGCTCCTCGATGTCGAGGACCCTGTGCCAGGTAACTACAGCCTCGAGGTGTCGTCGCCGGGGTTGGACAGGAAGTTAACGAAAGTTGAGCATTTTCAACGGTTTGCAGGAGAAACCGTGAAAGTGCAGATGCGTTTCCCGATTGAGGGACGCCGGCGTTTCCGCGGCACATTGGTGTCGACGGATGACGAGAATATTGTGGTCGAGGTGGATGGGGAGTCGCATAGCTTGCCGCTAAAGACGATCGATACCGCCCGGCTGGTGCCCGTTGTGGAGTGATCCCTCGGGGATAGTGGAGTTTTGACGAAATGAGCAAAGAAATCTTGATGGTTGTCGACGCAGTCTCTAACGAGAAGGGCGTCGAGAAAGACATCATATTCGAGGCAATTGAGGCCGCACTGGCATCTGCGACCCGCAGGAAGCACGGTGAGGACATCGACGTTCGAGTCGCGATTGATCGCGAGACGGGCGACTATGACACGTGGCGCCGCTGGCTGGTGTTCGAGGATGAGTCGACGGAGCTCGAGGTTCCCGATCGTGAGCTGCGTATGATCGATGCGGTCGACGTTGATGAGAACGCGGAGCCTGGCGGCTACGTGGAAGTACCCATGGAGTCGGTCGAGTTTGGCCGAATCGCTGCCCAGACGGCCAAGCAGGTCATCGTACAGAAGGTCCGTGAAGCCGAGCGCGAGCAGGTTGTCGAAGAGTACCAGGAACGCGAAGGCGAAATGCTCTCCGGCCTGGTCAAGCGGGTCGATCGCAACGGTGTGTACATTGATCTGGGCGGCAACGCCGAAGGCTTCGTGCCGCGCGACCAGATGGTGCCGCGCGAGCCGGTTCGTCCTCAGGATCGAATCAAAGCACTGCTGACCGAGGTTCGCTCCGAGCCGCGCGGTCCGCAGCTGTTCATGACGCGTACTTCGCCGCAGTTCCTGATCGAACTGTTCAAGATCGAAGTTCCCGAAGTTGGCCAGGGTCTGATCGATATCCTCGGTGCGGCTCGTGACCCGGGTCTGCGCGCAAAGATTGCCGTACGCAGCAATGACAGTCGTATCGATGCCGTCGGTGCCTGTGTGGGTATGCGTGGCTCACGAGTGCAGGCGGTTTCCAATGAGCTGGCTGGTGAGCGCGTCGACATTATCCTGTGGGACGACAATTCAGCCCAGTTTGTCGTGAACGCCATGTCACCGGCCGAGGTCGTGTCAATTGTCGTCGATGAAGACAAGCACAGCATGGACATCGCTGTTGACGAGGACAAGCTGTCGCAGGCGATTGGCCGTGGCGGCCAGAATATCCGTCTCGCGAGCGAGCTGTCGGGCTGGGAGCTCAACGTAATGACCGCGGCGGATGCCGAAGAGAAGAGCGAGTCCGAGATGAAGGAACTGCTCGGCTTGTTCTCGAAGCAGCTCGATGTGGACGAAGAGGTTGCGTTGATTCTTGTACAGGAGGGCTTCTCGACGATCGAAGAAGTGGCCTACGTACCGACAGGCGAACTCGTCGCCATCGAAGAGTTTGACGAAGATATCGTGGACGAACTGCGGAGCCGCGCGCGTGACGTGCTGCTGACGCAGGCCATAGTCCAGGAAGAGAAGATCGACGAAGTTGAGCCGGCAGAAGACCTTCTGAGCCTCGAAGGCATGGAGAAGGGACTGGCGTTTACGCTGGCAAGCAAGGGTGTTGTCACGCGCGAGGATCTCGCGGAACTGGCAACCGACGATCTTCTCGAGATCAGTGAGATGGAAGAGGATGTCGCGGCCGCGCTCATTATGAAGGCGCGTGCACACTGGTTCGAAGAAGAACAGCAGGCGTAATCGCCAGGAATGCGGAGTTAATGTATGGCTGATGTGACAGTTGCACAATTTGCCGAAGTACTGAAAGTACCGGTCGAGAAGTTGCTTACGCAGCTCGATGAGGCCGGGATCAAGGTCAAGGGCGCCGATGACAGTATCAGCGATGACGCGAAGCTGGAGCTGCTGACGCATTTGCGTCGCAGTCATGGTCAGGACGACACGCCGGCAACTGCGGCAGCGCCGCGGCGTATTACGCTGAAGCGCAAATCCCAGTCTGAGCTCAGGCTTTCAGGCAATCAGGGGCGGTCTCGTACGGTCAACGTCGAAGTCCGGCGAAAACGCACGTATATCAAGCGTGATGTGCTCGAGAAACAGGCCCAGGAAGAGCAGGAGGCGCTCGACGCCAAACGTCGTGAGGAAGAGGAGCGCGTCGAAGCCGAAGTCCGGGAGCAGGAGCGTGCCAAAGCCGAGCAAGAAGCGGCTGAGAAAGCAGAAGTAGAGGCCCGCGAGAAAGAGGCGCAGGCACTCAAGGATGCCGAGGAAGAAGCCCGCAAGGCAGCCGAAAAGGCAGCGGCCGATGCAGCGGAAGAAAAGACCCGGCTCGAGAAGGCCGAGGCGGATGCCCGCGCTCGTCGCACCAAGGAGAAAGAGAAGGCCAAGCCGGCGAAGCAAAAACGTCCGGAAACGCGTTATGGCCGCAAGGAACTGCACGTTGCAGGCGACAAGAGCGGGCGTCGCAAGCGCAAGACGCCAATGCGCCGTCGCACGGTTTCGGTTGGCGGAGACGGCCAGCATGGCTTCGAGCGACCGACAGCGCCGGTCATCCACGAGGTCGAGATCCCGGAGAGCATTTCCGTTGCGGATCTCGCGCAGCGCATGGCCATCAAAGGCAACGAAGTCGTCAAGGTGCTCTTTAACATGGGCGCGATGGTGACGATCAACCAGGTCATCGACCAGGATACGGCAACGCTCGTCGTTGAAGAGCTGGGCCATATAGCGAAGCAGGTCGATTCGGCTGATATGGATGAGAAGCTGCTTGCCGATGAGCAGCAAACTGAGGGTGACGAAGTTTCACGCGCACCCGTCGTCACGATCATGGGTCACGTCGATCACGGCAAGACCTCGCTGCTCGACCATATTCGTCACACGAAGGTTGCAGCCGGCGAGGCCGGTGGCATTACGCAGCATATTGGTGCGTACTCGGTAACTACGGACAAGGGCATGATTTCGTTCCTGGATACCCCGGGCCACGCCGCGTTTACGGCGATGCGTGCTCGCGGCGCGCAGGCGACGGACATCGTGATTCTCGTCGTCGCTGCCGACGACGGGGTGATGCCGCAGACCATCGAGGCGATTCAGCACTCGCAGGCTGCCGAAGTGCCGATGGTTGTCGCGATCAACAAGATCGACCGTGAGAACGCGGATCCCGAACGGGTCAAGAATGAGTTGTCACAGCACGAGGTCATTCCGGAGGAATGGGGCGGCGAACAGCAGTTCGTCAACGTCTCGGCCCACACCGGCGAGGGGATCGATGATTTGCTTGATTCGATCCTGTTGCAGGCCGAAGTCATGGATCTCAAGGCGGTCGCTGAAGGTCCGGCGAAAGGCCTGGTAATTGAGTCGAGTCTCGAGAAGGGACGCGGCGCCGTAGCTACGCTCCTGGTCCAGTCCGGAACGCTGAAGCAGGGCGACATGATTATCGCGGGCGAGGAGTACGGTCGTATCCGTAACATGTTCAATGAGACCGGTGCTTCCATCAAGGAAGCCGGCCCATCGTCGCCTGCCGTCGTTCTTGGCCTGTCCAAGACACCGAGTGCCGGCGATGACTTCCTGGTCGTGAAGAATGAGCGCAAGGCGCGCGAAGTCGCGGAGTTCCGCCAGACCAAGACGCGCGAAGCGAAGCTCGCGCAGCAGCAGGCATCGAAGCTTGATGACATGTTCAGCCAGATGAAAGAGGGTGAGCTGTCGACCGTGCCGGTCATCATCAAGTCGGATGTCCATGGCAGCGCCGAAGCACTCCGCGATGCACTGACCAAGCTCTCGAACGATGAGGTCAAGGTCAAGGTACTGAGCTCCACCGTTGGTGGCATCACTGAGACGGACGTCAACCTGGCGGCAGCATCCGATGCATTCATCATCGGCTTCAATGTCCGCGCGGACGCCACGGCGCGTACGGCGATCAAGGAATCCGGTGTCGATGTTCGCTACTACAGCATCATCTACGAGGCGATCGACGATGTGAAAGCGGCCCTTACCAACCTGCTCGCACCGGAGATTCGTGAGCAGCACGTTGGTCTGGCCGAGGTCAAGGAAGTATTCAGTTCGCCGAAGTTCGGCGACATTGCGGGTTGTATTGTCAGCGAAGGCTACGTGAAACGGTCAAACCCGATCCGTGTCCTGCGCGATAACGTTGTGATCTATGAGGGTGAACTCGAGTCGTTGCGTCGCTTTAAAGATGACGTAAACGAGGTTCGGTCGGGTACCGAGTGCGGTATCGGTGTGAAGAACTACGCCGACGTCAAGATTGGCGACCAGATCGAGTGCTTCGAACGCGTTGAGGTCGCACGTACGCTCGACTAGGCGTCGACGGTAAACAGAAATGCCACGGGAATTTTCCAGAAACCAGCGTCTCGGTAACCAGGTGCTACGCACCCTGAACGAGTTGTTGCGCTTCGAGACGAAGGACCCCCGGCTGGACATGGTCTCGTTGACGGCCGTCGACTTGTCGCGGGACCTCAGCTATGCCCAGGTGTATTTCAGCATGCTGGACCCGAACGCGGATCCGGAACCTGTGCTGGAAGGTCTGCAGCGAGCCAGCGGCTTCCTGCGCGGACGACTGGGTCGTGAAATCAAGATTCGTCACGTGCCCGAACTCCGGTTCGCGCATGATGATAGCGCTGCTGAAGGGCAGCGCCTCAGCGATCTGATTGAAAAAGCGATCGAGACGCACGACGAATGAAGCGCCGGGCAGACCCTGTGGACGGATTGTTGTTGCTCAACAAACCGCCAGGGATGACGTCGAACAGGGCATTGCAAATCGTTCGGCGGCTCCTGAACGCGAAAAAGGCGGGACACACGGGTAGCCTGGACCCATCGGCGACCGGCATGTTGCCGCTTTGTTTTGGCGAGTCCACCAAGGTCTGTGCGTACTTGCTGGATGCGGACAAGACTTACCGGGTTACGGCACGGCTTGGGTCGGCGACCGACACGGCCGATGCGGATGGTACCGAGATTGCGACGGCAGAAGTGCCGGAGCTCTCATTCGACGAGTGGGAGTCCGTATTGCAGGGATTCACAGGTGAATCGATGCAGATACCACCGATGTATTCGGCGCTCAAGAAGGATGGGAAGCGGCTCTATGAGCTGGCTCGCAAGGGCGAGACAGTAGAGCGGGAGCCACGGCCGATCAGGATTGATCAGATACGGCTTCTGGAGGCAACGGGCAAGCGACTGGTTTTCCGCGTTACGTGCTCCAAGGGGACCTATGTTCGGACCCTGGTGGAAGATATCGCCGAGAAGGCCGGCACCGTGGCCCACACGTCGCGGTTGCACCGGGAAACGGTCGGTCGCTTCCGGGCTCAGGACATGCAGGACCTCGCGACCGTTGAAGCGCAGGCGGAGCAGGACAGGGACGCGCTCAGGGCCGGTTTGTTGCCCTCGGACGAAGCCCTGACGGCTTTTCCCGCCGTGGAACTCGACGAGGATGCGGGGCAGAAGTTTTGTGGCGGCCAGGCAGTACAGGTGGCCGCTGGGCGGGAAAACGGCCTGGTACGGGCATACGTAGCAGGCGGCAGATTTTTGGGCGTGGGCGAGCTCTCCGGCGACGGTCGGCTGGCTCCACGCAGGGTATTTAGTTTAAGTGAAAGAACCCCGTAGATAATTGATTTCGGGGTGTTAATGGGCTCTTCGAGGCGCTAGAATACCGCGCTCTAAAAAAGGGCTATATACAGAGAAATTGGAGTTATTGAGAAATGTCACTTTCCAGTGAAGCAAAGCAGGGCGTAATCGCCGAACACGCACGTGGTGAAGCCGATACCGGCTCCCCGGAAGTTCAGGTCGCACTGCTGTCAAAGAGAATTGCAGAACTCACCGAGCACTTCGGTGAGCACAAGAAAGATCACCACAGCCGTCAGGGTCTCCTGAAGATGGTAAACAAGCGCCGCAAGCTGCTTGACTACCTGAAAACAAAGGACCAGGACCGCTACCGCGAGCTGATCAAGAAGCTCGGTCTGCGCCGCTAAACCAGCGAGCGAATCCAATAGGCTACTCGTAACCGATGTGTCGTTCCCCAAGAGGGTGCGCCGTCGGTTGCTGTGCCTACATCTTTACTATCTGAGTAATCATCGTGAAATCGACAAGAAAAAGTTTCCAATTCGGGGAACATGCAGTAACTATTGATACGGGCGCAGTCGCTCGTCAGGCCGACGGTGCAGTCATCGTCGATATGGCCGAGACGCAGGTCCTGGTAACCGCGGTCGGCAGGAAGACGGCAGACCCGGGCAGAGACTTCTTCCCACTGACCGTCAACTACCAGGAAAAGACGTACGCGGCGGGCAAGATCCCAGGTGGGTTCTTCAAGCGCGAAGGTCGTCCCGGCGAAAAAGAGGTGCTTACCTGTCGCCTGATCGATCGTCCGGTTCGTCCGCTGTTCCCGAAAGGGTTCAAGAACGAAGTTCAGATCATCGCTACGGTGATGTCGCTGAACCCGGATGTTGATCCGGATATTCCGGCCCTGATCGGCGCATCTGCCGCACTGGCTATCTCCGGAATGCCTTTTGCCGGCCCGATTGGTGCCGCAAAAGTCGGCTATAAGGATGGCGAGTACGTGCTGAATCCTGGCCGCGCTGCAGTAGCTGAGGGTGACCTCGAGCTCGTCGTAGCCGGTACCAAGGACGCTGTCCTTATGGTTGAGTCGGAGGCCTCCGGACTCTCCGAGGAAGTCATGTTGGGCGCTGTCATGTTCGGTCATGAGCAGATGCAGGTTGCCATCGACACAATCAACGAGCTGGCCGCCGAAGTTGGGAAGCCTGCCTGGGACTGGGCTGCGCCGGAAACGGACGAAAACCTCGCAGGAGCAGTCGCTGACGCTGCGACGAGCGGCCTTTCTGACGCATACCAGATCACTGACAAGCAGGACCGCCAGGCAGCCGTTGGCGAAGCCAAATCCGCCGCCGTTGAAGCGCTTGCAGGCGATGAAGACGCCAAGTGGTCTGCTGAAGAGGTTAAGGGCGAGCTCTATAAGCTTGAGAAGAGCATCGTTCGCCAGCGCATCATCAAGGGCGAAGCCCGTATTGATGGCCGTGACAAGAGCACGGTTCGTCCGATCGACGTTGAGGTTGGTACTTTACCGCGCGCACACGGTTCCGCTGTCTTCACGCGTGGCGAAACGCAGGCAATTGTTGTCGCGACGCTTGGCACAGGGCGCGACGCACAGATGATTGATGCGATCGAAGGTGAGCGCAAAGATCCGTTCATGCTGCATTACAACTTCCCTCCGTTCTGCGTAGGCGAGACAGGCTTTATCGGATCGACGAAGCGCCGCGAAATCGGTCACGGCAAGCTCGCACGCCGCGGAATCGAGGCAGTAATGCCGGACATGGACGAGTTTGGCTACGTCATTCGCGTCGTATCCGAGATCACGGAATCCAACGGATCCAGCTCGATGGCATCGGTCTGCGGCACGAGCCTTGCGCTCATGGACGCTGGTGTGCCGTTGAAAGCACCGGTGGCTGGCGTAGCCATGGGTCTCGTCAAGGAAGGTGACGACTTTGCTGTCCTGACTGACATCCTGGGTGATGAAGATCACCTCGGTGACATGGACTTCAAGGTCGCTGGTACCGAAAACGGTATCACCGCACTGCAGATGGACATCAAGATTCAGGGCATTACGCGGGAAATCATGAGTACGGCCCTGGACCAGGCGCGTGACGGTCGTTTGCATATCCTGGGCGAGATGAACAAGGTGCTTGGCGAATCGCGCAGCGAAATGTCCGAGTGGGCGCCGACGATCATGACGATCAAGATCGACCCCGACAAGATTCGCGACGTTATTGGTAAGGGTGGCGCGGTAATTCGTGCGATCACCGAAGAAACGGGCGCCTCTGTCGATATCGACAACGACGGTACGATTCGCATCGCTTCGGTCGATGGTGCCTCCGGGAAGGAAGCGCTTCACCGCATCGAGCAGATCACGGCGGACGTTGAGGTTGGCCGGATCTACGAGGGCAAGGTCGCTCGCCTGATGGACTTTGGTGCATTCGTCACCATCCTGCCGGGCAAAGACGGCCTCGTGCATATCTCGCAGATCTCGAACGAGCGTGTCGAGAAGGTCAGCGACAAGCTGGCCGAAGGCGACGTGGTCAAGGTCAAGGTCCTTGAAGTCGACCGCCAGGGGCGTGTGCGCCTCTCGATGAAGGAAGTCGACGCCGCGTAACCTAAAAGGTGTCAGTCACCTTATATCGAGTCTAAGGTGACTGGCACCATTTATAAGGTGACTGGCACCATTTATAAGAAAGCCACTCCCATCGGGAGTGGCTTTTTTTATAGGCCCGGCATTGCTGCGTAAGGCTGCAGGAAGCCGAGGATGCGTTCGGGCAGGTAGAACGTCGGATTCCAGGGCGTCCCACCGTTAATAAAGCCAACGTGGCCGCCGGCGGTAGCCACCTCCAGGGTTACCTGGGCCGAGAGCTGGTCCTCTGACGGAATAACCTCGGGCGTCATGAAAGGGTCGTCCAGCGCATTGACTATCAGGGTCGGTCGCTCGATGCCCTTCAGGAATTTCACTGAGCTGCAGCGGTCGTAGTAGTCCTGCATGCCATCAAAGCCGTGCAGTGGAGCCGTCACCCAATCATCGAATTCCGCGAATGTCCGTGACCTCATGGCCCTGTCCCAGTCGAATGCGGCTGTATGGCGATCGAACTTCCGCTTCATCGACTGCTTCATGCGCTTCAACAGGTATCGCTGGTAAACCTTTGAAAAACCTTGCTCTAATGCCCCTGCGCACTCGTGAAGATTGAGTGGGACGCAAACCGCGGTGGCGGCCCGCAGTGGCGTGTCATCTTCGGATTCGCCGAGGTACTTCAGAAGGACATTGCCACCCAGTGAATAGCCCACGGCAACAACCGGACCGGCATTCTCGGCCGATTCCGGATACTTATGTAAATGCTCAAGAAAGTACCGTAAGTCATTGGTTTCCCCAGCATGATAGCGGCGAGGGAGACGGTTTCTGTAATCTCCGCAGTCCCTGAAATGCAGTACACAGGACCGCCAGCCCAGCTTCAGGGCCGCTTCCATGAGCATGCGCGCGTAGGACGACTCGGCCGAGCCTTCGAGGCCGTGCAAAATAACGAGAAGTGGCGCTGTGCCGGCGAGGTTGTCGCCCGCCACTAGCCAGTCAACAGCCGTAATATCGCCGTCCGGTAACTCGAGTTCCTGGCGTCGGAGTGCAGGGTATGAGCGCCAGGTCCACGGAAGTGCAGGATAGATAGTCTGTGCGTGGCGATTTTTCAGCCAGCGCGCCGGGGTGAATTCACTTTCGATAATCATAGTGAGCAACGCCGCTCTCGCACATCCCTGTGCTCCGCGGCATAAGACCATCCATGGCCAAAAAAAATGGCCCCCCGCTTGCGCAGGGGGCCCGCCGTGGAGTTTTACCCCTTCAGGCTTTGCAACAGGGGGCGGGGGAGCGTATCCCTGTCGCAGCCTCCAAGCTATGGTATAGGAGGGGTTAATGTCAAGAATTTTGCGCTAATTGTGTCCGTTGAGACCGCGGCAAGTCTTTGCAATCGCTCAATTTTCCAGTGTTCGACGGCCCATTGCCAGATGTCCGGCAGGCTGCAGGCAGCGAGATCGTCGGGAGGTGCCTGTCGCAGTGCTGCCAGCGCGGCAACGAGCACCTCGCGAACACCATCGAATGCGATACCGGGTGCGCCTGTGAGCTTGCTGAGTTTGTCTCCGTCAGGGTGCGTAATGACCGGTATATGGAGGTACTGTGGCGTGTGATAGCCAAGCAGGCGCTGCAGCCAGATCTGGCGCGGGGTCGAATCCATGATGTCGATACCGCGCACAATCTCCGTTATCCCCTCCAGTTCGTCGTCGACGACGACCGCAAGTTGATAGGCGATCAGGCCGTCACGGCGCTTGATGATGAAGTCGCCCGATTCACTCTCGAGACGTTGCAATTGGGTTCCTTGCAGGCCATCCATGTACTCAATCGGATTGTCGTTGGTGCGCATTCGAATGGCGGCCTCGGCCGCATCGCATCCGTTCCGGCATGTACCCGGATAAATGGTCCCGAGCGCCCCCCGTGGGGCGTCGGCGAGGTCCTTGCGCGAGCAACCACACCGGTAGGCCAGGTTGGCCTCGAGCAAGGTTTGCAGGGCCTCCTCGTGTGCCGTGGCGCTCCGGCTTTGATAGATGACATCGCCATCCCACTCGAACCCGTAGATGTCCAGCGCCTTGAGAATCAGGTCTGTGGCGCCCGGCTGCTCTCGCGGTGGGTCGATGTCCTCAATGCGAAGAAGCCAGAGCCCATCATGAGCTCTGGCTTGCAGATAGCTGGCGACGGCCGCAACAAGCGATCCGAAATGCAGCGGGCCGGTCGGCGAAGGCGCGAACCGGCCGATGTACTGGTTACCGGTAGCGATCGTCCCGATCGCGGAACTGGCGCTCAGCGAGCTCACGACGTTCCTGCGCCTCGAGGCACAACGTCGCAACCGGGCGAGCTTCGAGACGCTTCAGCCCAATCTCCTCGCCGGTTTCATCGCAGAAGCCATAGTCGCCTTCATCAATACGAGCAAGAGCAGAGTCGATCTTGCGTAACAGCTTACGCTCCCGATCCCGCGTGCGAAGCTCGAGTCCGAATTCGGACTCCTGCGTAGCGCGATCATTCGGATCCGGGAAGTTGGCGGCCTCATCCTGCATGTGGTGGACCGTACGGTCGACCTCATTCATGAGTTCGCGTTTCCAGGCCGACAGGATCTTGCGGAAGTGCTTGAGCTGTTTGTCGCACATGTACTCCTCGCCGCGAGCAGGTTTGTAGGGTGCAATGCCGTGAATAGGGCCCGAGAGCACGTTGCCCCTGGGCTTGGTGCGGCGAGCAGGAACCTTGCGGGCGCTCGGCTTACGAGTCGGCACCTTCTTCTTGGCTGCCGGACGCTTCTTGCTCACTGCCTTCCTGGCAACCTTCTTCTTGGCCACCTTTTTCTTGCTAACAGCCTTCTTCTTGGCCACCTTTTTCTTGCTAACAGCCTTCTTCTTGGCCACCTTTTTCCTGCTCACAGCCTTCTTTTTAGCGACCTTTTTCTTGCTCACAGCCTTTTTCTTGGCGACCTTCTTCCTGGACGCCTTCTTGGCTACCTTCTTCTTGCTGGCGGCCTTCTTCCTGGTCACCTTCTTCCTGGTCACCTTCTTCCTGGCAACCTTCTTTTTGGACGCCTTCTTCCTCGCAGGGGCCTTCTTCTTGCTGACGGCCTTCCTTTTGGCGACTTTCTTCTTTGTCGTGGTCTTCTTGGCGGCGACCTTCTTGCGTGAGGTCGTCGTCTTTTTCCGCTTCTTGCTCGCGGCTTTCTTTGCGGGCATTTTCGACTCCTGCCGAGGAAAGAAAAGGCCGGGATTATACATGGCCTGCGGCAGCATGGAAGCCCTATTTTTCTGGGGAAATCGGTCCCCGATTCCATTACACTTACCGACTTTAGACGGGATATTGGCGTAGACCACGCATGCGATTAAGCAAGATCAAGCTCGCTGGCTTCAAATCCTTTGTCGACCCCACAACTATTACGTTCCCCAGCAGCCTTGTCGGCGTTGTTGGGCCCAACGGTTGTGGTAAGTCGAATGTGATTGATGCCGTGCGATGGGTGATGGGGGAAAGCTCCGCCAGCCGTCTCCGCGGCGACTCCATAACAGACGTAATCTTCAACGGATCCAGCTCGCGCAAGCCCGTGGGCGCCGCGTCTGTCGAACTGCTATTCGATAACGCAGAAACGACCCTCGAAGGTCAGTACGCCAAGTATGCCGAAATCTCGATCCGGCGCGAGGTCAGTCGCGACGGCATCTCTGCCTATTTCCTGAACGGCACCAAGTGTCGTCGCAAGGACATTACCGGTGTATTCCTCGGCACGGGCCTCGGTCCCCGAAGTTACTCGATTATCGAACAGGGCATGATTTCGCGCCTGATCGAGGCCAAGCCGGAGGACATGCGTGTCTTCATCGAGGAAGCGGCTGGGATTTCGAAGTACAAGGAACGCCGCCGCGAGACGTCCAACCGTATCAAGCACACGAAGGAAAACCTCGACCGACTACTCGACGTGCTCGAGGAAGTCGAAAAACAGATCAAGCACTTGGACCGCCAGGCGAAGACGGCGGAGCGTTACGGCAAGTACAAGGAACAGGAGCGCCGCTCGGCTGCTGAAGTGCTCGCACTGCGGACCAGGGATCTCGATGAGCGCGGAGCAGGCTCCAAGAGCAAGCTTGAGGAATGTAAGACAGAGCTCGAGGCGGCAATCGCAAAACAGCGCAGCATTGAAGCAGCGCTGGAAGACACCCGAGTGCGCCAGAGTGAACGTACTGACGAATTCAACGAGGTCCAGGGCCGCTACTACAAGGTTGGCGGGGAAATCGCACGCCTCGAGCAGACGATCGAACATGCCCGTGAGCTGCGCGAGCGCCAGGAGAAAGACCTGGAGCAAGCGGTCCAGGGCGCGGCGGAAATTGCCGGTCATATCGATCACGACCAGACCGAAATCAAGCAACTCGAGATCACGCTCAGCGAACTTGTGCCGGGGCTGGAAGAGGCACGCGAAAGAGAACGGGCGTCGTCCGCATCGTTGCAACGGGCGGAAGACGCCCTGGCTGAGTGGCAGCGCCAGTGGGACGAGCATTCGCTGAAACACCATGCGGCAATGCAGCAGCAGAACATCGAGACCACGCGCGCAGAACAGATCGAGTCGCGCCTGCAGAGCTTTTCAGAGCGTCGCCGCAAGCTGGATGATGCGCAGTTGGAAGCAAGTCCCGAGGAACTGCAGGCCAGGCACGGCGAATTGAACGAGCAGGAATTGCGCAAACGCCAGGCGCGTGACGAATTCGAGCGTCACCTGGCGGACATCGCGGATAAGATCCGCAAGCTTCGTGAGCAGGACCAGAAGATGACGCGGCTGGTGGATGAGCGCCGGGCGAGCTTGCAGACGTCACAGGGCAAGTACGCTTCGCTTGAGGCGCTGCAGCAGGCCGCGATGGGAGAGGGCGACGACGGTATCAAGGACTGGCTCAAGGGTGCCGGACTCGAAGACAATCAGCGTGTTGCCCAAACGCTCAAGGTCGACAGTGGCTGGGACAAGGCGGTCGAGACAGTACTCGGCGATTATTTGCAGGCCGTCTGTGTGGCCGATATCACGCCGGTCACAGAAACGATCGCGAGTCTTCGGTCTGGCGTAGTGACCGTGCTTCGCGAGCATTCGAAAGACGAGTCGCCGCCAGACACTGAGAATACGCTGGCCGAAAAGGTTTCCGGCGCTCCGGCGGCCGTTCGGGACGAACTCGCACACGTTCGGTTTGCCGACTCGCTGGCAAGCGCCCTTGCGATTCGGGAAAGCCTGAGCGGTGACGAGTCGGTGATTACCGCAGAAGGCCTTTGGCTGGGTAAAAACTGGCTGCGCGTAGCTCGCGACAAGGATGGCAAAGCCGGTGTCCTGGCGCGCGAACACGAGATGCGGCGCCTGAAATCAGCAATGCGTGAAATGCAGGCGCGATTCGAAAGTGCCCGCAAATTGCTGCTCGACGGCCGCATTCGGCTCACCCAGCTTGAAGAGCGTCGTGAGACGATGCAGCAGGACGCTGCTTCATTGCTCAACGAGTACTCAGAGATAAAGGCTGCGCTCGAGTCGGCGCGCTACAGGATGGACCAGGCCAACGCGCGCAAAGCGGCCCTCGTCGAGGAAGCTACTGAACTCGACAACGAAAAGATCTCCGCGGAAGAGCAGCTACGTGAATCACAGCGCATGCATGGGATGGCGCTTGAGTCGCTGGAGCAGCTTGAATCAACGAAAGCTGATCTGGAATCACGGCGCGAGGAACTGCGTGCAGAGTTGCAGCGGGTGCGCGCGCAGGCAGACGAGGATCGTCAATCGGTACAGAACATCACGATTCAGTTTGAGAGTCGCCGCTCGAGCAAGGAGTCGGCCGCCCAAAATCTCGAGCGCATGGATCGTCAATTACAGCAGTTCCGCACACGCGAGCTGGAGATTCGCGAACAGCTTTCGAACAGTCAGTCACCGCTGACCGACAACAAAGAGCAGCTGGCCAGGCAACTTGAAACCCGTATTGAGGTCGAGGAAGAACTCGCCGCTGCACGACAGCTTGTTGAGAAAGTCGAACATGAACTGCGCGAGCTCGACCAGTCGCGTATGCAAGTTGATCAAACGGTGGACGATGCACGCAAGAAGGTCAGCGACGCAGAAATGGCCGTGCAGGAGCTTCGCGTACGACGTGAAGGCTTTGCCGAACAACTTGCACAAACAGATTTCGAGCTTGAGTCGTTGCTTGACGAAATGGACGACGAGGCAAGCATCGAGGAGTGGGAGACCAAACTTGAAAAGACTCGTCGCCGCATCGAGCGTTTAGGTCCGATTAACCTTGCCGCTATAGACGAGTTCAAAGAACAGTCGGAGCGCAAGGAATACCTCGATTCGCAACTCGGTGATCTCAATGACGCGCTGGAAACACTCGAGGGTGCAATTCGCAGGATCGATCGAGAAACGCGTACGCGATTCCGCGAAACCTACAACAACGTCAATGATGGCTTCCAGCGACTGTTCCCGAAACTGTTCGGCGGCGGTCATGCGTACCTTGAATTGACCGGTGACGATCTGCTGTCGACGGGTATTACCGTAATGGCGAGGCCACCAGGCAAGCGAAACAGCACGATTCATCTGCTGTCCGGTGGTGAGAAGGCACTTACAGCGGTCGCGCTCGTTTTTGCGATCTTCGAGTTGAATCCGGCGCCATTCTGCATGCTCGATGAGGTCGACGCGCCACTCGATGATGCCAACGTGGGTCGATTCTGCGATATTGTTCGTGAGATGTCGGACAAGGTGCAGTTTGTCTTCATCACGCATAACAAGGTGACGATGGAAATGGCAAGGCAGTTGTCCGGTGTGACGATGCAAGAGCCGGGCGTGTCTCGACTCGTCTCGGTTGACCTCGATGCAGCCGTGAAGATGGCGGCAAGCTAAAGACGATTGTGAGTCGTGGAAATGGATGGTTTGCGATGGTTGCTGTTGCTGTTTGGACTACTGGTAATCGCCGGTGTCTATCTCTACAGCCGTCGGGACAAAACAGAACCTGAAGACACCGACGACGGCGCGTCGGCGCGCGTTGAGCCGACTCTCGATGCGCCTGAAGAGGAACCACCGCCTGGTGACGAGGTTGACGAGCCTGTTGTGGCGACGCCCGCAGAGGACGCGCCGCAGAAGATCGTCACGTTGCGCCTCATCGGACACAACAAGAAGCCATTCCAGGGTGACGAACTAATACTCAGCATGCGTGGCATTGGATTGCGCCATGGCAAATTCGGGATCTTCCATCGCTATGACGGGAACGACGAGTCTCGAACGATCTTTAGTGCTGCAAGCCTGGTTGAGCCTGGCAGCTTCGACCTTGCCAATGTCAAGGATCAACAGATTCCGGGTATCAGCCTCTTTCTGGTTCTTCCAGGTCCCGTGGAGAGCGTCGAAGGTTTCGACCTGATGATGGCGGCGGCCCACGCGCTGGCGCAATCGCTGGATGGTGAGTTGCTCGATGAATCCGGCAGTACGTTGAGTATCCAGCGCGAACGCTACCTGCGCGAAGAGATCATCCAGTTCCAGCTCAGTGCCTGACGTCCTCAAGAAAATCGAATCGCTGCGCGAGGAGATTCGGTACCACAACTATCGGTATCACACGCTGGATGATATTGAGATCCCGGATGCTGAGTACGATCGGCTTATGCGGGAACTGCAGCGTCTCGAGGAAGAGAATCCCGATCTCGTAACAGTCGATTCTCCGACCCAACGGGTTGGAGCGGAGCCCAGTGACGCATTGCGGGCGGTGCAACATCGGCTTCCCATGCTGTCACTGGACAACGTGTTTGCGGAAGATGAGTTACGGGAGTTTCACCGGCGCGTGGCGGAGAAACTGGAGTTTGAAGACGGCGCGCACGACCTTCAATACGCGGCTGAACCAAAGTTGGATGGTGCTGCCGTCAGTTTGCTCTACGAAGACGGCGTGCTGGTTCGTGCAGCCACGCGCGGTGACGGTACAACCGGTGAGGATATTACGCATAACGCGCGCACCATCGATTCGATTCCGCTGCGCCTGATCGGTAACGGATATCCGACGACATTGGAAGTTCGTGGTGAGGTGTTCATGCCACTTGCGGGCTTCGAAGCGTACAACAAGAAAGCCAGGAAGGCGGGCGAGAAGACGTTCGTGAATCCTCGCAATGCAGCGGCCGGGAGCCTGCGTCAGCTCGATCCGAAACTTACGGCGGAACGACCACTGGATATGTATGTGTATTCAGTTGGGCTCGTCGAAGGCGGTGAGCTACCGGATCATCACAGTGACATTATCGCGCAGTTGCAGGAGTGGGGTCTGAAGACCTGTCCCGAGAGACGTGTTGTTGCAGGGGTAGAGGGCTGCCTCAGCTATTACGCTGCGATCGGTGAGCGGCGAGACTCGCTGTCCTATGACATTGACGGGGTGGTGTACAAGGTTGATAGCCTGCCTATGCAGCGCGAGTTGGGATTCGTTGCACGCGCCCCGCGGTGGGCTGTGGCGCACAAGTTTCCGGCCCAGGAAGAATTAACGAAGGTCGAGGAAATTGAGTTCCAGGTTGGGCGGACCGGCGCACTAACACCGGTTGCACGTTTGAATCCTGTGTTTGTCGGTGGGGTGACAGTTAGCAATGCGACGCTCCACAATATTGACGAGTTACATCGCAAGGACGTGCGCGTTGGTGACACGGTCATCGTCCGACGCGCGGGCGACGTAATTCCGGAAGTTGTTAAGGTAGTTGTGAGCAGGCGACCCAAGAAGACCTCTCGCGTGCAATTGCCAACCCGCTGTCCTATCTGTGACTCGCACGTCGTCAGAGAAGAGGGTGAATCCGTCGCCCGCTGCGCAGGTGGATTGTTCTGTAAGGCGCAACGAGTGGAAGCGCTCAAACATTTCGTGTCACGTCGAGCCATGGACATTGAAGGGCTCGGCGCAAAGTTGATCGAGCAGTTCGTAGAGGAAGATCGCATTGAGAATCCGTCCGATATTTTCCGCCTGTCCAAAGACGAGCTCGCCGAGCGGGAACGAATGGGTGAGAAGTCTGCTGAAAACCTGATTGGCGCGATAGAGGCGAGCAAGTCGACAACGCTTGCGCGTTTCTTGTTCGCACTGGGAATTCGGGAAGTAGGTGAGGCGACTGCCGCGAACCTTGCAAAGTTCTTCGGAAATCTCCCCGCAATCATCGAGGCAGAGACCAAGAAGTTGGAGACCGTGCCGGACGTCGGCCCGGTTGTTGCCAAACGTATTCGCGATTTTCTGGACGAAGACCACAACCTGGAAGTCATCAGGAAACTGCAGGCGCTTGGTGTTCATTGGGATGATACCGAACCCATGGAGATCGCCGCGGACGGCAAGCTGACGGGTAAGACGTTCGTTATCACGGGAACATTGCCCGGCATGACGCGCGATGAAGCAAAGGATCTGATTGTTAGGGAAGGCGGAAAGGTTACTGGCAGCGTTTCCAAGAAAACGAGCTACCTTCTAGCTGGCGAGAAGGCCGGATCCAAGTTGACCAAGGCACAGGCGCTCGAAGTCGAAGTCCTCGACCTGGATGGGCTTCAAAAACTGATCGGCGAATAGGCAGAGATCAAGATTCTCATTTCTCGGTTGATTGCCGAGTTACACATATGGCATGCGTGAGGTCGCTCTGCTAAGACTTGGGCGATTTTTCCCATGATCGTCATTTCTCTGGCGATTTACCCATACGATCAATATATTGCGCTCCATGCAAGAAAAACTAAAACAGCAAGTGCTGGGTGCTTTTCAGCTAGTGCTGAGACCCATAGTGAAGATATTGCTCCGTTACGGAGTAGGATTTAGTGAATTTTCAGAGGTCGTAAAGACATCCTTTGTTGACGTTGCCACCTCGGAATTCGGGATTCGTGGGCGGCCTACGAATATATCGAGAGTTGCTGTTATGACGGGCCTCACCCGAAAGGAAGTACGTAGACTTCGAAATAATCTGGATAGTGGCGGGCCGCGGCTCGCTGTGAAGTCGACACCACTATCCGAGATCATTCATCGATGGCATTCGGAAGAAGACTTCTTGGACCACGAAGGTCGTCCAGCGCGATTGCCGTTTTCCGGAGGCGTGGCGTCTTTTTCAGAACTTGTCAAGAGGTTTGGCGGAGATGTGCCGCCGGGCGCGATGCGCACGGAGTTGAAGAGAGTTGACTGTGTTAAGGAAGACAAAGACGGCAACTTGTCGATAGTAAAGCGAAGCATCGTGCCAGCCGACAAGACTGATAATCTGGTTACGTCATTGGTCCATGGCGTGTACCCATTGTTGTCGACCGTAGCTGTTAATTCTGATTCAGTGGAAAACTCACGTGGGCTTACTCAGTTGACAGCATATTCGGTCAGTATTCGAAAGGAAGACCTAACCAGGCTCCGGCGTATCAGCAACGACCGTCTTATGGATATCGCAGAGTCATTCGACGACCTTTTCATGGCATATGAGACGCTGAACGCTGCGGAGGTCGAATCGGAAACTACAACCGTTGCGGTCGGTCTGTATTATTTTGAAGAGCTTGATCGTAACGCCAAATACGAGTGGTAATAACCGCTACTGCGTATTCAGACAACGTCGTCAATGGCATGAAACTCCGCAAATGTGCTCAGAGCCTCAATTGAGCGAAGTGTCAATCTAGGCGCAATTCTGAGTAGAAACACTCTGTTTCGCTCCCGTCCGTCGATTTGGTTCTTGGCAACAGGTCATTTGGTTGGATTATCGAGAATGGCCTGCCAACCTCCTGCGATTATTGTGTTGTGCAAAAATACCGTGAATAATCAGCGGATTACATAATGTATCTATTTTGCCTTGGTATGATTTTGCGGCAAACGCTTGACATAATCTCTAGTGGTGACACACGTGGTGCCTAGGCCCCATTTATAGTGGAAATCACTGGCTTGCATAGGACGCGCGTGCAAGATACTTTACATATTGCGCAGGAGATGTGCCTTAAATGGGGCAAGACGTAAAAGACCACCTAAGGCGGGCCCTCTCGCTGATGTTGAAACCCTTGATTCGGTTGTTCATCGCTCAAGGCGTGACGCACGCAGAGTTCGCAGAGACGGCGAAAGAGGTGTACGTCGAGACGGCTCTGCGGCATTTCGAGTCTGAGGGGCGTGTTAACAAGTCTCGGGTGGCGATTCTCACTGGGCTCACAAGAAAAGAAGTTAAGAACGTAATTGATCGAACAATGGAGGCGGGGGCAGCAGAGAAGACATATTCGAGACCGGAGAGAGTTCTCACTGGTTGGTATTCCGATCCGAAGTTTCAAGGGCCGTACGGTATACCGTTGGAGTTGCTGTACGACACTAGCGACGAAGATGAACCGAGCTTCATTGACTTGGTTAGGAATTACAGCGGTGATATGGCTCCTAGGCAGATGCTTGATCAACTATTGGAGGCTGGATCAGTTGTTGAGGTTGACGGACGCTACAAAGCGGTTCGCCGAATATTCAAGCACTCAACTCTGTCACCTTCTTTGATTACACGACTCGGAGAGGTTGGATACCGAGTCTTTTCGACAGCAGCAAAGAACATCGACAAACAGATGGAAGGAAGTGGGTATTTTGATCGGATGGTGTTTGCGGACGACGGCTGTCCCGACGAGATGATTGAGTCCTTTGATGAGTACATCAAGCCAAAAGGACAGGAATTTCTGGAGGAGGTCGACGTCTGGTTTTCATCCCGTAAGGAAGAAATGGATCAGACGCAAAATCGTAAGGAGACCGGAATATACATGGTCCATTACGTAGAAGACATCGACGACCAGAGATCGTTGCGCGATCTACTGGCCAGCAGAGGTTTAGAACCAGAATAGTGAAGTAGTCGAAAAGAATAGGACCGCGGTGGCTGACAGCGATTGGAGCGCTGTTAAGTAATCGTACTTTCGGTGAAATGAGGGTTGGAGTAGTAGGTAAAAACTAGGAGCGAAAGATGCGCAAAGCAAAAAGCGCCAAACGGTATTCCGTTCTGGGAGCGACGCTAATTGCAATAACGCTACCGTTCACAGCAGCTGCCACAAATAAGTCAGGGGCTGTGAGTGGAATCAGCGGCGGCGACGTAGACGGAATTTCTGGAGGTGATATCCAGGGTATTTCCGGCGGCGATGTTGACGGAATTTCTGGAGGTGACATCCTCGGTATATCCGGCGGCGATGTTGACGGAATTTCTGGTGGTGACATCCAGGGTATATCCGGCGGAGATGTT
>Ga0209567_10000472_pt1 | contig 22072 bp, 19 predicted proteins | sample COG_12_FD_184756 | JGI IMG/M metagenome (GOLD analysis project Ga0209567, IMG submission 184756) | Pelagic marine sediment microbial communities from the LTER site Helgoland, North Sea, for post-phytoplankton bloom and carbon turnover... | ecosystem: Environmental > Aquatic > Marine > Neritic...
GATTGGACGCGAGCTCCGAGGGGAGGCTTGCGTGGCCAAAGCTCCCCAGTGAATCCGGCCACCTTTGCAAGCCGACCCGTCCGGCGGAACCCCGTGTCGCGTTCCGCCGTGCCCCGGTACGCCCGCGAGCGCGCAACGCGATCGTTGCGACTGCCCCCTACTCCGCTGGAGTCACTTCCACCCAAATCCCGTTCAGCTTCGCCATCCCCGAAAAGTACTCGAGCTCTTCGGGGCCGTCGGCGGCTAGTAGGTTCACATTCACACCGGTCGTCTTGCTCGCCACGCTCAAACCGTCGGCCGCCTGGTGCCCCCATCCGTGGGGAAGAGCTACGGCGCCGACCATCATCTCGTCGGTGACCTGTACCGGCAGACGAACCGAGGCCGCGTTGCTGCGCACCTCGACGATGGCGCCCGACTCGACGCCGACTTTGCTGGCGTCCTGCGGGTTCATGTAGACGTAGTTCGTCGAGCGTTTGCCTGCGACGAATCGTGGGAAGTTGTGCATCCAGCTGTTGTGACTGTGCTGCTCCCGCTTGCTTATCAGCTTTAGCTTGTCGCGCCGCGACCTCTCACTCTCGAAGGCGGATTCCAACGCGCCGGCAGCCACGACGAATTCCTCCGGTGCCAAATCGACCAGCCCATCCTCGGTGACAACCCGTTCACCAAGGAAGTCGCGTCCCTTAATCGGTTCGAGCAACCGTCCGTGAGGCTCTTTTCGAAGACTGCGCAGCGACCCAAGGCGAAACGCGCGCGCCATCAACCCCAAGAAACGCTCGGGAGTGAAACCGAGCCGGCTCCCGAGCAACGGCAACTTCCGAAGACCCATCCACGTACCGAAGAACCCATTCGCGACGCGTGACCCGAATAGCGTGGACCCACAAGCCCGGGCGAGCTGCAACAAGATCAGCGTCTCGTCGCGCTGTTCGTCCTCCAGCGGCAGCAGCGCATCGGTGAATTGCACATACGGAACCGCTTGCGCACCCATCAAAGATTGAAAGACAAACGGCAAGTCCGCGCGCTGGAAGGCACTGCTGCCCGGCAGTATGTAGTGCGCATGATTGGCGGTCTCGTTGCGGAAGATGTCGATCACGACGAGGAGCTCGAGCGCCTTCAACGCTTCCTCGAGCCGCCCATTGCTATTGGGCACCGTTAGAAGCGGATTGCCCGACACGCAGAAGAGCGCCCGCACCTGCCCTTTTCCGGGGGTGAGAATCTCGTCTGCCATGAGCCCGGCGGGGAACGTATCGGCCACCGACGGAAGCTGTCCGATGCGCGACCGATCCTTGCGCATCGTATGGCCGCCCTTGCGCGCATGCTTTGGGAAATCCTTGATGTAACCGTGGCCAACGATGGTCCCTCCGAGCCGGTCGAGGTTGCCGCTGATCGCATTGATCGCTTCTTGAATCCAAAACGCGAGGGTGCCTTGGCTTCCCTGGTTGACCCCGGTCGAAAGGAAGAGTGCCGCACCGTCGGCTTCGAGATAGGCATCGACCATTGCGCGAAGGGTCTGCGCCGGAATTCCGGTGACCTCCGCGGTGCGCTCAGGCGTCCAGAGCTCGGCGACCTTTCGAAGCGGATCGAGCCCTTTCATGTAGCGGTTGACGTGGACGTGATCGATCACGTCCCGGCTCAGGACCTCGTGGAGGAAGCTCAATAGGAAATAGACATCGGTGTCCGGACGAATGAACACCTGCGTCCCGAGCTGCTTCGCGGTCTCGGTACGGCGCGGGTTGACGAGAAAGACCTTGCCGCCGCGTTCTTCGATCGCGCGCAAGCGTCGAATCGGGTTCGGAAGCTGCATGAAGCTCGAACGGGAGACCGCAGGATTCGAGCCGATGATGATCAAACACTGCGTCCGGTCGACGTCCGCAAACGGTTGAATGAATGGAAAGCCATACACGCGTTGGGCGGCGGCGAACTTGTTGTTGCAATCTTGGGATCCGGTCTGAAACAGATTGCGAGAACCGAGCCCCTGCAGGAACCCCGAGGTGAGGATGGGAGGCAGCAAGCTGAACGAAATCGGATTGCCTAGGTATGCGGAGACCGAATCCCCGCCGTTGCCCTTCACGAGTTGCCGAACCTTGGCGCCGATCTCCGCCAGTGCCTGCTCCCAGCTGATCTCTTCGAACCCTGCACCGACGCGCTTCAATGGAACCCGCAGGCGGTCCGGTGAGTGATGAATTTCGTGATAGCGAAGGCCCTTGATGCAGGAGTAGCCTTTGCTCGCGACGTGGTCCTCGTCGGGTTCGACCGCAACCACTCGGTCGCCTTCGATGGTGGCTTTCAGCCCGCAAGTCGCCTCACAAATGCGGCAAAACGTGAGCTCGGTTCGACTGGACACGGTCGCAAAGGTGCCAGGGTCGAGGCGTACCTACAAGGCCGAAGGGACAGGTCCCGGCAGTCCTGCTAGATGACGCGCCAGGAGGCGCAAGCCATGAACAACTTCTTCTTTGCTTTGACCTTACTTACGGTAGCGCTCTCGGGTTGCGAGAGCACCTCTGGCAGCAGCGGCGGCGGGCCCAAGTGCACGGCGCCCCAGGAGATGCTCCGTTGTGACAAGGTGCTCAACATCGCCCACGGCGGCGGGCTCCTGATTCGTCCCACGCACACGATCGAAGCCTACGACCAGGCACTCGCAGACGGCGCAGACATGCTCGAGCTGGACATTCACGAGACGCTCGACGGCGTGATCGTGGTCATGCACGACGCAACGGTGGACGACACGACGAGTTGCTCCGGCGCCATCAAAGAGATGACGTTTGCGGAGCTTCGCGAGTGCGACGCTGGGTACCACTTCACCAAGAACGACGGCCAAACCTATCCGTATCGCGGCATGGGCCTGGTCGTGCCTTCGCTCGAAGAGGTTCTCGAACGTTACCCGGACACCGCGGTCAACATCGAGATCAAGCAAGTAGAACCCTCGCTCGTCGACAACCTCGTCGATCTGGTTCGACAGTACGAGTTCGAGGACAAAATGGTCGGCGTTTCGTTTTCTGATGAGGCCGTGGCCGAGCTTCGCGATGCGGCGCCCGAGATCGCCACGAGCTTGAGCGAAGGCGAAGCCCTAGACTTCTGGACCAAGTCCTGGGTCGAGATCGACCCGGCCTACGTCCCTCCAGGCGAGTTTCTTCAGCTACCGGTGGAGTACAATCTCGGGGGGGGAATCGTCCCTGTGCTGCATGACGGCTTCGTACCCCGGGTGGAAGAGCTCGACATGTTCGTCCACATCTGGACGGTCAATGACGAAGACGAAATGCGATGGTTGATCGAGGTCCAAGGCGTACACGGAATCATGACCGACGACCCGCCGCTTCTCACGAAGGTCATCAACGAGCTGGGCGCAGGCGACTGAGACTCAAGCGCTTGCGAAGTTGTCGACCAGGAGCTTCAAGGCGTCGTGCGTCGTAAGAATTCCGACGATCTTCATCCCTTCGACGACGATTGCCGAGCCGTACTTGTGCTCCAGCATTTCTTCCAATACGGCAAAGAGCGCGATGTCTTTGGGAACAGTGTATGCCTCTTGGGTCATCGCCTCTTCGACGGTGGTGTTGTCGGGATTGACCTCGTTGAGGCCGGCGATCATGCCAAGGTCGCGGTCGCTCACGATGCCGTAGAGCTCGCCGCCGTGCAGCACGGGCAAGTGGCGTATGTCGTACTTTCGCATGAGCTTCTGAGCAAACGTGATCGTTTGCTCGCTGCCCACGGTATGGGGCATCGGGGTCATGAAATCGGCGATCGGCGCGGTCTTGTCCATGCGCGGAGCTGTACCACAGTCACGCGTTTCCGCCACGCTCGGGGCACCGTCAGGCCTCGCTTCCAAGCCAACCGCGTCGACCGAACCACTTCGTCAGCTCGAGGACAGGCGAAATGGTCAGAGCCGGGCACGCCGCGATGAGCCAGTCCGCCGACGACAAAGGGCTGATGCCGAACGGCTCCCGCATCGGCGGAAAGGACACGATGAACACCAGCAGCGCCATTTCCCAGAGGATCGCCAGGTTCAGCCACTTGTTGGCAAACGGCCGACGCAGGATCGACCGGCGGTCAGACCGAAAGTTGAACGCCTTGAAGAACTCGATCAAGACCAAGGACACGAACGTCATCGTCATGGCGTGAGTAACACTACGACCCGATTGCAAAGCCCAGGTGAAGAGACCGAGATTCGCTACGGTCGACCACAGCCCACCGACGACCATGAGCGTGACGACCCGGCGCGTAAAGATTCCTGTGCGCGCGTCGCGCGGCGCGCGTGCCATGAGATCGCTTTCGGGAGGATCTACAGACAGTGCCAGCGCTGGTAGGCCATCGGTGGCGAGATTCACGTACAGGATCTGCACGGCGGTCAGGGGCATCGGCAGCCCGGCAAACATGGCTCCGGCGATGAGACCGATCTCCCCGATATTGGCGGATAGCAGGTACATCAAGTACTTCTTGATGTTCTCAAAAATTCCACGCCCTTCTTCCACGGCGGCGACGATCGATGCGAAGTTATCGTCGATCAGCGTCATCGCCGCGGCCTCTTTGCTCACGTCCGTGCCCGTGATACCCATCGCAATGCCGATGTCGGCCTTCTTTAGCGCGGGTGCATCGTTCACTCCATCGCCTGTCATGGCCACGATGTGACCGCGCTCTTGAAGGGCGGTGACCACCCGTAGCTTGTGAGCCGGGGAGACGCGTGCGTAGACTTCGATGCTTTCGACGCTGCGCTCCAGCTCCTCGTCGCTCATGTCCTCGAGCTCTGCACCCGTCACCGCATGCCCCGCCCTGAGCAGGCCGAGCTCGCCGGCCACGGCCTGAGCGGTGATCGGATGGTCGCCCGTGATCATGACCACTCGGATGTCGGCTCGCTCGCATTGTTGGACGGCGGCTTTGGCTTCCGGACGTGGGGGATCGATCATGCCCACCAAACCGAGGAAGGTCATGTCGACCTCAGCATCTCCGAGCGTTGCATCCGCCTTGTTGGCTACCCCAAGCACACGTAGAGCCTCACCGGCCATCCGTCGGACCGCCTCGAGAATCTCCTCTCGATCGGCGTCCCCGAGCGCGACTTCGCCCTGGCTGGTCAGTTGTCGAGAGCACGAATCGAGAATGGTTTCGGGCGCGCCCTTGGCATACGCAACCTGGGCGTCCCCAACGGGATGCAGGGTTGTCATGCGCTTGGTTTCGGACGTGAAGGGGACCTCTCCGACCCGTGGAAACCGCAGGTCCAGTTCGTCCTTTTGCATTCCGGCTTTCGCGGCCGCGACGATGATCGCCCCTTCGGTGGGGTCTCCTTTGATGTGCCAGCTGCCGTGCATGTCGTCGCGGACGACGTGCGCATCGCAGACCAGAGCCGCGGCGAGCAACAAGTCCATCTCCTCTTGAGAGGGCTCGACAACCGTACCGCTCAGCGAAAACTCGCCTTCAGGGTCGTAACCGCTACCGGAGATCGTGGTCGTTCGTTCGGGGGTATGGAGCTTCCGGACGGTCATCTCGTCTTTGGTCAGCGTGCCGGTCTTGTCGGAGCAAATTACGGACGTGCTCCCTAAGGTTTCGACGGCCGGCAGGCGCCGCACGAGCGCGTTTCGTTTCACCATCCGTTGCACGCCAATTGCCAAGGAGATGGTGACAACCGCCGGCAGGGCCTCGGGCACTGCGGCTACCGCTAGTGCGATTCCGAAGATGAACATCTCCAGCAAGGGTTGGTCGCGGAGCAGGCCCACGGCGACGACAGCCGCCACGACGACCACGGCTGCTTGGCCCAGGACACGACCCACCTTGTCGAGATTCTGTTGCAACGGCGTCCTGCCGGTTTCGACGGACTGCAGCATCTGGGCGATCTGGCCGAACCGGGTTGCCATACCGGTCGCGACGACGACAGCACGGCCTCGGCCGTAAGTGGCAATCGTTCCGCTAAAAACCATGTTGTCGCGGTCACCAAGGGCCATGTCCTCTCCGCGAAGCGCCTCGGTGTTCTTGGCAACAGGTACGGATTCACCTGTGAGCGCGGCTTCATCGACTTTCAGGTTGATCGACTCAACCAGTCGTGCATCCGCCGCCACTTTGTCTCCTGCGTGCAACAGAATCAGGTCACCCGGCACGAGCTCGCGCGCCGGAATCTCGACCTCTTGGCCATCGCGTATGACGGTCACGGTGGGCGCGGCCATTTGTCGGAGCGCTTCGATCGCGCGTTCGGCCCGGTACTCCTGTATGAATCCCAACACCACGGCAAAGAGCACGATCACAGCGATGGCAATGCTCTCGACGCCCTGTCCGAGGAAGGCGGAGATCCCCGTTGCGATCAGCAGAATGATGATCAAGACGTTCTTGAATTGTTGGAAAAGGATGGCCCAAGGGGAGACACGGCCCGCAGCTTGCAGCTCGTTGAGTCCATATCGAGCGAATCGACGCTCAACCTCGGCCTCCGTCAGGCCATGCGCGGGGGACTGCAGATGCGACATGACCGCGTCGACAGATAGGGTGTGCCATACGGGCGCGGAGCTAGACACGGGCTGCGACATAGGCGATGGCATCCTCGAAGCTCGCTATCTTGCCATAGTCCTCTTCGGGAATCTCGACGCCGAGCGCTTTGTGAATCCCCTGAACCCAGCGAAGAATGTCCATCGAGTCCAGATCGAGCTCGTCTCGCAAATCGGCGTCGTCTTCGATTTCTTCATCGGCGATGTCCGGTGCCACATCCGTTAGGCATCTGAGCAAGGTCGCGCGTATTTCGTCGCTCGTCATAGTTTCTCGGGCTCCTGCAGTAGTCGATCGAGGGCACTCAGGAACCGCGCGCCCTGGTGACCGTTGCTGACTCGGTGATCGCCGCCAAGCGTGACACGCATCACAGGCCGCGGCACTACCTGGCCGTCGACGACCCAAGGTCGCTCGAACGTGGCGCCGCAGCCGACGATGGCCACCTGCGGCGGAAAGATGATCGGCGTCACGCTCTCCACCCCGCGCTCGCCGAGCGAAGTCAGCGTGATGGTCGCTGATGTGAGTTCCGAGCTCCGAAGCGCGCCGGAGCGAGCACGACTCACCAGGTCGGTCATCCGCGCCATCAAGTCGGTGAGACTCCCCTCATCGGTGTTCCGCAATGCCGGTGCTACTAGACCACCGCCACGAAGTGAAACCGCGAGTCCGACATGAACCTCCTCGCTCGGCACGGGTTTTCCGCCCTGCCAAGTCGCATTGAGCTTCTTGTGCTTGCGAAGTGCACGCGCGACGGCGCGCAGCACCAACACGCCGGACACCAAGCGCTCGGTCACATTGAGCGAAGCGTTGGCCTCCCGAAGCCACGTGAGCGCGTTTCCCATGTCGATGCTCTGCTCGACGTAGTAGTGAGGGATCTCGTCATTGGCGCGCGTCATCGCCGCCGCAATGGCACGCTGCATGCGCTCGGAGGCCGACACCGGCTTTCCCGACTCCTGCACACTTGGTTTTGCGCTCAACACGTCACGCGCCTGAATCGCCCCCGACAGCCCGGTGCCACGAACCTGCGCAATGTCGATGCCCCGCTCTAGCGCGAGGCGGCGGGCGTAGGGAGAGATCCGAAGGCGACCGCCAACGATAGCTGCCGCAGCCGAGCCGCGCGGAAACCCCTCCAAGTCGTCGAGGGTAATACGACCATGCTCGCCGCTACCCTGCACTCCCCGAAGCGACACATCGAGCTCGTGCGCCCGCCGCCGAACAGCCGGTGAGGCCATCGGACCGTCGAGATCAACCTCCGAAGATCCGGCAGAAATAATCGACCCCGCCGCAGACTCCGACGCTGACACTGGCACTGACGCTGACCCTGTCGCTGGCACTGACGCTGACTCTGGCACTGACGCTGACTCTGGCACTGACGCTGACTCTGGCACTGTCGCTGCCCCTGCCCCAATCTCAGCAAGCACCGTCCCCACCGGCACTTTCTCCCCCTCTCCCACCAAAAGCTTCTCCACCACCCCCGTCTCGAACACCTCCACCTCGATCAAACCCTTGTCGGTCTCAACCTCGGCAATGATGTCCCCGTGCGAGATGCGGTCCCCGACCGCAACACGCCATTTCGCGAGCGTCCCGGCCGTCATGTCGGCGCCGAGCGAGGGCATCACGAATTCAGCCACCGCGCACGCTCCGTCTCGCCGCTTCGACGATTCGGTCGACCTGCGGGATGGCCGCCTCTTCGAGATGCTTGGCGTATGGCATCGGCACCTCGAGGGTGCAGACGCGCGCGATCGGTGCGTCCAGCTCGTAGAAAGCCTCTTCGGCCAAGATGGCGCTGATCTCGGACGCCAAGCTGCCCGTCTTCCAGGCTTCGTCGATCACGACGGCGCGGTGCGTTCGCGACACGCTCTCGAGAATCGTGTCGCGATCGAGCGGGCGCAGGCTTCGCAGATCGATCACTTCGGCACGCACCCCTTCTTTTTCGAGCTCGTCTGCCGCTGTCAGCGCTTTGTGAACCGACCCGCCATAGGCAATCAGGCTCAAGTCGTTGCCGACACGCCGAATGGCCGCTCTCCACGGTGAAGGAGGTACCGATTCGATGTCGAGCGGCCCTTCGATCCCATACAGCATCTGGTGCTCGAAGACGAAAACCGGGTCCGGGTCTTCGACCGCAGCAAGCAACATGTCGTGCGCGTCCTGCACGGTCGCCGGCGCAAGGACTTTGATGCCAGGCACGTGCGCGTACCAGTTCTCGAGGCTGTGTGAATGTTGGGCAGCGATTTGCTTTCCGCCACCGGTCGCCATGCGCACCGCGATTGGAACTTCGAACTGCCCGCCGGACATGTGCCGCATCACTGCCGCGTTGTTCACCACCTGGTCGAGCGCCAACAAGCTGAAGTTGACGGTCATCACCTCGACGATGGGTCGCATCCCCCCAAGCGCGGCTCCAATTCCCGCTCCGACGAAGGTCGACTCACACAATGGGGTGTCGCGAACTCTGTCTTCGCCGAACTCCTCGAGCAGGCCTTTGCTCACCGCGTAGGGACCGCCATAGCGCCCCACGTCTTCGCCCATGAAAAACACCCGCGGATCGTCTCGAAGCAGGGTTTGAAGCGCGGTTCGAATCGCGTCGCGGTACGTGGTCACGACAAGTCCCTCGCGTAGGTGTGACGGGTAATGGTTTCGACAGATTCCCACTCGCCTTGCTCTGCGAACTCGACAGCGTCGGCTACCTCTTTAGCCGCGTCGGCTTCGATCGCATCGATATCGGCCTGGGTGATCAGCCCATCGCTCAGGGCGCGCTCCTGGAAGTTCTCGATGGGATCGTGCTTCTTGTGCTTTTCGACCTCTTCCTTGGTCCGGTAAAGCTCGGCATCGTACATCGAGTGAGCGCGGAACCGATAGGTCCGGAGCTCGAGGAACCGCGGCTCGCTAGTCTCTCGAACGAGCTCAGCCTCGTTGTGCACTGAGCGATGCACCGCCACGACGTCCATGCCGTTGACCGAATCCGCCGGAACGCCGTACGCGGGCGGATTGTTTGCAATGTCACTGTCCGAAACGTGGCGATCCAACGCCGTCCCCATCGCGTACTTGTTGTTCTCGCACAAGAACAAGACTGGCAACTTCCAAAGTGCGGCTAGGTTGAGCGACTCGTGAAACTCGCCCTCGTCGGTCGCACCGTCGCCAAAGAAGCAGGCCGTCACGCGGGACTCTCCCTTCATCTTGTCTGCCAGGGCAAGACCCACGGCAATCGGTAAGCCGCCACCGACGATGGCGTGCCCGCCATAGAATCGCCGCTCCGCCGAGAACAAATGCATCGAGCCACCGCGGCCGCCCGAGCAGCCGTTGGCCTTGCCGTACATCTCGGCCATGATCTCTCCGGCCGGAATGCCACGAACCAAGGCGTGGCCGTGCTCGCGATAGGTCGCCACGATGTTGTCGTCCCCGCGAAGCGCGTGCAGTGCGCCCACCCCGACAGCTTCCTCGCCGATGTAGAGGTGTAGGAAGCCTCGGATCTTCTGCTTTGCATAAAGCTCCGCGCTCTTTTCCTCGAGCCTGCGGATCCGGATCATGTCGCGCAGCAACTCGAGGACGTGGTCACGTGAGATGTCCAGGGTCAACTGTCTCCTCCTTCCAGGGTCGACGTATCCCCTTCGGGCAAGCCGAGCTCCCGCGCCTTGAGCAGGCGCCGCATGATCTTTCCACTACGCGTCTTCGGGAGCGATTCAACGAAGTCGATCTCGCGCGGGGCCGCGGTTCCGAGGTTCTTGCGGCCGAAACCGATCAGCTCCCGCTGCAGCTCCTCGCTCCATTCATGCCCCGAATGCAAGCTGACAAATGCCTTGATGATGGTCCCGGCCACCGGATCGGGTTTTCCGATGACGCCGACTTCGGCAACAGCTGGGTGCTTCATCATCACGCTTTCGACCTCGAAGGGCCCGATCAAGTGTCCCGCCGATTTGATCACGTCGTCCGCGCGGCCGACGAACCAGTAGTACCCGTCTTCGTCGCGGCGCGCGAGGTCTCCCGAAACATACCAGCCGTCGCGAAAACAAGCGTCGTAGCGCTCCTGGTTTTTCCAGTACCCGCGAAACACGGACGGCCAATCGGGGCGCAATGCCAGCTCGCCGTCTTTGTCCGGGTCGTCGACCTCGTGTAAGCATCCGTCATCGCCTTCGCGCACGATCCCCGCCGTGACGCCAGGCACCGGTCGGCCCATCGAGCCTGGCTTCACGTCCATCGACGCGTAATTCGAGACCATGATTCCACCGGTTTCCGTCTGCCACCAGTTGTCGTGAAACGGCATACCGAACACCTCGTAGCCCCAGACGACCGCCTGTGGATTCAAGGGCTCGCCGACGCTCGCCATGAAGCGAAGCGCAGAAAGGTCCTTGCTTTTCGGCAGCTCGGGACCGGCCTTCATCAGCATTCGAATGGCGGTCGGTGCCGTGTACCAGACCTGCACCTTCTCTTCCTCGAGAATCTGATACCAACGTTTCGGATCGAACTCCGCTTCGTCGATGATCATCGTGACGCGGTTGCTGAGCGGTGCGCTGATACCGTAGGAGGTTCCGGTCACCCATCCGGGGTCGGCTGTACACCAATAGATGTCGCCCGGATGCATATCGAGCGCGAGCTTGCCAGTCACGAAGTGCGTCAGCACCGCTTGATGCACGTGATACGCGCCCTTGGGCGTGCCCGTCGTCCCGCTCGTGAAGTGAAGCAGGGCGGGCGTGTCCGGATCGGTGTCGCCGATTTCGTAGTCCGTTGAGGCAATTGCCATCATTTCGGCCCAGTCGACCGTGCCCTCGGGGTTCTTCGGCTTCTTCGGATCCGCCACGATGATCACGTCCTCGAGGGTCGGAATCCGATCGCGAATCGATGCGATCCGGCGCTTGTAGAGTCGCTCGGTCGTGAAGAGCACCCGGGCCTCGCCGAGCTGAAGCCGCTCGGCAATCGGCTCCGGGCCGAACGCAGAGAACAACGGGCAGAAGACCGCCCGATGCTTGAGCGTGCCAAGCGCGCAGACGTAGAGCTCGGGGATTCTTCCCGCGAGCGAATACACCCGGTCTCCAGTCTCGACGCCAAGCGCTGCCAGCACGTTGGCGAACTGATTGCTGAGTGAATCGAGGTCGGCGTAGGTCAGCTCTTCGCGCTCGCCTTTCTTGCCGAGCCAGATCATCGCGGTTTGATCTCCGTGACCCTTTGCCACGTGTCGACCGATCGCCTCGTACGCGATGTTGATCCCGCGGCCGCCAGGCAGCCCATCGAGCTCCCGAAGCGCGGCTTCCCATGAGAACGACGCTCGCTCCTGATCGTAGTCGGACAAGTTTGGTGGGGCCTGGTTCTCCCGAATTCGTTTCTCGATTCGCATCTCAGTGCTGGTCTCCATGGCGAACGGCGTCGATCAGCATCCGTCGCTCCGCCGATGCGATCACCTGACGCGTGCGTAGCACCGCGTCGGGGTTCACCGAAATCGAGGTGATGCCGAAACGCACGAGCTTCTCGGCGAACTCGGGCCGATTCGAAGGCGCCTGCCCGCAAAGCGAAGAGGTGAGCCCGCACTCCTCTGCGGTGCGCACGATGCGCTCGATCGCCCAAAGCACGGCGTCATCCGCCTCATCGAAGAGCTCGGCGCAAATCGCCGAATCGCGATCGACACCGAGCATGAGCTGCGTGAGGTCGTTCGACCCAATCGACACGCCATGTATCCCAAGCTTCGCGTAGTCCGGAATGCGGTAGACGATCGACGGCACCTCCGCCATCACCCAACGAAGCAAGCCCTGATCGTGCCCGAGGCGGTGTTTGTCGATGCGCTCCAGGCACGCTTCGAGCTCCCACTTGGTGCGCACGAACGGAATCATGATGTTCACGTTCGGCGACGACTCGCGAACCCGCGCCAGAATCTCGAGCTCCAAATCGAAGAGCTCCGGGTCCTTCACGTATCGAAAGCACCCTCGGTAGCCGATCATCGGGTTTTCCTCGTGCGGCTCATAATCCGCAGCGCCCCGCAAACCACTGAACTCGTTGGTGCGGAAGTCGTAGGTCCGATACGTCACCGGCCGCGGGAAGAAGGGACGTGCGATGCGCAGGACCGATTCGGTCATCTTGGTGACGAACTCGTCGGAGCCGCCTTCGGCGATGAGGGCCTTTGGATGCACGCCGTTGAGCGCGTCGGTGATCATGAACTCCGCCCGGAGCAAGCCCACGCCGTCGACGGGCAACGCCGCAGCTTCATCAGCGGCGTCGGCGATAGCAAGGTTGACGTAGAGGCGAGTTGCCAAGGGCTCCATCGTCGTTTCCGGGGCGAGCATCTTTACTGTGGGCTGGGTGCTCGGGGACGCCGACGCGACCGAAGCTCCCTCGGTAGCATCTCCGGATACGACCTCTCCGCGCGTGCCATCTACTGTGACGAGCTGCGAGCTCTTGAGAATGCGTGTCGCGTTTCCGGTTCCGACGATGCACGGGATCCGAAGCTCACGACTCACGATCGCGGCGTGACACGTCATCCCGCCCTCGTCCGTGACCAGCGCGCCGGCATGGCGCATGACCGGAACCCAATCCGGGCTCGTCATCTCCGCAACGAGAATCTCGTCTTTGCTGATCTTCGCGTCGGCCTGAAGCTCCCGCATGACGCGCACTTTGCCAGCGACACGGCCCGGCGACGCGCCGAGCCCGCTGAGCAACGGGGTCCCCGACTCCGCTTCGAGCGTGGTGATCGGGCGGGACTGAACGACGTACATCTTGCCGTCGTGAAGCGCCCATTCGACGTCCTGGGGGCTTCCGTAGTGCTCCTCGATTCGAAGCCCGAGGCTGGCGATCTCGAGCACCTGCGCATCATCGAGAACGCGCGCCTCTCGCTGCGCTTTCGGGACCTCGACCCGTGCTTCGGAACCATCCGCCTGGCGGACGATCTTGTGCGCCTTCGAACCGACGCGCGCACTTAGCAACTGAACGTCGCCTTTCGCTGGATCGTGCGGCCGTGCGACGAAATAGGTGTCGGGCTCCACTTGCCCGCCCACGACGACCTCGCCAAGGCCATACGCGCCTTCGATGAGCAGCCGCCCGCGGTCCTGTGAAATCGGATCCACGGTGAACATCACCCCCGAGGATTCGGAATCGACCATCCGCTGAACGACGACCGCAATTGTTGGCTCGTCGGTCAATCCCAAGCTGTGACGGTATGCCACGACGCGGGAACCCCAGAGCGATGCCCAGCAATCGAGGATGCGCTGCATCAGCGTTGCTTCGACGACGTTGGTAAAGGTCTCGTTCATCCCCGCAAAGGACGCCTCCGCGGTATCTTCTGCCGTGGCGGACGACCGAACGGCGACGCGCGCGCCCTCGCCGAGCTCTTGAAACGCTTCCATCACGACCGAGCGCACGTCCTCTGGGACGCCAGCTGCTTGCACGGACGCCCGAAGCTCATCGGACGCGAGCTTGAGCGCGCTCGAATCGTCGAGGTCCGTATTCTCCACGATGTCGAGCAGCCGCCGCCTGCACCCTGCGACGTCGAGCGTGTGTAGATAGGCTTGCCCGGTCACCACGAAGCCAGGAGGGACAGGCAACCCGGCTGCCGTCATCTCCCCCAAGTTGGCTCCCTTTCCGCCGGCAACCGGGGTGTCGCTTCGGCGGAGGGTTTCGAAATCGCGCACGAACTCGGAAGTCTTTGCGGCCATGTCGCGACCATACATGCATTGGGCGCGCCAACGCGCCGGAGCTCAGAAGCCCTGCAATTGGTCCGGAAATCCAAGGCAACGGCTGTCAGGCGCCGCGCCAATCATGCGTCTCGCTGGGCCGGCGGCGAAGAATGTGCGCCTCGACGGCTCCGATCGGCTCAAAATCCCAGTGGCCGCCTTTGGCACGTTCGCTGCAGTGCTGGTATCACCTCGGACCCCCCAAAGGAGGCGACCATGAGCGCGGACGAAGCAAACAAGACATTGAAGCAGGATTTGGAAGACACTCGCAACGACCTCAAGCGGGCAGCGGACGAGATCAAGCTGAAACTGCACCTCGCCGGGATGGACGCGAAGGATGCGTGGGACGAGATCCAACCACGTATCGAAGATTTCGAACGACGGTTCGACGAAAAAGCCGACGAAGTTGGCGAGGAGCTCAAAGCCCTCGGTGCCGACATCAAGCAGCACCTGGCGAACCTCAAAGCCAAGCTCGGCTAGGAGCAACCCGCTCGCTCGCCGCAGCCCGTCAAGCAACCCCTACACGAGCGGCTCGTCCTGTTCGCGGACGACGAACACACTGCACGGCGCATGGCGCACGGTGGCCTCGGCGACGCTGCCCAAGAGGCGGCGCAGCACACCGGTGCGTCCATGCGACCCAAGCACGATGAGACTCGCCTTCGTGGCCTTGGCGATCTTGCAGATTTCGATCGACGGATGTGTGCTCGGGACCGCATCGTACTGCACGTCGGTATCGGCGAGATGCCCGAAGTATCGCCGGCGTGCTTCTTTCAGTCGGCTCATCGAATCCTCGTCCCAGCCCGTGCGGTCTGCGATCTTTTGTTGTCGGGCGCCCAGCCCCTTCGCGTTCTTGGGATCGTAGACGTGAATCAGAAACACGCGGGTTCCATCGCGCCCTGCGATCTCGGAGGCCCCCGCGAGCGCGAGCTCGGAGCACGACGAGAAGTCGGTACAAACGACGATGAGTGGCTTCATTTCTGGGGAATGCAAAGTGCACGGCTCGCTTCGGTCTTGCAAGGGTCTCCTGGGGCAATCGACCCAGATCTTTTTTCCACGAGCTAAGCGGCTGTAATTACAGCATTTCAGAGCACCCGCCGACGCCATAATCTTGACACTCCCAACTGTCATAGTTATAAATGGCTCAATAGGAGGTGCAGAATGGAACTACTTTGGATCACGCTCGTTGCGTGGGCAGCTTTCGCCGCCGCGGCCATTCTTCCGGGCTTCCTGTGCGTCCAAGTGGCTCGCGGCTGCGGCAAAGCGCACGCATAATCGAAACGGGTCGACCGACCCGCCTTGCGCCATGACTGAGCAAGACGAGGCCAGCTATACGATCGACCAGCTCGCCGCCCACACGGGCGTGCCGAGCCGGACGATCCGTTTTTATCAGAGCAAGGGCGCACTACCCGCACCCGTGCGGCGCGGGCGAAAAGCGTACTACGGCCCGGCTCACGTCGAGCGACTCGAACTGATCGCACGGCTACAAGACCGCGGCCTTCAGATTCGTGCGATCCGCAATCTCTTGGATCAACTCGACTGCGGACAAGCTTCGCTAGAGGACTGGCTGGGCTTCGAGGCCGAGCTCCGGACGCCGTGGAGCGAGGACGTGCCGCAGCTGCTCAACGAAGACGAAATCCAGGAGCGGCTCGAGGGCCGTCCTCCGGGCTTGTTGGCGGCGCTGGTGAAGACCGGCTTGCTAGAGCGCCAGGCCAACCAGTACCTGGTGAGGAGCCCTGCCTTGATGAAGATGGTGCTCACGCTCGAAGCCAACGGCATCGATGTGAAAACCGCCCATGAGGCAACCGGCATCTTGGCGCGCCACCTGTCCAAGGCGGCGACCGAGCTGAGCCTTCACTTTCAAGAGTACGTGAGCGAGCGCGTTCGGGAGGGAGGAGTCGACAACTCCAGTCAGCTCTTGAGCACGCTAAAGCCGATCGCGCTCGAGGCGGCGGCTGTGATCTTCGCGCAAGAGATTCAAAATGCGCTTGAACAGATGCTGCACGAAGGTCGCTTGGCCCCGGTCAAGTCCGGCCGCAACAACGAAGACGCGAAAGCCAAGTAACCGCTCGCGTCAACTGAGGTCGAGGAGGATCTTGCCCGCTCACCCGACCTGGGCACCGGGACGTGGCGAATCTCCACCGCGCTGGCGTCATCCGAGAAGGCATCGATGCGTGCAGACTTCATGGCTCACTCCCCTTTCGGGCCGTGCAGCCCGCTCGGCATCGCGAACGGCCAGTTGGAATCGACCGTGCCGCCATCGACTTCGAGAACCTTGCCGGTCACCCAGCTGCCCGCCTCGGAAAGCAGATAAAGCGCCGCGGCGCCGACGTCCTCGACCGTGCCGAGCCTACCAAGTGGCGTGAGATCAACCATCTGCTTGGCGAGCGCTTCATCGGCGGTCACCATCGCCAGCGCATCGGTCTGAGTCGCACCAACCGCAATCGCATTGACGCGGACGTGCGGCGCCCACTCGTGTGCGAGCAAGCGAGTCATGTGCGACATCGCCGCTTTCGCTGTCCCGTATGCCACGAACCCGTGGTCGACCCCATGAGAGAGGAAGGAAGTGATGTTCACGATTGCACCGTGACCGCGCTCCGCCATCGAAGGGGCCAAAGCGCGCGACATGTGGAACGCCGTCGTCACGTTGAAGTGAAGCGCCTTGCCAAGCTCCTCATCGGTGCATCGCAACGCTGGCCCCGGCAGCGAGCCTCCCGCATTGTTCACCAAGAAATCCACCCCGCCAAACTCCGCAAGCGCAAGCGCAACCAGCCGGTCGAGCTGTTCTGGAACCAGCACGTCAGTCGGGACCACCAACGCGCGCCCCCCGTTTTGCTCTACGATGCGGGCGACTTCCTGAAGCGTAGGCTCGCGCCGCGCCGCCAAGACGAGATTCGCCCCCGCTTCGGCCAGGGCGATCGAAATCCCTCGACCGATCCCGCGACCGGCGCCCGTCACTACAGCTACCCGGCCATCTACTTTGAAGCGATCCAAAATCATCGGCGATCGATCTCCGGCGGGTACTCTCGGGCATTCGTCCAAGCTCCGCAACAGCTTCTCACTGTTGGAGGTCGTTGGCCTAGCGGGGGGCCCGCAGGCGATGGTATAAGGTGCAGCCCATTTGGGGCAAAGGAAGGTCGCGATGCATCCCTGGCACGACGTTTACATCGACGAAGATCAACTCGCGGAAACCTTTCCGGTCGTCATCGAAGTCCCCATGGGGAGCAAGAACAAGTACGAGCTCGACAAGGAGAGTGGCCTGCTGCGGCTCGATCGTGTCCTGTTCAGCGCGGTGCACTACCCGGCCAACTACGGCTTCGTGCCCCGCAGCTTCTGCGACGACGGCGACCCGCTCGACGCTCTGGTCCTCGGCCAAGAAGCGGTCGTGCCTCTCACCATCATGAATGCGCGCGCCATTGGTGTGATGCGCATGCGCGACGACAAGGGCATCGACGACAAAATCATCGCCGTCAGCGCCAACGATCCTGTCTACCAAGAGCGAAGGAAGCTCGCGGATCTTCCCGATCACAAACTGCGCGAGATCCAACGCTTCTTCGAAGACTACAAAGCGCTCGAGCACAAAGAGGTCGTCGTCGAGGGCATGCAAGAGCGCGAAGAGGCGCTCCAGATTCTACGCGATGGGCTCGTGATGTATCGACAGCTGCGGCGGGGCGAGCTCTCCAAGAGCTGAGCGACTCGCGCGTTCGGATCCCATGATCGAGCTTCACGATGTGCAATTTGAATACAGCCAGGGTGGGTTTTCGCTCGGCGTTCCGGAGCTGCGGATTTCGTCCGGCACACGGGCGGCAGCGATCGGACCAAGCGGCTCGGGCAAGACGACCCTGCTCAACCTGATCTCGGGGATCGAACCGCCTGAGGCTGGCCGGATTCAAACCGCCGGCGTACGGGTCGACGCGCTCTCCGCCGCCGCCCGGCGTTCCTTCCGCATCACCCACGTCGGCTTCGTGTTCCAGGACTTCCTTCTGCTCGACTATCTCGATGTCCGGCAGAACATCCTCTACCCCTACCGGCTCCACCCGGAGCTCCACCTCGACGCCGACGCCCGCACCCGCGCGGAACGCCTCGCCGCCAACCTCGGCATCGAGAGATTTCTTGCACGGCGCCCGGACGAGCTCTCGCAGGGCGAACGCCAACGGGTCGCCATCGCGCGCGCCCTGGTCACGGCGCCCAAGCTCGTTCTCGCCGACGAGCCAACGGGCAACCTCGACCCCGCAACCAAACAGCACGCGCTCGATCTTTTGTTCGAGCAATGCGACGCCCATTCGATGACGCTGCTCATGGTGACCCATGACCACGGCTTGCTTGACCGCTTCGAACAGGTCGTTGACGTCTCGGCGTTCGGAGCCAGCCGGTCATGAGAGACAGCCTGTTCCTGGCCTGGCGCTACCTCCGCCACCACCGAGCCAAGACACTCTTGCTCGTGCTTTCGCTGTCGGTGTTTCTCGGCCTGCCTCTCGTGATGCGCGCGATGAGTGCCGTCATTCAAGAATCACTGATGGCGCGGGCGGAAAGCACTCCCTTGCTGCTCGGTAAGAAAGGCAGCAGCCTGGACCTGGTCGTAGAGGCCCTGTACTTCCAGCCGAAGGGCATCGACGCCCTCACGACGGCCGACGCAAATGAGATCGATGACACAGGCCTTGCTCGGGCGATCCCGATGCGCAGCGGCCTGATGGCGCAGCAATTTCCCGTACTCGGTACGAGCCTCGACTACTTCTCGTTTCGCGGCTTGAAGACCGCGGAAGGACGCGGGCTCGCGACGCTCGGCGAATGCGTGGTTGGCGCCGAGGTCGCCGCATCCCTCGGGTTGAAGCCTGGCGACTCGATTCTGACCTCCCCTTCCACCCTCTTCGACCTGGCCGGCGTGTATCCTCTGCGGTTACAAGTGGTCGGAACGCTCGAGCCTTCGCACGGCCCCGATGATCGCGCCGTGTTCGTCGACGTGAAGACCGCCTGGGTGGCTGAAGGGCTCGGCCACGGCCACCAAGACCTCGCGACAGCCGGCAATGACGTCATTTTGAAACGGAAAGACGGCACCGCAACCGCCAACGCGAAGCTGGTGCAGTACAACGAAATCACGGACGAGAATGCCGAAAGCTTCCACTTCCACGGGGACCCGTCGAACTACCCTGTCAGCGCGATCATCGTCGTACCCAACGACGACAAAGCGCGCGTCTTGTTGAGAGGCCGCTTCGTGAACGACTCGGCGAGGCAACTCCTGCGTCCCGCCCAGGTCGTCCAAGGCCTGAACGAACAAATCTTCCGCTTCGAGCGCGTGCTCCAGCTGATCGTCTGGACGGTTGGCCTCGCCACAGCCCTGATGTTCGTGCTGGTGATGGTTCTGTCCTGGCGGCTACGCAGCGACGAGCTTCGGACGATGACGCGCTTGGGTTGCAGCCGATGGAAAGCCGTGCAGATCATGGGCGCAGAGGTGCTGCTGATGGTGGGAGCAAGCGTCGCACTGGCCGCGTTCTTCGGCTTCGTGATCGCACAATTTGGAGAGGCATGGCTTCAGAATCTGATTCTGCGGGGCTCGTGAAGGTGCCGGGACGGAGGCCGCGTCTTGCAATCCTTGGCTGCTTGCTTGTGTTGTTCGCGTTTGGCTGCGCGAAGAAGGATGGACAAAGGGCCCCCGCACTGACAGACGAGGGAGCACGCAGCGTATACACCGTCAACTACCCTCTCGCGTATTTCACCGAACGGCTAGCGCCCGAAGGCATCGGGGTCGTGTTCCCGGCACCTGCAGACGTCGACCCAGCGTTTTGGAAGCCCGCGGCGGATGTGATCGGCAGGTACCAGCGCGCCGACCTGATCCTCCTCAATGGCGCCGGCTACGCGCGATGGACGCGGTACGCCACCCTGCCGAAGTCACGCATCCTGGTCACCGCCGACGGCTGCCGCGACCCGTTCCTGCCAACCGGCGAAGGCGTGATCCATCGGCACGGCCCGGGCGGAGAGCACGCGCACGAAGGCACCGCGTTTACCACCTGGCTCGACATGCGCCTTGCGCTTTGCCAGGCCCGCCAGGTCCGCGATGGGCTCGTCCGGCTGGCACCTTCGAGCAGAGAGAGTGTTGATCGGAAGCTCGAGGCGCTCGAACGGGAGTTGAGCGACCTCGACTCACGCCTGCGAGCCACGGTCAAAGTCTGGGGTGAGCGCCCGATGCTCGCGTCCCATCCGGTCTACCAATATCTCGCCGACGCGTACGGCTTTCAGATCGAAAGCGTTCACTTCGAGCCCGACGAAGCCTTGAGCCCGGAGGCCATCCAAGAGCTCGACGCCCTCCTCGCCGATCACCCGGCGAAGCTCATGCTCTGGGAAGCGAAACCACTGCCCGAGACCGAGCAGCGCCTCCACGATCGCGGCATCATAACCGTCTTGTTCGACCCTGCCGCCCAACCTCCAAGCAGCGGCGACTTCCTTACGGTGATGCGCGCCAACGTCGAACGGCTCGCCTGCGCCACGAAGGCCAAACCATGCCCCTAGCCCCTCGCGCGTTGATGGTGGGGCTCGCCGTTTTGCTCAGCGCAGCCCCCGCCTCTGCCGACGCGGTCATCGTCACGCGCGCCATGACCGCAAGCACGATCATGGAAGCCTTCGTCGACGATGAACGCATCGTCGTCGAGCTCGAAATCGGCACAGGCGACCAAGCAGCGCTGCCAGCGTTGCTCACAGCCGCATCTTCGGCCCCAAGCCTTCCTGCCCCGATCCCCGCGAAAGGCGGCCTCGCAATTCGCGCCGACGGCCGCTTGTTGAGAGGCCACATCATCGAGCTCGTGCGACGCAAACGCATCGAGCGCGACGAAGTCAGTGGCGAGCCACTCCCAACCGCCGGCGCCGAGGACGTGGTCTTCCTGAAGCTCGACTACCCCCTGCGCAGCCAACCCAAAGAGCTGATTCTCGAGCCCCCCCTCACCGACGAAGGCTACGCAACCGCCGACATCGGCTTCGTCGTCTACCACCACGGCATCGCGGTCAACGACTTCCGATACCTCTCCACCGGCGAGCCTCTCATCCTCGATTGGGAGGATCCATTCTACTCGCACTTCGACCGCCGGACGCTGAACCGCAAGTACGGCAGCCCGATGAACATCTTCCTCTACGTCGAGCCGTTCGAGGTACGAAAGGAGTTCGTCGTCCGTCCGCTCGATTTGGCGCGGTTCATGGACCTCGACATCGAACCGCACCGGCCGATCCCTCCGGACCAACGCCCTGCGCTCCTGAAGCGATTGGGCGATTTCTTAAAGGACCGAGCCCGCGTCACCATCGACGGTGAGCAACCGGAGCCCATCCTCGACCGAATCCATTTCCTCAAGCGCGGCCTGCGAATGACCCGCGTCGTCACTCCGGACGAGCCGGTCGACGGCACGAGCGCGATCATCGGCGCCATCTTCGTGTACCCCGTCGACGGCATCCCCCAGGACGTGCGCCTCGACTGGGATCTCTTCGACGAGCGAATCAGCCGCGTGCCCGCATCGGCAACGGACGAAGCCGGCCCGATGCCCTCCTTCCTCACCCCCGAAGACCCGCAGCTCCACTGGGTCAACTACCTTAAAGGAGGGACCCTCCCAGGCGAGCTCGAAGTCGAGGTTCCCAAGTCGCATCTGTCGATCTCGATCGCCCTGGTCGTCGCCGTCGTTCTAGCCCTTGGCTTCCTGGTCGTCGCAGCTCGCCAGCGCTCTTGGGCATTCGGTCTCGTCGGCCTCGTGCTCCTTGCTGGCGGCTCGGTCGCTCCCACCGTCGCGGTCCTCGAAGTCCCCGTTCCCGCGAGCATTCGCTCTCCCTCGGGCGACGAAGCACGCCCGACCATCCACGCGCTCCTGTACAACGTCTACCGCGCTCTCGACTTTCGTCAGGAAGAGCTCGTCTTCGACCGACTGGCGCAAAGCCTGTCCGGCGATGTCCTGGAGCGGGTCTACTTGGAAATGCGAAGGGGTCTTCGCCTTGAAAACCAAGGC
>Ga0209567_10000473_pt1 | contig 22058 bp, 15 predicted proteins | sample COG_12_FD_184756 | JGI IMG/M metagenome (GOLD analysis project Ga0209567, IMG submission 184756) | Pelagic marine sediment microbial communities from the LTER site Helgoland, North Sea, for post-phytoplankton bloom and carbon turnover... | ecosystem: Environmental > Aquatic > Marine > Neritic...
GCGATGACAAAGTCTGAAAACGCCAGTGCCAGTGTCAGCGTCAGCGTCAGCGTCAGCGTCGGAGTCAGCGTCAGTGTCGGTGTCAGTGTCACTGTCAGTGTCAGTGTCAGTGTCAGTGTCAGTGTCGGTGCCAGTGTCGGTGTCAGCGCCAGTGCCAGTGCCGGCGACCCCTCACACCTCGGCGCTTCGGATCAGCTCCTGGGCCGCGGCTCTTGCTTGGTCGGTCACCGTAACCCCGCCGAGCATTCGCGCGATCTCCTCGAGGCGCTCCTTGTCGGACAGCAAACGGATGTCGCTCTTGGTCCGTTCCCCCACGACCTCTTTGTGCACGCGGTAGTGTGCGTCGGCGTATGCCGAGATCTGTGGCAGGTGGGTGATGCAGAGCACCTGACTGTGCTGTGCGACCTCGTGGATCTTTCGGCCGATCACTTCGGCGACCGCGCCGCCGACGCCCGCGTCGACTTCATCAAATACGTAGAGGCTTGCCGGCCCCAACCCTGCGAGCACGCGCTTGATTGCCAACATGGCACGTGAGAGCTCGCCGCCGCTTGCAATCTTGCGGAGTGGCTTGGCGTCTTCGCCCCGGTTGGGCGCGATCAGGAGCTCGGCGTGGTCGATGCCGGTTGGTGAGAGGCGGGCGCCTTCGACTTGAAGCTCGCGCGGGCCACCTTCGAGTGCGGCCAGCTCTACGGTGACCTTGGCCTCGCCCATGCCGAGCGATGAAAGCTCCTTGCTGATCGCCTTGCTGAGCTTAGCCGCCGCGGTCTTTCGCTTGCCTCGGAGCACGAGCGCGACACGCCCGGCTTCTTCGAGTGCATTGTCGTACTCCCGCTGATGACGGTCGAGGCGCTCTTCGTATCGTTCGAGCGAGTCGAGCTCCGTGGCCGCCTGTTCGCGGTAGGCGAGAACCTCGGCGGCATCGTTACCGTACTTCCGTTTGGTGCGCGAGACCCGGTCGAGCTGCTCTTCGAGCGTGGCGAGCCGGTCGGGGTCGAAAGACAGATCTCGCGCGTAGCTCCCGAGCTCCGACGCTGCGTCCTCCAGTTGCACCAAGGCCTCGCGAAGCTGAGCTGCCATCGGCTCGAGGCTCGGGTCAACACGGGACGCCTGCTCGATCGACGAAGCGAGTCGCGACAGCGCACCGCAAATCGAAGCATCTTCCGAGTACAGTTGAGCTTCGGCCTCTCCCGCTGCCGAGCCGAGCTTCTCTGCGTGGCGAAGCCGCTCGCGCTCGATCAAAAGCGCTTCTTCGTTTTCGAGCGTGTCTCGTAGCGTGTCGATCTCGTTGATCTGGAAGCGAAGCAGGTCCTCGCGATCCGCCCTTCCACGCTCTTCGGTCACCACTTCCTCGAGCCGGGCGGCTGCTTCGACCAGCGCCGAATGGACCTGAGCCACCTCTTCGACGAGTACCGTGTGGAGCGCGTACGCGTCGAGATAGGTCAGGTGATGCCGAGGGTCAGCGAGCGAGTGGTACTCGTGCTGCGAGGAGATGTCCGCGAGGCCCTTGGTGACTTCCTTGAGCTGGGCGAGGGTGGCGAGCCGTCCATTGATGTAGGCCCGAGTCCGGCCACTTGCGCTCACGACGCGGCGAATCAGGAGCTCTCCATCGGTTTCGATGCCGTGCTCCCGCAAAGCCCCCAGCAATTGGGGCTGGTCGCCGAGATCGAAGAGCGCCTCGACCTCGGCGGCTTCGGCATCGGTGCGAACCACCTCGGGCCGTCCTCGCGCTCCGAGCACCAGCTGAAGCGCATCGACCAGGATCGACTTTCCGGCGCCCGTTTCGCCCGTGACGATGTTGAGCCCCGCGTTGAGCTCGACTTCGAGCGCTTCGATGATGGCGAAGCTCCGCACGCGCAGGCACGTCAGCACGGCGAAAGCTCTAGCACAGGCGTTGCGTGGGCGCTGCACAAGCGCTAGCAATCGTCGAGAATGGCCTCGTCATCGGAAATTCGGGAATCGTTCCTGCGGTTCTTTGCGGAGCGTGAGCACCAAAGGGTCGCCTCGGGTCCGCTCGTTCCGCCCAATGACCCGACTCTCATGTTCGCCAATGCAGGCATGGTGCAGTTCAAGGACGTCTTCACCGGCAAAGAAGGGCGGCCGTACTCTCGTGCCGCCTCGTCGCAGAAGTGCATCCGCATCAGCGGCAAGCACAACGACCTCGAAAACGTTGGTGTCACTGCGCGGCACCACACCTTCTTCGAGATGCTCGGAAACTTCTCGTTTGGTGACTACTTCAAACGCGACGCGATCAAGTTCGCCTGGGACTACTTCGTCGAGGCTCTTGCGCTCGACCCTGAGCGAATCGTGGTCACGGTCTTCGGCGGCGAGGAAGGTCTCGCACCGGCCGACGACGAGGCAGCGGCCATTTGGAAAGACATCACTGGATTTCCAAGCGAGCGGATCATCCGCTGCGGCGCCAAGGACAACTTCTGGCAGATGGGCGACACGGGCCCCTGCGGACCGTGCTCCGAGATTCACTACTGTCTCGGCCTCGACGAGATCGACCCGCGCACGTTCGGCGAAGAGCCAGCAAGCGACGGCCGGGGCTGGTTCGAGCTCTGGAACCTGGTGTTCATGCAGTTCGAACGTCACGCCGACGGCAAGATGGAGCCGTTACCCGCCCCCTCGATCGACACCGGTGCCGGCCTCGAGCGAATCGCCGTCGTCAAACAGGGTGTTCTCAGCAATTATGACACCGACCTGTTGCGGCCGATCGTCGATCTGGCCTCCGAGATTTCAGGCAAGCGCTATCGAGACAGCCAGTCCGATGACGACATCAGCATGCGCGTCATCGCCGACCACGCCCGGACGACGGCTTTCCTGATTTCTGAAGGCGTGTTCCCGGACAAAGACGGGCGCGCGTACGTGTTGCGGCGGGTGATGCGAAGAGCAATTCGCCACGGGCACCGCCTCGGCATTCATGAGCCGTTCCTCCATCACTGCGCGCTGCGCGTCGTCGACGACATGGGAGACGTCTACCCCCAGCTCAGCGAGCGCCGTGCCCTCATCGACCAGATCACCCAGCAAGAAGAAGAGCGCTTCCGGCGCACTCTCGACCGGGGCCTCGAGCTCATCTCGGAGAACAAGCAGTGGATTGACCTTGGCGGTGCGCGTTCGCTGCCCGGGGAGGTCGCCTTCAAGCTCTACGACACCTATGGGTTCCCGCTCGATCTTCAAAACGTGATCGGCGAAGAGCAAGGGTTCGAAGTCGACCAAGCCGGCTTCGACACGGAGCTCGAGCGGGCTCGTCTGCGAAGCCAGGGGTCGAAGGTTGGCAGTAGCGCGGTCGCCGACGTCTACCCCGCGCTCGCGCAACAAGTCGGAGCCGTCGAGTTCCTCGGGTACGAGCAGGAGTCCGCTCGCAGCGAAATCCTCGCGTTGGTTTCGGAAGGCGGTCCGGTCGACCAACTCGGTTCAGGCGCATCCGGTGAGATCATCACGCGCGCCACGCCGTTCTATCCGGAGCAGGGCGGCCAAGTTGGCGACCGGGGCCTGATCGAGCTCGATGGCGCGCGCTTCGAGGTCGACGACACTCAGAAGCCGGTCGAAGGCTTGATCGTCCATCGTGGCAAGGTCGTGTCGGGCTCCTTCAAGATGGGTGTGCAGGCCGATCTCCACGTCGACCACGAGCTTCGCAGTGCAACTCGCCGCAATCACAGCGCGACACATCTGCTGCACTGGGCACTGCGCCAAATCGTTGGTGAAACCGCGGCGCAGAAAGGCTCGCTCGTCGGCCCGGATCGCCTGCGCTTCGACTACAGTGGCACTCGGCCGCTCGACGCGGCGGAGATCGAACGGATTGAAGACCTAGTCAACGCTCGCGTGCTCGAGAACACGGAGATCACGACCGAGGCTCTCGCGATGGACGAGGCGAAAAAGCGAGGAGCAATCGGTATCTTCGAGGAGAAGTACGGCCAGGTGGTTCGAATGCTTACCATTGGCCCTTCGCTCGAGCTCTGCGGCGGCACGCACGCGACGCGCACAGGCGACATTGGGCTCTTCAAGGTGCTTTCCGAGACCGGCCTTGCCGCCGGCGTGCGCCGCATCGAGGCGACGACGGGTTTGAACGCGCTCGGGCACCTTCGTCGCGTCGAGTCCGAGCTCAGCGGCGCAGCATCCTTGCTCAAATCTCCGGCGCAGCAGCTCCGTGACCGGGTCGAGCGTCTCATCGAACAGCAAAAGGAATCGCAGCGCGAGATCGATCGACTCAAGCGCTCCCTGATGTCCGGCGACCGCGCCGATCTTTCGTCCGAGGCGCGCGAGGTAGATGGCGCGCGGGTGCTCGGAGCGACCGTCGAGCTCGGTGACGCGGGCGCGCTTCGAGAAATGGCGGACCAGCTGCGAGACAAGCTCGCACCTGCGGTCGTTTTGCTCGGTTCCCACAGCAAAGACAGAAAGAAGGCGTTGCTCGTCTGCAGCGTCTCGAAGGATCTGACCGGCCGGTTCCGGGCCGGGGACATCGTCAAGGCTGCGGCCTCTGTCGTCGGTGGCAATGGCGGCGGGCGTCCCGACTTCGCGCAAGCCGGAGGTCCAGACCCGAGCAAGCTCAATGAAGCCGTCCGCACGGTGTACGAGTTGCTGGGGACCGGTTAGGTGTCCGCCAAGTCCCAGATGATCGGGACGATTCTCAACGCGTATCTCAGCTCACGCCCGGCAAAGCACGCAGTGCACACAGTGGGCCGCGTCCTCCGCGGCGGCCGCAGGCGCGCGCGCTTCTATTACCGCGCCGATGATCCTTACAGTCACTTGCTGGCGCAAATCGCGCCACGTCTGGTGAGCACCTATGGTCTCGAGATCGAGATCATCCCGGTGGCGCAGCCGACCATTGCCGCCAACCCAGCGCCGGAGATGCTGCGCGATCACGCGATCCGTGATGTTGCGCTTCTTACCGAGAGCTACGAGCTCAGCTTTCCGCGCGATGCGAAGCCTCCGCCCGAAGACCGGGTTCGGCGCGCTCATGCCGTGCTTCTCGAACGCCGTCCAGCGGACGAACAGCTGCGGGTAGCGGCGGAGCTCGGCGACGCCGTCTGGCGAGATGACGGCCAAGCACTTGCGGCGATCGTCGAGCGGTATGGGAGCCTGTCCGGCGAAGAGGTCCGATCGGCGCTCGAAGCGAATTACGCGGCTCTCGGGCGCGCCGGGCACTACCAGCCGGGAATGATCTACTACGGGGGCGACTGGTATTGGGGGATTGATCGGCTGTGCCACCTCGAGGAAAGGCTTCATCGTGAAGGAATCGCAGGAAGCCTCGATCTCCGCGCTGGCCCCGCGCCGACGCTGGCTTCGATGATCCGTTCGTCCGGGGAAAATCCGCTGCGCATTGAGGTCTTCGTTTCGTTCCGAAGCCCGTACTCGTACCTATCCATCCCTCAACTGATCGAGCTCCGAGATCGACATGGTGTCGAGATCACAGTGCGGCCGGTCTTGCCGATGGTGATGCGGGGCCTTCCCGTGCCGCGAGCGAAGAGGCTCTACATCGTGCACGATGCAAAGCGTGAAGCCGATCGCCTCGGGATCCCCTTCGGCCACGTCTGCGATCCCTTGGGCAAGGGGATTGGTCATTGCATGGCGGTGTTCTTCAACTGCGCGACCGTGAAGGGGCTTGCGCTCGAGTTTACGCATTCGGCGTTGCAGGGCATCTGGTCGGAGGCTCGGGATGTCGGGCACCTTTCCGATCTCGTGTCTCTCGCCGGGCGGGTTGGGATCGACGAGGCCGAGGTGCGGGCTGCCATCGAGGACCGCGGCTGGGTGGAAATCGCCAAGTCCAATCGCCAGGCGCTCACCGACCTGGGGCTTTGGGGAGTGCCTTCGCTTCGAATCGGCTCGTATTCCAGCTGGGGCCAGGACCGCCTTCCGCTGCTCGAAGCCGAAATCGCTCGGCTTTCTCACTCTGATTGAGCCCCTTTTCGGGTGAAAGACTTTACGAAGCCTCGATTTCCTGTGACATTGATTACGTGAGCGTTGCGGAAGAGAAGCTGGCTGGGGTGGACCAGGCTCTCGCGGAGCTCGGCAAGAGCGACGCCGAGGTTTCGGAGGTTCGCGAGCGTCTCGCTTGCACGACGGCTCTCGACTTGGAGGCCGTGGATGGCGAGCTCGGTGCGCTTTCCGAGGGTGTTTCGATTGCCGTCGAGTTGACGGACGCGCCGGCCACGAACGTGGACGCGCCCGCAGTTGCTGGCGAGGGCTGGGAAGACGAACTTACCGACGTTGAGCTCATGGATGAGTCCGACTTCGTCCTGCTCGTCGACGAGGACGACCTCGAAGAGCTCGAGAAGGCTGGGGAGGACGAAGCACAGCGCACGAACCCGGCTTCGCCTCCCGACGTGAGCGAACCAGTCGAAGGAGAAGGCAGCTTCTTCAAGAAGCTCTTTGGCGGCCGCCGCAATAGCAGCAATCCTTAGCTCGCCTCAGAAGTAAAAGGTGCCGCCAAAGGTGAGCACTGCACCGCCCGAGGTGTTCGTGCTTCGCGCGCCGTCGATGAACTCCGGTCGCGGGTCGTTGTCGATTCGGTGGCGGAGAACGCCGCGAACATCTGCGTTGAGTGCAAATGCCGGCGCCAGCCTAAGCTCAATGCCAGCGCCCGCCTGGCCGCCCACGTGCGTCATCCGGCGAACCTCGTTCAACAAGTGGACGCGACCAAACGAGAGCCCTGGGCCGAGCAGGAAGTAGAACTGAAACTTGTGCTGCGGATTGATGAAGAAGAGGACGTTTGCGGTGACCGGGATCTCGGTGCGGTGGAAACCCAGGAAGTCGTTGCCGGCGTAGTAACCAGAACCGAGGTCGATTCCGACGTGCTCATTGGGGCGGAAGCGAAGCGCACCCGAGAAGCCGCCCATCAAGACATTCGGTCCAAACGTGCCTCCGAAGTCGAAGTGAAGTCCTGTCTTGCGTTCTCGATCTTTCCGAGACGGCGGCTTTGCGGCTGGCGGCTGCTGAACCGGGGTGTGTTTGACGACGACGACTGTCGGCGGCTTGGTCTTGACCACAACCGGGGACGTGCTCCCTTCGGGCCGGACCACGACCACATCGGCGCGCGCCGCCGTCGTGCTGCTGAGCACGATGGCGAAGGCAAGGACAGGGAAAACTATGAATCGGAGCATGGGCTACCTCTCGCCTTTTTACGAGAGGGCCCGGCAAAACATTCAAACGCCGTGAATCGGTCCGAGAATCTGCGTGAATTCAGCCCGTTTGGACCTCAGCGCACGGCGCGGCGGTCTTCGAGCGCTCGGCCCAAGGTGACCTGATCGGTGAACTCGAGCTCACCGCCATGGGGCACACCTGCGGCGATTCGCGAAACGCGCACCGGCGAAGATGCCAGAGCATCCGCGACGTAAAGCGCCGTTGCCTCGCCCTCCACGTTGAGCGGCGTGGCAACGATGATTTCTTTGATGTTCTCTTCTGCGATGCGGCGTTCGAGCGCGTCGAGCGGGAGTTGGTCCGGGCCGACGCCATCGAGCGGAGCCAGCAAACCATGCAAGACGTGATAACGGCCGCGGAAGGTTCCGAGCGCTTCGAGTGCGATCAAATCGGGGACTTTGGCCACGACGCAGATGACCGATTCGTCACGGCGCGGGTCTTGGCAAATCGCACACCGTGACTCGGCACCATAGTTCCCACAGAGCTCGCAGCGCGTGACCTCGTCGTGGATCGTGCTCAGGGACTGGCCTAGCGCATCGGCGTACTGCGCCTCTCCTTCGAGCACGAAGAAAGCCAGTCGTGCCGCGGTCCGCTCGCCGACGCCAGGTAGCCGCGACAGCAACGAGATCAACGATGCGATGGGGTCGTTGGGCCTCATCGCTCAGCCGAGCCCAGGAATCGCGAGGCCCCCCGTGATCTTTTCGATTTCTGCATCGACGTGCTCGCGTGCCTTCGTCAGGGCTGCATTGGCCGCTGCGACTACGAGGTCCTGCACCATCTCCATGTCCTCTTCTTCGAGCAGGGCTTTGTCGATTCGGATCTCGGCGAGCTCGGGGATGCCGTTGGCCACTGCGGTCACCTTGTCGTTCCCGGCGCTGGCTTCGAAAGTCTCCTCATTGAGCTCTTCCCGGCGCTTCTCGACTTTGCGCTGGATACGACCAGCCTGTTTCATGAGCTCTCCCATGCCGCCACGAAAATTCATTCGATCCTCTCAGTCCGCTTCGATGTGAACTTCCAGCTTTCCAGCTGATTCCGGAAATACGTCGATCGCATCGCGTACGCGCGGGTGATTGAGCGCCTCTTTGCGTTTGGTCTCCGCCTCCGCTTCCTTGCGCTGGGCTGCGACCGCCGCCACGGTCTTCGTCGCGGCCTCGCCCTTAGCGTCGAAACGAATCTCGATTTCCGGGCGCGCGCCGAGCTGCTGCTCGGCGACCCTCGTGATCGCTGCGATCGATTCAGGCGACTCCGCTTGGCGCCCGTAGAACGAGCCCTCTTTGAAGGACAGGACGATGCGGTCGGGGCCGACGGATTTGGGAATTCCGTGCTCCAACACGGCTGCCAGTGCTGGCTGCTGCTGCTCGAGCGTGCCGACGAGCTCTTCCCATTCTTGAAGCGCAGCTCTACGGATTGGCGTTAGCACCTCGCCCGAGCTGGTTTGAAAACCGCCGGAGTGCTTGGTGGCCGGCATGATCGGCTCGCTCGGGGTCCGCCGCCTTGGCTCGGGCTCCGGTTCGGACTCTACTTTGGGATTCGCTTCTGGCGTTGGCTCAGGCTTGGCCTGGGCTTTGGGCTTTGCGGGATGGGGTGCAGGTTTCGGGTTTGGCTTTCGCGGCCGCGACCCACCCGAAGGGCTTCCTGCTGCGCTGGGGTTGCCTTGCACCGCTTCGAGCCGGGCAAGTAGCTCCGACACCGATTGAAGAGCAGGCCGCGTCGCCACGCGCACCAAGCCCATTTCGAGCATGAGCTTCGGGTTCGGGCTATGGGCCATTTCGTCCATGACGATCGACGTCGCCCGAAACGCGCGTTGAAGCTCGAGGATATCGATGTCATCGATGAGCCGTTCAGCGGCCTCTCGCTCTTCGGGGACCCATTCCGCGGGGTCACCCGCGTCGAGCTTCAGTACGACCAGGTCGCGCATCAGTTGCAACAACTGACGGGCGAAGTGCTGCATGTCGACGCTCTTGTCGGCGAGGCCGTCGATCGCACCAACGACCCCGGCGCCGTCTCCCTGAAGCACTGCGCCGGCCACGTCGTAGAGCGCCTCGCGGGCTGCGATTCCAAGGCTCGAAGCCACGGTGTCCGCCGTGATTCGCTCATCGGAGATGGCCACGAGCTGGTCGAGCAGGGTCAACGCGTCGCGCATCGAGCCTGCTGCCTCACGGGCCACCACCGAAACTGCCTCGTCGTCTGCCGACAGAGCTTCCGAACCGAGGATCTCGCGAACTCGCTCGGCGATGAGCCGGTGGGGGATCAGCCGGAAGTCGTACTGTTGGCATCGGGAGCGGATGGTGACCGGGACTTTATGGCTCTCGGTGGTCGCAAAGATGAACTTCACGTGGTCGGGGGGCTCTTCGAGGGTCTTCAGGAAGGCGTTGAAGGCGCCCGCCGAGAGCATGTGAACCTCGTCGACGATCACGATCTTGTAGCGGTCCCGTTGCGGCCGATAGGGGAGCGATTCCTGCAATCGGCGCACGTCCTCGACACTGTTGTTCGAGGCGCCGTCGATCTCTTGGACGTCAACGTCGACGCCTGCCGTGATTTCGAGGCAGGGGGCGCATTCGTTGCAAGGCGTCGGTGTCGGGCCCTTTTCGCAGTTTAGCGCCTTGGCGAGCAGCCGTGCGGTGCTCGTCTTACCGACGCCGCGCACGCCAGTGAACAGGAACGCGTGCGCCACGCGATTGGTTTCGATGGCGTTCGCAAGCGTGCGCGCAACGTGCTCCTGACCAACGAGGTCTTCGAAGCTCTGCGGTCGGTATTTCCTTGCGAGAACGGTGTACGACATCGGGCGAGCGAGCGTATCATGGCTCTACGCCCTGCGCAGCCGCGCTCACTCCGCCGTGTCGGGCTCCTGCGCTTCCTGTCCCTCCTGGGCATCCAGGATTTCCTCGAGCTCTTCGTCCTCGAGCTCTTCGCCTTCGAGGCCCTCTTCTTCGAGCTCCTCTTCATCTTCGTCGGCCTCCATGGCTTCCTGCATCATTTCTTCCATGGTGGGCATGCCGCCTGCATCTTCGCCCCGATCGTCTATGCCATCGCCATCCTCGTCGACCATGGCGTTGGGATCGCCACCCATGATCGCGTTACCGAGGCCGATGGAAAGCTGCGGGTACCAAGTGATGACACCGAGACCGATCAGCATTAGACCCACGAAGGGCGCAACGCTGCGTATGACGTGACCGAGCCCTTTCTCATAGAGGGCGCTCGCGACGAAGAGGTTCAGGCCGACAGGCGGCGTGAGGTAACCGATCTCGAGGTTGACGATGAAGATGATGCCGAAGTGCATCGGGTCGACCCCCATCGAAGCGGCGATCGGCGCCAAGAGGGGGACGAAGACGAACATCGCGCTGAGGATGTCCATCATCATGCCGACCGCGAGAAGGATCAGGTTGAGCAAGATGAGGAACTGCCAGTGCTCGAGGTCCTTGCCCTGAATCCACTCGACCATGAGGGCCGGAATCTCTTCCTTCTCGAGGAACTCGCCGAGCGCCAGCGCCATGACCATGATGACCAGGAAGGAACCGAGGAATACGCCGGTCTCGCCGAAGATGCCCGGGATGGCTTTGAGCTTGAGCGCCCGGTGCAGCCAGACCTCCACGATGACCGCATACGCGACGCTGACGGCGGATGCTTCGACCGCATTGAAGATGCCGCCGTAGATGCCACCGAGAATCAGGATCGGGAACATCAAAGCCCAGAAGCCGTCTCGGGTGGCTGCGACCAGCTTCTTGAACCTGAACGGCGCGGTCGGGACCTTGTCAACGATCCCTTGGTAGAACGAATAGCCGATCAGAATCGAGCCCATCACGAGGCCGGGACCAAAGCCTGAAGCGAACAGACGCTCGACCTCGATCACGGCGGTCTGGTTGACGATCGGGTACACGATCATCGGGATCGACGGCGGAATCAGAATGCCCAATGAACCCGCCGATGTGAGCAAGCCGTGGGAGAAGCGCTCTCGGTAGCCCTCGGCGATGAGGGCCGGTCCCATCATGGTGCCGATCGCGACGACCGTTGCCGGGCTCGAGCCGCTTATGGCGGCAAAGAGCATACAGGCAATGACGCCGCTCATCGCCATGCCGCCAGGGACCCAGCCGATGAGCGCCTGCGCGAAGTCGACCAAGCGCTGGCTGATCTGACCGCGGCTCATGACCGCGCCGCTCATGATGAAAAACGGGATCGCGAGCAGGGTCGGGCTGTCTGCGAGGCTGCGAATGCCTTCGATGACGATCGTAAACTGCTCGGGCTCTCGCAAGCCGCTCCAGAGGAAAAGGCTGCCGAGGGTGGCGATGCCGATGAGCACGAAAAGGGGTGCACCCACGAGCGCGGCAGCGATGATCGCAGCCGCCAGGATGCCTCCCTTGCCGAGGAAAGGCAGGAAGAGGACGATCCCGATCATGATCAAGAACGGAAGCTTGCGCTCGCGAGTCTCGCTCATCCTTCCGCTCCTTCCTTCGACACCTTCGCCGCTGCGGCCAGGGCCTCTTCTTCGGGAGCGGCGCCATACGAGCCACCAAGAATCGAGCTAAAGGCGGCGGCGATGTAACGCGCCATCGTCATCGCGAACGCCGCGGGCACCGCGATCGTCGCCACCCAGTCGGGAATGTTGGTTTGCTCGAATCGGCCTTCGAGCTGGATCGCTTCGGCCGCGTACTCGTACCCGAGCAATGCCATGAAGAAGCAGAACGCGGCGGTCAGGAGGTAGCCGATCGCATCGGTGAACCGGGACATCGACGGGGGCACGACCTTCTTGAGCGCGCCGACTTGGATGTGCTTGCCCTCGTGGGCACAAACGCTCGCGCCGAGGAAGCCCACCCAGAGCAGCATGATCAGGGAGATCTCCTTGGACCAGCTGTAACCGTCCGGGAAATAATTGAGGGTGATGTACAAGTACAGCGCGGTGACGACGACGAAGGCGATGAGCTTGCTCATCCAACCCGCTGGGCGTTCCCGCAGCAGCTTGAAGAGCCAAACTCCGGCGCATAGGGTGTAGAGCAGAAGATAGAACCAGCGCGACTCGACCTCGGGCTGGATCATGATCCACGCGAGGAGGCCGAGGCCGGCGCACGCTGCGACGGTTTCGATCATCGGCTTGATGCGCGATTGCTCTCGGCCCTCGGCTGCGTGCTTCTCGGCGGTCCAAAACGCAAAGTACACGAGGCCCACACCGATGATGCCCGTCACGATTGGGCCGATGGCCGTCAGTGTTTCCATCGCCTCCGGACTCTCGATTCCGAGGATTCGCGCCGTGAGCTCGGCGACCTTACTGTCCGGCGCAGCGAGCCGGCGGTACACGACGTCGAGAAAGACCATGACTGCCGAGACGCCGAGAAACGTCCAGAGGATCCCCATCTCGACATGGAAGATCCAGTCGTCTAGCCGTCGGAGGGGACCCCACGGACCTTCATAGGGGTTGTCATTGCCCGGTTCGGCCATAGCGCCGGACGGTACGTTCGATCGCTCTGGCAATCAAGACTTGATGCGGTAGGGTCGCCCAAGAGCACATGCGTACAGTCATCCACTTCGACATGGACGCGTTTTTTGCGTCCGTGGAGCAGCTGGACGACCCGAATCTGCGCGGGAAGCCGGTTCTGGTTGGCGCGCGTTCGCGCCGGGGAGTGGTGACTGCCGCCTCTTATGAGGCGCGGCCGACCGGCGTTCGCTCGGCGATGTCGATGGTCGAGGCGCTGCGCAGGTGTCCCGACGCGATCGTCGTACCGCCGCGGCGCGCCCGCTATTCGGAGCTCAGTAGCCGTATTTTCGACGTTTTTCGGCGCTATACGCCCCTGGTCGAAGGCCTTTCGGTCGATGAGGCCTTCCTCGACGTGACCGGCAGCCGGGCCCTCTTTGGGGATGGGCCTGAGATCGCCCGTCTTATCAAGGAGGACGTTCGCTCCGAGGTCGGGTTGACCGGGTCGGCAGGCGTCGCACCAAACAAGTTCGTGGCCAAGATCGCCAGCGACCTCGATAAGCCCAATGGGCTGACCATCGTGCCGTCGGAGGGCGCGGCCGAGTTTCTCGCACCGCTGCCGCTCGAGCGGATGTGGCGGGTGGGTCCCAAAGCAAGGGTGAGGCTGCGTGCGGCGGGACTACAAACGATTGGGGACCTTGCGCGCACCGATGTGCGTGCGCTCGAGCAGTTGCTGGGGAGTTGGGGGCCGGTGGCGCGGGCGCTCGCCCGGGGGATCGACGAACGGCCCGTGGTCGTGGGGGCGCCACCGAAGAGCCTCGGAAGCGAGGCAACGTTCGAGCAGGATCTCACGACCGTCGACGCACTGCTCAAGCCGATCTTGCGACAGTCGATGCAAGTGGCCGATCGTCTCGTGAACAAAGGGCTGTGGGCGCAGGTGGTCGCGCTGAAGATCAAGTACGGAGATCATCGCATTCGAACCCGGCAAGCTCGTCTGCCCCGTGCCGTCTCGGACACCGACGCGATCTTCCAAACCGTCAGCGACTTGCTTTCGCGTTTCGAGGCACTCGACTCGGGTGTGCGCCTCACCGGGGTCTCGGTTTCGTCGCTCACCAAGCTCCCCGACGCTGAGCTCTTTCCGGATGTGGAGCGAGAACGGCGGGAGCGTTTGGCAGCAACGACGCGTGCGCTCCGCGAACGGTTTGGCTTTGCAGGTCTCACCCGCGCTTCCTTGATCGCCGACCCGTCGGAACCCGGAGATTCTTCGCGCTAGAAAAATGTGCACAATCACACTGTCGGCAACTTCAATCGAGAGTCGCGTTGACACCATCAGGTCGGGCCTTTAGGGTCGGTCTGTTGCGTGCAACACGCAATGCTCTAGGAGCCCCACCGGATGAACGCACGACACACCAAGTTCATCTTCGTCACGGGCGGTGTTGTCAGCTCAATCGGAAAAGGCCTAGCGGCCGCTTCGATGGGCGCGCTCCTCGAAGCACGAGGATTGCGGGTGACCAACATGAAGTTGGACCCGTACATCAACGTCGATCCCGGCACGATGTCGCCCTTCCAACACGGCGAAGTGTTCGTTACCGATGACGGGGCGGAAGCCGACCTCGACCTCGGTCACTACGAGCGCTTCACCAAGGCGACGATGACCAAGGCCAACAACTTCACGACCGGCAAAATCTACGATTCGGTGATCTCGAAAGAGCGTCGCGGAGAGTACCTCGGCGCGACGATTCAGGTCATTCCGCACATCACCGACGAGATCAAAGCACGCGTCCGTGAAGCGACGAACGACGTCGATGTGGCGATCGTCGAGGTCGGGGGCACGGTCGGTGACATCGAGTCGCTGCCCTTCCTCGAGGCGGTTCGTCAGTTGCGCGGAGAGCTCGGTCCGCAAAACAGCGTTTCGGTTCACGTGACGCTCATTCCGCACATCGCGGCGGCCGGAGAGCTCAAGACAAAACCGACACAGCACTCGGTGAAGCAGCTCCTGGGCCTCGGCATTCAGCCCGAGTTGCTCCTGTGCCGAGTCGACCGCGAGCTTCCGCATCAGCTCAAGGAGAAGATCGCGCATTTCTGCAATGTGCCTGTCAAAGCGGTGATCGCCGCGCCGGACGTGAGGGTGATCTATGAGCTTCCGTTGACCCTTCACGAACAGGGGCTCGATCGCCTTCTGGCGGAGCGGCTCAACATTTGGTCGCGCGATCCCGATCTCTCCGTTTGGCGCCGCACGGTCGAGCGCTACATGGCTCCGGGCAGAGGTCACGTTTCGATTGCGCTCGTCGGCAAGTACGTCCATCTGCGCGACTCTTACAAGTCTCTTCACGAGTCTCTGGTGCATGCCGCGCTCGAGTGCGACGTGAAGCTCGACCTCGACTACGTCGATAGCGAGGAGCTCGAAGGTGGCGATCTCGAGGCGCGGCTCGGCCAGCACGACGCGATCCTGGTTCCGGGAGGGTTTGGCGACCGCGGCGCCGAAGGGAAGATCCGCGCCATTCACTTTGCGCGCGAAAACAACATTCCGTTCTTTGGCATCTGTCTCGGGATGCAGATGGCGGTGGTCGAATACGCACGAAACGTGTGTGGTCTCGAAGGGGCCAATAGCGCCGAGTTCGATCGTAAAGCGAAGCACCTCCTGGTGGACATCATGCCCGACCAACGCGGGATCAAAGACAAGGGCGCGACCATGCGGCTTGGGGCGTACCCCTGCACGATCAAGCCCGACTCGCTAGCTGCTCAGATCTACGGCACGACCCAGATCAGCGAGCGACACCGTCATCGCTACGAGGTGAACAACGACTACCGCGAGCAGCTCGAGGCGGGCGGCCTCGTCCTGTGCGGCGTCTCTCCGGACGAGCGCCTGGTCGAGATGGTGGAGCTTCCGGGCCATCCGCACTTCGTTGGCTGTCAGTTCCATCCCGAGTTCAAGAGCAAGCCGCATCAGCCGCATCCCTTGTTCACTAGCTTCGTACGCGCAGCAGTCGCGCACCACGCGCGTCGGGGCCAGTCATTGGGCGGCGCCACAGAGGCGCACGTCAACTAGGCCTGTGGTCGGGCTTGTCGTTGGTGGGGGCGGCGTCGCCAGGCCAGCGCAAGCACGCCGAGCAACAGGAGCGTCACGCCATTTGCCTGGTGTCCGGACCAGCCCACCGAACAGCCGTCGGTGCCGGACCCGGCGAGGCCGCTGCCACTTCCATCGGTTCCGGCGCTCCCACCCGGGCCGCCCGTCCCTGGCACATCGCTGCCCTTGGCAACGCGCAAGGCCGGGTCGCCGAACAGGTGGTAGATGGCCATCATGTCGCGCGCGTGCTCCGAGTCGGCGAGGACAGAGTATGAGCTCGCAATCATCGGTCCAAGCCGCGACTCCGCATCCGAGCTGAGCGCAGCCAGAAGCTCGTTCCCAAGCATCGACGCTTGCTCGTTGAGCGACAGGCCCGACGGACCCCAGACAGCGATCGCGCCTTCGTCGTCGACCAGCATCGCTTCACCGAGTGAGACGAGGCCGGGTACGGCGAACCGCGAAGAGACGCAGCTCATGGCCGCGAACACCGGCTGATGACCGTCCATAGCGATCGTTTCGAGATCTTCGATGCTGAGGAGCGCTTCGACCTTTCCGAGCCTCGTGATCCCGGCGTGGCCCAGATATCCCAGCACCCTCGGGCCCTTGCGAAGCTCGTCGAACAGGAGCGCGCGCGTGCTTTCCAAGTCCCCGAGCTCCGAACGATAGACCGCCGCGACGTCCCAATCGGCCGGGAGCCCTTCGCTCGTCGCGTCGGCCCAGGCGCCGAAGTTGGCTCCCGGATCGTTCGCATCGGCAAGGAACGTCACGTCATTGCGCAACGAATCGATCGACGCCTCGTAGCTGATAATCTGTTGAACCACGGCGTCGAGATCTGAAGCGGAGGCGACCGGCAGTCGGCCGATCGATACGTCGGGCACACCGTCGTCGCCAAGAATGTCGGCGTACTTGTTGTCCGATGAGAAAATGCCGCCCTTCGTCAGCGCCATAATTGGAGGGAACAGGTTGCCGCCCTTGCCCTGAACGTCGCGGTAGTCAAAGGACCCCTTGCCGACCAGCACGACAAACTCGGGCGCGGTGGCCCAGTTTTCGTGCGTATAGCGGAGGAATGCGCGGATGGCGTTCGGGTCTGGAGTACCGAAGGCAAACTCGTCGTAGATGTCCTGGAGCTCGACCAGCATCGACTCGAGCTCATCGCCGTCGCGATAGTCGACCAGCTCTTGCGCTTTTTCGAGAAGCTGCGCCGGCGCGATGACCAAGTGGCCAGCCGCGTTGGCTCGGTTGCGTAAGTCCGAGGGAACGTCGTTCCAAATCGAGCTCGGCGCACGCACCTCTTCCGCAGTCAGCGCGAAGTACTCGCGTTCGGCGTCGGTGGCGAGCTGGAGGCCTGTTGCGCTTGCGACCGTATCGGTGAGCTTCACCGGTTGCCGTGAATTGGTGACGTCGAAAACCTCGATGCCGTTGCCAGTGAGCCCGGTCACCTCCACCGATGCGTCTTGGTTGGCGTCGAAGAGGAGCGAGCCTGTGCTGGTGGCGTAGGCGCGTGTGTAGGCCAGGTCGGCGAAGTTGAGGTAGAGGGCGCTGTCGCTCGCCACCGTCGGTTCGATCGAAAGCGTGTTTTCACCTTCGTTGAGCACGGATTCGGGAACGGGGAAGGTCGCTTGGTGCGGAACGACTCCTTCGAACTGCGTTGTTCCAATGAGCGTGCCGTTGAGTTTCACCGCGACCGAATGAGGCTCGTCGAGAACGCCGTGGAGGTCGATCCGAATCTCTCCATCGCCCGCGACGCTTGCGAGGTCGAAGGTCACGACGGCAGACTGGGGCATGGTGGGCGCCGCCGAGATCAACTGCCAGAACCAGTAGTCGACATCCGGGTCCCTAGCGACGAGCACCCCGGGGATTTCGTCGGCTTCGAGATGGAGCTTGCCTTCGAAGGTGAGGCCGCCGGCGATTGCATCGGGCGCCGCGGATTGCTCGGCCATGATCGCGCCGTTTTCGAGCGTGAGGCGGTAGATCCGCTCGGTCGTGTAGAGGTCCTTCCGTACCAGCCCGAAGAACCGAAGCTCCGAGCCGTCTGGCGAGGCGCTCCAGGCGACGGGTTCGCCCTCTTCCGTCAGCGAAAGCTCGCCGCTTTGAATGCGATTGCGGACGCCGGCCTCATCGAGCCCAAAGCGCATGGCGATCTCTGCCGCACTGACCGCGTAGAGGCCGGTTTGTTCGACTCCGAAGTAGAGCGCGACGGGCTCTCCTGCACGTTGCTTTTCGGAGTGCGCGGCTTTCAAAGTCGGTCCGATTGCGTGCGTCGCGTGCGCCTCTCGCCCGTAGATCACGTCACCTGCGAGCAGGCTTTCGCCGTGCGAGTCGGCGGTCACCTCGAATGGACCGTGGGTCGACTCCCCTCCGTATGCGTCGATTTCGACCAACAGATACCGCTGCGGCTCGTTTCGGTCGCCGGTTTCGTAGCGGAAATCGTAGATGCCGCCTTGCGGCGCGTCGAGCAGCCCAGGCAGGATACCCTCGTGAAGCGATTCCCATTCACCGTCGCGCTCGCGGTAGAGATAAAAGCCGACGGTACCCGTTTCAGACGAGGTGACCCAGCGTAGGACGACGGAGCTGCCGTCGTCGAACGCGGCGAATGAATCGAGCGTGGCGTGTGTAAACAACTCGCAGTTGACGGCGCCGACCGGCGGACCGGTGGCGAAGTTCCCGCAGTTGTCCGTGCCGGTGCCTCCGTCCAATAGACCACTTGGTGTTTGGTCGGCGCCGCCGTCTAGCCGATCGTCTCCGCCGTCACCATTGAGCGTGTCGTCTCCAGCGTTTCCATCGATGCGATCCGCGTCATCCCCACCACTGAGGGTGTCGTCACCATTGCCTCCGCTGATGGTGTCCATCCCCGGGCCACCGAGGGCGTCATCGTTGCCGTCGCCGCCGTTGATCGTGTCGTCGCCAGCGTTACCGTTGAGGGTGTCGTCGCCGCCTTCACCGTTGACGGTGTCATCGCCGCCATCGCCCGAAAGAGTGTCTGCCCCGTCCCCGCCAAAGAGCTGGTCGTTTTCGGTTCCCCCACTCAGCTGATCATCACCCTCATCGCCGTTCAGGGTGTCCGCTCCTGCCAAGCCAAATAGCGCATCGTTGCCGGCTGCCCCATTGAGGGTGTCGTTACCCGCTTCCCCGATCAGGATGTCGTTTCCATCATCTGGAGAAGGCAGGGGACTGTCACCATTGAGCGTGTCATCCCCATCTCCACCACAGATGCAATCATTGCCGCCCAGACCAAAGATGGTCTCGGGGTTCGCCGTACCAATGATGCAATCGGCACCACTGGTTCCCACGCAAAGACCCGGCAGCTGGGGGGGAGCGCAGTCCACGACGTTGCAACCTGGATTGAACAATTCGCAGGTCACCTGACATTGCGTCTGCGCACGCGTCTCACTACTCGCCAGGCTGAGCGCCCCAAAAAGCAAGCAAGCGACGAAGCCCAGGCCCCAACGTGCCTTCATTGTCTCCCTCGAGGGCAAGATTTGCGGAGCATGCCATTTTCTCGTTGCATCGTCACGGCGAGATCGATCATTCGAAATGGGCGGTTCTAGTCGATTTAAGGGCGCTTTCAGGCCGATCCGGCTGCAGTTGGTGGGAACCTCGCCAGGCTTGGCTACCAGGTTTAGGATCATAGGATGGTTCGTCCTGATCATCGGAAATCGCTCACGATTCCGACTCGGATCGTGCTGGGATACATCGTGGTGCTCGTTGCCTTTGGCGTCGTCGGTGGGCTGAGCTTTTTGCAGCACCATCGGACTTCACAGACGCTCGGCTTGATGGAGGACGGGTACCTTCCATTGGCGCTGACCCTGAGTCAGGCCAAGGCGACCCAGAGCGTCTACGCAAACCTGGTGGAGCGGGCGCTGCAGTCGGGGCGGAGCACCCCAACCAAGTCCTGGCTACGCGCAGCGTTGCGCATTCGACCCACGACGCTTCAGCGCGCGTACGATGGCGTGGAGAAGGCCGAAGCTCTGGCCGAAGAGCTCGATCGTCCGGCGCCGCTTCGTTCGGTGCGGCGGGAGCTCGACGCTATCGCCAAGGCGTATGCGGAGATCGATGCACAGTACGAGCAGCTCTTCAACAGCGTCGATGAAGACGAACAGGTCGTCGAGAGATTGCTGGCCAAGCTTCGCGGCACAGAGCAACGAATCGAGCGCAACTACGATCGGGCATCGCAAAGCGTTCAACAGCGAATTTCGCGAACAAGCGCATTGGCAGCCGCGCAGTCGGAACGCGCCACGTTTCTGTTGGGTCTGTTTGGTTTGCTTTCCTTGCTCGTTGGCGTTGCGGTGACTTTCCTGTCCCAGCGCTTACTTCGACCGATCCCGCTCTTGCACCAGCGGGTTGCGGCGGTGGCGCGCGGCGATCTTTCGAGTGCGGTCGACATCAAGCGAGACGACGAGCTCGGCGAGCTCGTAGCGGAGTTCGAGCGAATGGTTCTTGCGCTGGCGGCGCGCGATCAGAGTTTGCGCGAGGCGGCGCTTGCGGAGCAACGGCTTCAGCGAATGCAGGTACAGATCGTCGAGGCGCTGCGTGCGGCGATTCTAGTCATCGATCCGGATCGGATCATCAAGACCACGAATCCGGCTGCCGATGAGATTCTGGGTGTTGGTGCCCGTGAAGTGGGGGCTTCGATCGACGAGACATCGCTTCTCCGACGCTTCCCATCGCTTGATCGCGCGATCGCCGGAGTTGCTGAAGGCGGTGATGCGCTGACGCTGCAAGGGGAGCCAATTGCAGGTTTTACCGAGCACTTGGTCGACGTGCTGGTCACCCCCTTTGGCGACGAAGCAGGAGAGGGCGGTGCGCGTGGGGTTCTCGTCGTGGCCGATGACGTTTCCGATGCCGTCGCGACCAAGTCTCGCCTCATTCAGACCGAGCGACTGGCCGCCATCGGACGCATGGCTGCGCACGTGACGCACGAGGTGCGCAATCCGCTTTCGAGCATCGGCCTCAACGTCGACATGCTGGGCGACGAAATCCACGATCCGGGCTCAGAAGGGCAACACCTGCTGGAATCGATCCAGCAAGAGCTCGAGCGCCTGGAGAGCATCACGGAGGAGTATTTGCGCTTGGCGCGCCTGCCGGAGCCGTCGCTCACGCCCGACGACCCGACCCATCTTCTGCGCGACGCCGCCGAGTTCGTTCGGCGCGAGATGGACGCATCGGGTGTCGAGCTCTCGTTGGACTTGGCATCACAGTTGCCCGCCGTGGCGATGGACGAGCCTCAGCTTCGCCAAGCCCTGCTCAATCTCTTGCGCAACGCTCGCGAAGCGATGCCGGATGGCGGGACGGCCAAGCTCGAGGCGTCACGCTACGAAAGTGGTGTGCGCATTCAGGTTCATGACGAAGGCGCCGGTATCGACGAGGAAGAGCGGGAGCACGTCTTTGATTTGTTCTATACGACCAAAGAGCGAGGCACCGGCCTCGGGTTGCCGCTCACCCAGCAAATCGTCGTCGCACATGGCGGGAGCATCGCGTGCAAGCCCCGGCATCCGCATGGAACGACTTTCGAGGTATGGTTGCCAGCCGCCGCACAAACGACTAGTGGTTCGTCCGTGCGGAGGGCTGGATGAGTAGAGCAGACGGACGCTCGTACGACGCGTTGCGACCGGTTTCAATCGAAGCAAACGTGCAGCGCAATCCCGAAGGGTCGGTGCTCTATCGGTGTGGCGGCACTACGGTTTTGATCGCCGCATCGATATCCGAGGGCGTGCCCGATTGGATGCGCGGCTCGGGCAAGGGGTGGCTCACCGCGGAGTACGCGATGCATCCGCGCGCCAATCCGGAACGGAATCGTCGTGACGGACGCAGTGGGCGCGTCGACGGTCGAACCACCGAGATTCAGCGCTTGGTGGGACGCGCGCTTCGAGCCGCGGTCGATTTCGACAAGCTCGGGGAGCGACTGATTACGGTCGATTGCGACGTGCTGGACGCAGACGGTGGAACCCGGACGGCATCGATCACAGGTGGGATGGTTGCGACAGCGATCGCACTCGACCGACTGCGCGCGACGGGGCTCGTCAAAAAGGGAGTCCTGCATGAGTCGATTGCCGCGATCAGCGTCGGGTTGCTCGAAGACCAGCCCATGTTGGATCTTTGTTACACCGAAGACCGGGACGCTGAGGTTGACCTCAACGTTGTCGGGACGCCGCGAGGTGCCGTGGTCGAGGTGCAGGGCACCGCGGAAGGGGCGCCGATTATGCGGGAGAAACTCGATCAAATGATCGACTTGGCGCTCGGCGCGATGCCGGCGCTCGAGGCGGAGCAACGCCGCGCGCTTGGGGAGCTCGATATCGACATCGATCGACTGCTGCCCTGATGCGGATTCTCGTTGCGACCATGAACGCCGGCAAGCTACGGGAGTACGAGCGGCTTCTTGCTGATGTTCCCGGGCTCCAGCTGCAAACGATGGCGTCTTTGCCGGAACCGATCGACGTCGTCGAGGAATGC
>Ga0209567_10000474_pt1 | contig 22037 bp, 21 predicted proteins | sample COG_12_FD_184756 | JGI IMG/M metagenome (GOLD analysis project Ga0209567, IMG submission 184756) | Pelagic marine sediment microbial communities from the LTER site Helgoland, North Sea, for post-phytoplankton bloom and carbon turnover... | ecosystem: Environmental > Aquatic > Marine > Neritic...
TACAGGTCACGATGAGTATCGGCATCGCGGAGTTTTCTCGTACCAATGGCAATGACGGCAGCGCGCTAACGACAGCACGAATGGCCTGCGAATCAGCAAAGGACCATGGACGAGATCGCGTCGAGGTGTTCGACGAATGCAACCAAAGCATCATCCGGCGCTATGACGATATGCAGTTGGTTGCCGAAATTCAGCAGGCAATGGACGGTGAAGGTTTCGAATTGCGAGCACAGCCGATCAGTGCCCTGAAGCCGTCCGCGAATAATCCACGCTTCGAAGTCCTGTTACGCATGGCGGATACGATCGGTAACCAGGTGCCGACGGAGGCATTATTTTCAGCCGCGGAACGTTACCACATGATGCCGCATATCGACCGATGGGTCGTATCGAAGACAATCGCAATGCTGGCCGAAATCAAGGATACGATTGAGGAAAACGACGTTGTCTTCTCGGTTAATTTGTCCGGGCAGACGCTGGGAGACGACGACATCTTCGAATTTATCGAGGAAGAGATCGAGAACAGCGGGCTGTCTCCCTCGACGCTGTGTTTCGAGATTACCGAATCGGCCGCAGTCTCAAACCTCGCCAAGGCACAGGCCTTCATCGATCGCCTCAAGGACTACGGGTGCACTATTTCGCTGGATGATTTCGGCGCCGGCCTTAGTTCGTTCGCTTACCTCAAGAACTTCAATGTGGATACGCTCAAGATCGACGGTAGTTTCATCCGTGATATCACCGAGAATCGCATATCGGAATCCATGGTTGCGGCCATCACCCAGGTAGCGCAGGTCATGAAGCTGCAGACGGTAGCCGAGTACGTCGAGTCTGATCTGACGCGCCAGCTGATCACCAGGCTGGGCGTCGACTTTGCCCAGGGTCACATTATCGGCAAGCCGCTGCCACTTGGAGAGGTGCTGTCGGAACTGGCGGAGTCGACACTCGCGTCGGCATCCTAGGTGTCTAGAATACATCGGCCTCGAGTCCAGCAGCCATCGTCAACCCGAGTTCCTCGCATTCCGCCAGCCTGGCCTCATCGAATTCCCCTTTGATCAGCACCGGTTCCTGCACTTCCTTAACGGCCAGTCCGGTAAGAATGCGGCGAATGCTCGAAATCGCGCCGGTCCCGTCGTTGCCGGCCCTGACAAACAATGCCCAGGGACGGCCGTTGAGTTTGCCCTCGCAGGGATAGTACGCCCGATCGAGGAAATACTTCATCCCCCCGCTCATGTAACCGAAGTTCTCGGGCGTGCCCAGAATAAAACCATCCGCCCAGAGCAGATCGTCGGCATCGGCATCCAGCGCGGTCTTGACGCGTACTTCGACACCATCGACGTCGGCATGTGTCGCTCCGCGAATGACGGCGTCCGCCATCCGGATCGTTGACCCGGTTTGCGAGTGGTACACGATGAGCAGATGTTTGTCCGGCACGGAATCGATAGTGCCGGAGTCTGCGTAATTTTTCGATAGACTTGCGGAACAATATCCATGGGAAGCAGTGTGGAACGCCGGATCACCAACGCGATAAGCGCACTACCGCAGGAATTGCAACATTCCTCACGGCAGTGGTTCGAACGAATGACCGACCAAAACGGTCTGTCCGGGCTGCCTGCTGACCAGTTCGGTCCACTGTCCCGGCTCGTAGCCTGCAGCGAGTTCGGCGGTAAAGTTGTACGGCAGAACTGGAGTTGGTTCATTGAAAACGTGAACTCCTTCAGCCGGAACGCAGACGCTGGAGAGGAATCACTCGACTTCCTTGTCGACGGAAACATCGGTACGGATGAGGCCAAGTCGCAGTTTCGTCAATCTCGGCATCGCGCACTGTTGCGCATTCTCTGGCGTGAAATTTTCGGTCTCGCCGACCTCGATGAGACACTCGGCAAGCTCTCGGCATTAGCCGATTCGATGCTGGATGCAGCCACCCGTTTTGCAGAACGCTCGCTACAGCCCCGATACGGATTCGTGCGCGACAATGCGGGACAAAAAGTGCCGCTGGTGATCCTCGGTATGGGCAAGCTGGGTGGACGCGAACTCAATTTTTCGTCAGACATCGACCTGATCTTCCTGTACACCGATAACGGCGAGACAGATGGCGTCCGGACCGTGAGCGCGCAGGAATATTTTGGACGATTGTCACGCCTGATCATCGCATTGATCGATGAAGTCACGGTTGACGGTTTCGTATTCCGGGTCGATACAAGACTCAGGCCCTTCGGCGACAGTGGGCCACCGGTCGTCAGTCTCGCGGCACTGGAGTCGTATCTCTTGCAGCATGGTCGCGATTGGGAGCGCTACGCCTACGTAAAAGCGCGCGTCGTGGGGCCCCAACCAAGCCCGGAAGTGCTTGACGATCTCCATACGAACCTGATTACTCCTTTCGTCTACCGGCGCTACCTGGACTACGGTGTGTTCGAGTCCCTGCGTGAAATGCATGCCATGATTGCCGCGGAAGTGAAGCGTCGTGAGCTCAACGACAACGTGAAGCTCGGTCCCGGCGGAATTCGGGAAGCCGAGTTTATCGTGCAGTCGTTCCAGCTGGTTCGCGGCGGTAGCGAAGCTGCGCTCCAGGGCCGGGAACTGCAAACCGTGCTGCCGAAGCTCGTCGGCAGTCGCGGCTTGTCTTCGGACGGCGCCCGGCGATTGCTGGAGGGGTATCGCTTCCTGCGGCGCCTGGAAAACTTTGTGCAGGCAATACGCGATCAGCAAACGCACGATCTTCCGGGCAATCCTGTTGATCGGGCACGACTGTGCCTGGCGATGGGTTACGTGGACTGGGCCTCTTTGCGGGCCGATCTCGATACGCACCGGACGGCGATCTCGGAAGAATTCGACCGGGTCGCTTTTCGTGACCAAAGCGACGAAACGCCATTGCGCCAGCAGCTGGCGCGCGCCTGGGATGCAAATGCCGGTGCAGAGCAATGGGAAGAATCGCTGCAGCGAGCACGACCTGGAGACGCTGCCGAACTGGCTGCGCAAATTGTGGTCTTTGCCAACGCAGCCGGGACCCGGCAAATCGATTCCATCGCGGCGGATCGTCTGCGTCGGTTCATGCCAGAGCTCATCATGGAAATCATAGCGGCGGATGGGCCGCTCTCGGCCCTGACACGCACCCTGGGTGTGGTCGAGCGAATACTGCGACGCAGCGCCTACCTTGCGTTGCTTAATGAAAATCGCATCGCGATGAAGAGGCTGGTCGATCTATGCGGGCGCAGTCAGTACATCGCGGATCAGATCGCGCTTTACCCCGTGCTGCTCGATGAGTTACTGGATCCGCGTATCTACTCTGCGAGCGTGACAAAATCAGATCTGTCATCGGAACTCAAGCAGCGACTTGCGGCCGTGTCGTCGAGCGACAGCGAGGCGCGGATGCAATTGATCGTTCAATATCAGCGCGCCACGATGTTTCGAATCGCGGTTGCCGATTTCAACGGCAGCTTGCCGATCATGAAGGTGAGCGATGGCCTGACCTGGTTGGCAGAAACCGTGCTTGACGAGACCCTGCGCGTCGCCTGGCAGGACCTGACGGCGCGTCACGGTGTGCCCTGCTACGTTGTCGACGGCGTTCGGCATGAAGCGGGTTTTGGCATCGTTGGCTACGGCAAGCTGGGTGGCCTCGAGCTTTCGTATGGGTCCGATCTCGACATTGTGTTCCTGCACGATTCGCACGGCACATCGCGGATGACAGATAGCGAAAGACCGCTCGATAACACGATGTTCTTTGCCCGACTCGTAAGGCGGCTCGTGCTCTTTTTGACAACTCAGACAGGATCGGGAGAGCTTTACGATATCGATACCCGATTGCGTCCCGACGGTCACAAGGGATTGCTGGTGACGAGTACCGACGCGTTTGAGCGCTACCAGGAAGACAATGCCTGGACGTGGGAACACCAGGCACTGCTACGCGCGCGCCCGGTTGCGGGCAGCACAACCGTAGCGAAAGAGTTCGAGCGAATTCGTAAGGATACGCTGACCAATCGCGTCAAGCGTGCTTCGCTCCGCGATGACGTGATTGCCATGCGCCGAAAAATGCGCAAGGAACTGGATCGGAGCAACGACCTGCACTTCGACCTCAAGCACGGAGCGGGTGGTATTGGAGATATCGAATTTCTGGTTCAGTATCTCGTGCTGAACTTTGCCAAAGCCCATCCCGACGTCATTTTCTACTCCGACAATATTCGTCAAATTGATGCCCTGATCGAGGCAGGCTGTCTCCAGCAAGCCGTCGGCGACAGGCTTCAGGACTGCTACCGCCATTACCGCCTGCGGCAGCACCATCTCGTGCTCGACGATCGGCCGGCGCTCGCGGGCGCCGAGGAATTTCGGGAGGAGCGTGAATTTGTCGCTGGAATCTGGGGCCAGTGGCTGTGAGCATGGCCGCGGCAGAGCGCAGCGCTTATAATTGAACGCTCAGTTATTCGTTCAGACAGAGGATGCCAGTGGCCGCCAAAGCAGGAACCGTAGACCAGAACCTGATTCCGGCCAACGCACAACACAATTACGGGGTTCGCTCCAGGGATTTGCCACTGAGTTGTCCCATGCCAGGCATGTATCTCTGGAACTCTCATCCCAAGGTCTATCTGCCCATCGAAGCAACAGGTGAGGCCAAGTGCCCGTATTGCGGGGCGCAGTACCATATGACGGATGGCGACGACTAGTCGCTGTCGCTCAGGATCTCGCGGGGAAGCATCAGCATGTATATCGTTACCGGCGGAGCCGGCTTTATTGGCAGTAACCTCGTTCGAGCGCTGGCCGATCGCGGCGAGCACGATGTCATCGTCGTCGACGATCTCGAGAATGGCCACAAGTTCGTGAATATTGCGGATCTGCAGATCGCAGACTACCTTGATAAAGACGATTTCCTGGGCCGACTGGCCTCGGAAAAGGCTTTCTCAGGCGGAATCACGGCCATTTTTCACCAGGGTGCATGTTCCGAAACGACCGAGTGGGACGGGCGCTACATGATGAAGAACAACTACGGCTATTCGCAACGTCTTCTGCATCATTGCCTGGAACACCGCACGCCGTACATCTACGCGTCGTCAGCCGCCGTTTACGGTGGCTCGAAAGAATTCGTCGAGGACCCGCTTTTCGAGAATCCGCTGAATATTTACGGTTATTCCAAACTGCAATTCGACCGTTACGTGCGACGCGTGGCGGCCAGGCCCGACAGCCAGGTGGTTGGCCTGCGTTACTTCAATGTTTATGGCCCCCGAGAGCAGCACAAGGGCTCGATGGCGAGCGTTGCATTTCACTTCAACAACCAGATACTGGAAGATGGCGAAGCGCGGTTGTTTTCCGGCACTGATGGCTACGACGACGGCGAGCAGCTGCGCGATTTCGTGTACGTGGATGATGTCTGTGATGTCAACCTGTGGTTTCTTGATCACCCCGAGGTCTCCGGTATCTTCAATACCGGCACCGGGCGAGCACAAAGCTTCAACGACATCGCCAACGCCGTGATCGATTGGCACGGCAAGGGCAAGATTCGTTACGTGCCGTTCCCCGATCACCTGCAAGGCGCCTATCAGAGTTTTACGCAGGCAGACTTGACGCAGCTCCGCGAAACGGGCTGCGATGTCGAGTTTCGACCCGTTGAAAACGGCGTAAAGGACTATCTGGACCAGCTTTGCGATCATCAGCAACACTGAGTCCCGCAACGCTGATCGTAGGGCCATCCTGGGTCGGTGACATGGTCATGGCGCAGGCCCTGTTCAAGTTGCTCAAGGCACAGGATCCGGAGCGAATCCTCGATGTTCTTGCCCCGGCCTGGTCATTGCCGATCATTGCCCGAATGCCGGAAATCCGGCGAGGTATTGCCTCCGAAACGGGTCACGGAGAGATCGGCCTCGCGAAGCGACGGCGCATTGCGAGCGCTTTAAAGAACGAACACTACGAGCGCGCCATCGTGCTGCCGCGGTCATTCAAGTCGGCGTTGATTCCGTGGTTTGCCGGTATTCCCAGACGGACCGGGTTCCGCGGTGAGTCCAGGTTCGGGCTGATCAATGATGTAAGAGCATTCGATGCCAAGGCGCTCGATCAGACCGTGAAGCGATTTATCGCCCTTGGGATCGGCAACAAGCAGCCGCTGCCATCTGTGCCGAACCCGGAACTCTCGACCAGCCCCGAACGGCAGCGGGCGCTTCTGGACGCGTTGGCGCTGGAAGATGATCGACCTGTCGTGGCCTTGATGCCCGGTGCGGAGTATGGGCCGGCCAAGTGCTGGCCGCTGGACTATTTTGCAGAGCTGGCGACACTGCTCGATGTCGCCGGCTATTCGGTCTGGGTGATGGGCTCGGACAAGGATGCCGAGTCCGGGCAGTTCATCACCGAGCAAGGCGCTGCGGTCAACCTGTGCGGAAAGACGTCGCTCGAGGACGTCATCGACCTGCTCGGAATGTGCGAGCAGGCAGTCAGCAACGACTCAGGCCTGATGCACGTCGCGGCTGCGGTCGGCACTCATGTGCACGGTGTCTACGGCTCGTCGTCACCGGATTTCACGCCACCGTTGACCGAAAAGCGCGATCTGCACTACCTCGGACTCGAGTGCAGCCCGTGTTTCGAGCGAGAGTGTCCGCTCGGGCATCTGAATTGCCTAAGGGACATAAGACCCGGCCCGGTGTACTCGCGTATCCAGAGGGCCAGCGCGCAGTCTCCGTAGATCGACGACGATGCGGGCAAAAGCCGACTAATTCGCGAAAAATGTGTCGATTTTAGCCTTAACGTCGCCGATCGTGATCAGCTCCATCGCCCCTGGGTGCCGCACCCGCTGCCCCCACCGAAGCTGATCGGCCTCGCGCCGCAGAAACCGTCGAGCGGCCTCGGGATAGCGATTGACGGTAAGATCGCGTGACAGGTACGGGCCTGTTCGGTCGGGGTTGGAGGTCGCGTACAGGCCGATCACGCGTGTGCCCATCGCGGTCGCCATGTGCGCCGGGCCTGAGTCCGGGCAAATCACGAGATCCGCGGCGCCGATCAGTGCGGCGAGCTCTTTGAGCGACGTCTTGCCGATGAGGTTCTCTATTCCCGCGGCGCCCTCTGTTGCGAGCGCCTCGCCGTATTCCCGCTCGAGCTCCGTGCTGCCGCCGGTCAGTACGACATTGCAGGCATGCTCGTCCCGCAAATGCTGAATTGCCGCTGCGTAATTGCCAATGCTCCAGTTTCGGTAGTTACGGCTGCGCTGACTGCTGCAGGGGCTGATGACAACCAGCGATTTGCGCGCGTCAACGTATCGACTGGCGAATTGCCGTGCGCTGTCCGGCAGCGGAATATCCCAGCGTAAGGGACGAGGCTCGGCACCGGCCGCTGTTGCGAACGACATCATGGCTTCCAGTGCATGCTCGTGTTTGGCGGCAGGAACCCGCCGGTTCGTAAACAGCCACTGGAAGTCTCGCGCTCGCGCTTTATCGAACCCTAAACGCGTCTTTGCAGGAAGACCGCGACAGAGCAGGTTGGCACGCATGGACGCGTGCATGCACAACGCGAGGTCGAAATGCTTGCCGTCCAGTTGTGTTCGAACGTCCTTGTATGCGCGAAAGCCTTTGGTCTTGTCGAAGATGATAAACTCGATATCGTCGATACCCGACATAAGAGATGCTTCGCTCTTGCCGATAATCCAGGTAATGCGGACATCCGGCCAATTGTCTTGCAAGCGTCGAATAACGGCGAGTGCATGGCAGGTATCGCCAATCGCCGAGAGCCGGACCACGCATAGTCGTTCCGGCTTCGATTGAACGGCGAATTCAGGCATCATCAATTCACAAAAGTCGACAAAAAGGGCGGGGAGTTTGACCGAAACCGTCGAGAAGACCGCGACCGGCGCCATCCTATACGATAAAGCGATTATCAACCAGATTTCGGAAGAGCGCTTTACACCGGGGGGCTGGCACCACGCCGAAGCATTGACTGGCGCGCTGCGATCCAGCGGCCGTGGCAATACGATGTTCGTTGGCAATGTGCCGCGTCAGTTCGTGCTACGCCATTACATGCGTGGCGGGCTGATCGGCAAACTTATCCGCGACACATATGTGTTTTCCGGGGCGGACAAGACGCGATCGTTTCTCGAATGGCGACTCCTGGACAAGCTGTGCGCGAACAATCTGCGTGTGCCGCGTCCGGCTGCGGCACGCTATTGTCAGCGTGGCACTTTCTACACTGCCGACATCATTACGGTTCGGATACCCAACGTTGTTTCCCTGTCGGAATACATTGCGGACAAGGACCCTGACGAGGCATTCTGGCATTCTGTCGGGGCATCGATTTGGGGGTTTCATGCGGCCGGCGTTTTTCACGCGGATATGAATGCCTATAACCTGCAAATCGATAATGCCGGTTTATTGTGGATGCTCGATTTCGACAAGGGATCGATAAAGCCGCCCGGCCCGTGGCAGCAGAAGACGCTGGGCCGCCTGCATCGCTCGCTGCGCAAGATCGTCGGCCTGGATCCGACACTGCATTTTCGCGCGAACAACTGGGAGCAACTGCTCGAAGGTTATTTCAGCGCGTCGAGATCGGCGTAATAATCGGGATATTCATCGGGCAGGTTCTTGAATTTTCGGTGTACCCAGAAATACTGCTCCGGACACGATCGTATGTGACGTTCCAGCACTTCGACGTAGCGCCGGGTGTCGGCAACCGGGTCGTCGCCGGGAAAGTTCTCAAATGCAGGTAACAGGGTCATTTCGTAGGTCGAATCCGGAAGTCTGCGCGGGAAGAATGGCACGACAGCCGCTTTGCCCAGGCGCGCCAGGGTCGACGTGGCCGTGGTGTGCATGGCGGGTATGCCGAAGAAGGGCACGACCTCGGAGCCCTTGCGGTCATACCTTTGATCGGGCGCGTACCATACCGCACGTTTTTTACGCAGACTGCGAACCATTTTCTTGATATCACGCTTTTCGATCGTTGATTCGGCCGAGCGCTCCCGGCCCGTTCGCTGCAGTTCGGTCATGAACTCGCTTCGGTTGCGCCGGTAGACGGCATCGAACGGCGGCATATTCAATGCCAGCACGCGCCCCATGATCTCGAGTGTCGTGAAATGTGCGCTGAGCAGGATCACGCCTTGGCCGGCCTGCAGCGCATTGTGCACATGCTCGATGCCCTTCAGTTTCGTGATTGACTGCAGATGCCTGTCACTGGCCCAGCGCCCGAGCCCCATTTCAATGAGGGTCATGCCAAGCGCTTTGAAATGCTCAAGGGCAAGTGCGTCGCGTTCGTCCGGCGACAGGTCGGGGAAACACAGCGCCATATTGCGGCGGACGACGGCGCGGCGGGAACCGCCGATCGAATGAACGATGCGGCCGAAGAGACTGCCAACAGAGAGTGCCACCCGATGCGGCAGCAGGCAGATCAGTCGCAATAACCCCATACCAAACCAGACCGGCCAGTAGCGGGGGCTCCAGTAACTGGATAGCGGTTTGCGTTCGCCTGTCATTGGAAACGCAGTTTACTCGGACATGCCGTCTACGTAACCACCGGTTATTGATTCGTGCGCGACGTCAATTTCATTGGTGTCGACGTCCTCTTCTTCCAGGATGACGTCGTCTGCCTGAATACCAACATGAAAAGCGGCAAACCCGGGCATGACGACCTGGTTTCGCGCCAGGCCGATGATGCGACCGGCATAGGGCGAGTACAGCTCGGTGCTTTGATTGCTCATCGGGTCGGTAATTGTGCCGAGCAGGTCGCCCTTCCGAACCGTACTGCCAAGACTGACGTCCGCAAGCAAAATACCGCCATTGTCCGCGCGTACCCAGGACGATTCGTAGTAAACCGGCTCAGGGTCGCCCCAGAAGCGCCTTTTCTTGACCATGCCGAGCGTGCTCAACAGGGTGTCGACGCCCTTGACGCCGTGCTTTACTTCGGTGAGCTCCAGCTGCGATGGGCCGCCGGCTTCAACGGTTACTGCCGGAATGCCGGCGAGCGTCGCAGCGTATCGCAACGTGCCGGCCGTGGGTTTGCTGTGCAGCACGACCATGGAGCCGAAACCCTGCGTCAGCGTAACGACATCCGGGTTGCGAAGGTCGGCCCGAATCTGTGGCAGGTTGGCGCGCTCGAAAGACCCTGTGTGCAAATCGACAAGCGCATCGCAGTGAGCAATCACGTCATTGAATAGCGAATAGGCGATTCTGGCCGCCGCGCTGCCATTGGGATTGCCGGGAAAATAACGATTCAGGTCGCGCCTGTCGGGCAGGTAGCGAGAGCCGCGACGAAAACCCTGTACGTTCACGATCGGCACGCCGATTACGGCGCCGGACAGTTTGCTCGGCACGATCTCGTGCAATACGCGGCGCACCATTTCAATACCGTTGAGCTCGTCGCCATGCACGGCGGCCGTCAGGCAAAGCGTTGGCCCGGGCATCGCGCCGTTGACAACCAGCACGGGCGTCGATACCGGCACGCCCTCAAACAGCTCTGTCGCGGACCAGGACAAACGATGTGCCGTACCAGGCATAACCTCGGTATCAAGCAACAAGAGCGGGGCCGCCTGGCCCTGCGCCGTTGTGACGGCGTCAGCCAGCGGCACCAGATGCTGGTGCGCGGGAACCGCTTCAACGAGTTCCTCGGCGGCCACCGACGTTTCGCTGGAACGCGAATCCGTGTCCACGGTCGTATCCTGCAGCACGTCGGTGCCGTTGTCCGAAGGTTCAACCGCCGCCTCGCCGGCGAGGGCTGCAGGAACGGGTAACAGCAGCAGCAGGCAGGCCAGGTATTGGCAAATGCTCGAACAAGTGTCAGATTGATGTTTTGACAGGCTCATTATTATTGTTAACGATACGGCAATGCACCGCTGTTTTCTGTGAACTAATCAAGAGATTACGATTGAAACCTGAAAAAACTCAAAAGACAAGCTTTCGGCCATATTATTTGGCGCTCATTCTTCTTGTGACTGGCGCTGTCAGCGCTGATGAGACCTTCCCACAGCCGCCCGAGCTACAGCCAGACGTCGATTTCTGGGTGTCGATCTTCACCCACTACGGCTCCGATGAGGGCGTTCTGCATGACAATCGGAATCTCGCCGTCGTCTATGCGCGTCTCGATATGCCGTCGACGCTGTCCCGCCGCGAGCGGCAGAAACGGGTCGAAGCACGCCGCAAGAAAGTCCAGGCTGTATTGCGAACGCTGGCTTCAGGCAAACGCGACAACCTGAGTGATGAGGAAGCGAGGGTACTTGCGCTCTGGCCGGCCGACGTCGGCAACGACACACTGGCGGCAGCCGTAAAGCGCATTCGATATCAGCAAGGGCTCCGTGATCGCTTTCGCGAGGGACTGCAACGCTCGGGCCGCTGGAAGGGCTATGTCATCGAGCAGTTTACGGCGCTCGGTGTTCCAACCGAGATAGCGGCGCTGCCACATGTCGAGTCGTCTTACAATCCCGATGCCCGGTCACATGTCGGCGCGTCCGGAATCTGGCAATTCACACGCAGTACCGGGCGGCGCTTCATGCGCGTCGATCATGTCATTGATGAGCGCAACGACCCGTTTGCGGCCACACGCGCCGCGGGTCGCCTGATGGCCTACAACTATTCGCTTACTGGCAACTGGCCGATGGCAATCACGGCTTATAACCACGGACTTGCGGGCGTCCGTCGAGCCATGAAGAAATACGGCGATACGAACTACGTCGAGATTCTGCGCAAATACAACGGCCGTACTTTCGGCTTCGCGTCACGAAACTTCTATGTCGCCTTTCTGGCGGCCAAGGAGGTCGACCAGAACGCCGAGAAGTATTTCCCCGGAGTGGTCGTCGACAAACCCACGGACTATTCGACGGCCAACTTACCGACATTCGTTGCGGCGCCAGGCCTGACCAAGGCGCTGGGCACGACGCCTGCGAAACTTGCGAAGCACAACCGGGGGCTGCAGGCGACCATCTGGCAAGGCAGCAAGTACGTCCCGAAGGGCTATGAGCTGCGGGTTCCCACAGCGGAGCTGAGTCGATCGCTGACCAACGTCCTCAGCGCGCTACCGGAGGACAGCATCTTCGATAAACAGCTGCCGGACATGTTCCACAAGGTCGCGCGCGGCGATACGCTCTCGCAGATCGCCCAGGCGTATGACACGCGGGTATCCACGCTGGTAGCGCTGAACGGCCTGAGCAGTAGTCATCGCATCCGCGCAGGCCAAAACCTGCGCCTTCCTGCCGCGGGTCCGGCACCTTCGGCGTCGACGCCAGCGCAGCCGCCCGCTGCGGAACCGGCCGTTGCAGAGCCGCCCGTTGCAGTGCCACCGGTCGTAGCGAGTATTGAGACGGCCGGGCAACAGCTCGAGGTCGCGGAAGTGACGCCGGCAGCGCTAGCGGATGAACTCGCGCCGTCGTTACCGGAGGCGACACAGACGGCGCTGTTATCCGACCCGAGTGACTACAGCGTCAGCGCCGACGGACGTATCGAAGTGCAGCCGCTGGAGACGCTGGGCCACTACGGCGACTGGCTCGAAATCAAGACGCAGAGGCTCAGAGACATCAACGCGCTCGCCTTTCGAAGGCCGGTCGAAGTGGGTCAGCGCATCAAGCTGGACCTGGGTACCGTCGATGCCAAGGTTTTCGAGGAACGACGCATTGCTTATCATCGGGCACAGCAGGACAGCTTCTTTCGGCGCCATGTCATCACGGACGTAATCGAGTACACAATCCGTGACGGCGATTCCATCTGGGTATTGTCATTACGCGAACATAACGTGCCGGTGTGGCTGTTTCGCCAGTACAACCCGGGTCTTGATTTGCACAGGGTGCAGCCTGGGGCCCGGGTTCAGTTCCCCGTGTTGACGACCGTCGACCGCAGCTGATGGGAGAGCAAGGCAAATTCCTCCTGATTAGGCTGCTACCGGTCCTGTTACTGGTCCTGGCGGCGGCATTGTGGATTGCCGATGTTGAGGAGGGAGGTGCGTATCTGCCACGCAACCTGTTTCCTCTGCTGGTTTTATTGATGCTGGCACTGTTGACTTTGTATCGCGGCGGCGGCAAATGGTCGGGGGCGGGCCTGCGCATGCCTCTTGGTACGCTGGGCTTTGCGGTCCCGGCGCTGGGTTTGTCGCTGTATTTGCATTTCGCCTATTCCGTGAACCTCGGCGGCATGTTTACCGACGCTCCGTACCCGGAGCGGGTATTTCGTTATCTTCCGCTTTATACGCTGGTCGCCGGGGGCATCGGGTTCGCGATCGGATGGATCATTGGACGGAACGTGTAGTGTGATGTGGGACGTTTTCCCGGAGGACGAGGTTTGCTAGGCTTGCCGCTGAATGAGTCGATTTCCGAAATATGCTTGAGAACCGATCAATACCGTTACTGTGCAGCCAGGTTTGGCTGATCCTGCTCGTCGCCATGGCCCCCGCCGACATACAGGCGGGCAGGTTTCCTGTTGCTGATAAGGTCGTCATCGAGAAAGCCGCCCGCAAGTTGCATTTGCTTCAGAACGGCGAGGCCTTTCGGACCTTCGAGATTGCCCTGGGAATGATGCCGGTCGGAGACAAGAAGAAGGAAGGTGATTTCAGGACACCGGAGGGCAGGTATGTCCTGGGTGGCCGCAATCAGAACAGTGACTATTTCCTGGCCATCCATATTTCGTATCCCGATTCGGCGGACCGGCGTGAGGCGAGTCAATTGGGCGTGGATCCGGGTGGCGCGATTATGATTCACGGCCAACCCAATGTGCCGACGCGATCCGAGGCCTACTACCGCACGCAAGACTGGACCAACGGCTGTATTGCGGTTTCCAACTCCGACATGATCGATATCTGGCTCATGACCGGCGAGAACACACCGATCGAAATCCATCCGTAGTGAAAAACAAACGCGGATCATGAATACGGCCGCCGAATTCGTCGATGCCGAAGTATGGCCAGAGGGCAGCCTCGAAGTCCTTTCCCAGTTCGAAGTCGACCAGCTCAAAAGCGGCGGGGCGGGCGGATTGTACCCGCTGCTGCGCCGTTGCATGCTGGCGGTCCTGCATTCAGACAGCAAGATTGATGATGCCCGCGAGTTGCTCGACCTCTACCGGAATTTCGAGGTCGGGTTCATACAGCAGGACCGCGGCCTCAAGGTTTCCCTGACGGGCGCCCCCGCCGAGGCATTTGTGGACGGCAAGATGATTCGTGGCACCCGAGAACTGTTGTTCGCCGTGCTTCGCGATATTGTTTTTACGCGTAATGACATCATCGAAAGCGGTCGATTCGACCTGAACGCCTCTGACGGCATTACTAATGCGGTATTCCACATCGTTCGCAACGCGCGCATGTTGAATTTGCCGGCGCAGGTCAATCTCGTGGTGTGCTGGGGCGGTCATGCAATCAGCCGCCTCGAGTACGACTACTCGAAACAGGTTGGCTACGAGTTGGGCTTGCGTGCGTTGAACGTCTGCACCGGTTGTGGTCCGGGTGCCATGAAAGGTCCAATGAAAGGCGCAACGATCGCTCACGCCAAACAGCGAATTCGTGGCGGGCGCTACGTGGGAGTTACGGAGCCAGGCATCATTGCTGCCGAATCGCCGAACGCGATCGTCAATTCGCTTGTCATCATGCCCGATATGGAGAAGCGTCTCGAAGCTTTCGTACGTCTGGGACACGGGATTATCGTATTTCCTGGCGGCGTTGGTACGGCGGAGGAAATTCTCTATCTGCTGGGCGTGTTGTTGCACCCGGATAACGAGCGGCAACCCATACCAGTGATCATGACGGGACCGGCGTCTGCCGAGCCGTATTTTCGACAGATTGATGAGTTCGTCGGGGCAACACTCGGTGACGAGGCTCGAAACTGTTACCGGATCATCATCGACGATCCTCGCGAGGTGGCGCGCCAAATCAATATGAGCCTCGATGATGTACTCGATTTTCGAGACAGGCACGGTGACGCGTATTATTTCAATTGGCGCCTGCGGATCGATGCTGATTTCCAGAAACCGTTTGTTGCGACTCACGAGTCTATGCGAGGGCTCGATATCAGCGACCATCTTCCGAGGCACATTCTTGCCGCGAATTTGCGGCGAGTTTTTTCCGGCATCGTGTCGGGCAACGTGCGTGAGGATACGGCGGAACTTATCGAACGCGACGGACCTTTCGAGATCAATGGTTCGCAGCGCATCATGACGCTGCTCGACAATTTGCTGGCCGGCTTCGTTGCCAATCGGCGCATGAAGATTTCCACCGGTGAATACCAGCCCTGCTATGTGATTAAGTAAAGTCAGGGGTTAAGTCACTGAAAGTTAAAATAAAAAAGGATTTCGCATTGTGATGCAGTTCCTGTGAATTGAGCGTCTCGGCAATTATTATTTAGTCAAAGGATTGACCGAGTAAACTCAATGGCAGACAGCAAGAATATGAGATGGGTCGATAGCTTCGGTAAGGATGCCGAGCCCGACTCCAAACCCGAAGAAACACCAATGGACGCTGCTAAAGCGGCTGCGAATGACGCAGACGGTTGGCAACAGTATCGCCGCTGGATTTCAAAGGCACCGGCACCGCGCAGTCGACGCTCGGGAATTGATCCGGCGTTGTACACGTGGAAAGGCTATCGAGACTGGTCCGACCAGGTAAAACGTAATTGGATAAAAGACACCGATAGCGACTGAACGCGACAAGTTGACATATGCGAAACGCCGGCTAGCTGCCGGCGTTTTGCGTTTGGCCGTAGCAACAACAATTTACGATCTCAATGTGTGAATTCGGTCCCCCCGCTAAGGGGAACTGTGTCTTGTTTTCACACATATCATCGACCGAATTCGATGTCGTGCAGCAAGCTGTGATCTATCTCACGGCTGCGATTTTTCGAGCGTCCTATAGTCAACCTCAATCGCCGTACAAGCTCATTTTCAGCGTATGTCAAACAACTTCAAAGAATCTGGATCTCCCCTCGATGCGTTGACGAGCGACGCCGCCCGTCAGCGCTGGGATTTGTTCCATCGCGCAATCGCTCACGCCAAAGAGTCCAACAATGCCTCGCTGACCGAAGCGGACGATCAAAGCTCTGAAGCAGACGATCGCCGGCCTGTTTTGACGGTCATCCGATAGACGGGGCTCCATGGAACGATTGCTGCAATGGATGGACGATCTCGATGACCTCATGGGAGCGATCGGCCTGGTCTATGAACGCTTGCGAAGGCTGCTACTCACGACGCTTGTACTCATCATTGGCCTGGCGTCGGTAGTGTCAGGTGTCCTGCTCGCTCATGTCCATACGCGTATCGCGTTGGCAACCTGCCTGATACTTTTCGTAACCCTTCTATATCGAATGGTCACCTCAACACCAAGCGGCCGTCTGCAGACGATCTGACGAGCCACTACCTGGCCGGCCGGGCTTGAATTCACCGGAAAAGTCCCCAAGCTGTCTGACTTTGGTCAAGAGGTATTCGCCGTGGCGGACAATCCAGAGCGTGAAACGTTAGGTTTTCAGACGGAGGTACGTCAGCTCCTGAAGCTGATGATCCATTCCTTGTACAGCAACAAGGAAATATTTCTTCGGGAACTGATTTCCAACGCGTCTGACGCGGCCGACAAGTTGCGCTTCGAGGCCTTGGCGAGCCCGGATTTGCTGGGCGAGGACACAGATCTCGCGATTCGCATCGAGGTCGACAAAGAAAAGCATCAGCTGTCGGTCATCGACAACGGCATCGGTATGTCTCGCGATGAACTCGTTGATAACCTCGGCACCATTGCCAGGTCCGGTACGGCCGAATTTCTCGAACAGATGACGGGCGACCAGAAGCATGATGCGCAGCTCATTGGCCAGTTCGGTGTCGGTTTCTACTCGAGCTTTATCGCAGCCGACAACGTCACCGTAGAGACGCGTCGCGCCGGTCTGTCGGAGAATGACGGCGTTCGCTGGGAGTCAGAGGGGCAGGGCGAGTTTTCGATCGAGAAGATCGACCGCGCCGAGCGTGGTACGCGCGTGACGCTGCATCTCAAGGACGAGCAATCGGAGTTCGCCGAGCCGTTTCGCATTGAGTCGCTGATCCGCAAGTATTCGGACCATATCGGCTTCCCGGTCTCGTTGCGGGTCGTCGGCGCCGAGGACGAAGAAACGAAGGTCGTCAATTCCGCGACGGCGCTCTGGACGCGCTCGCGCAGCGATGTCAGCGAGGAAGACTATAAGGAATTCTACAAATACCTCACCCACGATTTCGCGGATCCACTCGCCTGGAGCCATAACCGGGTTGAGGGTAAGAGAGAATACACAAGCCTGTTGTACATTCCGGCGACAGCGCCGTTCGATCTCTGGAACCGCGAGGCGCCAAGGGGGCTCAAGCTGTACGTACAGCGCGTCTTCATCATGGACGATGCAGAGCAGTTCCTGCCGCTGTACCTGAGATTTGTCAAAGGCGTCGTAGATTCGTCAGATCTGCCGTTGAACGTTTCGCGCGAGTTACTGCAGCAAAACCCGGAGCTTGTCGCGATGCGCAGTGCCTTGACCCGTCGTGTTCTGGGTATGCTGGAAAAAATGGCCTCCGACGATTCGGATGACTACAAGACAGTCTGGCGCGAGTTCGGACAAGTCCTCAAGGAAGGCGTGGTTGAAGACCATGCCAACAAAGACAAGCTTGCCAAGCTGCTACGGTTCGCGTCGACTCATAACGGCAATGACACACAGGACCAGTCATTGCAGGACTATGTTGGGCGGGCCAGCGCCGAACAGGACAAGATTTACTACATCCTCGCGGAGAACTACGCGACGGCCGTAGCCAGCCCGCATCTGGAGCAGTTGCGAAAACGCGGTATCGAGGTATTGCTGCTGACGGATCGAATCGACCCGTGGCTGGTCGAAAGTCTGTCCGAGTTTGACGGCAAGGCGTTGGTCGATGTTGCGCGGTCGGCACTGGATCTGCCGGAAGGTGTCGATACGGCGGCCCAGGAAGACCTCGACAAGGAGCACAAGGTGCTCCTGAAGAAAATCAAGAAAGTACTGGGTGATCGTGTAGAGGCCGTGAACGTGAGTCGGCGCCTTGTCGACTCCCCCGCTTGCGTGGTTGCGGCCGACAACGATCTCAACCCGCAGTTGCGGCGCATGCTCGAGGCCAGTGGCCAGGCGATTCCGGAAACCAAACCGATTCTCGAGATCAACGTGGAACACCCGCTCGTCAACCGCCTTGCGAAGGAGCCTGACAAAGCGCATTTTGACGATCTTTCACATATCGTAATGGACCATGCGCTGCTTGCTGAGGGCTCTCAACTGGATAGTCCGGCGGAATACGTGCAGCGTATGAACAAACTACTGCTCGATATCGACGCGGGAGCTGCAAATGAAGATTGAAAAGACAAAGAACGAGCTTCGGGCCAGGCTCAGTGACGAGCAATACCGGGTCACGCAGAATGCGGCGACTGAACGCCCTTTCACCGGCAAGTACGTCGATCACAAGGGTGACGGAACGTACCGCTGTATCTGTTGCGATACTCCGTTGTTCAACTCGGACCAAAAGTACGACTCCGGCTCCGGCTGGCCCAGTTTCTGGTTGCCGCTTGCGGGCGATGCCGTGCAGACGAGGAAGGATACGGCACACGGCATGGTCCGCGTCGAGGTCGTTTGCGCTAACTGCGACGCCCATCTTGGCCACGTATTCGAAGATGGTCCGGAGCCATCGGGTCTGAGATACTGCATCAATTCGGCATCGCTGGATTTCAAGGATTCGAACGAATGAAACTTGGCACCCTGTCAGTAACTTTGTTTGCGACGTTGGCGCTGGCGGGCTGCGGCGGCTCGGAGAAGCCGCAGCCGGGGCAGGACGGCGGGGCGCAGAGCGCCGAGTCTCATGCCTGTCCGGAGGCCGATGAAAACGGCGTTATCGAAATCGTACCCGGGCTAAGTGCGAAGATTGTCAACAGGGGATACGGGCGTGCCGCGGTTGCCGGTGATTACGCGGATGTTCACACGACGCTTTGGTTATACGACGAAAATGCGGCGGGTGGCCGGGGCGCCGAGATATGGTCCTCGGGTGGTGACGCACCTTTCCAGTTCATGCTTGACGCCGGGCAAGTCATCAAGGGGTGGGATCTCGGTGTCGCCTGCATGCTGGTTGGCGAAACGCGTGAACTCAAGATCGCCCCTGAACTCGGCTATGGCGCGCGAGGCAAGCCTCCTGTGCCACCGAACGCGACGCTGCTGTTCGAGATTGAACTCGTAAAGTTGTCCGACTGAAGCGAGCCTGCTCCCGCGAAAACCAGACGTTCAAGTGCGATACTCCGAGTTGCGACGTAGTCGCCAACCGCTGACGCGCGAACTAAACGATCGTGCTGCTGTCACTGAGTTCGCGCGCCTGCCCGATCCAGTTTTCGCGATAAATTCGGCTATGAAAGCCCTTGAGGCGCTGGGCAACACGATCGATCTCGTACTCGCTTAAATCCGCGATTTGCTGAAACCGGAAAATACCCATTTCGTTCAGTGTTTTTTCGATGGCAGGTCCGATGCCCTTGATCTGTCTCAGATCGTCGCGGAGCATCTCGTGATCGTGATCGTGATCGTGATCGTGATCGTGATCGTGATCGTGATCGTGATCGTCATCGTTGGCGATCTCCATCGAGTTCATCCTGGAACTGGTCTGGTAGTCGGTGGGATCGTTCGATGCGTCGCGGCCATTGGTCAGCGCATCGCGGTCGCGGACAGGCTCGATCCGCGTCGGACTATCAGTCTGGGTGCTTTCCAACTGTTCGATACGGAGGCGCGCCTCGGCAAGATCGGCCTCAAGCTGTTCGGCTTCTTCGTTCCGGACTCTGTAACGCTCGATTAGCGGCGGCAGGCGATTTTGCCAGTTCTCCAGTTCCCGGCTGAGCTGAAATATTTTTTCGTCTTTTTCCCGGACGCCAGCCTGACTGACGTTTTGCGCAGCGATATCAGTTTGCAGCTTGTCCCGCTGCGTTACGGCGACCTCGAGATTGCTGCGAATGTCCTTGATCTCGCGCTGCAGATCGTCGCGTCGTGCGTTGGCTTCCTGCGCGCTTGTCGACAGTTCCTTGGCCCGCTTCTCGGCATCCCGGAGCGAGGCCTGAAGACGACTGACCTGGTCCATCAAGCCCTTGTTCTGTTCGACCAGACGCTTTCGCTCGGTCCGGTGTGCGTCGATCTGTTCCTGCCAGCCGGTATTGATCGCTGCTTTTTCATGCACCGATTGACTTCCCCGCACCATCCATCCGATGACCGCACCGATGATTATGGCGCCAACCAACAGGGCAATGTGAATGACAGTGATTTCAGGCATTCGAGGGTTCCTGTGTGTACCTCACGATGCGCGCCGTACTTTGTCGATCTCGTCAAGAATGTCGCCAATCTGCGTGACCGCCCAGTGGATCTCCGTTTTGCCTATGATCAGTTTGAGATCCATACTGGAACTCATGACATCACCCGTTGCGTCTTTACGACCCTTTAGACAGAGACCAGTATTGCATAAGGTCATAATTTTACAGCAATAAGACCGGGCGAGGCCACCCGACTGCGGGCAACGGCGGAGAAGTTGATGGCGAAAGCACCACAATCTGAGCGCTTGTTCATCGATGGCCCAATTGGGCGACTCGAGGCTGTGTTCGAATCCCCGGCGGACATTGACCTCGCCGGGACAGTGGTCGTTTGTCATCCTCATCCTCAACATGGAGGAACCATGCACAACAAGGTGGCCCATACGCTGGCCCGGGGATTTATTCGGATGGGTTTCGCCGCGCTGCGATTCAACTTCCGTGGAACCGAGAAAAGTGAAGGTCACTTCGATGAGGGTGTAGGTGAACTCGACGATGCACTGGCCGCCATCGACTGGATGCGTTCCAGGCACCCGGACAGCTCGATGTGGCTGGCAGGTTTCTCGTTCGGTGCGGCGATCGCGGTCCGCGCCGCGACCAGGCGTGATGTCGACGGCCTGGTCAGTGTGGCGCCAGCTGTGTCCCGCTTCGCCTCAGGTCTGACGAGACAACCGCAATGCCCATGGCTCATCGTGCAAGGCGATGAAGATGAGCTGGTTGGCGTTGATGAGACTATTGATTGGCTGAATACCCTGCAACCGGGACCGGAATTGCTGGTCTTGCGTGGTGCCGAGCACTTTTTTCACGGTCGGTTGAACGATCTGCGCGATGCTGTGACCGAGTTTGTCAGTGGTGTGCCCGTGCCAGGTCCACCCGCATAAAAAAAGCCGGGACAGGCCCGGCTTTCTCTTTCAGACAGATTCTGAAATTCAGACCATGTCTTTCAGGCCCTTCAGGGCAGAGACCTTGACTACTTTTGTAGCAGGCTTGGCCTTGAACATCATCTCTTCGCCCGTAAACGGGTTGGTACCCTTGCGGGCTTTGCGGGCCGGCTTCTTTACGACGCGCATCTTCAAGAGACCAGGCATTGTGAACATACCTGCGGCACCACGTCCGCCAAGGTTCTTCTTGATCTGACCGTTGAGCGATTCGAAAACTGCAGCAACGTCTTTGCGCGACAGACCGGTGTCCTCAACGATCTTTGCGTAGATTTCAGACTTGGTGGGTGGCTTTTTGGTGTTTGTGGCCATGAAAAACTGACTCCTAGAAAAAGAAAAACGAGCGAAGGCTCGTGGTAAAACGGGCGAGGCCCGCATCAAATGCAGCGCGACGATAACACATGTCTTACAGCCGCGTAAGACAAAAAAAGCCTTTTTTTCTAGGTTTTTTCGAAGAAGCGCATGCGTGTGAAAACGGGCACCGAAATGCCCGTTTCAATTGATCGTCTGCTGGAGCGCGCGCGTGTGCACTAATAGGGCTTAGTCCGTATAGAACTGCCGTTTGAAACGAACATCGGTCGCCTGGTCCTCGCCCTCGGGCATTACGCTGATATCAAAAATCAGGGTTTCGCGATTAGCGACCGCGGTTTCGCCTATGTAGTAGATCGCATCCTGTTCGTTGATCTGTCGCATGGTGACATTCTTGAGCTGACCCGTCAGGTTGACTGTCTTGACGTTAACGGCCGCGGTAACTGCCGTGTTGTCGGACTTCCGAATGACGGAAACATTGAGCATTGCCCGGTTCTTGCTGCGCAGGATGTCGTAAGCGCGGGCGACTTCAGGCGGCAACTGGTCGGTGGACTGTGCGCTGAAGTGAATGACATGAGTGCCTATATCTGC
>Ga0209567_10000475_pt1 | contig 21985 bp, 20 predicted proteins | sample COG_12_FD_184756 | JGI IMG/M metagenome (GOLD analysis project Ga0209567, IMG submission 184756) | Pelagic marine sediment microbial communities from the LTER site Helgoland, North Sea, for post-phytoplankton bloom and carbon turnover... | ecosystem: Environmental > Aquatic > Marine > Neritic...
TGTCAGTTCGGCTGAAATCGATTTCAGCGTACGGCCCGGCTCTACCAGAAGTGCTATGCCACTTTCAGGTATTGACAGGGGATTCTGTCTGAATGTCTTGAAGTCCATTAACAACCAGGCAATCACCAGGCTAAGCACAATAACAACAACACCCGACAGACGAAAAGCCATGTCGCCCAGACCACGTTTTTTCTTTTGTTGCTCGTTCACAATGAATACCAGTTTCCGCCACCGGCCTTGTCACACTCTGCCAAAGCAGCCTGCAGCCGCCGGGTAATCGGACCGGCGTCGTAAGACCCAAACCCGTCGATACTGACAACCGGCCAGATTCCAATCAGGCTGTTACAGACAAAAACCTCCCGTGCTGTTTTTACATCATCAAGGGATATTGGGCGGATTTCTGTGTTTATTCCCAGACTTCCTGCCAGGTCGAGAATAACAGATCGCATAACACCTGCCACACCGCATGTTGAGAGATCCGGCGTTATCAGAACCCGGTTCGCCAGCATAAAGACATTGCTCATGGTACCTTCAACGAGCCGATCGCTGCTACTCAACATCAAGCCTTCGGCACAAGCCGGATCATCCCACTCGTCACGCGCCAGGACCTGCTCCAGGCGGTTAAGGTGTTTTATACCAGCCAACAGTGGCTGAACAGCCAGCCGCGCATCACAGATGCGCACACGAATTCCGCCACGAGCTGGATTTGCCGGCCATGCCGGCAGCGGCTGCACGCTCGCGATCCGCGTCACAGCCTGTCCGGAAAGCGGACCGTAACCACGCCCGGCGCAACGGCGGCTGAGGATCAGTTTCAGCACGGCATTGTCATGCTGAGCGGCCAGTTCTTGCAGCTCATGCCTGAGCAGGCCCCAATCCATGCTGGGAAACTTCAAGCGCTCACATCCTGCCGTCAGCCGCTTGATATGCCTTTCCAGAAACTCCGGTCCGGAACGGTGAATACGGATGGTCTCAAACAAGCCGTCTCCATACTGCAGAGCACGCTCGGACACATCGACCTGCACCCCCGCCTGACCATTCACCCAGCTCAGCGCTTCCTTCATGCCCTGTGCCCTTCCAGCGCATACAACATGCCACGGGCCTTCGCCCTGGTTTCGTCGAGTTCCTTTTCCGCAACCGAGTCGCTGACGATACCGGCGCCGGCACGAAAACTGAGCTGTTCACCGCTTCGCACCAGGGTACGAATCAGAATGTTCAGATCCATACTGCCATCGTGATTCAGATACCCCATGGAACCGGTGTAGGCCCCACGACCGCTACCTTCAAGTTCCGCAATGATCTCCATGCAACGTACTTTCGGACAACCTGTTATCGTGCCGCCGGGAAATACCGCACGAATGAGCTGCCCGGGCGTGATCTCCGCTCGCATTACAGCCTCAACATTGGACACGATATGATGAACTGTCGCATAGGATTCCAGCGTCATCAGTTCGTTGACATGTACGCTGCCGGGAATGGCAATGCGCCCCAGATCGTTACGTTCCAGGTCTATCAGCATGATGTGTTCGGCGCGCTCTTTCGGATGAGCAAGCAATTCATCAGAGTACGCCCTGTCAGCATCACCCCCGGCGCCTCTGGGGCATGTTCCTGCAATCGGACGGGTTTGCACCTTGTCTCCCCTGACCGCAATAAGACGCTCGGGCGATGAGCTCAGGATAGCGCTGCCCCCCCAGGTCGCGAATCCGTTATAGGGTCCCGGGTTGGTTTTTCTCAACTGCCGGTACAAAGCATCAACACGCATCGCCTGCGGCCAGATGCTGCGCCATTGCCTTGACAGGTTGACCTGAAAAACATCGCCCTCGTGAATGTAGCTGAGGATGCGGCGAACGGCATCCAGATAGGGCTGTGGCGGGTCTTCCTCTATGTAACAGCGGGGCAAAGAGGCGGGCGGAGGCAAGGTCTCCAGCCGGGAAATATCCTCTTTCACGCTAACTGCATAACTTTCCTGCTCAGCCACAACCCAGCGGCGACCGGTTTTATGATCGTGGACGATAGCAGCGGGTATTCGCGTAGCGCTTGCGATGGGCAATGCCGACGCATCGGACGGCAGTCTTAATTGCGGCTCAATTTGTGCCGCGAGTTCGTATCCCAGGTACAGAAACCAGCCACCATGGAATGGCAAGGAACCACGGTACTGATGCCTGCCTGCCTCTGCTTTCCAGTGCTCATCCAGGGTCGACAGGAAATCGAAGGATTCCAGGTCTTGCAAGGTGATGGTGTCGCCGGGAAAGCCGAATAAAATATCAAAACGACCCTGTGGCCCCGGAGCTGAACTTTCCAGGAGGTGGGGATAACGCTGTGGATTCAGGACATGCAGATCAAGCAGATCGAATGAGGCTTCGATGGCCAGCTGCTGAATCAACGGGCTCAGAGTTTCGCAAATACGATAGAGGCGTTAGTGCCGCCGAAGCCGAAAGAATTGGACATCGCCACCTCGATTTTCATTTTGCGGGCTTCATTTGGCACAAAATCCAGGTCACAGTCAGGATCGGGTGTAAACTGATTAATGGTTGGCGGGGCTATCTGATCGCGAATCGCCAATACGGTAAATATCGCTTCGACGCCACCTGCAGCGCCCAGCAGATGACCGGTCATGGATTTGGTCGAACTGACCGCTGCCTGGCTGGCGTGGTCGCCCAGGGCGGTTTTTATGGCACAGACTTCCGCAACATCACCGGCAGGTGTGGAGGTACCGTGCGCGTTGACGTAATCGACCTGGTCCGGATTCAAACCGGCGTCACGCAATGCATTGCGCATGCAACGAGCTGCACCTTCTCCATTTTCTGACGGCAGCGTCATATGGTAGGCGTCTCCGCTCATACCGTATCCGGCGATTTCGGCGTAGATATTCGCGCCACGCGCTTTGGCAGACTCATATTCTTCAAGCACCATTACACCGGCGCCATCACCCAGCACAAAACCATCACGATCCTTGTCCCAGGGGCGGCTGGCGGTTTGAGGATCTTCGTTACGCGTGGAAAGCGCCCTGGCTGCAGCAAAACCGCCCAGGCCTGTGGGCGTGCTTGCCATTTCTGCACCACCGGCCAACATGGCGTCTGCATCACCATAGGCGATAATTCGCGCAGCCTCACCAATACTGTGCGTACCGGTCGTACAAGCGGTCACCATGGCTATGTTCGGCCCTTTCAAACCATACATAATCGACAAGTTGCCGGAAATCATATTGATGATGCTGGATGGTGCGAAAAAAGGCGAAATCTTGCGCGGACCACCTTTCTTGTAAGCATCGTAATTTTTCTCAATGCCGAGCAGGCCGCCGATACCGGACCCGATGGACACACCGATACGCTCCGCATTCTTTTCGGTAACCACCAGGCCCGCATCACGAATGGCCTGAATACCGGCAGCAACACCATAATGGAGAAAAATATCCATTTTGCGCGCGTCCTTTTTCGGCACATAATCGCTGACGTCAAACCCTTCGATGGTGCCGCCAAAACGTACCGAAAAGTCAGAAACATCGAACGATGTAATCGGGCGGATCCCACTCCGGCCAGCCGTGATGTTATCCCAAGCTTCCGCTATGGACAGGCCCACTGGACTGATGATGCCCAGACCGGTGACCACGACTCGACGCTGTGACACAGGAAGATACTCCGATCTCTAGCAACAAAGAGAGAACTGAAGCGGGCCGCCGGCAGCGCCAGCGACCCGATCGTAATCGAGGCGGTCGTTAACCGAGGTGTGCTTGAACGTAATCAATCGCTTGCTGGACGGTGGTAATTTTTTCCGCCTCTTCGTCCGGGATTTCACACTCGAATTCTTCCTCGAGAGCCATAACCAGTTCCACGGTATCCAGAGAATCTGCGCCCAGGTCATCGACAAAGGAGGCTTCGTTGGTGACAGCGTCTTCGCCGACATCCAGTTGTTCGACAACTATCTTTTTGACGCGTTCTTCAACATTACTCATGGGTGAAAATTCCTCAGTTGTTTGTGATCAGTCCAATCTGCGCGCGTATTCTATTGAAAAGTGTACAACCATTCCAGTCATCAAAGTTTTTTAATTCCTGCTTCGATTTCAGCTTCGACACACCTGGAAACGCGCAAATCACTATACATATTTTACATCTTAATCATATACTTCAATCTAATATCTCATGTAATGCATTATCAATCCATATGCATGCCGCCATTCACGTGCAGTGTTTCGCCCGTGATATAAGCGGCTTGCGGAGATGCCAGGAACACGGCAGCCGATGCGATATCATCAACTTCACCCAGCCGGCCAAGCGGGATCTGGCTGATCAGCGACTCGCGCTGATCATCTGCCAGACTCCGTGTCATATCAGTATCGATGAACCCCGGCGCGATGGCGTTGACGGTGATTCCTCGTGTGCCGACTTCGCGCGCCAGGGACTTGCTGAATCCGATCATGCCGGCTTTCGCTGCAGAATAATTAGCCTGTCCTGGATTACCGGTTGCTGCAACCACAGAAGCAATATTGATGATGCGCCCGTGCCTGGCTTTCATCATGCCGCGCAGACAGGCCTTGCTGAGACGAAAGATGGAACTCAGGTTGGTGTCAATGACCGTGCCCCATTCGTCTTCCTTCATGCGCATGAGCAGGTTGTCACGGGTAATGCCGGCGTTGTTAACCAGAATGCTTGGCGCACCGAAAACATCCTTGATCTGCTTCATCACCGAAGCGATGACATCCACGTCGGTTACATCGAGCACCAACCCCAATCCTTGCAGGCCCTGCTCGTCAAAGCTGGATTGAATAGCGGCGGCGCCCTTTTCTGTTGTTGCCGTGCCGACCACTTTTGCACCCTGCCTGCCCAGCGCCAAAGCAATAGCCTGACCTATACCTCGACTCGCACCCGTGACTAACGCAATATCTTCTGTCAAAGGCATCTTTTATGGCTCCTTTACTGTATAGCCGCCAGGGCTTTTTCGATGTCTTCAGCTGTCTGCACGGCAATGCCCTGCATCGATTTTTCTATACGCTTGTTCAGACCCGCCAGTATCTTACCTGGTCCCATTTCGAGAATGGTAGTGATGCCGGCGCCGTGCATGGCGTGAACCGTTTCAACCCAGCGCACCGGATTGAATAACTGTGCAGCCAGCGCCTGGCGAATAGCATCGGGCTGATCATGCACTGCAACATCAACATTATGCAGCACCCTGACGGCAGGCGCCTTGATCGAGATGGCCGCCAGATCGCCGGCAAAGGCCTGCGCAGCAGGCTGCATCAGACTGCAGTGCGAAGGCACTGAAACCGGCAGAAGCAAGGCGCGCCTGGCGCCCGCCTGTTTAGCCAGATCCATGGCCCGCTCGACCGCCACGGCATTTCCTGCAATTACCACCTGGCCCGGCGAATTGAAGTTCACAGCACTGACAACTTCGCCCTGCGCCGCCTGCGCACAAACAGATATGACCTGATCGTCATCGAGCCCCAGTATTGCGGCCATTGCACCGCTCCCTTCCGGTACCGCGTTTTGCATGGTCTCACCGCGCTTTTCTACCAGAGCAACGGCATCCGCAAACTCAATGGCGCCCGCGCAGACCAGCGCCGTATACTCCCCCAGGCTGTGCCCGGCCATCATTGCCGGCAGCCGATCGGTTTGATTTCTCCAGCAACGCCAGGTAGCTACACCCGCCGTCAACATCGCAGGCTGGGTACAGCTTGTCTGATTCAATAAATCAGCAGGGCCCTTTTGCGTGCGTTTCCACAGATCGTATCCCAGTACGCCCGAGGCTTCGGAAAAAGTTTCCTCGACCAGCGGACATGCCCCGGCCAACGCAGCCAGCATACCAACAGACTGCGAGCCCTGACCGGGAAACACCATGGCAAGAGTTGCACACTGATTTGAACTTGTCATAGATAGAACGATGTTGTTTCAGAATTTGAGTAGTATAGAGCCCCAGGTAAAACCACCACCGAATGCCTCCATCAGCAGGGTTTCACCCCGCTTTATACGCCCATCGCGAACAGCCACATCGAGTGCCAGCGGCACCGATGCACCGGATGTGTTGCCATGTTCATCCACGGTGACGACAACATGATCCATAGACATTTTCAGCTTTTTGGCGGTCGCCTGGATAATACGGATATTAGCCTGATGCGGAATCAGCCAGTCTATGTCTGATTTCTCCAGATTATTGGCTTCCAGCGTTTCGTCCACGATTCGGCCCAGCGTATTCACCGCTACCTTGAAGACTTCGTTGCCCTTCATGGTCACGTAGCCATTGCCTTCTTTCAGGCTGTCATAGCCCTGACTGATACCTCCCGGCACTGACAACAGATGCTCGTAAGCACCATCTGCATGCAAATGCGTGGAAAGGATTCCGGGTTCCTCGCTGGCTTCCAGCACTACGGCGCCGGCGCCATCACCAAACAGAACACAGGTACCGCGATCGGTCCAGTCCAGTAGCCTCGAGAGTGTCTCGGCACCCACTACCAGGGCACACTTTGCCGTCCCGGTACGAATAAATTTATCGGCTACGCTCAAGGCATAGACAAAGCCGGTACATACCGCCTGAATATCAAAAGCAGCACAACCATGACGATCCAGGCGCTTTTGCAACAAACAGGCGGTACTGGGAAAAACGCGATCGGGAGTCGTTGTCGCCACAATAATGAGATCAATATCCTGCGCGTCCCTGTCTGCAGATTCCAACGCACGGCGTGCGGCACACTCCGCCAGATCGACGGTATTCTGACCTTCTACGGCAATGTGCCGCTTACTGATACCGGTACGCTCTCGAATCCACTGATCCGTGGTATCAACAATCTTTTCCAGATCCTGGTTGGTCAACACCTTGTCGGGCAGGTAACCACCGGTCCCTGTAATACGTGAGTAAATCAAACTGCTTGCCTCTCGGCCAGAATCGCCTGCAATTGCGAACTGATAAGTTGTGGGACATTCTGTTCGGCAACCACGGCAGAGACCAGTATCGCGCTGGTAAACGCGAGCACGTCAGCGCCACCGTGACTTTTTATCACCGAACCCCGCAAACCCAGCAGGCTGGCGCCGTTATAACGTCGTGGATCGATCGCCTTTCGGAACGCCTTTAACACAGGCAGCGCCGCAAGACCCGCCAACCTGGTCAGAATATTTCTGCTGAATTCCCGCTTCATATAATACGAGATAACCTGGGCTATGCCTTCGCTGCTCTTGAGGGCGATGTTGCCGATAAATCCGTCGCAGGCGACAACGTCGACCTTGCCGCTGTAAATATCATCACCTTCAATAAAACCAATGTAATTCAGTACACTGCTGGAAAGCAGGCTGGCCGCCTCCTTGATCGTCTCGTTACCCTTCATTTCCTCTTCACCGATGTTCAACAGACCCACACGAGGATTAACATTGCCATCCACGGCCCCGGCCAAAACGGAGCCCATCAGTGCAAACTGGAACAAGTGCTCCGCTGAGCTGTCAATGTTGGCGCCCAGATCAAGCACCCAGGTATGCCCTGTCTTCGACGGCAGCGATGTACAGATGGCGGGACGATCAATGCCCGGTAATGTTTTCAACACATAGCGGGCTGTTGCCATCAACGCACCGGTATTACCTGCACTGAGGCAGACTTGAGCCCGGCCATCCTTGACCATATTGATCGCAACGCGCATCGATGAATCTTTCTTGAAACGCAGGGCGCGTGACGGCAACTCATCCATATCGACACATTGTGATGCGTTCTGGATCTGCAGCCGTTCACTGCTCTTACTGCCGAGTGCAAGCAGCTTTGTTTCTATCATGTCCTGGTCGCCCACCAGCAACAGATCAAGATTATCGCGCTTCGACAATGCCCGCAGTGCCGCAGGCAGCACGACATCCGGACCATGGTCGCCGCCCATGACATCCAGAGCCACGGTGAACCGTTCAGTCATGCAATAAAAACACACGCTGACTCACGAAAACGAGGAGGCAGCGTGTGTTCAGGATGATTTACGGGAACCGAAATCCCGCAATGTGAATCAATCAAGGTCTTTGTTGATGACCTTGCGGCCACGGTAGTAGCCGTCGGCACTGACGTGATGGCGAAGGTGGGTTTCACCCGTCGTCTGTTCTACAGACAGCGCTGAACGTTTCAGACTGTCGTGAGAACGACGCATGCCGCGTCTCGAAGGCGTCTTCCGGCTTTTTTGAACCGCCATGACAAAATCTCCTGCAAATGTACTCGTCTAGGTTTTCAGTTTTTTCAATATGGAAAAAGCATTGTCTTTTACCGGTAACGGCCGGTTTTCATACGCCATCACACAGGCCTGTCCACCCTCGTGGAGTGGAAACGCCGGCACCGCGAGCATCACCTCGTCTTCGACGACATCGAACGTCCGCAGTGGTTCTCCCGATACCAGCAATGGTTCAAAGCCTTCGGGAAGCAGGTCCATGTCTGTCTCGCTGGTAACAATGCCCAGGCGAAAACCCAGCTCAAGCGGAAACCGGAGCGCCTTCAGGCAGCGTTGGCAGACCAGGCTGATAGTGCCCTCGATCGTTCCTTTCAGGACACGAATACACCGCTCGTCCAGGCGGAAATCCAATTGCACCTTCAGAACACCATCCGCGGATGATAAAGAAGGCAACAGCCGCAAAAGTTTGCTGACAGGCACTTCACCTCGAAAGGAACGCCCGACATCCGCAAGCCCCACGGGCTCGATATACTCCGGCAGACAATCCAACATAAGCGCGGCATGATACCTGCTGGATGGTTAGCGTGTCAAAGCTAAGATGCTGAAAAATCGGTATGTTAGGTAAACGGCCGCAACCCCCTCGGTGGTTGACAGCCGGCCAGGTTTTGCGTAGAAAAACAAGCTCTTTGGCAATTGCCGGGCAGCCCGCCTAAAATTCCGTTATCCTCAGCGTAACAGTCGACAGAATGGGTGTTGTTTGATTAAAAAGATCCTCATTGCTAACCGGGGTGAAATCGCGGTCAGGATTGTGCGTGCCTGCCAGGAATCCAACATTGACTCGGTGGCGATCTACGCCGATGCTGAGCGACATGCGCTGCACGTCAAGAAAGCCACTGAAGCCTACAATATAGGCCCAGATCCGGTTGCCGGGTACCTGAATGCCCATCGTATCGTGAATCTCGCTGTTGCAAGCGGCTGTGACGCCCTGCACCCCGGCTACGGTTTCCTGTCTGAAAACCCTGAACTCGCCCACATCTGCAAACGACGAGGCATCAGATTTATCGGACCCAGTGCGGACGTCATCCGCAACATGGGCAACAAAATTGAGGCGCGACGGAGTATGCAGGCCGCAGGTGTGCCTGTGGTGCCCGGCAGTGATGCAAGCCTGTCCGGCATTGCCGAAGCTGTGGCACTTGCCGCCAACATCGGTTATCCGGTGATGCTGAAGGCTACGTCGGGTGGTGGTGGCCGCGGTATTCGCCGCTGCAACAGTGAAGCAGAACTGCTTCGTAACTATGAACGGGTACTGTCAGAAGCCCGCAAGGCATTTGGCAGTGCCGAGATTTTCCTGGAAAAATGTGTCGAGCGACCGCGTCATATCGAAGTCCAGATACTCGCCGATGAACAGGGTAATGTTGTCCAGCTTTTTGAACGCGACTGCTCCATCCAGCGACGCCATCAAAAACTCATCGAAATCGCACCTTCTCCGCAACTTAGCGATGAGCAGCGCGCCAAAATCGGAGACTATGCCGTGAGAGCCGCACAGGCTGTCGGCTACCGGAATGCCGGCACCGTCGAATTCCTGCTGGATGAAGACCAGCAGTTCTATTTCATGGAGATGAACACGCGCCTGCAGGTTGAACACACGGTAACGGAAAGCATCACCGGCATTGATATTGTCCGCGAACAGATTCGAATTGCCGATGGGCAACCCTTGTCATTCAAACAGGAAGACATCCAGCGGCGCGGATTTGCCATGCAGTTTCGGATCAACGCGGAAGATCCGAAAAACGATTTCCTGCCCAGCTTTGGCAGAATCACCCGTTATTTTGCACCCGGCGGTCCCGGCGTGCGAACCGATACAGCCATCTTTACCGGCTATGACATTCCGCCCTATTACGATTCCATGTGTGCCAAAATCACCGTCTGGGCGCTCGACTGGGAGCAATTGCTCAACCGGGCCCGCCGTGCACTGCAGGACACCGGTGTCTATGGCGTCAAGACAACGATTCCGTACTATCTTGAAGTTTTAAATGTGGCCGAATTTCGTGCCGGCCGGTTTGACACCAGTTTTGTCGAAGACCATCCTGGACTGGTGAACTACAAAACCAGTCGACCGGCACGCGAGCTGGCGGCGGTGGCTGCCGCAGCGGTGGCCGCGCAGGCAGGGTACTAGTGTACCCCGCCACTGATATTGACCTTTGTGGTGAGAAATTCGGGCGAATGTATTCAATGACAATGAAGGAAGACGGGAATAAAGATGCCTAAGGTACACCTAACAGATGTCATTCTGCGCGATGCTCATCAATCCCTGATCGCAACCCGCATGCGCACGGAAGACATGCTGCCGATATGTGAGCGTCTGGATAAAATCGGTTTTTGGTCGCTGGAGGTCTGGGGCGGCGCAACCTTCGACGCCTGCATTCGCTACCTGAAAGAAGACCCATGGGAACGACTGTGCAAACTGGCTGACGCCTTAACCAATACCCGCTTGCAGATGTTGTTGCGCGGACAGAATCTCCTCGGATACCGCCATTATTCCGATGATGTCGTATGCGCCTTTGTCCAAAAAGCCGCACAAAACGGCATCGACGTGTTCCGTATTTTTGATGCCCTGAACGATGTGCGCAACCTGGAAACCGCCATCACCGCCGTTAAAGAAACCGGCAAACATGCCCAGGGCACCATCTGCTATACAACCAGCCCGGTACACAGCATTCCCCAATTTGTGGCTATGGCAAAACAGCTGGCCGATCTGGGATGCGACAGTATCGCGATCAAGGATATGGCCGGCCTGCTAACTCCCATGGTCAGCGCGGAACTGGTTGCCGGATTGCGCAAGGCAATCACCCTTCCCATCCATCTGCACTGCCATGCCACCGCAGGCACCGCGGAAATGTGCCAGCTGAAAGCGATTGAAAATGGCTGCACCCACATCGATACGGCCATTTCCTCATTTGCCGGCGGCGCCTCTCATCCGCCCACGGAAAGCATGGTGGCAGCGCTGAGGGGCACAACCTACGACACAGGAATCGATCTGAAGGCAGTGCAGAATATCGGTTTCTACTTCAAGGAAATCCGCAAGAAATACCATCAGTTCGAAAGTGAAATGACTGGACTCGACACACGGGTGCAGATCTATCAGGTTCCAGGCGGCATGATTTCAAACCTGTACACACAGTTACGTGAACAGGGTGCATTGAACCATATTGAAAAGGTGTTGCAGGAAATTCCGCGGGTCAGGGAAGACCTCGGCTACCCGCCGCTGGTGACCCCCACATCGCAGATTGTCGGCACCCAGGCCGTGCTTAATGTTCTGACCGGCGAACGCTATAAAACCATCAGTAACGAAACAAAACTTTACCTGCAGGGCCGCTACGGACGCGCACCGGGCATAGTCAACAGTATTGTGCGCCAGCAGGCGATCGGTAACGAGGATGTTATTGATATCCGCCCAGCCGACCTGCTGAAGAACGAAATGGAGAGTCTGCGCAACAGCATCGGAGAACTGGCCAATAATGACGAGGATGTGCTGAGCTACGCGATGTTTCCGGATCTTGGCCGCGACTTTCTCGAACACCGCGCCGCCGGAACCCTGGTTCCCGAACTTCTTGAGCCCATCTCACTGCCCGGCGAAGCTGGGGCCAGACCTAGCGAGTTCAACGTCACCCTGCACGGTGAAACCCACCATATCCAGATCACCGGCACCGGGCATGATACCCAGCAAGAGCGGCCATTCTACATGACGGTTGATGGTGTACCGGAAGAAATACTGGTCGAAACGCTCTCAGAGCTCGAAGAAAGCCAGGGCACTGAAAGCACGCCGGTAAAGGGCAGTAGACACCCCAAGGCAACCAAACCAGGCGATGTTGCCACCTCCATGCCGGGTACCGTCATCGATGTTCTGGTGGAGGTCGGCAGTTCTGTACAGGCAGGCGATCCGGTACTGGTCACCGAAGCCATGAAAATGGAAACTGAAATTCAGGCGCCCATCTCCGGAACTGTCGCCGCTATACACGTTGCCAAAGGCGACAGTGTAAACCCTGATGAGACCCTGCTCGAAATCTCGGACTGATTCGGAGTCGCCTGCCTTTGCCGACGAGGCTGTGACCCTAATTTCTCACCGCGAAGGACGCTAAGGACACGAAGGAAAACACGATTGAGAAATTGGGGGTTTTCTTTCAGATCAGCGTGTCAAGCAGCAATAACCTCCCTATCGTAAAAAACAATCTCTTACTTCGCGTCCTTAGCGTCCTTCGCGGTTAGGCTCTGAGAGGAGGAACCTGATTTACAAGTGTGTGATTAAAGTCTGCCCACCCAGGTAAGGCTGCAAAACATCAGGAATCCGTATTGATCCATCGGCTTGCTGATAGTTCTCCATGACCGCCACCAGTGTACGCCCCACAGCCAGCCCAGAACCGTTGATGGTATGCACCAGTTCCGGCTTGCCGGTTTCCGGGTTACGGTAACGCGCCTGCATACGCCGCGCCTGGAAGTCCTCGAAGTTGCTGCAGGATGAAATCTCCCGATAGGCCTGCTGGCCTGGCAGCCAGACTTCCAGATCATAGGTTTTTGCCGACGAGAACCCCAGATCACCGCTACACAGGGTCACGACGCGGTAGGGCAGCCCCAGACGTTGCAGGACAGTTTCTGCATGGCCGGTAAGCTCCTCCAGAACCTGATAGGAATCCTGCTGCCGCACAACCTGCACCATCTCCACTTTTTCGAACTGGTGCTGGCGAATCAGGCCGCGGGTGTCCTTGCCGTAGGAACCGGCCTCGGACCTGAAGCACGGTGTGTGTGCTGTCAGGCGTAACGGTAGCTGGTCAGACTCGAGTATCACCCCGCGCACCAGATTGGTGAGCGGCACTTCAGCCGTCGGGATCAGGTAAAAAGGAGGATCTCCCTGGCTGGCAAACAGATCGTCCTCAAACTTGGGTAGCTGACCGGTACCGCGCAGGCTGTCGGCATTCACCAGGTAGGGAACATAACATTCCTGGTAACCGTGCTCCCCGGTATGCAGTTCCAGCATAAACTGGATCAGAGCGCGATGCAGACGCGCCAACGGCCCGCGTAACACCACGAACCGGGAGCCTGACAGTTTGACCGCCGCATCAAACTCCATGCCACCGAGTCCTTCGCCCAGATCGACGTGATCCTTCACCTGGAAATCAAAGCCTGCAGGTTCTCCCCAGCGCCGGACTTCCTCATTCTGCGCTTCGTCGTTACCGACAGGGACCGACTCATGGGGAATATTGGGAACCCCCATCAGAATATCATCCAGCTGCTCCTGGACCGCCTCGAACTCCTGTTTAGCCGCATCCAGCTGCACTCCGAGACCGGCAACCTGATCCAGCAAGGGCTGGATATCCTCACCAGCAGACTTGGCCTTGCCGATTGACCTGGAACTGCGATTACGCTCCGCCTGCAGTTCCTCGGTACGGACCTGTATGTCTTTGCGTTGTACCTCGAGCTGCTCGATCCGTCCAACATCCAGATCAAACCCACGCCGCTTCAGCTGCCCGGCAACGTCTGCAAGTTGGTTTCTTATCAGTTTTGGATCCAGCATTTTTTCTCCTACCTATTAGCCACGGAATCACACAGGCTTATACTAAGAGCTGACTTCAAAATAAATTCACATCACTGACCGTCGATCCATCCCCCAGGGGACCTTCTCCTCCAGAGGAGCCTCTCGGAATGTTCCATTCCTCACCTTCTGCCCTGGGGCACAGCGTGTCCAGAAAGCTTATGTCGACTGACTTCTGTACTCCTTAGGAACCACTACGCATCAATCTGCATTCATTTCAGCCTGCCAGCGCACAATATGTCCGCTTTCCAGCAAGCCTGACAGATGCTCGAGGATACTCACCACCTTGTCAGGACTATCAAAAAATTCAACCGTCACCGGCAGGTCCAGTGACAGGTCCACCAGCGATGCGGTATGTATAACACCGCTGCCACCAAAGCCGGACATCGCCCGGAACACGGTTACACCGCGCACCTTCTCCTGGTCATGGAGTTTTTTCAACAAGAGTGTCAGTGTCTTGTCTGCCTCGGTCAGATAGATACGAACAAAAGTAACGGTTTCCCAGTTCATATCTGCCTCGCCAGCATGACACCCAGTGCCGCCGCCCCTATACAGAGTACAACACTGAGCAGTGTGTTCAGTACCGCCCTGGCGATCTGTCCGGCTTCCATCAGGTTCAGGGTTTCAAGCGAGAACGTGGAAAACGTGGTAAATGCCCCCAACAGTCCTATTATCAGAAATGCCCGTATAGCAACACCACCCGGCATACGTTCGAGCAGCCAGATATACAGGAAGCCCATGACCACACTGCCCAGCACATTGACGACCAGCGTTCCATACGGAAAGCCACGCCCAGTGAGCGCATAGACGCCGGAGGAGACCCAATATCGCAGTACGGCGCCGACGGCGCCGCCACCGGCTATGGCGAGTACCTGATTCATCGGGCGCTAATGGTACCGTAAGCTTGCCGGAGATGCCTCATTTGCCACTACTCCCTGACTGTTTATCCAGCAAACGCAGGTGTTCAAGTTTTTCCCGTATCCTTATTTCGAGACCACGATCAACCGGATGGTAGTAACGCCTGCCTTTCAGTTCATCGGGGAAATAATTTTCTCCTGCAGCGTAAGCCTCGGGTTCATCGTGCGCATAGCGGTAGGTCTTGCCGTAACCCAGTTCTTTCATCAGACGCGTTGGGGCATTCCTGAGATGCAGGGGCACATCCAGCGAAGCCTGCTTTTTTACATCGTTCATGGCTGCCTTGTAAGCCGCATATACCGCATTACTCTTGGCGGCGCAGGCCATGTAGACCAGGGCCTGCGCGATAGCCAGCTCCCCCTCCGGACTGCCCAGCCGCTCCTGGGTGTCCCAGGCATTCAGCGCCAGCGTGAGGGCACGGGGATCCGCGTTGCCGATGTCTTCGGACGCCATACGAACGGCCCGACGGGCGATATACAGTGCGTCGCAACCGCCATCCAGCATGCGTGCCAGCCAGTACAGGGCGGCATCCGGCGACGACCCGCGCACCGCCTTGTGCAGTGCCGAAATCTGGTCATAAAAGGCTTCACCGCCCTTATCGAAACGCCGTACACCACCGCTGATGACCTCGGCAACAATGTCCTCGCCGACCTGCTGAGCCTCGCTGGCCAGGTCAAAGGCTATTTCCAGCAGGGTCAATGCACGACGTGCATCACCGTCGGCTGCCTGTGCGATTTTCCTCAGTTCTGTTTCCCCGATACGGGCGCCCTGTGAGGCCAGGCCGCGCTCGCTGTCCTGCAATGCCTGCCCCAGCACCTTGATCAGATCATCTTCACCAAGCCGTTTGAGTACATAGGTGCGGGCGCGGGACAGCAGGGCGTTGTTTAATTCGAACGACGGATTCTCGGTTGTTGCGCCGACAAACAGCACCGTACCATCTTCGACATAGGGCAGAAATGCATCCTGCTGCGCCTTGTTGAAACGATGCACCTCATCGACAAACAGAAGTGTCTGGCGCCTCTCCAGTTGCTGACGTTGCTGTGCAAGCTCTACCGCCTGACGAACGTCCTTGACACCCGCCAGAACGGCGGATAGAGCCACAAACTCGGCCCCCGATCTGTCCGCCAGCAAGTGCGCGAGCGTGGTTTTCCCGGTTCCAGGCGGTCCCCAGAAAACCATGGAATGAAGCTGCCCCTGCTCTACCGCCTGACGTAAGGGTTTACCGGCACCCAGCAGGTGAACCTGGCCAATGAATTCATCGAGATTGCGCGGCCGCATACGGTCCGCCAGGGGCCGGAATTCACGGGCCTGGCGGACTTCGGTCACGGCGAGTCGCCGATGATATCGGTATCGGGTGGAAGCTCGAGTTTGAACAAGCCCTGATCAATCGCCTGATTTCGCTTTATCTGTGAAAACTGAATGCGGGTATGATTGCCGAAACCATCGGTCACTTCGATGATGGACAATTGATCGTTCTCAAATCCAATGCGCACACTTTCTACTGCTGAATCCGGCTGTTTTGGATCAAGGTTGAACCAGCGTTCACCGTTTTCCGTGCTGGTTTGCCGCCAGGTCATGACATCCGACAGCGGGCGGAAACCGCTTAACAGCATTGCCGGTGTACTGCTCAAGGCCTCGTCAACGGATTTTACCGTGGCCTGCTCGAGATCTTCATCATAGGTCCACAGTTGTTTGCCGTCGGCAACAATCAACTGTCGGTAAGGCGTCTGATAATCCCAGCGGAAGCGCCCCGGCTTGCGGATCCACACCGTTCCCTCGGAACGCTGGACCTGCTGACCATCGCTGTCTATGACCGTCTGTACGAATTGTGACTGGAAGGTATCCAGCCCGGAAAAATAATCCGCCACCAGATCATCGGCAAATACCCGTTGACCGGTACAGGCCGCCAGCCACAGTACAGAACAGCACAGGCGCAAAAAACTTTTCATTGGGGCTCTTCCCCCGATCGAGTGGGTCATTCGGATCTTGTATAGACTAACCGCTAAGGACGCTAAGGGCGCGAAGTAAAAAAAATGTTTTCTGACATGGAGGATAATGCGCCTTAACACGCTGTTTTGAATGAAAACCCTCAATTCCTCAATCGTTGTTTCCTTCGCGTCCTTCGCGTCCTTCGCGTCCTTCGCGGTTAATTCTTTTGGGTAGAGGGGATTTACCCACTTGATCCAGTGAAGACCCTTCATTGGCAGTAACATCATCGGCGTTATACCTCCGGTGGCGGTGGCGCCAGCACTTCACGATTGCCGTTGGATTGTTGTGGTCCCACAACGCCGCTCGCTTCCATCTGTTCAATCATACGCGCTGCCCGGTTGTAGCCGATTTTCAGCCGGCGTTGTACTCCCGAAATGGATGCCCGGCGGGTTTCGGTCACAATGCGAACGGCGTCATCGTACAATGCGTCACCTTCGGCGTCGGCATCGTCGGACTGTCCGCCGCTGCCTGGCAGGAAGTCTGTCGTGGTCTGCAAAATCTCCTCGACGTACTCGGGTTCCCCCCGGCCCTTGAGGTGATTAACCACCCGGTGTACCTCCGCATCATCCACAAAAGCACCGTGCACCCGTGTCGGCACACCGGTGCCGGGCGCCAGAAACAGCATATCACCGTGCCCCAGCAACTGCTCGGCGCCAGCCTGATCCAGTATGGTCCGCGAATCGATCTTCGAGGATACCTGGAAAGCGATGCGTGTCGGTATGTTGGCTTTGATCAGGCCGGTAATCACATCCACTGACGGGCGTTGCGTCGCGAGAATCAGATGAACCCCGGCGGCTCGCGCTTTCTGCGCCAGCCGGGCAATCAGTTCCTCCACTTTCTTGCCCACCACCATCATCATGTCCGCCAGTTCGTCGATGACGATGACGATAAATGGTAATGGTTGCAGCGTGGGCACTTCGGGATCTTCCTCGAGCACCTCATCGGGATTGAACAGGGGATCCGCTATGGGCTTGCCCTTGTCGATCGCCTCCCGAACCTTGCGGTTATAACCGCCGACATTGCGAACGCCCAGCGCAGCCATGAGCTTGTAGCGGCGCTCCATTTCTCCGACACACCAGCGCAGCGCGTTGGCCGCTTCCTTCATATCGGTAACCACCGGCGTCAGCAGGTGCGGAATACCCTCATACACCGACAATTCGAGCATCTTCGGATCGATCATGATGACCCGCACATCGCTTGGCAAGGCCTTGTAGAGCAGACTCAGTATCATGGCATTGATGGCCACGGACTTGCCCGAACCCGTGGTACCGGCAACCAGCAGGTGTGGCATCTTCGCCAGATCCACAACCGTCGGATAGCCGCCAATGTCCTTGCCCAGTGCCAGTGTCAACAGTGAACCGGCCTCATCAAAATTACTGGACATGAGAATTTCACTGAGCACCACGATCTCACGCTGCTCGTTCGGTATCTCCAGACCTATCACGGATTTGCCGGGTATAACTTCGACAACGCGCACGCTGATGGCAGACAGCCCCCTCGCCAGGTCTTTGGCAAGATTACTGATCTGGCTGACCTTTACACCAACTCCCGGCTGCAGTTCGAAACGCGTAATCACCGGTCCCGGTTGCACGGCCACCACTTCCACCTCGATACCGAAATCCAGCAGCTTCATCTCGACCAGCCGCGACAAGGCCTCCAGCGCCGATTCAGAGTAGCCCTCCACATGACCATGGACGCCGCTCAACAGCGACAACGGTGGCAACTCGGTGTCGGCAGGGGCCTCAAACAGTTGCACTTGACGTTCACGTTCGACCCGTTCACTGGGCTCCACTTTCTTTATAACGGGTTCGATACGTGGCGGTTTACGTCTGAAGACTTTTCGCTTCTCTTTTTTCGCTGCAACCTTTTCTTCGCGCTTACGCCTGATGCGCTGAGTTTCCAGCCAGGCTCTGAAACTCGTGAACTGGACAGCCAGCCAGGCCAGTGCAAGCAGGGTCAGCTTACCGGTCCAGTCCATAACATGCAGCCATGATAGACCGGTAAACAGGGTCACGCCGGTCAGAAACAGGGCCAGCAGGAATAAGGTTGCACCCATGAAGCTGAACAGCGCCGCCAGGTTTTGCCCCACCAGATTGCCGAATATGCCACCGGCATCCAGCGGCAAGCTGCCGGGCGCAATCAGAAAGTGCAGGGTGGCCAGTCCACAGCCCGAAGCAACCGTCAGCAGAAATCCCGCCCAGCGGAGCGACAGTACGTGCAGATCGATACCACCACTGGGGGTTCGGCCCTGGAACACCAGCCAACCGCTGAATCCCACCATCAGCGGAAACAGGTAGGCGAGATAACCAAACAGGTAGAGAAAGACATCGGCAAACCAGGCGCCCACCATGCCGCCGAAATTGTGGATATGGTGTGCAGGGCCGCGATGCGACCAGCCAGGGTCCTCAGGATGGTAGCTTATCAGGGACAGCAACAGATAAGCCGCCAACGCAGACAGCAGAAACAAAGTGCCTTCGCGCAGGCCTTTGCTGACGTTTGGATGGATCTTTTGCGTTTCCGCCTTTTTTCGACGTGCCTGGGCCAATACGAGAATTTCTAGTAACTATGCATTTTAAGACATTAAAAGATCGAGCATTTTACTTTGTTTTCAATATGGATAGCAAGGCAGGGTGACAAACCTTGCCGGCTTGGACATTAAGCCCATGTTGAAGCTCGGAATTCCCTGCCAGACCACCGTCCGCCAAGGTCAGCAGGTATGGCGTAACCGCTGCCGACAGCGCCTGGGACGCGGAACGCGGCACTGCCCCCGGCATATTGGTCACTGCCAAATGCACGACGCCATCAACCTGGTAGGTTGGAGCACGGTAATCCGTGGGACGCGTGGTTTCGATACAACCGCCCTGATCGACAGAGATATCCACCACCACGCTACCTGCCTGCATGCGTTTGACGTGCTCGGCGCTAACCACGTGCGGCGCCCTGGCCCCCGGAATCAATACTGCACCGATCACCAGATCGGCTTCAACCACCGCCTGTTCGACACTTTCCGGGTAGGGGTACAAAGCCGTAACATTGTCGCCCAATTCACGCATCGCTTCGAGTTTGCCGGGCTTACGGTCGAACACCGTCACCTCGGCGCCCAGCGCCGCCGCCAGTCGCACAGCATTACCGCCCGCCGTACCGCCACCAATCACCGTCACACGCCCTCTCTCGACGCCCGGCAGGCCACCCAGCAACAGGCCCTTGCCGCCCTGGGGCTGGTGCAATAAATGGGTACCCAGCTGCACGGATAAGCGTCCCGCGATGTCGCTCATAGGTGCCAGCAGAGGCAAGTCGCCGGAGGCGAGCTGGACGGTTTCAAAGGCCAGCGCCGTCAGGCCGATAGCGCAAAGCCTGCGGGTCAGGTCTTCGTTGGCCGCCAGGTGCAGATAACTGAACAGGATATGATCGCTGCGCAGATAACGCAGGTCCCCTTCCACCGGCTCCTTTACCTTCACGATCAGTTCACCGAGGTCGTAGAGTTCGACCGCATCTGCAGTAATCTTCGCCCCTGCGGCCTGGTAAGCCTGGTCGGAATAACCGGACTGGACCCCGGCACCGGACTCGATATAGACCTGATGCCCGGCAGATACCAGTTCTGAACAGGCAGCAGGAATCAACCCTACCCTGCCCTCCAACGGTTTAATTTCGCGCGGAACGCCGATGCGCATTGTTACTCCTTTTTCGCCCTTCGTGACAATGAATCCGTTTAGTTCATGTTACTGGACCACCAGTGACACATTCCGTAACATAACCGCCCAATTGATGACGAGTATGCTCGCATACCGCTGACAGTTTCTCTAGTGTACTGTTAGGTTTATCAATAGATGTCACTGCTGTCCCGTTAAGTTGCATTGAAGATCAGTAAGGTCAGATACAGAAAGCTGATTACGGTGTGTATGGATGACAGGACATGAAGTATCAGCTGGATGAAGAACAGAAAATCCCTTCTCCCCAATCCTCTCCCGGTGGGGAGAGGGGACTTTTGCGACACCCACCGGTGGGAGAGAGGGTTAACGGGACAGCAGTGAATAAATGTGGAAGTTAGCCCGCATGAGCTTTCGAAATCATTGGCCGCACGAGCCCACGGATGGGAGAAGGTGCCCTGGGGTGCAGCGTGTCCCGCAAGCTTATGCCGGCTAACTTCCGAACACCTTGGCAACTGAAGTAATATCAGGTTTATTCGGAGTAATCATACATGAGTGAAAACAGGCACTGCCGCTTGCTGATTCTGGGCTCGGGCCCGGCTGGCTATACTGCCGCGATCTATGCGACACGCGCCAACCTGAATCCGGTTCTGATTACCGGCATTGAACAGGGTGGCCAGCTGATGACAACAACGGATGTTGAGAACTGGCCGGCCGGCATCGAAGGCCTGCAGGGCCCGGCTCTCATGGACGAAATGCGCCAGCACGCCGAACGGTTCAACACCGAAATCATTTTTGACCATATCAACAAGGTGGACCTCAATCAGCGGCCTTTGTGGCTGCAGGGTGATTCCGGGGTCTATACCTGTGATGCTCTGATTATCTGCACCGGTGCATCGGCGCAATACCTGGGACTGCCCTCTGAAGAAGCCTTCAAAGGCAAAGGCGTTTCCGCCTGTGCGACCTGTGATGGTTTTTTCTATCGGGAAAAACCGGTAGCGGTCATCGGTGGCGGCAATACGGCAGTTGAAGAAGCCCTTTATCTGTCCAACATTGCCTCACACGTCACGCTTGTTCACCGGCGTGATGCGCTACGTGCGGAAAAAATTCTGCAAGATCGACTTTTCCAGCGCGAAAAAGAAGGCAAGGTCACCATCCAATGGGATCATGTACTGGATGAGGTGCTGGGTGACGATAGCGGCGTGACCGGCCTGCGCGTTAAAAATGTCAAAGATGGTTCCACAAATGATTTGCAGGCAGATGGCGTCTTTATTGCCATTGGACACAAGCCCAATACAGATCTTTTCGAAGGCCAGCTGGAGATGCACAAAGGGGGATACCTCAAGGTGAAAAGTGGCGTCGAGGGCGATGCGACCGCCTGCAGTATCGCCGGCGTATTTGCCGCCGGTGACGTCGGCGACCATATCTACCGGCAAGCCGTCACATCCGCCGGGTCGGGCTGCATGGCGGCACTGGACGCCGAGCGCTACCTGGATGCCCTGGAACAGAGCGGTTAACCCCTCAGCAATATTTCGTGTTTAGCTCTAGATAATCGAAGCCGTCCCGTTAACTTCCTCTCCCGCCGGGATGCGTACAGGGACGTAGTTGATCCCCTCTCCCTAACCCTCTCCCGGAGGGCGAGGGAATTTTACGACACCCTTCTTCTTTTGCAGCACCCCTCTTCTGAGGGCGATTCACCTTGTACCCCAGGGCACCCTCTCCCCCAGGGGACCC
>Ga0209567_10000477_pt1 | contig 21967 bp, 21 predicted proteins | sample COG_12_FD_184756 | JGI IMG/M metagenome (GOLD analysis project Ga0209567, IMG submission 184756) | Pelagic marine sediment microbial communities from the LTER site Helgoland, North Sea, for post-phytoplankton bloom and carbon turnover... | ecosystem: Environmental > Aquatic > Marine > Neritic...
CGATGTTCGGGCCGGTTGCGTAGGCCGGAATATCGACGGTTTTGATCGTACCTACCGGCGTGATGTACTCCTGGCTCAGCACCAGGTCCTCCGCCTTGCCGTAGTACGTCGAGTTCTGGCCGGCCCCACGCGTCACGACCCAGCCTCCGGCCGATGAGAACTCGAAAGACTGCGGGAAATGGCCACACGTGTACGCATGCGGCGCACCGAAGCGCTCACGTGCCTGATTGAGCTCGGCCTCGAGGTCCGGTCCCCGGATCCCGGGCTCCACCGTGACGGTTTGATTGACCGCGTTGAGGGAGAGGACGCGTTTCATGTTCGTGCCGAGGTGGATCGAAACCCCGGCTTTGAAGCATTCGGTCCCCCGGGTGACACTCGACCCTGCACCAAAAGTGTAGAGCGGGATCTCCTGCTCATGGCAATAGCGAACGATCTTCTCGACGTCGTCGCGATCGCGGGGATGCAGCACGAGGTCCGGAAGATTCTCGACTTGGTGATTTCGAAGACGAAGCGCGTCGATCATCGTCTTGCCGTAGGACACCCGGAGCCGGTCATAGACATCATCGCTCACGTTCTCGGCACCCAAGAGATTGCGGAAAAAGTCCACTTGCTCCTGGGCGAGCGAGATCGATGCGTCCGCGGTCACTTCCTCGAGCCCGAGCGTCTCGGGCTTCGTGAAGTGCTCGTCGTCGAGCCCGAAGGTGTCCTTCATCAAGGCATAGAGACGCGGATTCGGGTGCTTGTAAGCCTCGGGCGCGCCCCACTTGAACGCCGAGCGATAGGAACGCTCGGGAAGAGCGCCCTCGAACCACTCCGGGGTGAACGAATCCTTGCGCGTCATGGTCTCTCTCTTTCGTCCGGTTTGACAGGCATGTCCCACGGGGTGCCCATCAACGCCAGCTTGAACCGCTGGAGTTTCGAAGGCTGCACGCGATCCGGCCGTAACGGCAGCTCGAACTCCTCCATGAGCCCCGAGTCGAGCCCCTCGATGAGCTCGATCGCGCCGTAGGGGCGAAGCAGATCGTCGACCGTTCTGCGATTCGGTTCGTTGAGATCTCGATACTCGTTTTGCAACACTTCGAGACAGTACACGCGGTAGTGCACGACCTTGAGGTTCTCATAGGTCACGCCGTGCGCCTGGTGGTCGAAGCGCGGCTGCCCCGCGGCCCATGCACGCGCGCTGCCGAGAAGGAACGGCCAGTAGTTCTGCATGATGTCGCGGAGGAAGTACTCCCAGCCAGGATGGGAGAAGTCGCTCGGGATCGGCTCTCGGCCAAGGCGATGAGCGCGCGCGTTCCAGACTCGGCCGACCCAGGCGTACACCGCAGGTGCGCGCTCTTCCATGACGCGGCTCGGCACGGGGTCCTGGGCGTAGTGACGGAACATCGGCCCGAACAAGCCGATGTCGACCAGCGTCGGGTGGCTTCCAAGCAAGTAGGGCTGGTCTTCGAGAAGCGTGCTCATCGCGTCGAGGAGGTCGAGGTACTGCTGCCGGATGTGCGGCTCGGTCTCCGCGCTCAGGCCATCGCCCTTGAGATAGGTTGCGATTTGACGGCGTCCGAAGTACCAGCCCGCAAGCCAGTTCGGCGCCGGAAAATCGTTCAGCACCTCGTGGCCGATCTGCCTCATGAGTATCCTGCGCGACTCCCGGGGCTGCCAGCGCCAATAGAGCGATGCTCGCCAGCACCATTCGTCGGCGTAGTCCTCGACCAGCTTCGACATGAAGCGAAGAACAGGGTCTTTGGGGATTACCGGAGGCTCTGGGTAGTGAGACTCCAGCCATTCGATCATCGGCGTCGTGTCTTTGAGCCATCGCCCGTCGGCGAGGCGGAGGACGGGCACCTTCATCAGGCCGGTGGCAGGAAGGATTTCGTCCCGCATGACCTTCATGCCGACGACCCGTCGCTCGAAAGGAATCTCCTTGTAGCGAAGGTAGGCCTCCATCTTGCCGCTGAAGTACGACATCGCCGCGACGTAGGCGGTGATCGGTTCCCAATCGGGATGTCGTGACTGCGGCATTCCGTTTCCTCCGGCGTTTCCTGATCAGAATTGGAGCTGCGCAAGATACCATGCCAGGGAAGCCGCCGAAGGCCCCATGTGTAGGGAGTCGAGGATGAGCGGAGGGGAAGTCCTGGTCATCGAGGGCTTGATGAATTGGCTCACTGCCTGCAGTGTCCAGTTCGGACCGCAGGCCTTGGTCAGAAGAGTCGGCCGCCGGTTGAACCACACATCATGATCACGAGATTTTGCCTAGTCGCTGGGGGGCTGGCGCTCCTCTTCTCCACATCGGTCGTATCGGCACAGGGGGCCTGGTCGGCTGAGCCAGATCCGAGCTCGACGTATTCGAGCCGCCCGGTCGAACAGTATCCACCACCTTCTTCGGCGGAGCAGCGGGCCATGCACCGCGGCTACCAGGGTTCATTCAGCCTGGGCGTCCCGGTTTGGTTGAATGTCGACACGAACGTGGTGCGGCCCGGGGCTGACCTAAACTTTTTCGGTGGCTTCGATATCGGCTACGCCGTCTTCGGGCTCGCACTCGGCGCCATGTGGACGCCGATGAATTTGTACAACATCCCGGGGGCCACGCCGGGCGCCGGCTACGACCGGAGCCCGATGACCCGCCTCTACTTCGCACCGGAGGTTCGGGTTCAGGTGCCGAACAACACACCGGTCTTGCCGTATCTCGGCATCACCTTCGACGCGAACTGGTGGCGCGTGAAGGAAACGGACATCGTGTGCGGCGGCGTGTACTACTACTACTGCGCGCGAGTGGCGGTATTCCGATTCACTCCTGGGATGACCGCCAAGCTGGGAATGGGTTTCCGCGTATCCTCAGGAACCCACATCGACGTCGGCGTCAAGTACTCCCTGTCGGGGACCGGCAGCTTCTTCTTTCGACGGGAACAGTGGATCACGCCGTACGTCGGCATCCTGTTCCGCTGACGCCTACGCGTATTTCTTGAGCTCTAGCCGCGCGACCATGCCGCGGTGCACCTCGTCCGGGCCGTCGGCGATGCGGAGCGCGCGGGCCATGGCCAGCAAGCGCGTGAGCTCGGCGTCCGCCATGCCTTCGCCACCGTGAATCTGAATCGCCGCGTCGACCACCGTTTGCAGCACGTTCGGAGCGATGACCTTGATCGCCGAAATGTCGACCAGGGCGCCAAATGTGCCAAGCGTGTCGAGCGCCCAGGCGGCTTTCATGGTCAAAAGACGGGCTTGATCGATCGCCATCCGAGAGTTGGCGATGATGTCGCGGTTGCCGCCGAGGTTCGAGAGCGGCTTGCCAAACGCGACGCGGAGCACGGCACGCTGGCAAAGGCGCTCGAGCGCTCGCTCCGCCGCGCCGATCGCTCGCATGCAATGATGAATGCGTCCCGGGCCCAACCGGCCCTGCGCGATCTCGAAGCCGCGGCCTGGTCCAGCGATGATGCTGCTGACCGGGAGCCGAACGTTGTCGAAGAGCACCTCGGCGTGGCCGTGGGGCTCATCGAGGTGACCGAAAACAGGCAGCATGCGCAGAGTCTTCACGCCCGGCGCATCCGTCGGAACGAGCACCATCGAGTGCCGCTCGTGTCGCCCCGCATTTGGATCGGTGACGCCCATGAAGATGTAGAACGCGCAACGTGGGTCGCCCGCGCCACTGGTCCACCACTTCTGCCCGTTGAGCACGACCTCGTCGCCAACGACCTCGCAGGTGGCCTGCATGTTGGTCGCATCGCTCGAAGCGACGGCCGGCTCGGTCATCGCGAAGCCGGAACGGATCTCTCCGGCGAGCAGCGGCACTAGCCATCGCTTCTTTTGTTCGTCGGAGCCGTACTTTACCAGGACCTCAGCATTACCGGTGTCGGGTGCGCTACAATTGAACACCTCCGGCGCCAAGAAGCTCCGGCCCGTGATCTCGGCGACGGGCGCGTAGTCGCGATTGTCGAGACCCGCCCCGTACTCCTCATCGGGCAGGAAGAGATTCCAAAGCCCGAGCGCCTTGGCCTCCGCCTTCAGCTCCTCGAGGATCGGCGGAATCTTCCACTCTCTCCAATCGTTGGTGCCGACCAACTGATCGAGGTAGGTTTGCTCATTGGGCACGATACGCTCACGGACGAAACGCTCCGCCTGTGCCATCACGCTCGTCGCCCGCTCCGAATGCTGGAAATCCATAGACCGCGGTGATACCGCATGGCCCTGCATAATTCACGCACGAACTACACAGATCCGGTGCTAGGTTGCGCCCGGCACAGGTAGACCAAGAGTATGGCGACACAAAGCAATCCCCTAATCGACGACGGCCTCGTCGATTTCCTCCTCTACTCCGTTCTCGACGCCGAGTCGCTCTGTGAGCTCGGGCCATATCAGCAGCACTCGAAGGAAACGTTCGACCTCTACATCGACAGCGTCAGGCGCTTCGCCCGGCAAGACTTGTTGCCGACGTACAAGCCGATGGACGAGGAGCCTCCGGTGTTTCGCGACGGCCGCATCCACACGCATCCCGCCTTACCTCGGCTGTTCGAGCAGATGGTCGACCTCGGCGTACTGACGGCATCACGTCCCGAGTCGGTCGGAGGCGCGCAGTTGCCAATGCTCGTGCACACCTTGGCGAGCGCCTACCTCATGGCAGCAAACCTCGGTGCGTACGGTTACGTCGGGCTGACGGTCGGGGCCGGGCACCTGATCGAAGCGTTCGGAACCGACGAGCTCAAAGAGCGGTTCATGACGAAGATGTACGCGGGCGAGTGGACCGGCACGATGGCGCTCACCGAGCCGCAGGCCGGCAGCAGCCTCGGCGACATCACGACTTCGGCAACGCCCACCGAGGATGGTTACTACCTGATCAAGGGAAGCAAGATCTTCATCTCCGGGGCGGACCACGGCATTACCGAGAACGTGGTGAATCTCGCCCTCGCTCGAATCGACGGCGCGCCCGACGGCACCAAGGGTATCTCGCTGTTTGCCGTCCCGCGGCTCCGCGAGGAAGGCGGAAGCCTGGTGTCGAACGATGTCACCGTTGCCGGGCTGATCCACAAGATCGGCTGGAAGGGGCTCCCGAGCCTCGCACTCGAGTTTGGGGATGAGGGGGACTGCCGCGGCTGGCTCGTCGGCGAGCCGAATCAGGGCCTCCGCTACATGTTCCAAATGATGAACGAGGCACGCATCATGATCGGCGTGAACGGCGCTGCGACGGCATCGGCTGGCTACCACGAGTCGCTTGCGTACGCGCGGGACCGCAAGCAGGGGCGGCAGCTGGGCGCGCGTGGCGGTGATCAGGTCTCCATCATCGAACACGCCGACGTTCGGCGGATGCTGCTGCGGCAAAAGGCTATCGTCGAAGGAAGCTTTGCGCTGCTTGGAACGGTCGCACGCTACGCAGACATCTCGGAGCACGGGGCGTCGGACGAAGAGCGAGAGCGCGCAGGGCTGCTGCTGAACCTGCTCACCCCGATTGCCAAGACGTTCCCGGCCGAGCGCGGGTTCGAGGCCAACGTCCTCGCGATACAAGTCCACGGGGGCTATGGCTACACGAGCGAATACCTCCCCGAAGCGTACATGCGGGACCAAAAGCTCAACACGCTTCACGAGGGCACGAACGCGATTCAAAGCATGGACCTCCTAGGCCGGAAGGTGATGTCCAAGGGCGGAGCCCCGCTCCGCGCGCTGGCCGAAGAGATCGGAAGCACCATCTCGCGAGCAAGAGAGGCGGGCTGCGATCCCGATCTTTGCGCCGCGCTCGAAGAAGCGGTGGCCACCGTGGGCTCCACCACCATGGAGCTCGGTCAGCGCGGCATGGCAGGCGACGCGGACGGCATGCTCGGCCACAGCTGGGACTACCTCGACATGTTCGCCACCCTCGTCATCGGATGGCAGTGGCTCAACATGGCGACGGTGGCGCGCACGGCGCCCATCTCCGAGGCACGCAAACGAGCGACCGAGGCCGCCAGTCGATATTGGATCCGCACGGAGATTCCGCGTATCCCCCACCTGGCCAACCTCTGCCGAACCAATGAAGACTCGTATATAAATGCTGAAACGGAGTGGTTCTAATGGACAAAGCGATCATCACCTGTGCGCTGAACGGCGTGCTCACCAACCCGAAGCAGCACCCGGTGCCGGTTACTCCGGAAGAGATGGCGGTGTCGGCGCGTGATGCCTACAACGCGGGCGCGTCGATCGTGCACATCCATTTTCGCCGTCAGGAGCCTGGGATGGGGCACTTTCCTTCCTGGGATCCCGAAGTCGCCGCCGCGGCGAGCGATGCGATTCGTGAGGCGTGCCCGGGCATCATCATCAATCAGACCACCGGCGTGATCGACGAGGATGTCTCGGGGCCGGTGGCCTGCCTGTACCGCATCAAGCCTGAAATCGCGGCGTGCAATGCGGGTAGCCTGAACTACCTAAAGCTCAAAAAGGACAACACCTGGGCGTGGCCCCCGATGGTGTTCCTCAACGGGGTCGACAAGGTTCAGAAGATGCTGGACGCGATGTCGGAAACCCACACCACCGCGGAAATGGAGTGCTTCGACGTGGGCATCGTCCGCTCCGTGGGCCTCTATCTTCGCGCCGGGATGGCCAAGGAGATGCACTACAACTTCGTGATGGGCGTCGCCTCGGGCATGCCCTGCGATCCTGAGCTCCTCGAGCTCCTCATGAAGTACAAGAGCGGCGACGCGCATTGGCAAGCCACGCTCATCGGCCGGGAAGAGATCTGGGACACCCACCAGAAGGCCGCCGAACTCGGAGGAATGCTGCGAACGGGCGTCGAGGACACGTTCTACCTCCCGAACGGGGACAAAACGACCGGCAACGGGCAGCTGATCGAAGCGCTCGCTCAGTGCGCTCGTAACGCAGGCCGAGAGGTGGCGTCACCCACGGAAGCCCGAGAGATGCTTGGCTTCAACTAAAGTCGGGAGTAAGGACGAACCATGGCCAACAAGGTGTATCCGGACGCGTCCGCAGCGCTCGATGGATTGCTCAGCGACGGCATGACCTTGATGTCCGGCGGCTTTGGGCTGTGCGGAATTCCCGAATCGCTGATCCAAGCAGTTGCAGACTCGGGCGTGAAGAACCTGACGGTGATCTCGAACAATGCCGGAGTTGATGGAATCGGCCTCGGCGTGATGTTGGAGACACGCCAAATCAGCAAGATGGTGTCGTCGTACGTGGGCGAGAACAAGCTGTTCGCAAAGCAGTTTCTCGACGGCGACATCGTCGTGGAGTTCACGCCACAAGGAACCTTGGCGGAGCGGATCCGCGCCGGCGGCGCAGGGATCCCAGCCTTCTTCACGAAGACAGGCGTCGGAACGACGGTTGCCGAAGGGAAAGAGCTTCGCGAGTTCGACGACGCGCAGTATGTGATGGAGCGCGGGCTCTTCGCGGATGTAGCGATCGTTCACGCCTGGAAGGGCGACACCGAAGGGAACCTCATCTATCGAAAGACCGCTCGAAACTTCAATCCGATGATGGCCACCGCGGCCGAGGTCACGGTCGCCGAGGTTGAGCATCTCGTCGAGCCGGGCGAGTTGGATCCGGACCAGATCATGACCCCGGGAATCTTCGTCGACCGTATCATCCACTTCCCGAACGCTTCGAAGCACATCGAGCAACGAACCACACGTCCGAGGGAGGCCTGAGGAGAAGACGATGGCTTGGACTCGTGAACAAATGGCAGCGCGCGCGGCGAAGGAGCTCCGCGACGGCTTCTATGTGAACCTCGGCATCGGCATTCCGACGCTGGTTTCGAATCACATCCCCGAGGGCATGAGCGTTCAGCTACAAAGCGAGAACGGCATGCTCGGGATGGGCCCCTTCCCCTACGAGGGCGAAGAAGACGCCGACCTGATCAACGCCGGCAAGCAGACGGTGACCGAGCTCCCGACGACGAGCTTCTTTTCGAGCGCGGACTCCTTCGCCATGATTCGCGGCGGGCACATCAACCTGTCGATTCTCGGCGCGATGCAGGTTGCCGAGAACGGCGACCTCGCGAACTGGATGATTCCCGGCAAGATGGTCAAAGGGATGGGCGGCGCAATGGACCTGGTGGCAGGCGTGAAACGCGTGGTCGTCGTCATGGAGCACACGGCCAAGGGAAAGCCCAAGCTATTGAAGAAGTGCACCCTACCTCTCACGGGCACCCATGTGGTCGATTTGCTGATCACCGACCTCGGGGTCTTCGAGATCGACAAGGGCGGGGACGGCGGGGTGACGCTGGTCGAGCTGGCCGACGGCGTCACACTCGACGAAATCGCGGAGAACACCGAAGCGGCGTACAGCGTGGCTCCGGGGCTCTAGCCGAACAGCAGCAGGACCAGGCCGACGTAGAGGCCCATTCCGATGGCGAGGATTGCGGTGTAGCCCGCGATCTGGCGGGCCTTGAGGCCGGTGATCGCGAGCAGCGGCAGTGCCCAGAAGGGCTGCAGCAAATTGGTCCACTCGTCGCCGTAGGCAAAAGCCATAATCGTGCGACCCGAGTCGAGGTCGAGGGTCGCAGCGGTGGTCAATAGGACGTCGCTCTGGAGCGCCCACTGGCCGCCTCCGGAAGGAACGAAGAAGTTCACGAGGCCGGCGCTGAGGAAGGTGAGCAGCGGGAAGGTCGAAGTGGACGCGATGGAAGTCATCCCGGACGAGAGCCGCTCGATCATTCCGCTCGCCTGCATCACGCCCAGGATGCCGAAGTAGAGGGGGAACTGGACGATGATGGCGCCGGCACCGCGCGCACCTTCGGATACCGAATCGAGGAAGCTGCGGATCGAGCCGTGCGCGGCCAGGGCCAGGGCTAGAAAGAACAGGTTCACCGAGTTGAGGTTGAAGGCGACGTCGCCACGGAACCAACTGAAGAGGACGAGCAGCGTTGCCGCGCCGCCGACAGCAAGCCCGAGAAACGACCGCTTCGCTTCCTGCGGCGCCGCGGCCTGCTTCGAAGGCATCTCGGGGACCGAAGCCTCCTTGGGAGCAAGGGCCACACACATCAGGGGTAGCAAGACGAGTAAGCCACCGCTGACGATGAAGTTGAGCGAGGAAAAGAGTGTTTCGCTGACGGCGATCGCTTGCGTTCCGCCCTGCGTGAACTGCGCGGACTCGGCCGCTTTCAAAGGAGCGGAGCCGCTGAGCCCGCCGTGCCAGACCGCAAGTCCGGTGTATGCGGCGGCGCCGAGGACCGGGATGTCCATCGGCCTTCCTTCCTCGGCGGCGCTGTGGGCGATCTCGCGCACTACAAACGCCGCAACGACCGCGCCGAGGCCCCATTGAATGAGGCCGGTCACGCAAGCGATGAGCGCGACCATGCCGGCCGCCGCCGGGGTTCGCTTTGGCCATCGCGCGACTGCGCGGACGATTCCTTGGACCGGGGGACTCGACGCCAGGGCCTGACCGGTCACCAGGATTAGGCACATTTGCAGCGCAAAAGCGAGGAGCGGCGTGCTCGAAAATCCCCCGTACCAGCCCTGGAGCACGGCACCGACCGACCCGGTGAGCGTGAACCCGCCGAGGAGCGTGATCAAGGTCAGCAAGAGCGCCAAGACGAATGGATCGGGCACCCAGCGTTCGGCCCACCGGCTGAAAACCTCACCAAGTCGAGCCAGCATGGCGCGGACCATACCACCAAGTGGTAGAACCATGCCCATGCATTGTGGTCACCTTTGCCTGGGCTTGTCCGTCCTCGTGCTGCTCGTGATCCTTGGGCCGTACTTTGCTCTCAACCGCGAGACACGGACCCTCGACGCAGCGATGCGGGACGCGCTCGCGGGCAGCTATGTAGCCCTCCCCGACGGCGTCACGCACTACGAGCTGAGCGGCCCTGAGGACGGCGAAACCGTCGTGCTGATCCACGGCGGAACGATCCCGTTCTACACGTGGGATGCGCAGGTGTCGCCTCTACGCGACGCCGGGTTTCGCATCCTTCGCTACGACCAGTTCGGCCGCGGCTACTCCGATCGTCCGGACGTGGACTACGATCGGGCGTTCTACCGGAAGCAACTCGAGGACCTGCTCGCCGCCCTCGACGTCGAAAGCCCCGTGAACCTGATCGGTGTCTCCTTTGGGGGCGCCATCGCGGCAACCTTTGCAAAGGCTCACCCCGAGCGGGTGGCCAAGCTGGTCCTCATCGCGCCGGTGGTCGACTACGCCGAGGGAAGAGCGCTATTCGGCTTGGCCAAGATACCGCTCCTCAGCGAATGGTACGCCCGCGTCTTCTCCGTGCGCGCGACCGTCGCACGCGCAAACGGCTTCTTTCAGGCGTCGGGCGCTGACCCAAGCTACGCGCAACGCTTCGAAGAGCAGACTCGCTTCGAAGGGTACGAGCAGGCCCTCTTGTCGATGTCGCGCACCGATGCCCTGACGAGCTACCGCGACACGTACGCGGCCCTCGGTGGCCTGCCCACCCTGCTCCTGTGGGGATCGGAAGACCCGGAGATCCCGCGCGAGCACATGGAGCTCCTCCAAGCAAGTCTGAACAATGTAACGTGGATCGAGATCGAAGACGCCGGACACGGCGTCACGATCCAACGCCAGGACGAGGTCAACCGCCGAGTCGTAGACTTCCTGCGCTAGGATGCCGCCGGATCGCAATGAACGTGAGATCGTCCGGCTTGGAGGGCGCTCCCTCGGCTGGCGCCTCCATGCGCTTCCTTCCGAGGGCAGCCAGCTCGTCTGCGGCTCGTTGGAGCGGCCCTTTGCGCACACCCTCGACGATCTCGTCCAAGTGGAGATTGTCGCTGAGCCCGTCGCTCGCTAGCACGACGGTATCTCGGGGTGCGAGGCTGACGGTGGCGCCGAGCTCGATGCGCATGTCCTGGGTGCCCAAGAGATTGGACACCAGGTGGAGGTCTTCGTGATGCAGCGCCTCCCCGCGATCCAGCAAACCGGCCTCGACCGCGTAGCCGACCGGGGAGTGCGGGATGGTCAGCCACTTGATACGTCCACGTTGCCCGGTCACCAGCACCATCGAGTCGCCCGCATGGTAGGCGCGCATGTGCATGCCCTGGATCTCGACGACCGCGAGGGTGGCGGCCGCGCCGGTCCCGAGCTCCGAGATCGCCCGGTCCGCAGACTCGAAGCCGTTGATGATCGCGCCCCGAAGGTTCTCGAGATCTCCTCCGAGCGCCACCACGGCGTCGCAGACCGCACGCACTGCGAGCGCCGCCGCCTTCGCGCCGCTCGGATGACCCCCGGCGCCATCGGACACAACTGCCACACCCGCATCCTTCCCAAGCGAGATCACCGCCGCAGCGTCTTCGTTCGGGCCGTCTCTTCCCGGCTTCGCAAGGCTGAGCACCACCGCCTCACCGCCACCGAGCTCGAAGCGCTCGCCCCGCGCCATGTCCACATCCGCCAAGATGTGGGCTTCGCTCACGGTGCTGGTCTCCGGCTTCCCGTAGACGCTCGAAGCGCCCTCGGCGCCACCGCATGGAAGGCCCGCTGCATCTGCACGCCATCGCGAAACCGCTTCCGTTCGTGCACTTCGATCGAGCGGCGGAGGAAATTCACGAAATCGCGGCTGACCGTGCGACGAAGCCGATCTGCGCCCGGTAGCGGCCAATCAAACGGCCAGGCTGGCAACTCTCCAGCAAACATTCGGTAGATCACCAATCCCATCGAGAATACGTCAGAGCGAAAAGACGGCTTTCCCATGGCCTGCTCGGGAGCGATGTAGCCGACGGTGCCTTGCCCCGAGCCCATGATCGTTCGAGTCCGGAGGGCGACTTTCGCAATGCCGAAATCGGCCAAGCGAGCATGGCCTTCAGGAAAGAGGATCACGTTGTCTGGCTTGATGTCGCAGTGAATGACCCGCACCTCATGGGCGTACGCAAGCGCGTCGAGCAACTGATCGGTGTACGACAACGCGGTCTTCGGGCCGAGGCGATACCGTAAGCGGTCGGTGAGGGTCTGCTCACCAAGCGGAGTCGCGATCACAAAGTGGCCATCGATCATCATCGCGTTCCGGAGCGGGAGGATGTTCTCGTGCTCGAGCCGCGCGGTCAGCCGTACCTCACGATGGATGGCGCTCAGGGAATCTTTGTCGAGTTGATCGAAATGAGGAACCTTGAGCGCGACGGTGATCCCTTCGATTGTATCGTAGGCCTCGTAGACGGTGGCAAATGCGCCAGCCCCAATGCGGCGCCGGATGCGGTACTTACCGAGCATCCGCCGGGCCTTGAGGGCTTGCTTCGAGCGCGTCGTGCTCGCGCCTTGAACAACGTGTGGTTTCATGGGGTCAGCGCTCAGAACGTCTTGCGGATTGCCTCGAGGAGCGCAACCCCCTCAGGCCCCATTTCTTTTGCAACGCGGTCCGGGACGTCCTTTTGCGCCGCCTTGAAAGGCGCCAACTCTTCCGGCGTCGGGTCGTGGATGTCATATCCGTATCGCTGGAGGTTCTTGAGCAGCACGGGCTCGATCTTCCGAACTTGGTTTCGGCCCCAAATCGTCAGCTCATGGGGCATGTTCGTGATGATTTCCTGGATGTCTTTCGGAAGCGTTTCAAACCACTTCTTCGAGTAGACGAGCAGCGCAGGCTGATAGCAGTGCCGACTGAGGAAGATGTGGCGTTCTCCCTCCTTGAGCCCCTGGTACCAGCTCGCGGCCATCGCGAACAGCGGGGTGTTGTCGAACCCGTCGACGACCCCGGTCTGCACGCTCATGAGCGTGTTGCCGTTGTCGATGGGAACCGGCGTTGCGCCGAAGGCCTCGTACGTTTCGACATGCACCATCGACTCCTGTGAGCGGAACCGAATACCCTTCATGTCGCTCAGCTTACGGATCTTCTGGCTACTGAAGTACGACCGGTATCCGTTCTCCGCCCAGATTCCGAAGATCAGCCCACGTTTCGAAAGGACCTTCTTGACCTGCGCGGTGACCTCGGGAGTGTCGAGCGCTTTGTCGGCCTTCGCGAAGGTCTCGAAAACGTACGGTGCCTCGATGACGTTGACCTCGCGCACGATCGAGCTCATCCCGCCGACCGAGCCGGCAAATGCTTGCATGCTCCCCATCTGAACGCGGCGCGCCAAGGAGCGCTCGTTCCCGCGCCCGAGCCGGAGCTTCACCTTCAAGCGACCGTTGCTCTGTTCCTGGGCCTCGGCTTTGAACCGCTCGAGCTGTTCGGCCCAGGGGCTTCCTTTGGGGGCAACAGTGCCGACCTCCATGAGGAACTCAGGATCCTCCGCGACCGCAGGCCCGACGACCGCCAGAGAAAGAGCGAGCAACGCTCCGATGAAGAAGACAGGTTTTTGCATTGGGGTCCTTCTAGTCAGTTGGGTGCGGAAAATAAAGGGTGAAAGGGTCATTGGCGGGCTTGCGAGGGTTGGCGGGCCTCGGAGGACGGAGCGGCCCCGGGCGCGTACATGCCGTCGATGATCGCCTTGTACTTGTCGTTGATGACGTTGCGCTTGACCTTCATGGTCGGCGTGAGCTCACCGCCTTCGACGCTCAGCATGTGGGGGAGCACCTCGAACTTCTTGATCGTTTGGTAGCGAGCCACCTTGCTGTTGCAGTCCGACTCTACGTGGTCGGCCAAGAAGGCACGAACCTTCTCGTTGCCGGCGATTTCGGCGAGAGGCGCGACCGGCACGCCAGCAGCCTGGCACAGATCAGGAATCGCCTCTTCTTCGAGGGCCAGAATCGCGCAGAGATAGGGCTGGCGATCGCCGACCACGACGGCCTGGCCGACGCCTGGAATTCCCTGCAGGTGATTCTCCATCTCAGCAGGTGCGACGTTCTTGCCGCCTGCCGTGATCAACAGATCCTTCTTGCGCCCGGTGATGCTGAGAAAACCGTCCTCGTCCAGAGCCCCAAGGTCGCCCGTGCACAACCAGCCGTCGTCGGTATAGAGGTCAGCACTCTGCTCGGGCATGTACAGATAGCCAGGGACCATGTTCGGCCCTCGCAAAAGGATTTCGTCGTCATCCGCAATGCGGATCTCGACCCGGGGTAGCGCTCGCCCCACGGTGCCAAATCGGGGCATCCCGAGCGGCTGTGCGGTCGCCAGGCCTGTGGTCTCGGTCATGCCGAAGCCCTCGAGAATGGGAACACCAATCGACGCAAAGAACTCCAACGTAGAAAGCGCGGCCGGCGCTGCCCCCGACCCTGCGCCAACCAGCTCGTCGAGACCGATGGCGCTTTTGATCTTGGAAATGACGAGCTTGTTCGCAAGCCGGCGCTGGAACGTGTTGACCTCTTGGCCCGTCTCAACCGTCCTCCTCAAGCTCTCGAGCTCGACGCGCCGCGCCCAGTCCATGAGCTTCGCTTTGACCCCCGTGGCAGACAGAAGGTTCGCCGTGAGCGCAGCCTCGAACTTCTCCCACACGCGCGGCACGGCGAAGAAGATGTTCGGACGCGCGGCAACCAGATGGTCCTTGATCTTCGCTAGGTCCGCACAGAAGTACGTTTCATTTGCGGTGTGGAGCCCCATGAAGTTGGTCATCATCTGCTCGGCCACATGGCACAACGGCAGGTAACTGACATAGCGGCTCGGGTCGATCTCGATGAGCTGCGGATAGGTCTCGACGAGGGCCTGCCCCATCGCGCCGATCCCGCGATGTGTGCACATGGCCCCCTTAGGAACGCCCGTCGTCCCCGATGTGTAGATGAGGAGCGCGAGGTCGTCGGGTTGGACCGCAGCCATGCGCCGTTCGAGCTCGTCATCGGGCGCCGCGCTGCCACGGCTGATGACCTCAGCCAGTGAGATTACGATGTCACGCTGGCTGTCGATCGGATCCATCGTGACGATGTGCTCAAGCTCGATCAAGCCCCGGTCGAGCGCGGCGAGATACTTGTCGAGCTGCTCCTGGCGGTCGCAAATCGCAACCTTGGCGCGGCAGTGTTTGACGATATACCCGACCTGGTCGACGGTGTTGGTGACGTAAATCGGCGCGGGGACCGCCGCGGCGGCGCTGATGCCCATTTGGGAAATCACCCAGTCACGGCGATTGTTGCCGATCAGCGACACACCGTCGCCGGGCTGGACGCCGAGCGAAATCAGCCCCTTGGCGAGGTCGCGTACGGTCTGCCAGTATTCAGCCCAGGTCGTCGAAACCCATGCGCCGTCAGGGCCCATCTCGACGAGCGCCTTGCGGTCTGGCCGTTCGGCCGCCAATCGCGCGACAAGTCCTGGTAGCGTCATCGGCTCGGTCATGGCTGCCTCCACTGAAAGTCCCGACCCTACCGGAATTTCCCTGCTCCGTCTGCAGCGAAAAAGGGCTGGCAACCGTTGGCGTTCGACCGCATCCTCGTGGCCTTCGCGAGGAAGGAGCGACGACGATGGGTGAAGCGATTCGAGGCTCTTGTGTGTGCGGCGCCGTTGCCTTCCGTATCGAAGGCCCGTTCCGGGGTTTTCAGTATTGCCATTGCAGCCGGTGCCGGAAAAGAACCGGCTCTTCCAATGTGGCCAATATCTTCGTTCCAGTGAGCCAATTCGGCTGGGAGCGTGGGGAGAGCAAGGTCAAACGCTTCGAGCTGCCTACGGCGAAATATTGGAGCACAGCGTTCTGCACGGACTGCGGCTCGGCGATGCCGTGGCTGACCAAGAACGGAAAGGTGATGGTCGTCGGCGCTGGGGGTCTGGACGACGATCCGGGGCTCACGCCGGCGTTCAGCGTTCACTTTGGCTCGAGGGCGCCCTGGTATGTGCACGTCTCCGATCTCGAAATGCACGAGACGATTCCACAATCCTAGGCTAGTCTCGCGATGGGTGCCGGTGGAGGTGTCATGATTCGGGGTCTGTCTGCTGGGTTGCTGGTGTTTGCGTTGGCGTGCAAGTCGTCGTCGGGTCCGGCACCGATCGACCCACTGGCGACCGAGTACTGCGTGGTCGCAGCCTGCTCTGAGTTACCGAACTGTGAGCGACTGATCACGCAAACCCTGAACGTCGTCTGCCCGGACGAAACGCACGCCTATTATGGCTGCGTCACTGAGGCCAGTTGCGATGCCACGGCCTGCGAAACCGAGTGGGCCGCGCGAAACCTTTGCTTGGGGACGGCGCCCCGGGACGCAGTGCGCGTGCGCATCCTCAGCGTGCGAATCTTCGACGACAGGTGCTCGGCGAACATCGGCTACCGCGGCACCGGGCCGACTCGAGACGGCCATCCGTTTCCTGAGAACTCGATCTCTTCTTTCTTGGCGGCCATGAACGAAGGTGCGGACGGCGTGCAGCTCGATGCCGCGATCACTAAGGACGGCCAGATCATCGTGATGCACGACGACACGCTCGTTCGCACCACCGGCTCAGATGACACAGATGTTAACTGCGCGGGTTGCGTGAGCGACATGACGCTCGACGAGATCCGGGCATGCAGGCTACTCGACGGCGCAGGGAATCTCACGGAGGAGCGGCCACCCACATTGCTCGAGGTCTACAGCGCAATTGGCGGCACCGCGCTCATCAACGTCGAGCTCAATGTATTCGAGGCGCCATGCTTGACGGTCGACACCGGGGTCGAGCAGCTCGTGCCAGCGGTCCTCGAAGAGGTCACCCGTATTGGTGGTGAAGCTCGAACCATTTTCTCCTCCCTCGATGCAGAGGCCGCCGCCCTCATCAAGACCGAACGGCCCGGGTACTACTCTGCCATCGTGTCGGATGACACGGGGGAGGCTGAGGTAGAGCGGGCCCTCACGCTGGAACAAGACGCGATCCATCCAGGCCCCTCTGTGTCGGAGGACATAGTTCAGAGCGCCCGCGATGCAGGCTTACAGGTCAACGTGTTGGTGGTGGATACCGCCGACCTGACGGACGAGCAGATCGCGGACTTGATGGAGGAGCAGATCGCCAAGGGCTCTACGGCGATCATCGCCGACGAGCCGGCGATACTGGCCGACGTGCTCGCGGCTCACCCCCCCCCGTGTCCCTAATAAGTCCCTACCCAGGCTTCCGTTTCGGTCCAAAGCCGCGCCGCGACTCCCGCATCCTCCGCGTCCGTGCTGGCCTCGGCAGCTTGGCATTCCTGGTAGTAGAGCCCTCCAGGCAGCCGGGGGTACGTTGCGCAGTGAATCTGGGTCTGGGCGCCCTCTTCGGGGGTCTTGAGGAAAAAGGCTTCGACGGGTGACAGCGCATTGCGTGCCTTCTCGATCATGCCCGTCCCTTCGAGCCCCTTGTCGGCCACCTTGGTGAAGACCGACCCCGGGTGCAGACAGTACGCCTGCAGGTGAGACTGCTCAGCATAGCGACGTTGAAGCTCGCGGGTCATATGCATGAGCGCGAGCTTGGAGTTGCCATAGGCTGCCCAGGAATCGTACGGCCTCGTTCTTCCAAACAGGTCGTCGTTCGATCCCTTCACGTGCAGGTGCGAGACCACGTTGACGACGCGTGCATCGCCGGTCGCCTGGCCCGTTTTCTCGAGCAGCGGAAGCAACAGATGTGTGAGATGCGCGCCGCCCAGATAGTTCGTGCGCCACTGAATCTCGAAGCCGTCGTTTGTGAGGCGAGGCTCTTTCCAGCGAGACAGCAAGTCCAAGTGGATCCCGGCATTGTTGATCAACGCATCGAGCCTGTCCCCTTGGTTTTCGACAAACCATCGAACGAAGCTAGCTACTGAATCGCTGTACGAAAGGTCGAGCTCGTGCGCGTAGACTCTCTGGCGCGCTTCGGCGTACTGCAATCGCGCCCGCAGCGCATCGGCGGCAGCGTCGGGGTTCGAGCGCGTCGTGATCACGACCGAAGCTCCCCACGAGGCAAGGGTCCGAGCCGTCTCGAACCCGAGAGAACCTGGACTCGCCCCGGTGACGATCATCGTCTTGCCGGTGATGTCGACCGGCTCAGCGTACGCTGTCCGGACGAAGCGGGCGCGGATGAAGTCGTGAACGCTCATGAGCGAACACTTACCACACTAGGCTAGGCCAAGGCGCAGCGGCTTCGATTTCGAATGCGAGCTCGAGAAGAGTTCGTTCGTCACCCAGTGCCGAGGCGAACTGCACGCCGAGAGGGAGCCCCTCTTTGCTTCGGCCCAAGGGTAGCGACATGGCCGGGCCACCTGAGACGTTCTGCGTCGGTGTGAACGGGATGAACCACTTCGTACGCTCGAGCAATGTGTCGAATGGAACTTCCGGCCCGATGTAACCGTGCTCCGGCGGCGGCATGGTCGCGGTGGGGTTCATGAGAACATCGTAGTCGTCGAAGCGACGAGCATATTGACGGGCAAACTTCCTCAAACGAAAAATGGCCATGGGAGCCGCGCTCGCGTTCTCCTTGAAGTAGCGCGCGAGCCCCTCGGTGAACTCCTCGACCTTGGTCCTGTCGAAGCCCGGGTCGACGAGCCGCGTACCGAAACGTGTGGCCGCGAAACCCAGCATCGCCCAGAACAAGAAGAAGTCTTCGAGAAAGCCGTCATCGAACGGGCGTGGCACTTCTTCGACTGAATGACCGAGGGCCTCGCAGAGCTTGGCCGCGTCCGCTACCGCCGCGACGCAATCGGGGTGGGAGGGAGTGTCCTCATCGAGCTCGGTGAAGAACCCTATTCGCAAACGCCTACCGGGTCGTGTCACCGAACCGATCTCGGGCAGCTTCGGATTTCGGTAGTATTGCTCGGCGGCGTGGAAGAAGGCCGCAGTGTCGCGCACAGTGCGGCTCAACATCCCTTGGTGAACGATCTTCACCGGGAAAAGCTCCGAGCCCTCCGCGTCGACGAGTCGACCACGAGACGGTTTCAGCCCCACCAAGCCGCAGCAAGACGCAGGAATCCGAATCGACCCTCCCCCATCGTTGCCATGCGCAATCGGCACCACCCCTGCCGCGACCAGAGCAGCGGAGCCACCGGAGGACCCGCCCGGAGAAATCCCCAGCTTCCAGGGATTATGGGTGGGCCCATAGACCAGCGCTTCGGTGGTTCCGGTGAGACCGAACTCGGGCATGGTGGTCTTTCCGAGGTTGATCAGACCGAGCGAGAGAAACTGCTTGACGAAGGGCGAGCTCTTTTCGGCCGGCTTTCTCGGAATTCCTCGCGATCCGTGCAAGACGGGGGACCCGGCAACGGGCTCGTTGTCCTTGATGAATGACGGCACACCGGCAAAGGCCCCATCGCACGGGCGTTGAACCTGCTGTCGCGCGGACTCGAACAACGGCGTGGCGATCGCGTTGAGCAACGGGTTCACCCGCTCTGCACGCGCGATGGAGGCGTCGACGGCCTCACTCGCCTGGATCTCACCGGTCCGGATGAGCCGGGCGATCTCGACGGCGTCGGATGTGCCGAGGACGTCGTCACACACCGCCGTCACGGCATTCGTTTCCGTCACACAGTTAGCTCGCACACATAATGAATATCACATAGCCTAGCCGCATGGCATCTGGCTCTACCAAGGCGATTGTCGCGGCCTTGTTCGCGAATCTCGGCATCGCGATCGCGAAGTTCGTCGGCTACGCGTTCACCTCGTCCTCGTCGATGCTGGCCGAGGCGATTCACTCGGTCGCCGATACGGCGAACCAGGCGCTCTTGCTCCTAGGCAGCCGGCAGGCCGCGAAGGATGCAACGCCGGACCACCCGTTCGGGTTCGGGCGGGAGCGCTACTTCTGGTCGTTCATCGTCGCGCTCGTCCTTTTCACACTTGGTGGGCTCTTCGCCATCTATGAGGGGTGGCACAAGCTGGGCGAGGGGAGCCATGAGGTCTCCAACGTCCAATGGGCCATCGGCATTCTAGTCCTCGGCATCTTCCTGGAAGGCTATTCCTTCCGAACGGCAGTGAAAGCATCGCGCCCGCTCAAGCGGAGAGCCACCTGGTGGGAGTTCATTCGCCATTCGCGCACCCCGGAACTGCCGGTCGTGCTGCTGGAGGACCTCGGAGCGCTCACGGGTCTCACTCTCGCACTCACGGGGATATCGATCGCCGCTGTCACCGGTGACTCTCGCTGGGATGCCTACGGAACCATCGCCATTGGCGTGCTTCTGGTGGTGATCGCCACCGTGCTCGTATTCGAAATGAAGAGCCTCTTGATCGGTGAGTCGGCACTTGCGCCGATGCGGAGAGCGATCGTCGAGGCCATCGACGGGACCGAAGACGTGAGCGGCGTGCTCCACATGCGCACCCAGCACATTGGGCCGGACGAGGTTCTGGTCGCGGCCAAGGTTCAACTCCGGCCTGGTCTCGACACGGCGGGCGTTGCCGCCGCGATCAATCGAGCCGAACGCCGCGTCCGCGAGGCGGTCACGATCGAATGCATGATCTACCTCGAGCCCGACGTGTTCGATCCCGAGCACCCCGACCTCCCAGAAGGCTGAGAGGCCGGCTACCAGTCGATGATCGCGGCACCCCAGGTGAACCCAGAGCCGAACGCCACGGTCGCGATCTTCATGCCCCGCTCGAGCCGGCCTTCTCCCTGCGCTTCGGCAAGCATGATCGGAATGGTGGCTGCGGTGGTATTGCCGTAGCGTTCGATGTTGTGAAAGAGCTTGTCGTCGGGCAGCCCCAGCTTCTTGGCGACGTACTGATTGATCCTCAGGTTCGCCTGATGGAAGAAAAACAGATCGACGTCGTCTAGCGTCAGGCTCTGCTTTTGGAACTCCTTCATCAGCGCGCCGATCATGCGCTCGACGGCGTTCTTGAAGACGAGCCGCCCCTCCATGTGGGCCCACATGAAGCCGGGCTCGACCTGGCCGACGCCCTCCTCGTTGACAGGAATGAACGGACGCTTGCTGATGTCCCACACTTTCTGAGAGAGCGCGTCGGCATGACGCCCATCGGCGCCCAGGTGCCAACTCCGAACACCGCGGTCCTCGTCCGTCGCGCTGACGATCACCACGCCCGCACCGTCGCCAAACAACGAGGCGACGTCCCGCCCGCTGGTCGAGAGGTCGAGCGCCGCGGAATGGACCTCGGCGCCAACTACTACGACGTTGTCGACGGCGCCGCACTGCACCATGGACGTGGCAGTCGCAAGCCCATACAGGAAGCCCGAGCATTGGTTTCGGACGTCGAGACACCCAACGAAATGGTTCACGTCGTCATCGGTTAGCCCAAGCTTGGTCTGGAGGTAGACACCCGATCCTGGAAAACAACGATCGGGGGAAAGGGTCGCAAAGATGATCATCCCGATGTCGGTCTTCGCGAGCCCGGCCCTTTGCAGCGCCATCTCTACGGCCGGGAGGGCTAGGTCGGAGGTGCCAACACCCTCGGCCGCGAATCGCCGCGCCTCGATGCCGGTGCGCTGCACGATCCATTCGTCGGTTGTGTCCACCCCGTAGCGCGTCGCTAGCTCCTCGTTGGTGACGACGTCATCGGGGACGTAGAAGCCAGTTCCGGATATGTAAGCGTTCGGCAAAGGTCCTCCAGGGCGTCTCCCCAGGGAGTTTTACACCAAACGCCGCACGCCACGGGACAAATTCCGAGCGGTCGACGACGCGAAGCAGGTCTGACAGGATTTGCGCTACGCCAGTGAAGCTCAAGTACATCCCCAATCTGATTTGCATCGCGCGCATCATTCTGGTGGCGCCCATCGTTTGGGCTCTACGGGAGCAACGCTACGGGCTCGCCCTAGCTCTGATCTTGATTGCCGGGCTCTCTGACGCCTTGGACGGCTACCTGGCGAGGCGCTTCGACTGGCGCACGCGCCTCGGCGGCCTCCTCGACCCGGCGGCCGACAAGCTGTTGATGTTCGCGGCCTTCGTGACTCTAGCCTGGATTGGCTTGGTGCCGGTCTGGTTCTCAGCAGTCGTCGTGGGCCGGGACATCCTCATCATCAGCGGCACGATCATCTACCAGCTAACCGTGGCCCCCATTCACGGCGAGCCCACCGGCGCAAGCAAACTAAACACCGTCTTCCAGATCCTGTTCATTCTTCTCGCCATCACCCACGCCTGGCTAGGTCAGCCGCACGCCATCGTCCTACGAATGCTCGGCGTCGCAATCCTAACGACGATCGCAATCAGCACCGTCCAATACGTAACAACCGGATTCACCCGCCGACGAGAACATAGAAGTACCTGAACTGTACCACCGGAGACCGGCTCCCGACGCACGTGCTCGCGAGCGGGACCCGCTCGGCCGTCTCTTTACGTCGAACTACGGCTAG
>Ga0209567_10000478_pt1 | contig 21935 bp, 17 predicted proteins | sample COG_12_FD_184756 | JGI IMG/M metagenome (GOLD analysis project Ga0209567, IMG submission 184756) | Pelagic marine sediment microbial communities from the LTER site Helgoland, North Sea, for post-phytoplankton bloom and carbon turnover... | ecosystem: Environmental > Aquatic > Marine > Neritic...
TTGTTCAGCTTCGCCTGGGCTTGGTCTTCACTCGGACCGTAGCGACGGCTACGCTCCTCGCTCCAGACCGGCGCTCAGCCAAACCTGTCCTGCGTCATCGCTCGGGATACTGGTGCAATATGCGGGCCAGAAGCCTTTTCCCAGGACAATAAAAAAGCCCTGCAACGTGCAGGGCTTTTTTTGGTATTTAGCTATGAAATCAAAGTCTATTCGTCGCCTCCAAACACACCCAGAAGCTGGAGCAGACTGAGAAATATATTATAGATCGACACATACAGCGTAATTGTTGCCATGATGTAGTTGGTTTCACCGCCGTGGATGATCGCGCTGGTTTGATACAGAATCATCGCCGACATCAGCAGGATGAACATAGCTGATACGGCTAGTGAAAGCGCGGGCACCGAGAAAACCGCGGCGCCAATGCCCAGCAGGAAGGCCACCAGGATGCCGGCGAAAAGAAACCCGCCCATGAAGCTGAAATCCTTTTGCGTGGTCAAAGCATAGCCGGACAATCCGAGGAATATCACACCGGTGCCGCCAAGTGCCATCATCACCAGTTCATTACCGTTGGGTACCGCGGTCACGTAGTAGCTGACAATCGGGCCGAGTGTCAGGCCCATGAAGCCGGTCAGGGCAAATACGAACACCAGGCCCAGCCCCGAATTGCGGAATTTCGTGGTCAGAAAAAGGAGTCCGAAATAACCTACCAGAGTAATAATCATACCCGGATGGGGCCAGTTGAAGGTCATCGACAATCCGGCTGTCACGGCGCTGAAAAGTAGCGTGAGGGACAGAAGCACATAGGTGTTTTTGAGCACCTTGTTGACTTCAATCCCGGAAACTGCCGGTCTAGTCAGGATCTGTGGTCTATTCATTAATGCATTGCCTCTCTTTTGATGAATTACGCCATTTGAGCCATCGGCTCGCTTTAAAGGTTAAAGCTTACGGATGCTGTGCCAAATTTCAAGTTAAATAAGGGTAACTTTTTGAATAAAAACATGAATTCTAGAGAAAATATGGGGATAGCTTCGTTTTCCTTCAAGGGCTAATTTGAGGTCAATTCCACTCAGTCGGAGCGTACCTTTATGCGGTTCACGATGCTTTTAGCCTTTATCGCCAGCCGAGTACGCCGCGATTTGGGCTTTTCTCGGTCAATGGCCGTGTTGGCATGTGGAAATGGTGCGTTGGGAATATCTGCTCTCAAAAATGAACACAGTTTTTCCCATCCGTCTGCCTTGGCTAAATCCATTGTCAGCAGATCCTGCGGTCGTGCCCTGAAGTAGTCCTGCACCTCTTTATTGTGACGTTCGAACCGTTCGATATAGGTATTTTCATTGCCTTTCGGACATCCAACACCGTATATCCAATTTCGCATTGCAGTTTCATGGTAGCCGAAATGGTCAACCTGGCTCTTTATCCAGGATTCTGAATCTCTCAACGTCAATATGAATTTGCTATCAGGATAGTTCGTATCCAATTCCTTATAGAGGATAGGCCAGGGATTGTCTTGAAAGGCATCGTATCGCTCGACCAGATCGTAAGCCATAGCATACACATTTGTTTCAATGTCAGGATCGGTCAGCCCATTTGGTCCTGTTACCCGATAGCCAAGTCTATTCAATGCCGCGGCGAGGCTTTTCGTGCCGGTCTTGTGAAAACCGATACAGAAAATTTTATTTATCACTGTTTTCTCCATTACTGCGACGCATACATGAACTGCCCTGTATTTTACCGATCTCGGGTCGAGATTTTATTATGCTCAGCCAGACCCCGTACCGCGTAATTATTGCGTACCCTGGTGCACCATGCGGGCAATGCGTGTCTGAAATACCGGCCCCCAAATAGTATATGACCCATGATAAAATCCCATGCCCCGGAAGAATTTACACAGAATCAAGCGAAAATTGCGATAAGCCAGCAAAACGCGGCTAACTCAAAAAAAATAATGGCTTCAATGCAGGTATTTTCTACACGGAGAGGTGGCAGAGTGGTCGAATGCGGCGGTCTTGAAAACCGTTGATCCTCACGGGTCCGGGGGTTCGAATCCCTCCCTCTCCGCCATCAGTCGGCACTGCCCAACAAGATTAAAACCAGCCCTTTGTATTATAATCGAGTGTTTTTACGACTGACCTCAGGGATTCCACGCCATAAATGTCAGATTTGAGATCGAAGGCGCTCGACTATCATGAGCACCCGACGCCAGGGAAAATCTCGATCAGCCCAACCAAAGCATTCACGTCTGCGAAAGACCTTGCGCTGGCGTATACGCCGGGGGTGGCGGAACCGGTTAGAGAAGTCCACAGGGACCCTGAAAACGCCTATAGATACACCAACAAGGGCAATCTGGTGGCGGTGATCACCGATGGCAGTGCGGTGTTGGGCCTGGGCGATGTCGGGGCACTTGCGGGCAAGCCGGTAATGGAGGGAAAGGCGGTCCTGTTCAAGCGCTTTGCCAATATCGACGTGTTCGATATCGAGATCACAGCGCCAAGTGTCGAGACATTCATCGAAACGGTGGCCAATATCGCGCCGACATTCGGTGCCATCAACCTGGAAGACATCGCGGCCCCGAAGTGCTTTGTCGTTGAGGAAAGGCTTCGCGAACGCCTCGATATCCCCGTGTTCCACGATGACCAGCACGGTACCGCCGTGATTACCTGTGCGGGCCTCATCAATGCGCTTGAAATCCAGGGAAAACGGCTGCAGGACGTCAGAGTCATCATTCTGGGCGCCGGAGCCGCCGGTATTGCGACGACGCGCCTGCTGATTGCGATGGGCTCCAAACGGGAGAACATCATCCTGGTTGACCGAAAGGGTGTAATCCATACGGCGCGCACGGATCTCAATATCTACAAACAGGCGTATGCGGTGGATACACCGGCTCGGACCCTGAACGAGGCGCTGCTTGGTGCCGACGTCTGCATAGGCGTGTCCGGTCCGGATCTGTTGACGCCCGAAATGGTGTGCATAATGGCAGATCGACCGATCGTGTTTGCGCTGTCCAATCCGATTCCCGAAATTATGCCGGATGTGGCAACGGCCGCCCGGGACGATTTAATCATGGCCACCGGCCGATCCGATTTTCCCAATCAGGTAAACAATTCGTTGTGCTTTCCATTTGTATTTCGCGGCGCCCTCGACGCTCGCGCGAAGCATTTCAACGAGGAAATTCTAATTGCGGCGGCACGCGCGTTGGCCGACCTGACCAAGGAGCCGGTGCCACAGGAGGTGCTGGATGCCTACGATCTGACGGAACTGGCTTTCGGTAAAAATTACATCATCCCGAAACAGTTCGACCCCCGTTTGATCGAACGCATCCCGCCCAAAGTCATCGAGGCAGTCAGACACACAGATACGAATTTGGATCAAGACCCACAGGATTAGAATAATGAAAATACATGAGTACCAGGCAAAAGAGATATTGAACAAGTACGGCGTAATGACGCCGCGCGGCTTCCCATGCTTCTCGGTTGATGAGGCGATGACTTCCGCGGACAGGTTGGGCGGCGAGGTCTGGGTGGTGAAAGCTCAGATACATGCGGGCGGCCGTGGCAAGGGCGGCGGTGTCAAGATCGCCCATAACAAAGACAAAGTCGAACAATATGCGTCCGAGATTCTGGGTATGACCCTCGTTACCCACCAAACCGGCGCGGAAGGCAAGGAAGTCAAGCGTCTCCTGCTCGAAGAGGGCATGGATATAGCAAAGGAACTGTATGTGGGTATTGTGGTGGATCGGGGTACGCAGCGAGTTACCATGATGGCGAGTTCGGAAGGCGGCATGGAAATCGAGCAGGTGGCTGCGGATACGCCCGAGAAGATTCATAAACTGTCCATTGATCCCGTGGATGGACTCCATGTGTCGGATGCCAGAGCGCTGGCGAAAAAGATTGGCTTAGAGGTAGATGTACAACAAAATGCTGGAGAACTTCTGGTGGCGCTGTATCAAGCATTCTGGGATACCGATGCGTCTTTGGCGGAGATAAACCCGATGATCGTAACTCATGCGAACCAGGTCGTTGCACTCGATGCAAAGATGAACTTCGACGACAATGCGATCTACCGTCATCCCGACATCAAGGAACTGAGAGACCTCGATGAAGAGGATCCCGATGAAATCGAGGCATCTAAGTTCGGGCTGAACTATATCGCGCTGGATGGCGATATTGGCTGCCTGGTGAACGGCGCCGGACTCGCCATGGCGACGATGGACATCATCAAGCTGTATGGATCATCACCGGCAAATTTTCTTGATGTCGGCGGAGGGGCGACAACCGAACAGGTCACCGAGGCCTTCAAGATCATGTTGAAGAATTCGAACGTGAAGGCGATCCTGGTTAATATCTTCGGTGGAATCATGCGCTGTGATGTCATTGCCGAAGGTCTGGTCAACGCGGCCAGGGAGGTTCATCTAACCGTCCCTCTGGTGGTCAGACTCGAAGGCACCAACGTGGATCGGGGCCGCGAGATCATCGCGGAATCAGGGATTGAAATAATCCAGGCTTCAGATATGGCGGATGCGGCCGAGAAAGTCGTCGCCGCATCAAGGGGATAGATACGATGTCGATACTAATCAATAAAGAATCCCGGGTCCTGACCCAGGGAATCACCGGTAAAACCGGGAGTTTCCACACCAAGCATTCCGTGGAATATGCCTTCGGCAAGGATTGCTACGTAGCGGGAGTGACGCCCGGCAAGGGCGGCGATAACGTTGAGGGCATCCCGGTGTTCGACACGGTGGCGGAAGCCTGTGAAAAGACTGGCGCAAACGTCTCGGTCATATACGTACCTCCCCCATTTGCGGCCGCGGCTATCGATGAGTCGGTAAATGCGGGTATCAACGTCGTGATTTGCATAACGGAAGGGGTTCCCGTCAAGGACATGATCCTCACGCGCTACAAGATGCAGGGTTCCGAGACGATTCTGGTGGGCCCAAACTGTCCCGGCGTGATTACACCGGATGAAATCAAGATTGGAATCATGCCGGGTTATATTCATAAAAAGGGACCGGTTGGCGTGGTTTCCCGTTCCGGCACCCTGACTTATGAGGTCGTGGATCAGTTGACGCGACTGGGACTGGGTCAGTCGACGTGTGTGGGTATTGGCGGCGATCCGGTCAATGGCATGAAGCACCTGGATGTCGTGAAGATGTTCAACGATGATCCGGAGACAGAGGGTGTCGTGATCTGTGGCGAGATCGGTGGCACCGATGAAGAGGACTGCGCGGCCTGGATCAAGGACTATATGAGAAAGCCGGTGGTCGGCTTCATCGCGGGTGTGACCGCGCCCCCGGGCAAGCGAATGGGCCACGCCGGAGCGATCATTTCTGGCGGCAAGGGAACCGCGGCGGAGAAGATTGCGGCGATGGAGGATGCGGGGGTAAGAGTCACCAAGAATCCGGCAGATATTGGGACGTTAATGAAAGAGGCTCTGGGGTGATCGCTTAACTTGGTAATTGATTAAGCGATCGGGAAACAGGATAAATTCCTATTGCCTTGTAATGCTGTGACCTGCAACATTGGTTATTGAATTTTTTGTATTCTAATTTTCTGACCTGGATCCCGGAACAGGAAATAGGTGGCGCCGATATCGGGCGCTCGTAACGTAGTGTTACCATCAGACCATGGATCGATGGTAACCGTTTCAGTTCTGCCGTTGAGCGAAACAACTCTGATGATTGCCTGATTTTCCAGTTTCATGCCCGACCATAGAACGGGTTTTTGATTTCTGATTCTGTACCTGTAGTTGAGTACCGTTCCAGATGATAGAAACTCTTCATAGGCAAGCATTTCATTGAATATAGTGGAAGCGTCTTCGACTTCCTGTATCGCCAAATCCTCATATCCTTTTCGAACAGGGCTGAAGATTTCCATCGCGTCGACACCTCGTAACCATAGATGCCGCAATGCTTCCCGATAAGCGGATCTACTCATCATTGGAGTCAACTTGATCTGGTTGTCTCTCACCCAGCGGGCTATCCACACTGTTTGCTCGAGTTCGGGTGCAATCCTGTGTCTGGCATAGCTGTCAGCCGAAACTTGGCGAAGTAGAATCTCGGTATAAATCCTGTCTACATCTCGTTGTGTCGACATCCCATTAAGTTTTGCGCGAGCATTGAAGGCGGTGTCGACGCCATAGGCTACGGGATTTGTGGATGTGAAAAGGTTAGGGCCGACCATGGGTAATGGGTATTCATACCAGCTGATCACGGGAAAACCCGGAAGCGACAACACGGCGAGCCAGTTGGTCACGGAAATCCTGGGGTAAACTTCACGTATCGGTGCCGCAATGTATGTAGATACGAGTGATACCCACAGTTGTCGCGTATAACGGGTAAATGCTTTTGGGCTCCTCATCGATTCAGCGGGAAGGAACTCCGGGCCGTTCAATGACCTGGTCGCATCAATGTAATTCGATTGAAAAGGTAGTCCTTCGTAGTCCAGCCAAGCGGCATTTACAACCACACCCGCCTCCCGGAATGACTGAAGGATTTTCTTGATCTCCGTTGCGGCAATCGACCAACCCGAAAACAGTGTAGGAACCGGAAGCGAATCTTGCCTCGGATACTGGTCGGGAAATCGATACTCCCATTTGGTCCTATCCTGCTCCAGGTTATAGGGCCATATCGATCCGGCGCCGCTGCCAGAAGTGAGAATAATCGGTGCACCTGTCGACCGAAGTGTTTGTGCAGCATGGATTGAAGATCGATCCAGGGGTAGGGCGGGCACCAGTCCCCTGGTCAACAGCATTTCGGCGACTTCTCTTGAGATTTGATTGAGCGGAATGGTCCGCCAGAGTGCCAGCGGCCATCTTCCGTCCATGACATTCGTTAGAGGCGATACACGATTTCTTATTTCGTTTACCCAATCAAGTTTATTCTCAGAGGATTCGGCAATTGGATAAATCAGTATTCTATTGTTAGAACTTGCGCAGATTGGAGCAAACAAGATAATCGCTGATAATATTAGGCGTACGGTAGCCCCTTGTGATTTTCTGACCGTAAATTTGGAACTGTCTTGCTCAGTGTAAGGCATTGAAAATGAGTAGGAAACTAAATTTGGCTTTAAGCCAATGGATGTGTGGTGGAATAGTGACTCATACACAAAAGTAATGGAACCTCCGATAAATTGTGTCATTGCGGAGCTTGGCGACGTGGCAATCCAGAAGTCATTGATTCACAACGATTCTGGATTGCTTCACTTCGTTCGCAATGACAAAATATTGAACTAGTCAGAGTTTCCTTAAGATAAGAGCTTGGAGGCTGCGCCAAAGAAATTGTATGTCCAATATGGATGTGGATTATCCGCACCCATTAACTGGAAAAATCTCGATGCGGCTCCGAGATTGAGATTTGAAAGACTGCCAATCGTTGGTCGATTATATACAAAGAACAACAAACGGTTTTCGGAGAACGTAGAGTACGGAGACATCGTCAGCGGTCTTCGATTGAGCAACAATACTTGCGCCGCCGTTTACTGCTCCCATGTACTGGAGCACTTGTCGCTCGATGAATTTAGACTGGCAATCAAGGAGACATATAGAGTTCTGGCAGAGCAAGGCTTGTTTCGTCTGGTATTGCCGGACCTCGAACACGCGATTCATGCGTACATTTCCAATCAGTCCAGTGAAGCTGCAAAGGAATTCATGGAAGAGACGGGCCTTGGTCTAAGACAGAGGGACCGAAGTTTGACTGGGATGATCCGTTCCTGGTTCGGAAACAGCCAGCATCTCTGGATGTAGGATTACAAGTGTATCGCGAAGGAATTAGCTGACTGCGGATTTGTTAACATTCGTCGCGCGCATTTTGGTGACTCGTCTGAACCCATGTTCAAAGAAGTCGAAGACCCAGGCAGATGGAAGAAATGTGTTGGCGTGGAATGCACGAAGTAACCACCCTCAACAGGGTCATGGAACAAAATGCACCCAGTATTTTTTATCGTTTCTACTCTGATTGCTTTGCGAAAGTTAATACCAGGGCGGTTGGGCGCTACCGGCAGAATTCAAATTAATATTATTAGGCTCAAATAGAGATTGCATGAGGAGTAAATCCACCGGTTTTACGGAGTCGGATAATCCTGGCTGAATGAAAGGTGCGTGTACTGCAAATAAGGTTGAAAAAAAGTCTTGCTGCTGTCTTTCCAAAGTTAACCCATCCCCTACAAAACTGATTCGTGAACCATGATCGCCTTGAAAAATGATGAGTGCATCTCTAAACGTTTCAAGGTGCGCTAGTTCTGTAAACCAATTGTCCAGCGCTCGATAGACACAGAGAATTTGTTCGAAATATTTCTTGTAGCGCTTTTCCCAGGAAATCGGATCAGGTGTATGGTATGGAGTCCAGGTGCCTGGATTTGTTTTTACCCTGCACTCCGAGTCATATACATAAGGTTCATGTGGTAGCAGAAAATGGGCAAAATATGCGTATCCGGTTTGATGTTTCTTTACGTCGTCCCTCAAACGCTGGAATGTTTCCTCGCCTGAAAGAGGTCCAACTGTGTTGTATTGAGCATCTACGCCAAGAATAGGAACATTTCGAAGAGACTCGCGTAGAGTTGGTACATCTTTACTCCAATTGGTTACTATGCCTATTGCAGCGGAACCGCTAAGCCACGAACCAAGAATCAGAAAGAACTTCTCTTTGATCGGCAGATTAGTCTTCTGTAACACACCTATACTATTGTTTTCGTACTCGATGCAGAACGATACATTGTCGTCTTCCCTGCAATAGTCAATAAACGTCGGTTGGTAAACACGAATCAAATATCCTCTTTCTGCCAACACATCAAACAAATCGTTTTGCTTGAGATTAACTTCAATGTCATGACCCATGGGATCTACCAGCGACTGTAGACCAACCTCTTGATCTTTTCGGAAGTTCATCAAAGCGGGAATTGAGTCTTTGGTCGATCCATGGCGCGAGAACGCATGAGTTAATAAAAGAAAATTATATTTGCTATAAAAATCAAGAATTTTCCTCTCAGCAACTTGCGCCATTGGAATTTGTCGGGGTAACCATTCAATACCCATATGGCCATCAAATATAATGTGAAGATAAATGGGAAGATCAAGTGGTGCGGAGCTTTGGTTAATCTGCCTTACAATTTTGGGATTATCGGGTTGCATCCACCATGTCCCAGCCGTGCTGGCTAGGAGGAGTACAGCACCAATCGACAATACCCGCCATCCGCGCCTCCCTAAATTGTGTAACACAACTACTATCAAGATTAAAACACCTGCTGCGACACTAATCTTCACTACTACCAAAGGAATGTTATTGAATATAGAGAGCAGAGCTTGTTTCCAATTTCGAGGTTGCAGCAGGTAATCAAGATAGAGTGCACAAATCAACGCCACAATAGATATACTGAGAGGTTTGCAGAACGAGGAAGTCCCCATCGCAATCAATCCGATACCAATCGGCACAAGAAGGCAAAGAAGGGCCTCAGGCAGGAATGGATTGTACCCATGGAAGAGTAGGAAATTCAGGAGTATTGCTGCAGTGATGCTTGTACTGGTGACGAACACATAGAGCGCAAGCGCTCTATTGTTAAGTGGCTCGAATTGTTGTGCTGGTGGCATTCACTCAATTTTCAGAGATTTAAACTGCTTCTATGGAGTAAAAATCTGGGTAAGCAGGGCCCAAGTACATATGGTAGTCTAAACAATACTTTCCATTAAGTAGATTGTCCGTTCCGTCTCCTGTACAGGGAAACGGCCTTTAATTTTGTAATGTTTCTGAAACTCGGATTCGAATCCGACCTGATCATACTTACTAAAGACATCTTCTCGGCTAGTAAGCAAGCGAATGACCTGAGAATCTTGTTTAGGTACGAACTCAATAATAAGTGTTGAGCCAAGCTCACTAAAATATTCGGCAATATTTCCTAGCGGTACGTTATTGGAAATCGCGAGGTGGTGTATCAATGCCAATGCGAGTATAGCGTCTACCGGACCGCGCTCTTTCAACGACATGCGCTCACTGGATGACCAGCCAATAGCCGAGCTTGGGTTGGTGAAATCCATAAGCAAAGGCAGGATGTTCGATTCGTCGTTCGCGCGACTGGTCAGATAATTATGTTCGACGGCGTTTGGGTCGAGATCGAAAGATACCGTGAATATGCCCATGTGGCTTGCTATGCGGCTGTATCTTCCGGTGTTGGCTCCGAGGTCCCACAGCGTTTTTGGTCTTACAATTCCGAGGCAATCTTTGACAATAGCCGCTTTGTGATCAGAGGATGTCGTCGAATAGTTCGTGTTTTCATAGTATCGATCCCACTCGGTCTTTTGTTTCTTGATTTTCAGTTTATCTATAGCGTTCTTGAGGCTGAACACGATCCCGGTAATCCCGGTCTCACTTACTTTTCGTTTAACTTTTGCCGTATTGTTGTCGGCATGTTTTTGCTGGATGCTGGCGTGAAGGTGAACATGCGCGAGCAGTGACCAACGCAAACGCGTGGAAAATGGTAGTAGTTTGCTGGCCAGTTGAATCGGGATGCCATCGATATGGATTCGAAACAACTGATTGAATCCAACATCCACAAAGCTCATTAACGCTAAAGGGCACAGGAAATGCTGGCAAAACTGCCGATAAGCTACCCACGGATAGTCGGGTATTTGTTTTTCGAAAGAAAGTGTGTCGACGAATATGGGCTTGCCACGCAGAAACTGTATATTGTAGGCACTGGCATCCTTGAGGCTCATGCCATGCTTGAGCGCGGTCAGCTGTATATCTAGAGTGAGAAGTGCGGCATCTTTGAGTTGGGAGAATGCCCACTCATATGGATACGATGTGAACGGGATAAGCTCGGGCCTGATGATCTTGTACGAGTCTTTCGTGCGGGCCACACTGGCATCGTCTTCCTCGTGTGGGACGAGTAGTTGTTCGTTGGTGAGCTTGTGATACAGCCCGGAGTCGATAAGAAGATTATAGTTGTCTTTATAGCCCCGGTTTACCTGACGATAGAGGACTCCTTGCTCTGTAAATAGAAAACCATCCGGATCTCTGAACGAAGAGGCGAGAACAGAGTTACCCTGTGGCGTTGTTATTCTCTGTGTCCTCGGCGATTGGCTCGACTTCTTTGGCAGGCTTGTCGAAGAATGACCTGATCTTGTACCAATAAGTCTTGATTATCAGCGCCCCTGCGGCAACCGCGGCGATCAACGACTGGATAACAATGCTTCCGGTGCCTGGATCCAGATAGGCGTGCGCAGGTAATGAGTAGAACGCAATAAAAGATAACATCAGAGCTGATCTTTTGAATTTCACAATTTTTTCCTCAGCTAATCGATTTCAATATAGTTTCAACTGAATCTTTCGCATCCCCAAAAAGCATCCGGGTGTTTTCCTTATAGAAAAGCGGATTGTCGACACCCGCGTACCCCGCAGCCATGCTGCGCTTCGACATCACGACGGTCCCCGCGTTCCACACTTCAAGCACCGGCATGCCGGCAATGGGGCTGTCGGGGTCGTCCTGAGCGGCCGGATTGACGATATCGTTGGCGCCAATGACCAGCACCACATCGGTGTTTGGAAGATCATGGTTGATCTCGTCCATCTCGAGGACGATGTCGTACGGTACGCGGGCCTCGGCGAGCAGGACGTTCATGTGTCCCGGCATGCGTCCGGCGACCGGGTGGATGCCGAAACGGACATTGACGCCGGCTTCCCTCAGTTTGGTGGTGACACTCGACACCGCGTGCTGTGCCTGGGCGACGGCCATGCCGTATCCCGGAACGATGACCACTTCCTTCGCGTTCTTGAGCATTTCGGCAACCTCTTCAGCGGATGCCGCCTGAACTTCCCCCGCTTCGGCAGCGCTCGATGTCGTTCCGCCAGCCGTTCCGAACCCGCCCATGATGACGGCGACGAACCTGCGGTTCATGGCGCGGCACATGATGTAGCTCAATATCGCGCCGCTGGATCCGACCAGGGCGCCGGTGACGATCAGCAGATCGTTGGATAGCATGAAACCCGTTGCCGCGGCCGCCCATCCTGAGTAGCTGTTCAACATGGAAATTACCACCGGCATGTCGGCGCCGCCGATGGCCATGACCATGTGTACGCCGAAGGCAAAGGCGATGATCGACATGATGATGAGCGGGAAAAGACCCGCACCGACCGATCCGGCGTCCAGGAACCATGCGCCGAGCCAGATGCAGGCGAGACCGCCCGCCAGGTTGATGAAGTGGCGCGCGGGAATCAGGAGGGGTTTGCTCATGATGAGCCCCCGCAGCTTTCCGAAGGCAATGACCGACCCGGTAAAGGTTACCGCCCCGATGAGTATCCCCAGGTAGATCTCGATATCGTGTATGGTTTTTTCGACGCCTTCGAAATGGACGGAGGGATCGACGTAGTTCGCGAACCCGACCATTACCGCCGCCAGACCGACGAAGCTGTGCAGGATCGCCACGAGTTCCGGCATCTCGGTCATCTGCACCTTGAGAGCGACATAGATCCCGGCGGAAGCGCCAATCAGCATCAATACCATGACGAGTCCCAGATTGGAGACCTGATCGCTGGAGACCGTTGCGACGATGGCGATCGCCATGCCGGCGATGCCGTAGATGTTTCCGCGGCGCGCCCGTTCCTGGTGGCTGAGGCCGCCCAGGCTCAGGATAAACAGGATGCTGGCGGCGACGTAAGCGGCGGTAAGGAATCCACTCGGCATTATTCTTCTCCCTTTGCGTCCTATCTACGAAACATGTGGAGCATGCGCTGGGTGACCAGAAATCCGCCGAATATATTGACGGTCGCGATAAGAATGGACACCGCGGCAAGGATGATTACGATCAACGAATCCGCACCGATCTGAACCAGAGCGCCGATGACGATGATGCCGCTGATGGCGTTGGTCACACTCATCAGGGGCGTATGCAGCGCGGGAGTGACGTTCCAGATGACCTGCCAGCCGATGAAGCACGCCAGGACGAAGACGGTGAAGTGGGCCATGAAAGCCGGCGGCGCCACCGTACCCAACGCCAGGATGAGAATGATGCCGATGGCCAGCACGCCCATGGTGACGGCTCCGCCCGGTTTTTTTACCTCCGCTTTTGAAACCGGTGGCGGTGGGGCCTTTTTTTGAGGTTTGGGCGCGGCGGAGAGTTTTATGGGCGGGTCGGGCGGCCAGGTTTTCTCGCCATCCTTGAGCACGGTCACACCGCGGATGATGTCGTCCTCCATGTTGACCACGGGCGCACCGTCTTTTTCCGGCGTCAATTCCGCCAGAAGGTGTCGGATGTTGGTGCCATAGAGCTGGCTGGACTGGGCAGAAAGGCGGCTCGGGAAATCGGTGTAACCAATCACCGTGACTCCGTTGTGAACCGTCACCTCCCCCGGGACTGTGAGTTCGCAGTTTCCGCCTTGCTCCGACGCAAGATCGACAATGACGCTACCCGACCGCATGGCGTTCACCATGTCCGCTGTGATCAGCTTGGGTGCGGGTTTTCCGGGGATCAGTGCCGTTGTGATAATAATGTCGACCTCTCTGGCCTGCGCCATGAACAGGGCCATTTCGGCCTCGATAAAGGCGGGACTCATTTCCTTGGCATATCCGCCCTCGCCGCTCCCTTCCTCTTCATAGTCGAACTCGAGGAATTCGGCACCCATGCTCTCCACCTGTTCCTTGACCTCGGGGCGCGTATCAAAAGCACGTACTATGGCGCCCAGTGAATTGGCGGTACCAATTGCCGCCAGCCCCGCAACGCCAGCGCCGATGATCATGACCTTGGCGGGAGGCACCTTGCCTGCCGCGGTGACCTGGCCGGTAAAAAAGCGGCCGAAGTGCTGGGCCGCCTCGATAACCGCGCGGTAGCCCGCGATGTTGGACATCGAACTGAGCGCATCGAGTTTCTGGGCGCGCGATATCCTCGGCACCGCATCCATGGCCATTACCGTTGCCCCGGTGGCTTGCAGTCTTGCCATGAGATCGGTGGATTGCCCCGGCCAGATGAAGCTGATCAGAGTTTTGCCCCCGGTCAGCAGCTCAGCCTCGTGCAGGCCGAGTTCAGGATGATCTTCAGGTGCCCGGACTTTCAGAATGATATCGGCGCTTTCCCACAAGGCCTTTGTATCATCGATAATCTCCACCCCGACGGCACGATAGGCGTCATCATTGAAACTTGCCGAGGTTCCTGCGCCGGACTCGACCGCGAGTTCGTAGCCGAGATCGATGAGCTGTTTGGCCACGTCCGGGGTGGTTGCGACGCGTTTTTCATCAGGATGTATTTCTTTGGGGACGCCTATCTTCATAACGACAGTTCCAGTTGTGCTCTTGTATCCGGGTACTTTCCATCAAGATCATGGGGTCCCGGGCCACTTATCTGACGAGTATAGAGACGCTCATGTTGCAATGCAATAAAGTCGGCAGGCTCTAAAATCGGCTTCCGATACCAAATGTAAATCAATTGAGGTATTCTCCGCATCCTTTTAATTTAGTTGAGAAAACATGGAACTTACCGCGCTTAACGAACTGGCGAAAGAGCTCAAGACACGCTCAGATACCCTCAGGGGGTATCTTTGACTTTGACGGCAGTAAAGAACGGCTCGAGGAAGTCACCCGGCAACTCGAGCAGTCGGAAATCTGGAGCGACCTCGAGTTCGCGCAGAACCTTGGCAGAGAGCGATCACACCTGGAGCGGACAGTCGAGTCTCTGACCGAGATCGGACGTGGTGTAGACGACGCCACGGAATTGCTGGATCTTGCCAGGGAGGAGAACGATGAGGAAATTCTGAAATCGGTGGAGCAGGATCTACTGGCGATCCAGCAAAAGCTCGAAGACCTGGAGTTTCGCCGAATGTTCAGCGGTGAGATGGATTCGAGCAATGGTTTTATCGACATCCAGGCCGGTTCGGGTGGGACCGAGGCCCAGGACTGGGCCGAGATGCTCCTTCGGATGTATCTGCGTTATTGCGAGAGGAAAGAATTCACTACGGAGATCATCGAAGTGTCCAGCGGTGAAGTTGCGGGCATCAAAAGCGCGACCATTAAGGTCAACGGGGCGCATGCCTTTGGTTATCTCAGAACGGAGACCGGCATCCATCGCCTGGTCCGTAAATCGCCGTTCGATTCGGGAAACCGCCGACATACTTCTTTCGCTTCGGTGTACGTTTATCCCGAGGTCAGCGACGACATCGAGATCGATATCAATCCAGCCGATCTGAGGATCGATACCTATCGGTCCAGCGGTGCCGGCGGGCAACATGTCAACCGGACGGATTCCGCGGTACGGATAACCCACCTGCCTTCCGGGATCGTTGTTCAATGCCAGAATGACCGCTCTCAGCACCGCAACAAAGACTCGGCCATGAAAATGTTGCGGGCGAGGCTTTACGAGGCTGAAATGCAGAAGCGTCGTGACGAACAGCAGGTGGTGGAGGAGGGCAAATCCGACATCGGCTGGGGACATCAGATTCGGTCTTATGTGCTGGATCAATCCCGAGTCAAGGACTTGAGGACCTCGGTGGAAACGGGAAATACTCAAGCGGTCCTCGACGGCGATCTAGACATGTTCATTGAAGCCAGTCTGAAGGCAGGCGTAGAATCGAGTCGATTAGAGCATTAAGAATCAATTATAACTAGTTGTTAGTATTAAATAATGTCAGAAATCTCAGAAAACGATCAGATTGCCCAGCGCCGATCCAAGCTGGATGGTTTGCGGATGAATGGCAATGCCTATCCTAACGATTTCAGACCGTTGGATCTCGCCGCGCGGCTTCACGAGCGCTTTGCGGACTCAGCGGGCGAAGTACTCGACCAGGCGGGCGTCGAGGTCGTGGTTGCCGGGCGGATGATGTCGCGACGAATCATGGGCAAGGCCAGTTTCTGTCACATTCAGGATCGAAGCGGACAGATACAGCTGTTTCTGCAGCGCGACGCGTTGCCGGAAGGGGTCTACAACAGTGCATTCAAGAAGTGGGATATCGGCGACATCCTAGGTGCGGAGGGTGTACTGTTCAGGACCCGAACCGGAGAACTGAGCGTACGGGTGAACGCGGTTCGCTTGCTGACCAAAGCCTTGCGGCCACTGCCCGAAAAGTATCACGGCCTAAGCGATCTGGAGCTGCGATATCGGCAGCGCTACGTCGATCTGATGATGAATCCCGAGAGCCGGCGAGTTTTCGAAATCCGGGCCGCGGTGGTCAGCGTCCTGCGGCAGTTTCTCAAGGATCGGGACTTCCTCGAGGTCGAGACTCCCATGATGCAGATCACGCCGGGCGGGGCGGTGGCTCGGCCGTTCGTGACGCATCACAATGCCCTCGACATGGAGCTTTACCTGCGCATTGCGCCGGAGCTGTTCCTCAAAAGGCTCGTAGTCGGGGGCATCGAGCGGGTTTTCGAAATCAACCGCAACTTCCGCAACGAGGGCGTCAGCACCCAGCACAATCCCGAGTTCACTATGCTTGAGTTCTATCAGGCCTATGCCGATTACAAGGATTTCATGGATCTCACCCAGGACATGATGCAAGAACTCTGCGCGAACGTGTTGAACCGTTCGATAGTGGAATACCAGAGCGAGGCCTTCGATTTTGGAAAGCCGTTTGCCCGGCTCACCCTGAAGGAAGCCTTGCTGAAGTACAACCCGTCGCTCAGTGAGAACCACATCGACGACCTGGAAAGACTGTCGGACTATGCGCAGCAGCTCGATATTCAGCTCATGCCTGGTTACGGTCTGGGTAAGATCCAGACGGAGATTTTCGATCGAACGGCAGAACACAAACTGCGCCAGCCGACGTTCATTACACAGTATCCCGTCGAGGTGTCCCCGCTGTCCCGCAAGAACGACCAGGATCAGACCGTGACGGACCGGTTCGAACTCATCATCGCCGGTCGGGAGATCGCCAACGGATTCTCCGAGCTGAACGATCCCGAGGATCAGGCGGACCGGTTCAGGCACCAGGTGAGCCAGCGGGAAGAGGGCGACGACGAGGCCATGTACTACGACGCGGACTACATCCGGGCATTGGAGTACGGCATGCCGCCTGCCGCCGGTGAAGGCGTCGGCGTCGATCGCCTGGTCATGTTGTTGACCGACAGTGCATCGATACGTGATGTTCTGCTGTTTCCTCACATGCGCCCGGAATCAACGTAGCAAACCGAAAACCGGGCAACCTCAGCGTATTCCGAATCTCCTTTGATGCTGCAATCGCTTCCTTTCTTTATCGGGCTGCGCTACACGCGCGCCCGGCGGCGGAATCACTTCATATCGTTCATCACGCTGACGTCGATGTTGGGTATCACGCTCGGGGTATGGGCGTTGATCACGGTGCTGTCAGTGATGAACGGCTTCGAAAGGGAGCTCAGGGACAGGATACTCGGTGTGGCTTCGCATGTGACGATCAGCGGTGAGAGCGGTTGGCTGTCCGACTGGAAGGGATTGGAAGGGCGCATCGCGGATTTCAAGGAGATCGATGCGTCGGCGCCGTTCGTTCTGGGCCAGGGGATGTTGGCCAAGGGCCGCGAGGTGCACGGTGCCCTGATTCGCGGTATTTTGCCGGACAACGAAGCTCGGGTTGCCCCGATGATTGCCGACAGCATCGTCCAAGGCGGCATGGAGAACCTCCACGCCGGCGGTTACGGTATCGTGTTGGGCCGGACCCTGGCTTACCAGCTGGGCGTCTATGTCGGATCGAAAGTCACGGTGATCACACCCCGCGGCCAGGTCACACCGGCCGGTCTGCTGCCGCGTATGAAAAGGTTCAGCGTGGTGGGAATTTTCAGGGTGAACATGCACGAGTATGACAGTGCGCTCGCATTCATCCACCTGGATGACGCGATGAAACTGTATAAATCCGAATCCCGGGTCAGCGGCCTCCGACTCAAGCTGGAGGATGTGTTTCAGGCGCCGTTCGTACGCAGGGCCATTTCGGACACGCTGGGGCCCGCGTATGGTGTTCGCGACTGGACACTCGAACACGCAAATTTTTTTCGGGCGCTCAAGATCGAGAAGCGGGTCATGTTCATCATCCTGTTTCTCATCGTGGCGGTGGCGGCCTTCAACATCGTATCCACGCTGGTCATGGTGGTCACCGACAAGCAGGCGGATATCGCCATACTGCGGACGTTGGGCATGAGCCCGGGTTCGGTAATGGGGGTTTTCATGGTGCAGGGCACTGTCATCGGCATCATCGGTACGATTCTCGGCGCGGTCACGGGCGTGGTCACGTCGCTCAACATCGAAACCCTGGTTCCGTTCGTGGAAAACCTGTTTAGCATCGAGTTTTTCCCGGCGGACGTCTACGTGATTAGCGACTTTCCGGCGGAGCTGCACTGGGATGACGTGGTCAAGATTACCCTGGCTTCCCTGCTCATGAGCGTTGTCGCGACACTGTATCCCGCCCGGCGTGCATCCAGGACTCAACCGGCCGAGGCGTTGCGGTACGAATGAGCGAACTTGTGCTCAAGTGTGAGGGCCTGGTTAAAAGATTCGAGCAAGGGCCCATCTCCGTTGGTGTGCTGAACGGCGTGGACCTGACCGTTTCCGCGGGTGAACAGATTGCTATCACCGGCGCGTCCGGGTCCGGTAAAAGTACGCTGTTGCATCTGCTAGGCGGACTGGATGCACCGACCGCGGGCAAGGTCTACGTGGACGGTCAGGATTTCAGCAAGCTTTCGGACAAGGAACGGGGTGTCCTGCGCAATCGCGCACTGGGTTTCGTCTACCAGTTTCATCATTTGCTGCCGGAGTTTACCGCCCTCGAGAACGTCAGCATGCCGCTGTTGATTCGTGGCGAAACACAGGAGGAAGCGCAAAAACGCAGCGCAGAGTGCCTGTCCAGCGTCGGGCTGGAAAACCGCCTGGCTCACAAGCCGGGTGAGCTTTCCGGCGGGGAGAGACAGCGTGCCGCTATTGCAAGAGCGCTCGTATCCCGGCCCCTATGCGTACTCGCCGATGAACCCACGGGCAATCTGGATCAGGGGACCGCGGATGCAGTCTATGGATTGATGTGTGATCTCAACAAGAGTTTCGGCACCGCCCTGGTCCTGGTGACTCATGACCAGGGCCTGGCCAGAAGGACCGGACGGATTTACCACCTTGAGCAGGGGACGCTAAAAACGGGATCAGAGTAGAAATTCAGCCAATTCCAGCCGCCTCTCATGAATTTTGGGAAATTTAAAATTTTATCTCTGTTGATCCCCGTTTAACTTTCCCTCCTCAGCTGAGCGCGACGCCCTTATTTTTCTGCCCTTGCGAATTTCTCTTCGCCTCCGCCATGTCCGGACAACTTTTGAGCGCCAGATCAGGCTGACTACGTAGTAGCCGGCCGCACCGACAACTGTGCCAAAGATCAGGCAGCCCACCCACAGCGCGACGTAGTACTGTGCAAATATTTCAAGAGACAGCTCATTGAGGGGAACGGCAGGGCGGTTCAGCAACCAGGCGCCGAGCAGGTACGGCGGGCCCCATAGCGGGATCCAAGTCAGTGGATTCGAGATCCAAACCCATACCAGTGAAATCGGGAGGTTTGCCCGCCAGAGAATCGCGGCAATAGCCGCCGGAATCATCTCGAATGGGACCGGGAGGTAGGCGCAGAAAAGGCCGATGGCCGTGGCTCGGGCAACCGACCTTCTGTTGATGTGCCAGAGGTTGGGGCTGTGCAAATGACTACCGAGAAACTGCAGATACTTGTTCATTTGAACATCGTGCCGTGTGGGCAGTCGGCTTTTTAAGCTCTTCGGCAGCATGAATAAAGGGTATACTGCAGGACGCACCAAGTTACAACACGGAAGTGATATTTATGCGTATTTTGGCAGGACGCCAAATTTATGTGTGTGCCGTCTCGTTTCTGCTCGGGGCGGTTGCCGTTCAGGAATTGGCGGAGCTCCCTCCGAATTGGGTGTCGCTCGTCGCGTTTTCCCTCGCCCTGCCGTGTTTCGCCTTCCGATCTCTACAAGCGCTTTTCTGGTTGCTATTGGGATTCGTCTGGACGATCCTGCGTGCCGATCTCGTACTGACACAGGAATTGCCGGAGGAGCTCGAAGGTAAAGACATCGTCATGGAAGGCGTCGTGGATTCGCTTGTCCGGCGCACGGGGCCGGATCTCAAATTCACCGTTTCGACCGTGACTGACGCGAGCTTCGGGGAACATTCTGTTCCTCCGATGAAGATATTGCTCCGCTGGTACCGCACCGATGAAGACGTCCGACTGGGGCAGGGCTGGCGGCTGAAGGTGAGATTGAAAAGGCCCCACGGTTTTCAGAATCCGGGAGGCTTCGACCATGAGAAGTGGTTGTTTCGACACCGAATTCGGGCCACTGGATATGTTAGAAACGCTAGCCGGTTACCGGGACTTGATCGGGCGGCCTGGTGGGGTGAGTTTCGGGAGCGGTTGCAGCATCACTTGCGTCGCTCTGATCTGGCCAATCAGGGCCTGATCCGCGCGCTCGTCATTGGCGATCGAAGCGGCGTCAGCGAGGAGCAGTGGCGGGTGCTCATTCGCACCGGAACGCTTCATCTGCTGGCAATATCCGGTTTGCACATTGGCTTGGTCGCCGGGTTCTGCTTTGTGCTGGGCTCGATAGTATGCCGTATCCTGGGACAGGGTTTGCTCTGGTTTCCGGCGCCTATGGCCGGGGCAATAGGTGCCGTTTTAGGCGGTGGGCTCTATGCACTGCTCGCGGGTTTGACCATTCCGACGCAACGGGCGTTCGTCATGGTCGCCACCGTGATGGCGGCCGTGCTGCTCGGTCGGTCCGTGGACATCGTTCGCTGCCTGGCCATTGCACTTATTCTGATTCTTGTCGTCGACCCGTTGTCCGTGCTGGACGCCGGCCTGTGGATGTCATTTGGTGCCGTGGCCGCTATTCTTGCCGCTTCGAAGGCCACGACGGATAACGGAAACCGCGTTCTGCGGGTAATAAAGATCCAGTTGATTCTCACGCTTTTGATGGCGCCACTCGTTTTGGTCTTCTTTGGCCAGGTATCCCTGGTCGCTCCGGTTGCCAACCTGATAGCGATACCCGTAGTCGCATTTACCGTGGTGCCTCTGGTACTGTGTGCCTCCGCCTCGCTCGGATTCGGTTGGCTAGGACTGGCCGAGGGTCTGTACGGGCTTGCGAATGGCATACTGAGTGGGTTGTTTTACTTGCTTTCCGTGCTCTCAGAACCTGACTGGGCGGTCTGGGTCACGGGTCGGTTTGGGACGATATTGGTCGTGGGTGCGATCTGCTTGGCTGTAGTCGTGATCCGCCAACGCAGCCGCTACTTACTGGCCACAACGATCTGCTTGCTGCCTTTGCTTGTCGTACACAGCTTGAGTGCCGGGAACAAGATCAGTCCGGGCGACTTTACGCTGACGGTCCTGGACGTTGGGCAAGGCTTGTCGGTGGTATTACGCACACGAAACCACAGTTTGCTGTACGACACCGGTGCACGTTTCAGCCCCCGCTTCGATGCGGGCAACGCCGTAGTCGTTCCTTACCTGCGTCATCAAGGTATCGATTCTCTGGACATGCTCATTGTGAGCCATGGAGACAATGATCATATTGGAGGTATGCGGGCCGTACTCAGTGGGTTGCCCGTCGGGCTCAGGTTGACCAGCGTACCCGACAAGGTGCCTGAAGCCAGCTCCTGTGTGGCCGGCAATCAATGGGAGTGGGACGGTGTGCGATTTCTCCTTCTCAGCCCGCGAAAAGCCCGTCCACCGGAACACAACAATGCATCATGTGTTGTGAAGGTTCTCGGGAGGTCAGGCAGTGTGTTGCTCACCGGCGACATCGAATGGGAGATCGAGGACGAATTGGTGGCACATTTCGGTGAATGGCTCCAAAGCGACGTCCTTCTGGTGCCGCACCAGGGCAGCAAAACGTCTTCAACGGTGCAGTTCGTCGATCGTGTCGCCCCGAATATCGCGATCGTTGCCGCCGGCTACAGGAATCGCTACGGCCACCCTGCAAAAGCGGTAGTCGATCGATATAGGGACCGGGGCATTCGATTGTTCA
>Ga0209567_10000479_pt1 | contig 21918 bp, 19 predicted proteins | sample COG_12_FD_184756 | JGI IMG/M metagenome (GOLD analysis project Ga0209567, IMG submission 184756) | Pelagic marine sediment microbial communities from the LTER site Helgoland, North Sea, for post-phytoplankton bloom and carbon turnover... | ecosystem: Environmental > Aquatic > Marine > Neritic...
CGGGTAACCGCGGAGGAGTTTCGATGCGAGTTGGGGACACTCGTCGAGTCGAAGACACAGCGCGATTGGTGCGGGTCGGCAGACCGTGCCCCGCCCACCGGGATACCTCCACGCCACGATGCAGACCTGTCCCGACCTGAACTGTGTACCGACTCAGTTCGGCTGGGGCGCCATCTGCAAGAAGGAGGAATGAAGGATGGGCAAGAAGAGCGCCATCGGGATTCTGCTCGCATTGACGTTGATCCTCGCCGTCGTGCCCGGAATCGGGGCAACCACGGAGGCGCCGGAAGCTGACGTTCCGCAAGCGACGACGGGGTTTGTCGACATAGCTACCCAGGGAACCGGCTGGGTGGTGCAGCGGACAGGCAAGTTCAAGGTCAATAAGCCGTACGGCTGGGGCGTGCGTACCAAGGCCAAGGCGGCGACACAGGAGTGGGTCCACATTCCGCTGAACTACACGACCTTCCTCGACGGCACCAAAATGAAGCTCAGCAAGGTTGAGTTCTGTGCGCAGAGCACCAACCCAACTCAGACCAAGCCGGTCAGAATGGACGTCTGGGCTAACAACAAGAGGATCTCGGCTGTGAACATCACCTGGCCGAACAGCACCGGCGTCGTCTGCAAGTGGATCGACTACCCCTCCCCAAAGTGGTATGAGGCCATTGGTATCAGCGTGCTGGTCAAGTATGCCAACAGCACCGACCGAGTGACCTTGTACAAGGCATGGCTGCGTCTCGTCCCGTAGGCCAAGACCCGACTCGTCGAAGAACCCGATCCCTCCCTCGCCCAACGGCTGGGGAGGGGTCGATGCTTGTGGGATGGATTGCATCTACCCAACTGCCTTACCAAGTCATGGTTCGTGCCATGAGCACTTCACTACGTCTCCTTGCTGCCGCACTACTGCTGCTGGCGGCCGGGATGGCCCCTGCCGGCGCCGACGAATCCACCGTCCTGTGTGACGGCAAGCCGGCCACCATGATCGGGACCCCCGGCGACGACAAGCTGATCGGCGACGCCTCCGACGACGTCATCGTCGGCTTTGGCGGCAACGACACCCTGGTGGGAGCCGGCGGCAACGACACGATCTGCGGGTCTGACGCGACGACACCATCATCGGCGGACCAGGCGACGACGTTCTGATCGGCGGCAAGGGCTCAGACTGGCTGGACTATCGCTCGGTCTACCGCCGCATCATGGTCGACCTGAGGGCCGGCATCGCAGAGGGGCACGGGAACGACACTCTCGATTCGATCGAGAATGTTCACGGCAGCGGACGCCGCAACCACATATACGGCAACGGCGCCGCCAACATCATCAGAGCCGACGGAGACGAGCCGGACATCCTGTGGGGCCGCGGCGGCAATGACACCATCGAAGCCGGCCGCAGTATGCCGAGATGCGGGGCGGGCAGGGAGATGATCACCTCAGCGGGGTCGTGTATGTGACTCTCGGCGATTCCATCGTTTACGGCGGCCCCGGCAACGACGTCATCGAGACGGGCAAGTACGGCACCGTCATCGGCGGTGCGGGTGACGACCACATTCGCATCCTCGCCGACACGACCATCGTTCACCCCGGCGCCGGCGACGACATCATCGAGGGGGACGCGGTGGTCTCGTATCGGCATGCTCCGGGACCCGTCCAGGTCGACCTGAAGACGGGCGTCGCAACGGGGTGGGGCACGGACCGGTTGAGCGCCGTTGCGGACGTTTACGGGACTCCGTACGACGACGTCATGCGGGGGGCACCTCCCTTCGGCGAGTTCCGGGGGTTTGGCGGTGACGACATCCTCGAAGCGGCGCCTACCAACAGCGACCACGGAAGTGAACTGGACGGCGGTCGCGGCGACGACGTCCTGCGCGGGAGCGGTGGTGATGACTTCCTCAACGGCGGCCAGGGCGGTGACATCCTGCTGGGGTTCGCGGGCAACGACACGCTGACCGGCGGCGCCGGCCGCGATGAGCTTGACGGCGGAGAGGGCCGCGACACGATCTCGTTCCACGACTTGGACGGACCAATGGTCATCAATCTCAGCACGCAGAAGACTTCCGGACGCGGGGCCGATGTGGTTGTGAACATCGAAGGAGCAAAGGGGAGCCGAGGCAACGATGACATCACCGGGACACCGAACGATGACCATCTCGACGGGTACCTTGGCAACGACACCATCCGCGGGCGCCGCGGGAATGACACCATCCAGGCGTGGAGCGGCAATGACGTCATCCACGCCGGTTTGGGCGACGACAACATCCATGGGTGGGGAGGCGACGACATCATCTACGCCGGCTCAGGCGACGACCACGTCTTGGGCCATGCCGGAGCCGACATCATGCTCGGTGGTTCCGGCAACGACGCCATCTTCGGCGGGCCGGGTGACGACGAGCTGTTGGGAGGCGCGGGCTCCAACACATTGGATGGTGGCGCGGACTTCGATACCTGCACCAGCGGCGCTACTTACATCTCCTGCGAACTGATTCTGTAGCCGGTCCTAACCACCATGCCCCGCGACGTAGCGTCCGTTCATGGGCCGGCAGCGACGGCATCATGGGTGGCGGCGGAAACGGCCTGAACAACGGTGGCGCCGACAATGACGAGCGCATCGAGGCCCCCACATACCTCACTTGCGAGGTCATCCACTGATCTCTGAGCGAGCCCCAGCGAACCGCATCGCCCGAGGATGTGGGACACTCAGGGACGACGCACCTGCCTTGGAGCCACCGCGCCGCAGGCTAGGATGCGAGGTTGAGTCTATCGATCGATAGGAGGCGGGGGGTGCAGTACGGATACGCAGGCAGAATCCTGCATGTCGACCTGACGACGGGCACACTCGACATCGAGGAACCGTCCGACGACATCTACCGGACCTACATGGGTGGCAGCGCGCTCGGCCTCTACTACCTCCTGAAGAACACCCCGGCAGGCGCCGACCCCTATGGGCCAGAAAACACGCTTGCGTTCATGCTCGCCGGAGTCACCGGAGCCCCCATTGCCGGCCAGAGCCGGGCCACCGTCGTCGCCAAGTCACCGTTGACCGGCGGGGTGGGTGACAGCCAAGCGGGCGGATTCTGGCCCGCCGAACTCAAGTTCGCCGGATTCGACGGGATCGTCGTGCGTGGCATCTCCCCCAAACCTGTGTACCTGTGGATCAACCAGGGTGAAGTCGAATTGCGCGCCGCCGCCCACCTGTGGGGCAAGACCACCCTCGAGGTCGACGAGACCCTGCAGGAAGAACTGGACGACAAGCGAATCCAGGTCGCCCAGATCGGCCCGGCAGGCGAGAAGCTGGTTCGCTACGCCGCCATCATGAACATGCACGCCCGCGCCCACGGACGCACCGGGATGGGCGCCGTGATGGGGAGCAAGAAGCTGAAGGCGATCGTGGTGCGCGGCGGCAAGAAGAAGCTCCCGATGGCCGACCCCGACGGGCTCAAGAAGATCATGCAGACGTCGCTCCCCAACATCCGCGGGGATGAAGATGTCTTCGATCTCGCCAAGTACGGCACCATCGGCATCCTCGAAAGCCAGAACGGCGGCGGCGGCCTCCCCACCCGCAACTGGCAGAGCGGGTTCATGGGATACGACCGGGCCGCGGCCATCGGCGGGGAACGGCTCTACGACGAGCTGCTGCGTGGTGCTCCCGAAGAGAACCAGTTCAAGCAGGGACGTGAGACCTGTTTCTCGTGTGCGGTGCGCTGCAAGCGAGTGGTCCAGGCCGAGTGGGAAGATCGAATGATCGATCCCGAATACGGCGGCCCCGAATACGAGACCGCGTCGACGTTCGGCTCCTATTGCGACATCGACGACCTGCGCGCCGTCTCCTACGCCAACCAACTGTGCAACGAATACGGCGTCGACACCATCTCGGCCGGCGCCACGATGGCCTTCGCCATCGAGTGCTTCGAACGCGGCCTGATCACGGCGGAAGACACTGGTGGGATCGAGCTCGGTTGGGGCAAGGCGCCAGAAATGATCGCCATGCTCGAACAAACCCTCAAACGCGATGGCTTCGGCGACATCCTCGCCGAGGGCTCGGCCGCGGCTGCCGCCCACATCGGCAACGGGGCCAAGGACTATCTGGTGACGTCGAAGGATCAGGAGTTCCCCGCCCACATGCCTCAAGTGAAGCCGTCGTTGGCATTGATCTACGCGGTGAACCCATTCGGAGCCGATCACCAGTCGAGCGAGCACGACCCGATGTATACGCCTGAGGTCATCGCAGACTCCCCGGACAAGTACGCACCGCGCATGGCCGACGTCGGGTTGACCGATCCACAGCCCGCTGAGACGCTGAACATGGAAAAGGTCCGCTACGCACTGACCACCCAGTACGCCTACTCGGCCCTCGACACCGCCGACGTCTGCCAGTTCGTATTCGGTCCCGCGTGGCAGCTCATGGGGATGAAGGAGCTCGCCGACATCGTCACGACGGTCACCGGAGAGGACACCACGGTTGACGATTTGCTCACGGTTGGTGCCCGCCGGCTCAATCTGCTGCGGGCCTTCAACGCTCGTGAGGGCATAACCCGTGAACGCGATACTCTTCCGAAGCGCCTTTTCGAGCCGCTGGCCGGTGGGCCGACCAACGGCAAGGCGATCGATCGGGACGAGTTCGAAGCAGCACTCGGGATGTACTACGAACTGGCCGGGTGGGACCCCGTAACCGGCAACCCACCGCGCCAGACGCTCGAGAACCTCGATCTTGGTTGGGTGGCCGACGAACTCGGCGTCTGACCAGGCAACGAACACCTACAGCATCAACAGGACAGGACAAGGAGCCGGAACGACCATGAGACGTTGGAAGTGGTGGGCGGTGATCGGCGCGGTGGCGCTGCTGGCAGCTGCATGTTCTGGTGACGACAGCTCTGAGAGCGAGACCGTGGAGCTGCCCCCGGCAGCCGACGATGTCGTGCTGCGGGTAATCGTCGGCGGAGAGCTTGCCGCCGACTGGACGCTCGAAACCCTGGACTACAACCTGCCAATCCACACCTTGATCCTCGACGGCGACGAGCAGGAAGGTCCGCTGCTGCTCGAAGTGCTCGCGGCATCCGGCGTCGTGGACTGGGAGTCCATGGAGGTCATCGGTCTCGGCGAGGGACGCAGCTTTGAGGTGAGCCTGTTCGTGAACTCATCGGAAGTCAACCAAACCTGGATCTTCGATATCTCCAACCAAGGCACGCTGAAGCTCGCGGCCGAAAACCTGCCACGCGAGAAATGGGTACGTGACGTTGCCGAACTCCGGATCAACTGACCGCGTCGTCATCGGGATCGATGACACCGATACCCCCGATGAAGGGGGTACCGGCTGTCTGGCGCGTCGCCTCGTCGGTGAAATCGAGGCCCTCGGTCTCGGCGTATCCAGCGGCGTCACCCGTCATCAGTTCTATCAGGGCCCCGAAGTCCCCAAGACGGCGCGAAACTCCGCGGCGGCCATCATCTTCCGCGAGCCGGCCGAACCCGAGGCGCTGTTCGAAGCGGTGACCACGGTTGTTTCGCGCGAGTCGATCCGGGGCTCGAACCCCGGAGTCGCCATGCTCATGCGCAAGCCCCAGCGCCCCGCTGTGTTGTTCGCCCGCCTCAGCCAGCAGACCGTCGTCACCCAGGAGCAGACCACCACTCTTGCAGCGGCTGTCGAAGTCACCTTGGCCGGCCTGGGCGGCACCGGTGACGGCGTGATCGGTGCCTTCGGCGCCGCCGTCTTGAGAGGCGACGGCCGCGACGGCCGGTTTGTCGGCCTGCGCGGGATACGCGATGTCTCCGGCGAGATGACCGTCGCCGATCTGATGGCCGCCACCGACATAGCTGCCGTGGTCAACGTCGATGGGTGGGAACCGCTCGAAGCCGAGACCAGCCTCGACATCGGTGACTGGGTCCGGCCCCGACTCATCGGCGGCCGTCCCGTCATGGTCGCCCGCTGCGACGAAGGTTCGTGGGTCAATGCAGACGCACGCCGCCGCTAGCCAAACGGCGACTCGTCGACCGCTCTACGTCGATGTGCTGCTGGCGCTGGCGATCGGTTTCGTCGCCACCCTGACCAAACGATATCTGGACTTCTCGCTCGGCATCCCCGGTCACGCCGGAGTTGGGTGGATCGCCGTGTTGGTTGTCGGCAGGATCATCAATCCAAGGCGCGGCATGGCCACCCTGGCCGGCGCGTCGATGGGGCTATGGGGCATTCCGGTTGGGCTCGACCACACCGTTGCCTACAACACTCTGCTCTACGGCGTTTCGGCCGGGCTCCTCGATATGCCGCTCGTAGCCCGGCTGCCGTTGCGTCGACCCTGGGGCTCTGCGGTGGCGGGGATCATCGTTCACCTCGGCAAGTACACCTTCGTCTTCATCATCGCCTGGGTGTCGGGCTTCGTCCGGCGCGTTGTCGTGTTCGGTCTTGCCGCCGCTCTCGGCAATCACATCCTCTTCGGTGCCCTCGGCGGTTTGCTGGGGTGGGCGCTGTGGCGCAGCGGGAACGCCATCGCCCGCCGGCTGCAGCCGTCACAGCAACCGCTGGGTACTCCGTAGGTCGCCGCGGTGAATCAGGTCGCACTCCCCGGTGCGCTACGCAAGTACGCCGATGGGCACGAAACCGTTCCAGTCGAAGGTAGGACAGTGGCGGACGCTCTTCACGCCGCAACCGTCGCCTACCCCCAGCTCGAGATTCGACTCTTCGATGACGCAGGAAGGCTCCATCCCCACCTCACGGTGTTCCATGACGATGTGCAGGTCCATCGCGACGCTCTTACGTCGACTCCTGTGGGGACCGACGACCGCATCGATGTGTTGATCGCGATCGTTGGCGGCGCCGAGGACATCCGGATGCGGGGCTTTCGAGATCGAGCCACGGTCGAGGCCGCACAAGCGGCAGCAATGGCGGGCGTCAAACCGCTCCCAGCCGAACCCGTCGCCGTGACCAGCGCCGTGGGGCGAGCGCTGGCAGGTCCCGTTGTGAGCGAAGTCGACGTGCCGCCCTTCCGGCGGGCCACAATGGATGGTTACGCGGTGTGGGCCGAAGCGACGTATGGAGCGTCGCCGTACAACCCGGCGGTGCTCGAGATCATCGGTGAGAGCATGCCGGGGACCACTGCCCCAGACATGGTCGGACCGACCGGAGCATGCCGCATCATGACGGGTGCCCCCGTTCCCGACAACGCAGACGCCGTCGTCCGAGCCGAGGACGCCACCGAACGCGGCTATCACGTCGACATCACCGCACCGGTGGCCAGCGGCCGCAACATCGGCAGGATCGGTGAGGACATCGCGATTGGGGCGGAGGTACTGCCTGCGGGTCGGCGCTTGCTCCCCCAAGACGTCGGACTGCTGGCCTCGATCGGGCACGATCCGGTGGCGGTGCGCCGCCAACCGGTGGTGCGGATCATCGTGTCCGGCGACGAGTTGCTGGCGCCGGGGGCGCGTCCCGGCGGCACCAGCATCGTCGACAGCAACTCGCCCATGCTCGCCGCCCTGGTGGCCCGTGACGGAGGAATCCCCACGATTGTCCGGCTGCCCGACGATCGCGAGGCGATGCGGGCTGCGTTGGCCGAACCAGGGGTCGATGTAATCGTCGCAGCCGGCGCCGCCTCGGTCGGAACCGAGGACAACGTGCCCTACCTGGTGGCCGAACTCGGCGAACTGTCGATCCACGGAGTCGCTATGCGCCCCTCGTCACCAAGCGGCGTCGGACGCATTGGCTCGGTACCAGTGCTGTTGCTGCCGGGGAACCCCGTCTCATGCCTCGTGGCCTACGACTTCTTCGCCGGACCCGTGATCCGAGTCCTCGGTGGCCGCTCGGCGCAATGGCCCTACCGCACCGTGCGGCTGCCGCTGCGCAAACGAATCGTCTCCCAGATCGGCCGCACCGACTACGCCAGGGTGACCGTGCGCGACGGGGCCGTTGAGTCGCTCGCGGTGAGCGGCGCCTCGGTCCTTTCGTCCGTCACACGGGCGGCAGGGTTTGTCGTCATCCCCGCGGGTCTCGAGGGGTACCCGGAGGGCGCGCAGGTGGACGTCCACCTCTACGACGACGAGGCGGCTTCGTGAAGCAGCGCCAGTTTCTCGATGTAGTTGACGAGACGATCGCCCATGACCGCTTTGATGCCGCCACGGCTCATCTTGCCCCCCGGTTCGAGAAGGTCCTACTCGACCGAGCTGCGGGCCGGGTCTTGGGCGAGAACGTGGTTGCCGCCGTCGACGTTCCCGGGTTCGACCGCAGCAACATGGACGGCTTTGCGGTGCGAGCCATCGACACTCACGGAGCCGAGGAACTCGAACCCGTCCTCCTTGCTCTCGCCGATCTGACGCTGGCCGCCGGACAAACCCCACCGGAGACGTTTGAGCTGGCACCCGGGCACGCCGTCCCCATCGCCACCGGCGCGATTGTGCCGCGCGGCGCCGACGCGGTGGTGATGGTCGAGGACACAGAACCAGACTCAGCAGGCGTCAAGGTCACCAGGCCATCGGCCCCGGGCGGCAACGTCACCTTTGCGGGCTCCGACATCGGTCGCGGCGAAATCGTGTTGCGACGCGGCGCTCATCTGACGTCCCGCGAGACCGGGGTGCTGGCCGCAGTCGGAGTTGCCGAGATCACCGTCGTCCGGCGCCCGCGGGTCGCTGTGATCTCGACCGGCGACGAGATCGTAGCTCCGGGGCGGTCCATGGAGGTCGGACAGGTCTACGACTCCAATCAGCGCATCCTGCTCGACGCCGTCGCCGAACTCGGCGGGGAGCCCCTGGGACGCGGCGTGATCCCCGACGATGAACGCCTCCTCGAGGCGGCCATCGAGCCGCTCCTCACAGGGCCCGATCCCGTCGACGCCGTGTTGCTTTCGGGGGGCACCTCAAAGGGGGAAGGGGACGTCAACGCCGCCGTCGTGCATCGCCTGGCCGAACGGCACCCCAACTCAGCGGGGGTCGTGGTCCACGGCGTGGCACTCAAGCCGGGCAAGCCCATCCTGCTCGCCGTAGTCGCCGGGACACCGGTCGTGGTGCTGCCCGGCTTCCCAACCTCGGCGATCTTCACGTTCCACGAGTTCGTCGCCCCCCTGCTTCGCCGTCTGTCGGGTCAGATCGAAGCCGATCGGGCTGTGGTTGAGGCGGTGACGCCGCTGCGCATCGCCTCGGTCTCGGGCCGCACCCACTACTCCCTGGTCGATCTTGTCGCCGGATCTGACGGTCTCGCCGCCTACCCGCTCGGGGCGGGCTCGGGCAGCGTCACGGCCTTCGGGCGGGCGGACGGTTTCATCAGGATCCCGGCCAACACCGAGTACGTCGAAGCGGGAACGCGGGTCCCGGTCCATCTGGTCCACACCGAGCTCAGACCTGCCGACCTCGCAGCCATCGGCAGCCACTGCATCGGTCTCGACTACCTACTCGGCCTGCTGACCGATGAAGGGTTTCGGGTCAAGATGGTGCCGGTCGGCTCGATGGGTGGCATCAGCGCGGTCGGCCGCGGAGAAGCCGATGTCGCCGGGATCCACCTCATGGATGGCGAGACGGGTGAGTACAACGCACCGTTTCTGCCACCCGGGGTCAGGCTGCTGCGGGGGTACCGCCGTCGCCAGGGAATCGCTTTCCGACAGGGAGATCCGCTTCTCGACGTCGCCGACGAAGAGGCTCTGTTGGCCGCCGTCCGCCGGGGCCCGGGCCGCATGGTCAACCGCAACCCCGGCGCAGGGACCCGAATCATCATCGATCAACTGCTCGAGGGTCGCACCCCCGACGGTTACCTCCACCAGGCCAAGACCCACCACGCCGTCGCCGCCGCCATCGAGCAGGGCCGCGCCGACTGGGGCGTCACGCTCGACACGGTCGCTGCGTCCGCCGGCCTCGGCTTTCATTTTCTCCAAGATGAGCGCTACGACTTCGCCGTCCCGGAATCACGCTGGGACCGCCCTGCGGTGGTTGCCCTGCGTCGCCTGCTCGACGACCCCGCCGTGGCCGCCGGCCTACAAGACCTGGGCTTCGAGCGCTAACGCTTTCCCGTTCTTGCGTGATTCGAGCGCGGTTTTTGGTACCCCAGCCACGCAAAAAGGAGCACGCCGCTAGAGCCCCATATTCTTGCGTGGTTTGGGCGCGGTTTCCGGGACCGCAACCACGCAAGAACACGAGGGGGTTGAACTGGACGCTCTGATTTGGTCCTCTGAAGGAGATGCTCGATGTCGACGCTCGAATTGGCCAATTGGCCCGTCTCCAACATGGAGTCGTGAGCACCGCGCAATGCACCGACCTCGGAATGCGGAAGCGCCAGGTAAGCGAGCGGGTCAGATCCGGAGTCCTTCTCCGCCCCTTCGAGGATGTCGTTGCGATCGCCGCCGTGCCACCGACCTGGAAGCAGATGGTGATGGCGAGTGTGCTTGCGGCAGGCAGCGGCGCGCTTGCCTCGCACCGGACCGCGGCTCACCTGTGGGGGCTGACCTCGTATAGACATCCCACCATCGAGATCGTCATGCCACGCTGGGAGCGAGCGTTTCGCGAATTCACAGTCCATGAGTCGCTCGATCTGATCGCCGAGGATCGGAGGGAGCCGGATGGCATCCCGACAACGTCGCCGGAGCGAACAGTGGTCGACCTCGGTGCGGTTGCCCCGTGGTTCGTCGAGTCCGCGCTCGACACCGGTATCCGCAAGGGCCTATTCGAACTCGGCGACGTGCGCGCTTTCGTCAATCGGGTGGCGCGCCGTGGTCGTCGCGGTGTGGGCGTGATCAGGCCGTTTCTCGAAGCTCGAGCGACGTGGGATGCCACAACGGAGAGCGAACTCGAGGACTTGTTCTGCCGAGTGCTCACCGAGTTCGGGGTGAGGCTCCCCTTGGCCCAATTTGTCCTTCGTGATGACGCCGACACCTTCGTATGCCGGGCTGACTTCGCCTATCCCCGCCGCAGGATCCTGATCGAGCTCGACAGCGAGGCGCACCACATGGACCGCCAGACGTTCCGCCGCGACCGCGCCAAACAGAATCAGGCCGGACGTTTGGGTTGGCGCACCCTCCGCTACACCTGGTGGGACCTCACGGAGACACCATGGCGGGTAGCCGCCGACATCAAAGCGCTTCTCGATCCCCTGCCGCACGAACAGCCGCCCGAACAAGCGTGATCAAGGTACTGAAAACCGTACCTCAGCCACGCAAGAACAGATTGCGCCAGCCCCCAACCCGTTTCGGCGTGGTTAGAGCGCGGTATTTGGTACCTCAGCCACGCAAGAACGGGTTGCAGGAGCGGGTTGCAGGAGCGGGTTAGAGGTACCCGGCTGCGGTGGCGCGGCCATCGAGTTCGGCGATGACCTCGGCTTGGACCCCGGCGAAGAACTCCGGCGTGTTGAAGTAGGGCAGCGTCGAGTTGACCATTGGCTCATGGGCTTCGGCGGGGAGTACATAGTCGGCTTCGCCAAAACCGCTGCGGCGCTCGACGGCGTATCCACGCAGGAAGGTGCGCATCACCACCTCGATCAACTCCTCCTCAGTGACGGCGAGCCCGCCGGCAACTCCGAGGGCCTCGGCCTCGAGCGCCGGTGTGGCGTTGGCGAACTTGCACAGCCCCGTGACGTCATCCATCAGGTACAGAGGACCGCGGTTAGTGATGGCGTCGACCCAGTAGTCGACGCTGGTCTCACGTTCGATCACGAACAGGAAGAACGTCCGCATCGACATATGACCGCCGGCCAGCGCCCATGCAAAACCGGGGTTGGTCTGGGGCTGATACGCCGGATACTCGACACCCTTCGAGTGCATGGCGTAGCCACTCTCGCCGGCTTGGGTGGCGAGACGCTTGACGCCTTGACCCAACTCGCCGAGACGGCCGGCGGCGATCTCGTGCATGACGTCGAGGACCGCCCCAACATCGCCGTACTCGATCCCGCCCCCCAGCGACCCTTCGTTACGGCGGTTGTACTCCATGGCGTAGCCGATGGTCACCCCGAGCGAAATAGAGTCCATGCCGAGCTCATCGGAAAACTCGATGAACGTGAGCGCAGCATCCGGATCGAAGATCCCGAGGTTGGACGACAGCAGCGTGATCGGTTCGAAGTCGACCTTGGCCCGGAACGTTCCGGCCTCACCCTCGGCTACCTCGTCGTAGACGTTCTTGTGGCACTTGATGCCACACAGGTAACACCCTTCGGCTTTGACCACGAACGGGCCTGCCTCCACGCTGGGGCGCAGTAGGGCGACCGAGGCGTCGGTTCCACTCGGTGCGAAGTTGAACTCGGGAAGCGACTGCGCCTCCTGCATCATCTTCATCGTGCGCCAGGTGCCGCCGCGGTCGTCGGGGAGGTCGCGGTAGCGGGCGCTCCCCTCGCCGAGGTTGATCTCCTTGTTGATGTCCCGCAGACCCCGGGTTCGGCCCGGGTCGGGACCGTCGGCGGCGATCGCCCAGAGGTTCTTGGACCCCATCACACCGCCGAATCCGCCGCGAGCGCAGAACCGTGCCTTCGGGTCGCCACTCTCCAGCTGGTTGTCGGTGGTGACCGCAATCGCGGCGTAGCGCACCGCCTCATAGTGCTCGGCCGCCGGACCGGTCACGGCGAAATGGGCCTCCGGGTACCGGCCGTGGAGGTCTTTGACCCGATCGTTGATCATCCGGCCCGCCAGGTCGCTCGCATCGAGAAACTCGAAGCTCGGCCCATCCGCACCCGGCGATATGTGCAGGAGAGTGGGGCGATCGGCGCGGCCCGTGAAGACCACGTCGTCGACACTGAGGCCGCGCAGTTTGGTCCCGAAGTGCCCGCTCCCCGCCGACCACATCAGACCGGGTGCGCCCGACTCGGCGACCTTGAGCGGCGAATAGCCGTGGAAGAAGGTGCGGAGCCCGGTCATCACGCGGGTGCCGCTCAACAACCCGATATTCATGACCAGCGGCGCGTCCGGTTCGTACGGATCATCCACCGTGATGTCGGCCAAGTACTTGGTCGCCCGGGCAATTCCGCCGAGAGCGTCTTCGAGGTCCGTGCATGCGATGCGCTCGAGCCGAACGGTCTGGGCGGACAGATCCACGTGGAAGCGATTCGCCGAGAACTCGGTAGCCGGCCGCGGTTCAGTCACCTCCACGGGCACCTCCTCATATGCTCAGACCCTGCGTGGCCTACCGACGTGAGGCTACACCCCCGACACTCACCCCAAGGTGTGCTCGGCCACGAAGCCGTCGAGGATGCCGACCAAGTCAGGCTCGCCGATCTCCTGCAGGTCGTAGTAGACCCGAGTGTGCGGCTTGTCGATCTTGACGATCCGCGCCAGGTCGATCGGCGTCCCGATGACGACCGCGTCGCAGTCGACCGCGTTGATCGTCGCCTCCAGGTCGGCGAGCTGCTCGTCGCCGTAGCCCATGGCGGGCAGGATCGTCCCGATGTCGGGGTAGATCTCGAACGTCTCAGCAAGCTTGCCGACCAGGTAGGGCCGGGCATCTATGAGTTCGGTGGCCCCGTACTTGATGGCGGCAACGACTCCGGCGCCGATCTTCATCCCACCGTGGGTGAGCGTCGGACCATCCTCAACCACCAGAACTCGCTTGCCCCTGACGACCGAAGGATCGTCGAGTCGCAAGGTCGACGCAGCTTCCACGACAGTTGCCGCCGGGTTGACCTTGGCGATGTTGGCGCGGACCGCCTCGATGCCGGCAAGGTCGGCGGAGTCGATCTTGTTGATGATCGCCACGTCGGCGGTACGCAGGCTGACCTCGCCCGGGTAGTACGACAGTTCGTGGCCGGGTCGGTGCGGGTCGGTGACCGTCATGGCGAGGTCGGCGGCATAAAACGAGAAGTCGTTGTTGCCCCCATCCCACACGATCACGTCGCAGCCGTCGGGATCCTCCTCGGCGGCGCGAACGATCGCCTCGTAGTCAACGCCGGCGTAGATGACGTTGCCACGCACGATGTGCGGCTCGTATTCCTCCATCTCCTCGATGGTGCAGTCGTGCTTCTCGAGGTCGGAGAGCTCGGCGAAGCGCTGCACCTTCTGCGCGGCCAGGTCGCCGTACGGCATCGGGTGACGGATGGCGACCGGTTTGAGCCCTTTCTCCATCAGAATCTCGATCACCCGCCGCGTGGTCTGGCTCTTGCCGCACCCGGTGCGCACTGCACAGATCGAGATGACCGGCTTCGTGCTCTTGATCTCTGTATCGGCCGGGCCGAGCAGCGTGAACGAAGCACCGGCGGCCTGAACGACGGCGGCGACCGCCATCACCTGGTTGTAGGAGATGTCGCTGTAGGAGAACGCACATTCGTCGGCGCCGAGGTCAACGATCAGGCGAGGCAGCTCCTCTTCCGCATAGATCGGAATCCCCTGCACGTAGAGCGGGCCGGCGAGTTCGGCCGGATACGTGCGGCCTTCGATCCCGGGGATCTGCTCGGCAGTGAACGCCACCACTTCAACGGAATTGTCGTCGCGGTATCGGGTGTTGAAGTTGTGGAAGTCGCGGCCTGCGGCCCCGATGATGATGACCTTGCGCTTCGGCATCTGGTTGCTCCTCGTTCTCTTGCTCAGGTGTGGGATCGAAGGATCAGTCGTGAATCAGAATCAATAGCCGGGGATCTGCTTGGGGAAGTAGTCCTCCATGTCGCCGTCGCGGTAGACGTCGGCTGTGGCACAGTGAAGACCTCCGCCAAAGGGACCGACCGCCCAGAACGGCACGGGGATGACCTCGAAGCCGAGCGAGGCGAACTGCTCTTGCTGAGCCACTTCCTCGGCCTCGACAAAGATCGTCTTCTCGTCGAGCAGCAGCGTGTTCATCGACAACCACTCGCTGCAGAAGCACAACGGCGGCTTGGTGTCGGCGTCGAAGGCCGGCTCGGCGCAGGGCACGATCTCCCAGTCGTTCTGGGCGAACAGTTGCACCATCTCATCGGACATCGGAACACGCTTGCGGTTGCTCAGCGCCAGCCCGGGACGCAACGGGATGAACGTCGCGTCGATGTGCATCGGGTGGGCCTCATAGAAGAGCACCTCGTGGACCCGGTGCTCCGGGAAGTGGCGGCGTAGCCAATCGATCCCGGCGCCGTTGGTGGTCGTTGAGCGCTGGACGAAGAGGTCACGACCGAAGCGGCCGACATCGGCGGCGTCAAACAAGGGCTCGAACTCAGTGAGGTTCCACTGCTTGTTCTTGGTGAAGCGCTCGATCTGCTCCTCGTCGGAGAGCGACTCGGCGTACTCCCAGAACTCGATGCCGTCGACATATGACTCGTCGACTAGGCGGGGCTTCGGTGCGGCCTCCCAGCGGAACTCCGGATCCTCGCGGAAGAACTGCTGGAGTATGGGCCGGTAAGCCAGATACTCGAACCAGCGAGCCCGCTGGGACATGGTTGCTTCCACGATCTGATTTCCGACGGTGAGCAGTAGGTCGCGCGGCGGCATGACCCCGAACATCGAGTCCTGCTTCCAATCCGGCGTCGCAACCGCCTGGGAGAAGTCGAGGGGCTCGGGGCGATCGACCGTGACCCCATGGGACTCGAGCAACCGGGCGAAGTTGTCCAACTGCTCGTTGGCGGCGTCCTCCATCTCCTGGGGCATCGGCCCGTAGGTTCCAGCCGGGAAACCGTGCTCGGGCCAATCGCGCACCGTGGCCGGTTCGGGGGCCTGCACCATCGTGCCATCGGCGCGACCGACGATGACCCGGCGCAGCCGACTCCACTCGTTCCAAGAGTTGACGATCTTCGCCACGGCTAGCTCCTCTTCTTCGATGCTGCGTTCACTCTACCTATCGATCGATAGGTATGCGACATCGACTACCCTATCGAATGCTAGGGAAGGATTGTATGGGTACAGCATCACCGGACCTCACCGACCTCTCGACCCGCGAGCGCATTCTGCGAGAAGCCTCGTTGCTGTTCGCCACCAAGGGATACCACGGGACATCCACCCGCGAAATCGCCGCCGCGGTTGGAGTCCAGCAGCCGTCGCTCTTCCACCACTTCGAGTCGAAGGACGCCATCATGAGCGAGCTGATCGCTTTCGACCTCGACGAACCGGTGGCGATTGCCGAGCGCGAGGCCGCAGCCGACGGCTCCCCTGCCGTGCGCCTCTACCGCTACTTGGTGTGGGACATCGGGTTTCTCTGCAGCTCGCCGTACAACCTGTCGTCGATCGAAACGGTCCGCACCGACCCCGCCTTTGCCTCCGCCGGGGAACGCTTCAAGAGAATCGCCGCGGCGCGAGAGACCATGATCACCCAGGCCGTCGCCGCCGGAGAGTTCATCGAGATCGACCCCACGTTTGCCCAACAGGCAATCCTCTGGATGATCACCGGAACCGTGACCGAAGTGAGCGGCGAAACTGATGATCGAGCCCGAGAGATTGCCCACCAGCTCGCCTCCTTTGCCCTGCGGGCGCTGCTGAAGGACCCGTCACAACTCGAAGAGATACAGGCCATTGCGAGTACCAACAACCAGGAGTAAACTACCTATCGATCGATAGGCTAACGAGAGAGGCCATACCGTGCCGAGCCCATTCCTCCATCCGTTCACCCCGCCCCGCAAGAACAAGTTCCTCACCATCACCGGAGGCAAGGACGCCGTCGTCTGGGACGACGCCGGCAAAGAGTACATCGACGGCATGGCCTCCCTCTGGTACGTCAACGTCGGCCACGGCCGCGCCGAGATAGCGGACGCCATCGGGGCCCAGGCCCGCAAGCTCGCCGCCTATCACGCCTTCGACCCCTTCACCAACGAACCCGCCGAGGCGGCCGCCGCCAAGATCGCCGAACTCTCGCCGTACGAGGGTGCCCGGGTGTTCTTCGGCACCTCAGGATCCGAAGCCGTCGACACCGCGATGAAGCTGGCCCGCATCGCCCACAGGGAAGCCGGCCACCCCGAGAAGACCATCGTCGTCAGCCGGGAGCGTGGCTACCACGGCACCAACTACGGCGGGACGTCCCTGCAAGGCATCGCTCCGAACCGGGAGGGATTTGGCCCGCTGGTCCCCGGTGTGGTGAACGTCGTGGCTGAGGACGAGGAAGAGATGAAGCGGGTCTTCGCCGATCACGGCGATGAGATAGCTGCTGTCATCACCGAACCGGTTCAAGGTGCCGGCGGCGTGTGGCCTCCTCCACCGGGCTACCTGCAATACCTGCGCGACTTGTGCGACACCTACGGGGCCTACCTCATCCACGACGAGGTCATCACCGGCTTTGGACGGCTCGGCGAGTGGTTCGGCAGCCATTTCTACGGCGTCACCCCTGACATGATCACCTTCGCCAAGGCGGTCACGTCCGGATACGTTCCATTCTCCGGCGTCATCGTCGGTCCCAACGTGGTCGCCCCGCTCGAAGTCAACGAGGGCTTCCTGCTGCGCACCGGTTACACCTACTCGGGTCATCCCCTCGGCGCGGTTGCCGCCCTCAAGTCCATCGAGATCCAGGAGCGAGAGGGCCTACTGGCGCGAGCCACCGCCATCGGAGCTCGCCTCGAGCACGGCCTCAGCCAACTCCACAGCGACGGGCTGGTGACCAACGTCCGCGGAGACGGTGCCGTGTGGGGCGTGTCACTCTCCGACGGGGTCGATGCCGTCACCACCCGCGACGCGCTGCTCGCCGAAGGCGTGATCGTTCGGCCGCTGCCGCCCCACTTGTTGATGTGCCCGCCGCTCGTCATCACCGACGACCAGATTGACCAGATGATCACAGGAATGCGCAAGGTACTCTCGTGAAGCAGCAGACCAATCGAGTTCACGGAGGTGAACCATGATCGTCGGAGCCCCCAAGGAGATCAAGAACGCTGAGCGCCGGGTCGGCCTCACCCCCGCAAGCGTTCGTGAATTGGTGGCGCACGGTCACGAAGTGATCGTCGAAACGGATGCCGGCATCGGCATCATGGCCTCCGACGACGACTACCGGGCCGTCGGTGCCGAAGTCGTAGCGACGCCCGATGAGGTGTGGGATCGGGCCACTCTCATCGTCAAAGTGAAGGAGCCTCAGGCCGTTGAGCGTGCCAGGCTTCGCCCCGACCACGTGCTCTTCACGTACCTACACCTGGCACCGGATCCCGAGCAGACCAAGGATCTCGTCGCCAGTGGCGCCACCTGCATCGCCTATGAGACCGTCACCGACGACCAAGCCGGTCTCCCCCTGCTTGCCCCCATGTCGCAGGTGGCCGGTCGCATGTCGATCCAGGCCGGGGCCCATTGCCTCGAAGCGCCCCACGGTGGAGCCGGGTTACTGCTCGGCGGAGTCCCCGGCGTCCATTCCGCCTCCGTCGTGGTGCTCGGTGGCGGCGTCGTCGGCGAGCACGCCATCCAGATGGCGGCCGGCCTCGGTGCCAACGTGACGGTGCTCGACAACAACGTCGACGTGCTCGCCAAACTGGCGCGACGCTTCAGCGTCGCCCTCGAAACCGTCTACTCGACCCGCACCTCGGTCGAGCAGTACGTGCTCAACGCAGACCTGGTGGTCGGTGCGGTCCTGGTAAAGGGCGATCGAGCACCGCGCTTGGTCACGGCCGAAATGGTGAGTCGGATGCGGCCCGGCTCGGTGCTCGTCGACGTTGCCATTGACCAAGGCGGCTGTTTCGAGACATCCCGGCCCACTACGCACGCAAACCCGACCTACATCGTCGACGACGTCGTTCACTACTGCGTCGCCAACATGCCTGGTGCCGTTCCCCAGACGTCGACCTATGCGCTCAACAACGTCACGTTGCCGTTCACCTTGGCCCTCGCCGACAAGGGGGCGAAGCAGGCCATGCTCGACAACGAGCACCTTCTCGGCGGCCTCAATGTCTGCAACGGGGCCATCACCGAAGAGCACGTGGCGCGAGCCCTCGGCTACGAGAACGTCGATCCCGAGACTGCGCTCGCTTCCTAGGAAGACATTCCGGCGGCGCGCTCGGCGAGGCCGTTGAGGATTTCCAGCACGACGCGGTTGCCCAGCAACGAGGTGATCGCGCCCGGTCCATCGTACGGCGGGGAGACCTCGACGATGTCGGCGCCGACGATATTGAGCTCGCGACTCAGACGCCGCACCGAGTCGAGCAGTTGCCGGGCCGTCAGTCCGCCCGGTTCGGGCGTCCCGGTACCCGGCGCCATGCCGGGATCGACCACGTCTATGTCTATCGAGAGGAAGACGCCGGATGCTCCCTCCCCCGCGTAGCGGACCGCATCGTCGACGACCGCGGGCAGTCCCCGCTGCTCGATTTCGGTCATCAAGTAGGAGCGCATCCCCTGCTCCTTCATCCACGCAACGATCTCGGGTCCCGGCCAGTAGCCCCGCAACCCGATCTGGACGAAGCGGTGGCCTGGCACAGCCCCCGACTCGATGAGCCTGCGCATCGGTGTGCCGTGCCCATAGAGCGAACCGATCCCGTGCATCTCGCCTGTGTCGGCGTGGGCGTCGAAGTGAACCAGGGCGACCTGGCCGAACCCGTGAACCCTGGCGACACCGGTGGCATCGGCGAAGGTGATGGTGTGATCGCCGCCGAGCACGATCGGAATGGACCCCGCCGCACTGACCTGCTCAATCGTGGCGGCGATGCGCTCCAGATCACCCTCGACGTCGCCCGGGGACAGCACGATGTCTCCGATGTCGACCACGCCATCGAGAGCATCAAGCCCCGTTGGCAAGTGAGGCCGTTCGCCGTACGCGCCCAGCGTGTCCGTCTCCCGGATCATCTTTGGGCCAAATCGGGCACCGGGCCGGTTGGTCGAGCCCCAGTCGAAGGGCGCTCCGATGATCACGGCGCGGGCGCCCTGCAGGTCATCGAGGGTCGCCGCAGGAACGCCGGCGAAGGAACTGGTCGCACTGAACTGGTTGTGCCGTGCCGCCTCGAATGGCGTTCCGGGGTTCATCTCACCCTCCAACAATCAAGCGGTCGCTCAGATGAAGGTCCCGGCCGCAGTAGCCGTCTGCGGGTTGCCCGCCGACTCGTCGCGTCCTGGCGCCATCATCGTGATGACGTCATAGGCGATGTTGGCCGCGGCCAGAGCCGTCACCTCAGCATGATCGTAGGCGGGTGCGACTTCCACCACGTCCAAGCCGACGATCGGCATCCCCTGCAGTCCGCGCAGGATGGCAGCCAACTCTCGAGTTGAGAACCCGCCGATCTCGGGGGTGCCGGTTCCTGGAGCGAAGGCAGGGTCGAGCACGTCGATGTCGATCGACAGGTACACCGGATAGCCATCGATCCGTTCCCGCAACCGTTCGACGACGCCCCGCACCCCGATCTCGTCGGTCTCCCAAGTACCGATGATGCCGAAGCCGAGGTCGGCATCGGCGCCGTAGTCACCGCGGTCGTAGACCGAGCCACGAATGCCGACGTGCATCGAGTGGTCGGCCACGAACAGGCCTTCTTCGGCAGCACGCCGAAACGGCGTCCCGTGGGTGAAACGTGCGTCGAAATGGGTTTCCCAGGTGTCGAGATGAGCGTCGAAGTGGACGAGGGCGACGGGCCCGTGCACCCGACGCATCGCCCGCAGCAATGGGACGGCAATGGTGTGGTCGCCGCCCAGCGTCACCAGCTTTGCGCCGTTGTCGAGCACGGCATCAGCACCACGTTCGATGGCAGCCATTGCCTCGTGGATGTTGAAAGGGTCGCAGCCGATGTCGCCCGCATCGACCACTTGTTGGGCGGAGAACTGTTCGGCGTTGAGGTGCGGGTGATACTCCCGCAGCAGCTTGGAGCCCATCCGGATCGCCTGGGGGCCAAATCGCGCCCCGGGCCGGTATGAGGTTCCGGCGTCGAAGGGCACGCCGACGACGACGACGTCGTAGCGAGACACCTGGTCGAGTCGGGGCAGCCGGGCAAACGTTTGCGGACCCGCAAAGCGGGCAAGACATTGAGGTCGGCCGGGCCGAGGTTGTGGTTGGAGGTCGTGAACTGCTCGAACACGGCTCGATCCCCCCTTTCGCTAGTTCCGAAGTCAGGTGTCCTATCGATCGATAGGCTGGCGACGGGTCGCGTCTATGACAACCAGTTTCTCGGCCGGCGGTGAGGTGAGGGACGAGGACTCTGGGCCGTCAGCGGCGCCAGAGCTCCCGGTTGAAGAGGATGACGATCGGCAGAATCTCGAGGCGCCCAACGATCATGAGCGAGGCGAGGAGCCACTTACCCAGGCCCGGCACAATGAGGTAGTTCTCCGTCGGGCCCACGACCCCGAGTCCGGGACCGACGTTGCCGAGCGACGACGCTACCGCCGACACCGTCGAAACCATGTCAAGTTGTGGACCGAGGATCGAGCCGATGATCGCCAGCAGGAACGTCCCCGTCATGAAGGCGAACATGTAGAGCAGGAAGAACGTCTGGATGGCTTCAACGATCTGGTCGGGTACCGGCGCCTTGCCGATCCTGGTCACAAAGACACCCCGCGGATAGATCAGGCGCCTCACATCGACCCGCGACGCCTCGTAGAGCACTTCGAGGCGATAGACCTTCACGGAACCCGAAGTCGAACCGGCCATTCCGCCGACGAACATCATGCCGACGATCATGATCTGCAGCGCGGGTCCCCACAGGCCAAAGTCGGCGGTGCCGTATCCCGTTGTAGTGATGATCGACACCGTCGTGAACACGGCATCACGGATGACATCGGTGACCGCCCCACCCCAGGTGCCGATCACGATCAGCGCCGAGGCGCCCGCCATGATGACCATGTAGAGACGGAACTCAGCACTGCGCAAGTAGACCCGGGGATCGCGCCCCGCCCGATAGTGAAGGGAGAATGAAGCGCCGGCGAGCACCATGAAGATGATGACAACCCACTGGGCATAGGCCGAGAAGGCCCCCATGGAGCGGACGTTGGTGCTGAATCCCCCGGTCGACATCGTCGTGAGCGAATGGTTCATCGCCTCGAACAGGGTCATGTCGCCGATCCAGAGCAGCACCATCTCGATGAGCGTGAGCAGCAGGTACACGAACCACAGTCGCTTGGCCGTCTCCCGAAAACGGGGGGTGAGCCGGTCGGGGGTCGGCCCCGGGCTCTCCGCTCTTGCCAGCTGGACGGCTCCCATGCCCAGCAGCGG
>Ga0209567_10000480_pt1 | contig 21903 bp, 16 predicted proteins | sample COG_12_FD_184756 | JGI IMG/M metagenome (GOLD analysis project Ga0209567, IMG submission 184756) | Pelagic marine sediment microbial communities from the LTER site Helgoland, North Sea, for post-phytoplankton bloom and carbon turnover... | ecosystem: Environmental > Aquatic > Marine > Neritic...
CTATCGCCTACCCCGCCGCCCCCACGCGAGCGCCTGGGTTTTCGCGGTGTGGGTCGTAAGTGGCTGAAAGAAGAGGGGTCTGGGAGGCGGAGCGTGTCCCCTAGTTGAGGATTTTGTCGATGTCTCGTTCGATTGTTTCTTCGCGGACTCGGCGGGCTAGGGCTAGCTCGGTGATGAGGAGCTTGCGGGCTTGCTCCATGAGTTTCTTTTCGCCGTAGCTGAGCTCGCCTTTGTCGGAGCGGACCTTCGACAAATCGCGCAGCACCTTAGCGACCTTGATCGGGGAGCCGCTCTTGAGCATTTCGGTGTATTCGCGGTAGCGGCGGTTCCACGGCTGCGAGGTCACCGCCATCTCGTCCTTCTTGAGCTCATTGAGCACAGTCTTGGCGGCGTTGCGTGACATGACCTGCCGCAAACCGACGCGGTCTACCGCGTTCAAGGCGACGCGGACGGTACCGGCTTTGCCGTTCAGGAGCTTGAGGATGTAGAAATCGATTTTGTCGGAACCGATCAGCCGCTCCTCGATTTGCGTGATCTCGCCGACCCCGTGAGCCGGATGAACCGCCTTGTCGCCTACGCTGAAGCTCATGAAATTACTCTCCTTGTCATCAAGAACGACGAAAGCCCGCGCCAAGAGCGCGGGCAGGAAGCTGTTCGTCGTTTGGCGTGCAAACAACTACATGCACGTGATCTGTATAGCAAAACCCGACTGAAAAGTCAATGCCTACTTTTCTGTAAACCCGTGTGATTTCAGGGGGTTGTGTCCTTTTTGTCGAACGTTTAGCGCCCGGCGAGAACCAGCACGGAGTACCCCGGAAAATGGGTTCAGTTCGGCCGCGGACGTTTGCTGGCGCCCCCTTTGACGGGTGCAGGTGCGGGCGCTTTGGCTTCCGCCTTTGGCTCTGCGGGCGCGTCTGGTTTGTCTTGCTTGTCTTGTTCGACGAGCCCGTGCTCCTGAAGAAGCTTGCGTTCGACCGCCGCGAGAATGTCAGGATGCTCTTCGAGGAAGGTGCGCGCGTTGTCACGCCCCTGGCCGACGCGCTCTTCACCGTAGCTGTACCAAGCGCCCGACTTGTTGATGAAGCCTGCCTCGACACCGAGGTCGAGCACGTCGCCGGTGCGGCTGATGCCCTTCCCGAACAGGATATCGAACTCGCACAGACGGAAGGGCGGAGCGAGCTTGTTCTTGACCACCTTCACGCGGCAACGGTTGCCGACCGCGGCGTCGCCGACTTTGATCGTGCCGATGCGGCGAATGTCGAGGCGCTGCGATGCGTAGAACTTGAGCGCGTTGCCGCCGCTGGTTGTTTCGGGGCTGCCGAACATCACGCCGATCTTCATGCGGATCTGGTTGATGAAGAACAGGGTGGTGCGGCTCTTCTGGAGGTTGCCGGTGAGCTTTCGAAGCGCCTGGCTCATCAAGCGCGCCTGAAGACCGACATGGCTGTCACCCATCTCGCCCTCGATCTCTGCGCGGGGCACCAGGGCCGCTACCGAGTCGATGACGATGGCGTCCACTGCGCCCGAGCGGACCAGCGTGTCGGCGATCTCGAGAGCCTGTTCACCATTGTCGGGCTGGCTGACGAGGAGCTCGTCGACGTTCACCCCCAGCTTGCGGGCATAGCTCGGGTCGAGCGCATGCTCGGCGTCGATGAAGGCCGCGATACCGCCATTTTTCTGGCACTCGGCGATCGCGTGAAGGGTCAGAGTCGTCTTGCCGCTCGACTCCGGGCCATAGATCTCGACGATGCGGCCCCGCGGGTAGCCCCCAACGCCCAGCGCGAGGTCGAGGGAAATCGCCCCGCTAGAGGTCACCGGCACCTTCAGCCTGGCGGCGGCATCCCCCAGGCGCATGATCGCGCCCTTTCCGTAAGCTTTCTCGATAGTTCCGAGGGCTAGGTTGAGGGATTTTTCTCGATTCGAGTCGGCCATGGCGCGGATTCCTTTGAGTGAAAGTACCTGAACACCCGTCTAGTCGGCTTGCCCACAGTAGTCAAGTTTGCGGTCGGGAAACCACCCCGTGCGGGCCCCCGAACCTGCATAGGACCGTACCCTACCCTGACCAGCCCGAAGCAGCGAGAGCAGACCGACGGCCCGTGGCCGCGCGATGCAGGACTCAGCGCTCGCCGAGGTTGAGGTCGCGTCCTAGGGCCGCGCGACGCACGAGCTCGAGGGCGACGTAGGCAGAGAGGATCTGCACGCGGTCTCGTCCCCATGGAAGCTTCCGGTGCTTGGTGACGGTCGGTTCGCCCTTGCGCGCCAAACCAAACCAAACCGTCCCCACCGGCTTGTCCTCGGTGCCGCCCCGAGGCCCCGCTACCCCTGTGGTCGACACGGCGATGTCGGCGCCGGCAACTCGAAGCGCACCTTCCGCCATCGCGGCCGCGGTTTCCGAGCTGACCGCACCATGGGCGCGCAATACCTCCGGGCTGACCCCGAGCACCGCCTCCTTGGCGCTGTTCGCGTACACGACCGCATCGAGCAACAAGTAATCCGAGGCGCCCGGCACCCGAGTCAGCATCTCCCCGACCCGGCCGCCTGTACACGACTCCGCCACCGCGAGAGTCTTTCCCTTGTCCCGAAGGGCTCTGCCGACGACTTCCGGAAAGGAGTCGGCCCGGCCCCCGAACACGGCATCGCCGAGGATCGCTTGGACCTGATCGGCGATTGTTTGCGAAAGCCGCTCGGCTTTGGCCACCGAATCGGCGCGCACGTGAACCTTGACCTCGATTTCGGGGAAATGGGCACGATACCCGAGCGTGAGCCCCTCGTGCTCTTTCTCGAGACCGCGAAGGGCCTGCGCCACACCGGACTCGGTCATGCCAAACGTCCGCACGTGGACCTGATGGGTTCGCGGCTCGGCCAGCGCTGCGACCGCCGGTACGATCGATTCGTGAAAGATGTGCTTCATTTCACGGGGCACTCCGGGGACGAAGAATAGACGCGCCTTTCCAAGGGTCATCGCGAACCCAGGCGCAGTGCCCGCCGGATTCGGGAGAATCTCGGCGCCTTCGGGAAAGTCGCCCTGCTTTGCGTTCGATTCGGGCATCACCCGCCCAAACGCGTTGAACTTCTGTCGAATCCCTTCGACGACGCTCTCGTCACGGACAAGCTCCACCCGGGCCGCGTGGGCTGCAGCCACCGTGGTGAGATCATCGGAAGTCGGCCCGAGCCCGCCGGTCACGACGACCACGCGATGCACCGCCGCAAAGCGATGTATCAGCGTCGCGATTCGATCGAGATCGTCGTCGACCGTCGCATGCTCGACGACGTCGAACCCGAGCTTGGTCAGCTCTTCGCCCAGCCACGCAGCGTTGGTGTTCACCAACTCACCCCGGGTGAGCTCGGTGCCGATCGATAGCAGTGCTGCAGTCATGCGGGTCGGCGAGTGTCGGCAAAACCGCAAGAACCGTCAACCGCTTTGCCCTGAGGGGTGGATGTGGTAGCGACCCTGGAAGCTTTTCGCTGTTTCGCGTGTTGATGGGAGTCAGATGAACCGGATTTTCCTTGGTACAGCACTGGGGGTGCTCGTCGCCACCACGGCGTTCTTCGCGACGGGGCACACGGCCGCCGAGCAGCGCTCAGCTGCTCTTTCCAATCTAGCGGTGAGCCGCGCCACCCTCGACAACGGCCTGCGGGTCGTCATGAACCAAGACTATACCGTCCCCACGGTCGCCGTGTCGGTCTACTACAACGTCGGGTCGCGCAACGAGGTCAAAGGGCGCTCGGGCTTTGCGCACCTGTTCGAGCACATGATGTTCCAGGGCTCGGCCAACATCGGCAAAGGCGAGCACTTCAGCCTGATCATCAACCGCGGCGGGAGCGCGAACGGAACGACGAGCAACGACCGTACCAACTATTTCGAAACCCTACCGGCCAACGAGCTCGCGCTCGGGCTGTGGCTGGAGGCTGATCGAATGCGGTCGCTTTCCATCACCCAAGAGAACTTCGAGAACCAGCGGATGACCGTGATGGAAGAGCGCCGCCAGCGAATCGACAACCAACCGTATATCCCCAGCATGCTGCGCATCAACGAACTCGCCTACGGGGACTATTGGCCGTATGCCCATTCGACCATTGGCGACATGCAAGACTTGATCGACGCGCCCCTCGAAGCCGTCCAAGAGTTCTTCAATACGCACTATGCGCCAAACAACGCGGTCTTGAGCATCAGCGGCGACTTCAACGCCGATGACGCCATGCGATTGGTCGAGAAGTACTTCGGCGACGTCCCGGCTCGAGAAACCCCGGTCTATTCCGAACCTGCGCCTCCGGAGCAATCCGCGGTGCGCACCGAGACGATGTACGACGCGAATGCCACTCTCCCGGCGTTCCACCTCGCGTATCACATCCCGCCTAACCGCTCGCCCGACCACTACGCGCTCGAGATGCTCGCCCTGGTCCTCGGCGACGGTGAATCGAGCCGGCTCTACCAGACGCTCGTGAAGCGCAAAGAGATCTGCCAAGACGTCGCTGTCGGCACCGACGACCGCCGTGGCCCCGATCTCTTCTCGGTCTGGGCGGTGATGGCCAGCGGACACGCTGCGAAAGAAGCTCAGGACATCGTCTTGGCGGAGCTCGAGTCGATCGCCGACAAGGGCGTGACGGCGCGCGAGCTCGAAAAGGCGAAGAACCGGATCCATGCAGCCTTCGTGTTCGGGCTCCAGTCGAACATGGCGCGCGCACAACATCTAGCGGAGTACGAGCTCTACTGGGGCGACGCGAACCTGCTCAAGTTGGAGCTCGACTACTACCTCGCCGTTTCCATGGATGACATCAAACGCGTGGCAAATGAGTACTTCGAAGCGACCAACCGCACGGTGCTCGACGTGTTGCCCGGCACGGCCCCCGCCTCGGAGGAGAAATGACGATGTGGCTTCGATTCCGGTTCGTTGCTGGGCTTTGCGCGCTCTTTGTGTTGGCGGCGTGCGGTGGCTCCAAGGGGACCACGAGCGCGGAACCTGAAACTGCAAAGGACGCGCAGCAGAAGGCGCAGTCCGAGCGCGAGCCGCCGCCAGCGCCGAGCGAGCCGAAGGACTTGTCGCTTCCGCCGGTGCAGGTCGCCGATCTCGGCAACGGCCTGCAGGTCAACACCATCGTCACCGACCAACTGCCGATCGTCTATGCGACGCTCGTCATCCGAAGCGGCGGCGAATCGGACCCGGCAAAGCTCCCGGGCTTAGCGGGCTTGGTTGCCCAGATGCTCAAGGAAGGCACGACGAAGCGGTCGAGCGCAGAGATCGCCGAGGAGATCGAGTTCCTCGGTGCCGATCTTTGGGCAAGCTCGGATGAGGAGAATACGTACGTCGGCGTTCGCGCGCTCGCCGAACAGTTCGACGTGGTCATGGCCATCCTCGCAGAAGTCGCGGGCAAGCCGTCCTTCAGCAACCAGGAGCTCGAGAAGCTCAAGCGCCGCGAGCTCGATCGCCTGGCGCTCTCGGAGCGCGAGCCCCGGTACATCGCTCGGCGTGCGTTTTATCGTCAGCTCTATGGAAAGCATCCGTACGGGACCGTCGATACGACCCCGCAGGCGGTGAAGAGAGTCCGGCGGCAGGACTTGCTGCGCTGGCACCGCGAGCACTTCGTCGGCAAGAATTCATTCCTGGTCGTCGCCGGCGATGTCGAACCCGACCACGTCGCCGAGACGGCCCGCAAGACGTTCGGCGCTTGGAAGGCCGGCAAGCGCGCCGTCCCGACCTACACCGAGCCCCCGCGGCCAACGAACCGGAACATCCTGGTGGTCGACCGGCCTGGCTCGGTGCAGTCGGTCATTTACTTGGGCAACTTGGCGATCGCGCGAGCCAACCGGGAGTGGATCCCGCTCGTCGTCTCGAATCAAGTGCTCGGCGGCTCTGCGGCGTCCCGGCTCTTCATGGACCTCCGGGAAAAGCGGAGCCTGACGTACGGTGCATACAGCGCGATCGGCGAACGTGTCGATATCGGTCCGTTCGTTGCTTACGCTTCGGTCCGGACAGAGGTGACGACGGAAGCGATCGGCGCGTTCTTCGAGCACCTCGAGCGCATCAACCAAAGCGCGGTCGAGCCCGAGGAGCTCCAGAACGCGAAGCGTTATTTGAGCGATTCATTCCCGCTGAGGGTCGACACCCCTGGCAAGCTCGCCGAGCTCGTGGTCGAGCTCCGGGCTTTCGGCCTGCCCGATGACTACTGGGACCAGTACCGCCAGTGGATCCGCAAGACCAGCGCGTCGGAGGCGCAGTACGTCGCGCGGAACTACATCCGGCCGAAGGACGCGTTGGTCGTGATCGTCGGTCAGGCGGCGGATTTTGCGCAATCGCTTCAGCAGTTCGGGCCCGTGACGGTGGTTTCGCCCGGCGGCGAGGTCAAAGCCAGGTTTGAAGACAAGCGACCGAATGCTGGCGCCACTGGTGCGCCGCGCGGTCCTATCCACTAAAGTCACGACATGTGCGGAATCGTCGGTCACGTCGGTGACGAAGAGGCAGCGCCCATCCTGCTCGATGGGCTTCGGCGACTGGAATACCGGGGCTACGATTCCGCGGGCCTGGCAGTGCATGCGGACGGCTCGATCGAGATCGCTCGCGCGGTCGGCAAGCTCCGCAACCTCGAAAAGGCGCTCTCCAAGAAGGGCCTCCCGGGCAAGGTCGGAATCGGGCACACCCGGTGGGCCACGCATGGCCGCCCTTCGGAGGTCAACGCCCACCCTCATGTCGCGGGACCGATCGCGGTCGTCCACAACGGCATCATCGAGAACCACCTGGAGTTGCGGACCGAGCTCGAGGCGAGCGGCTTCACCATCAGCAGCGACACCGATACCGAGATCGTCGCCCACTTGATCCACCGCGAAACGCAGGCGGGCCACGACATGCTCACAGCGATTCGCCGTTCGCTCGGACAGGTGGAGGGGGCCTACGCGATCGCGGTCCTCTCGGAGGAAGAGCCCAACCGTATCGTGGTGGCGAAGAGCGCATCCCCTCTCGTCATCGGTGTGTCGAAGGGCGCAACGTACTGCGCAAGTGACATTCCCGCGCTCCTTCCCTACACCGACGAGATGGTGTTCCTCGAAGACGGCGATATCGCCGTGCTCGAGGCCGAAGGCTTTGCGCTTTCGAAGCTCGACGGCACGCCCGTGAGCCGCCGCCCCAGGAAGATCTCCTGGTCGCCGGTCATGGCTGAAAAGGCGGGTTACAAGCACTTCATGTTGAAGGAGATCTTCGAGCAGCCCCGCGCGCTCGAAGACACGCTGCTTGGCAGGCTCGATCGTGAAAACGCCGACATCACGACCGCCGAGATCGGACTGAGTGAAGACGATGCCGATCGGATCGAGCGGGTAATCCTCCTCGCCTGCGGCACCAGCCATCACGCGACGATCGCCGGCCGCTACTGGCTCGAAGAGCTCGCCAGGGTGTCGGCGATCACCGAGCTCGCAAGCGAGTTCCGAGGCCGTGACGCCGTCGTAGGCGAAGGAGACTTGGTGATCGCGGTCAGTCAGTCAGGCGAGACGCTCGACACCCTCATGGCCGCGAAAGAGGCCAAGGAACGCGGGGCCAAAGTCCTGGCGATCGCCAACGTGAACGGTAGCGCGATCCCGCGCATGGCCGACGCCAGCTTCTACACCCACGCGGGGCCAGAAATCGGCGTGGCCTCGACGAAGTGCTTCATGGCGCAGCTTGCCAATCTACTGATGTTCAGCATCTGGCTCGGGCGGCGTCGCGGCACGATGGACGAAGCGGAGGCCTCCGCGCTCATCGAGGGTTTGGCGCGCATTCCACACGTGATCGAAGAACGCCTACGAGGCACGCACTTGGCGGTTGCCGAAATCGTCCGAGATTTCTCCGAAGCACGCGACGTGCTCTTCCTGGGCCGCGGCCTCAGCTACCCGATGGCACTCGAAGGCGCGCTCAAGCTGAAAGAGATTTCGTACGTGCACGCGGAAGGCTACGCGGCGGGAGAGATGAAGCACGGTCCGATTGCGCTGCTCGATGCTCACGTCCCGGTCGTCGTGCTCATGCCGAAGGACAAACACTACGACCGCGTGTCGAGCAACATGCAGGAGGCGCGGGCACGTGAAGCGAAGATCATCGGTGTGACGACGGCGGGCGACACGCAGGGGCAGGCGCTTTGCGACCGCTTTGTCGAGGTCGCCCCCACGCATGAGGCGCTCAGTCCGTTCGTCACGGTCGTGCCCTTGCAGCTCTACGCGTACTGCGTAGCGGACCACAAAGGCACCGACGTCGACCAGCCTCGCAACCTCGCCAAGACCGTCACCGTGGAGTGAGGTGCGCTAGCGATGAAAATCGGCCTCCTCACGACGGGTTTTCCGCGCTTCGAGGGTGATTGTAGCGGCTCGTTTCTCTTGACCTTGGCGCGCGGGCTGGCCGGAGGAGGCCACACGATCAAGGTGTTGGCCCCGGAACCGCGGCGCCGTGGCGCGGCCCCACGGTGGCCTGGAATCGAGGTGAGCTGGGTGCCCTACGTGCGACCGCGCGCCTTGCAGCGGACGTTCTACGGCAGCGGTGCGCCGGACAACTTGCGCCTGCAACCGGCCAGCTGGGCTGGCGCCGTCAGCTTCGCCGCAGCGCTCTACCGCGCTTCAGGGCGAGAGCTCGTCGACTGCGATGCCCTCGTGAGCTCGTGGTGCATTCCGAGCGGGTGGGCCGCCTCGAGGACCGCAGCGGGTCGCCCGCATCTTTGTATCTGCCACGCGACCGACATCCGTTGGCTATCGACGATCCCTGGAGGTGGAGTGCTCGCGCGCCAAATCGCCACGGGGGCGACCGCGATGTGGTTTCTGAGCGCCCCACTCCGTGATCGCTTTTTCGAAACGGCGGGCCTGCGGCCATCGGTCGTTACCAGCCACGTCGGTCCCATGCCGATCGAGCCGCCGCAACCGTTGCTTGAACGCCGCTCCGAGCTTCGTCACCGCCTAGGCATCGATGGCTTCACGCTGCTTTTCTTGGGACGTCTAGTACCAGTCAAAGGGCTCGACGACCTTCTTCACGCCTTGGCCATCCTTCCAGAGCCGGTCAGCATTCGCGTCGCTGGGGACGGACCGGAGCGCGGGAGGCTCCGCGCCCTCGCCCAGCATCTGGGAATCGATGCAACCTTCGAAGGGTGGGTCGCCGGCGAACGAAAGGAGGCGCTTCTTCAGGCGTGCGATGCCATCGTGGTGCCATCCGGCCCGACAGACGGCCTGCCGACCGTGGTCTTCGAGGCCAAGGCGCGCGCGCTGCCGATCGTTGCCACCGAAGCGGGCGCGATCGGGGACCACCTACGAGGCGATGCGGGCACTAGCCTCGTGCGAGCGAACGATCGGGCCGCCCTGAGCCGGGCGATTCGCGACCTTCACACGCGCCACGAAACAGAATCGCGCGTTCACGGCGTGACCCTCTGAGTTCCCTTTGGGGGGCGGTAGCTGAAGCGCTTGTCGGGAACGTCACGGTTGAACTTGATCTTGGAGAAGTCGAAACGATTGCGGTTGCCGGCCGAGTCGATGATCAGCACACGCTGCACGACGCCCGCGCGTTTGCCGTCGTTGGTCAGTGTCCGAACGTAGAAGACCAGCTGCTCGTAGTTGGGTGTGGGCCTTCGTGGGATGAGTTGTAGGACGTAACCGTCTTGGAAGCTCTCGTTGTCGTGCTCGAGCAGGCGAACTTCGAAGTCTTTGTCGAGGTTGCCACCGCCTATCAAAAACGAGAACGCCGACGGGAGCTGATCTTCGCCGAGCGCCCGCTCGATGAGCTGGCCGCCCTTTTCGCCTTTCTCGGGCGGTTGGTAGATCAACAGCTTCTTTCCGTTGCTGACGAAAACCTGGCCATTGGGTTGGTCGTAGTCCCACCGCATCATCCCAGGCTTTTTGAACACGACCTGCCCTTTGGCGCGATCATAGCGATCGTAGAGCCGGGTGTACCGAGTCTGCTCAAATTCAGCCTGTAGCGTCTTGGTTTGGTCGTAAAACGACTGAACCAGCCCGACCACCACGGCCGGGTCTAGCCGCTCGGTCTCCTCGGCCGCAACGCTTCCGGCAAGCGTAAGCAGCGCGAAACCCAAACCCATCACCCCGGTTCTCAAGGTCATCAACGTGTAGAACGCTCCCAGGGGCTTAGTATTCATCCTGAGGGCGGGTACACAAGGCAACCACAAATCGCCCCAAAGTGGGATTGATCATTACTGATCAGAACCCTAGGATATAGAGACGGGCTCTGTCGTGTGCCCGGACATGGCTTGGGTTAGCTTGCGAATCTCGTCAGCACCTTGGAGGTGACATGTCCAAGCACCACGCTCGAACCATTCCCGCGGAGCGACAAAAGTCGCATCTCGAAAAGAAGCATGCTCAGCTCGCGGAGCGCGTCGCAGCGCTCGACGGCCGTCTGAGTCTGACCCCGAGCGAGGAGCTGGAGCTCCAGCAACTCAAGAAACAGAAACTTTGGGCAAAAGACGCCCTACAGGACGTTGGATAGCGGCCTCCCCGGGCCATCACCAACCCATTGGCACTTCTCCTTACCACCCCCCTTCGATATCCCGTGTGAACGGCCCGCCTCTCGAGGTGGGCCGTTCCTTTTTCCCAGTGATTTCAAGTCTTAAAAGCAAAATGGGCCACCGATTGGTGACCCATTTCAAACGAAGGAATCGATGCTACAGTTAGAAAAGCTAGGTAAGTAAGCTAAGGCGAAATTTTTTAGAGTAAAAAGGACGACCCATCGCCGCGCGGATGCCGGGCAAGCTGGAAAGTGCGCGGCGAGGGTCTTAAGCAAGCGATTGGGTACAATGCAATCGCAGTGCCAACTCGTCAGCCCCCGAAAATGCAGGGGTTTCTTCACCGACTGTCCTATCGGTAGGACATTTCTGTCATAGACCTGCACCTGATTGTCGTGGTCGGCACACCTTCGAGCGCCTGCGGGCGATAAGCACACATCTCCTTACTGCGCCGGTTGAAGTGCGTGCGTCCTCCCGCGTATGATCTGAGCAACCGGCCAGGCTGGACTCGATGCTCAAGTGCAATAGTTGCAACGGTAGTGTGCTGAGAACGGATGCTTTCTGCGGCACATGTGGCCAGCCGGTTCCCGGCGGGAAGCCCGTGGTGCCGATCGCACGCGAGGCGACGGTGAGCGGTGTGCAGAACGCCCCCGATCGCATCCGCGGTAGTTACCCGCCGCCCGCCGCAAAGGTCGCGTCGGCACAGGCGGTCGCTGTCGTGGCGCTGTCGGACCCAGAGCTCACCGAGCCGTCGGACACGGGGCTCAGCCGCACTACGATTCGCGAACGGGAACCGCAAAGCGAGCCGGCACCCGTCTTGCCGCTTCACCGAAAGAAGAACGGCACGGCGAGTGAGCGTAAAGAAGAGGCGGTCGAGCCTCAGGCGGACACCCTTCGGGCTTCTACGGCGGATCGCGACACGAGCCTTCCGAACATGCCGATTCCGCCGGGGCCCCCGATCCTCGCCTCCGACTTGCTGCGCGAACAGATGCGTCCCTCGTGCCCGGGTGAAAAAGCGCTGCGCCGAACGGCCGTCGCGCTCAGCGCCGCCGGTGCGCTCGGTGTGTTGCTCGCAGGTGGCGTACATCCATTGACATTTGTCTCCGTGGCGCTGCTGGTCACGTTGGCGACCTTGGCTCTCACACCGATGTCGTACCGAGGCCGAGCGATTGCAGTGTTCCTGGTCGGCTCGATCGCAACCGGGGTTGCGCTGTGGCAGCAAACGCTCGAAGGGCTCGCACCCGAAGGCATGATTTTGGCCGGGGCAACCATCCTGCTCAGCGGAAGCCTGCTTTTCCGCGCGTATTACCGAGGTGCGCGCCTTGCCCGCCTAGCGGTGACGTTCGGCGTTCTGGCCCTGGGCGCCTGGTTCTTCATTTCAGGGGGTCACGAGAGCCTCGTCACGCTCGAGGGGGATTGGCAATCCTGGGCGCCCGCGAGCACACACATGGCGTTTGGCTTGCTCGCCCTACTCTCGCTGATGGCTTTCATGGACGACAGCACCCGTGGTGGCGCCCATGTCTGGGCCGTCGCATTGCTCGTGCTCTACGCGGTGCATATCGGGCTCCTCGTCGCGAGCGCGGTCTGGCCGGTTCACACGGCGCAGCCTAGCGTCCAGGGGCCCACGGTCGCGGCCATCGTCGCGGGGATGGTGGGAACGATCATCGCGGGGATGGCGCTCGCACAGGTTCTCGTGGTCGCGTACCAGGCGACCTCCAATCGGATCAAAGAGCGCGTCTCACTCGCCGCTTGAGCTCAAGGCGCTTTGCGCGGCCACGACGCGAGCAGGACGACCGCGCACGTGCGCCCCTTCTCATCTTTCGCCTTGCCGTAGCCAGCGTCGGTGAACCGCGGGTCGGTCACCGTCATCCGATGGCTCGGGCTGTCTTCGATCGCGTGGAGGGCTTCGCGCATCGTTGCCGCACGCGCCACGGCCTCACCGACGACACGTGCCTGGATACCTCGCTTCAGCAATCGGGCTTCGGGGTCGCCGTAGGGATCGAGCTCGTGGCCAAGCTTCCCAGAGTCGCACACCATTTGCGCGTGGCCGGTCGCCTCTTGGGTCAGCAAGCGATTCGAGCGCAAGGTGCGCGCGCCGGCCGCGCGTCGGAGCTGCATCAGCCACGCCTCGGGCGACTGTGAGCCGCCCTGTCGCGTGGGTTGGCCTTCTGGAATCTTGCCCACCCAACGCTCGGCGACCGGACGCGGTCCGTTCGGTCCCGTGGCGACGAGCTGCACGAAGAGCGGACGCCCCCATTCGAGCGGAATCGAGATGGTCGCTCCGTAGTCTCCCCCATCGACCGCAATGCGTCGCGAAGAACCCTTCGAGTCTCGCACCACCAGGTAGGGATCCCGGAAATCTTCGACGATCTCCGCATGAAGCCGTTGCTTGCCTTCGAGTGTGAGGCTGCCCGCCCGCACGGCCGCCACCAACACGATGCGCTCTCCGGAACGGGCGCGACCACAGATCAGCGGCGCGTCGGCGGTCTCGTCCAAATCCTCGAGCCACGCCTTGAAGCTGCTGAACTCTCCGGTGACGCCGAACTTCGCGTAGACGGGATTCGCGTCGACCCCTGCTTCGCGAGCCGTGCGAATGAGCTCGGGCGACGGAGGAATGTGCTGAAGGTCCGCCAACTGGCTCGCGACCGCCTCGAGCTCCTTGCTCTTGATGCACAGACGCTCGGGCTTTGCCGGCTCAGTTGCTGGCGCAGCCTCGGCAGGAGCGTCGTCTTTGTTTTTGTCGGCGCCAGCAGTCGCGTGGATCGCGAGCAGCAAGACACAAAGGAGAATCGTTTTGTGCAGCATGGTTTGAGTCACGTCCGGTAATCGGCGTTGATCCGAACGTACTCGTGACCGAGGTCGCAGGTCCAATAATGACCAAGGCCACGCCCGCGCCCCACCGTCGTCGAGATCACGTACTCGGAACGCTTCATGACCCTTGCGGCCCTGGCCTCGGTTTTTGCGGTCATGACGGGCGTCCCACGCTCGAAAATCTGAACGTCGCCGATCCTCATCGAGACGTGATCAGGATTGAAACGCACCCCCGAGCGGCCGGCCGCGGCCAGGATGCGGCCCCAGTTCGGATCGCAGCCGTGAAGCGCGGTCTTGACCAGTTGGGAGCAGGCGATCGTGTTGGCGATCTGGACGGCATCCGCATCGCTCCGGGCGCCACGAACCTCGATCCGGACCAAGTGCTCGGCACCCTCTCCGTCGGCGACGATCTTCTTTGCGAGCGACTCGAGCACCTCGGTGAGCGCCCCGGCGAATCGCCGGCCAGCCAGGCTTCGTTCTTCGATCACTCGGTCGGTCGCGGCGCCCGATGCGAGTGCATAGATCGAGTCATTGGTGCTGGTGTCGCCGTCGACCGTTGCGCGGTTGAAGGTGGCCTCGGTCGCCTGGCGGAGGAGCTTCGAAAGCGTCGCCCGCCGCAGCGGCGCGTCGGTTGCGACGAAGGCGAGCGTCGTAGCCATGTTGGGATGAATCATGCCGGCGCCCTTGGCGACGCCGAGCACACGGCAGGTCGTTCGCCCCACCTTGAGCTCGGCTTGCGCGACCTTCGGGCCGCGGTCGGTCGTCATGATCGCCCGAGCGAACCGCGTCGCGCCAGCTGCGGACAGATCCGCGACGAGGGTCGGAATCGCTGCCTCGATCTTGTCGCGTGGAAGTTGGGCGCCGATGACGCCCGTTGAAGCGGGGACGACCAGGGCAGTCGGAATATGGAGCGCCGCTGCGGCGGCTCGCGTCAACGCCAGCGCCGCCTGCCGTCCTGGCTTCCCGGTGCATGCGTTTGCATTCCCGCTGTTGACCAGGATCGCTTGGCAAAGCCCGCTCTTCAGGCGGCGCTCGCTGATCGTGACCGGCGCGGCTCGCACGCGGTTCTTCGTGAATACCCCCGATGCGACCGCGGGCTGCGCCGAGAACACCAAACCCAAGTCCAACGCGTCACCCGCTTTGACTCCGCCGTGCACGCCGGCGAAGCGAAACCCCTTCACCCGTCCGCTCATGGCGTGCCTATTACCAGATGGAGGTTACTGCGGCGAGGCTGCGGCCTGGTCTTCGCGATAGTGGCAGTTCTTGTACTTCTTGCCGCTGCCGCAGTAGCACGGGTCGTTGCGCCCGAGCTTGGGGTGGTCGCGCTTGACCGTCGCCGGCTGCGCCGCGGCGGGCTGCTGAGGAGGCGGTGCTCCGGCACCCGCACCGCCGGCACGCCGGCCTCGCCTTGCCGCGGCCCGGCGCGCTTGCCTGCTGAGGCCGGGTTGTTGCTGCTGGCGGCCACCGCCTTGGCCGTCGCCCTGATGGCTTGCGCGGATCGTTTGTTGGCGCTTTTCCGTTGCCTGGCGGCGGCGTTCCTCGAGCTGCCGCAATTCTTCCTCTCCCGCGCGCTCGACCGTGAACATGCCGAGAGTGACCGACGATTTCACGCTCTGCACCATCTCTAGGTACATGTCGAAGCCCTCGCGCTGGTATTCCTTCTTCGGATCGCGCTGGCCGTAGCCACGCAAGCCGATGCCATCGCGAAGGTGATCCATCCCTTGGAGGTGATCCATCCATTGCTTGTCGATCTCTTGGAGATACAGATCGCGGAACAATCGGAGGAAGTTCTCGGTTCCGAACTCCTGCTCTTTGCGCTCGAGCACGGCAGCAGCGTCGGCGTAGAGCTTGCGAAGGAGCTCGTCCCGGTCGCCGATCTCGTGGATACCCGTCGCGTCGAGTGCGAACTGTTCTTGGTAGGCGCGCTCGAGCCCCTCGAGCTCCCAGTCCTCATAGTGCTTGCCGGGTGGGCACGCGTGATCGGTCATCGTGATGACGATCTCGTCGATTAGATCGAGCAAACGTTCTTTTTGCTCGCTCAGCGACATACCCACGGCCCGTTCGAGGTGCTCGTAGGCGCCCTGCGGATCCTTTCGGAACTCTTCGAGCGGAACCACGCAACCGAACCAGAGATAGATGTCCTTTTCGAGCAGTTGGACCCGCACGTCGGTCAGCGATGCCAGATCGGACTCGATCGCCTTCTTGCGGTGTGCAGGCACGTCGTCCTGGGTGAGGCCCGCATCCGGCAATGGATACGAATGGAACTTCACCATGTTCTCGAGCACCTTGGTCACGCGCGCGAGAAGCGCGACGTCGATCCCGTCGACCAGCGGCGCCGGCTCGACGCCGGCCTTGCGCTCATCATCGGTGGGCACGGTGCGATACTCACCGCGCAAGACCTGCTTTCGCAGCGCGTACATGCTCTTGCGCTGCTGATTCATCACGTCGTCGTACTCGAGAAGATGCTTTCGAATGTCGAAGTTGCGCTCTTCGACCTTCTTCTGCGCGTTCTCGACGGCACGGGTCACCCAGCGATGCTCGATCGGAACGTCTTCTTCCATCCCGAGCCGGTCCATCATGGATTGCACGCGCTCGCCGGCGAAGATCCGCATCAAGTCGTCTTCGAGCGAGAGGAAGAAACGCGACCCACCGGCATCGCCCTGACGGCCTGACCGCCCGCGAAGCTGGTTGTCGATGCGCCGTGATTCGTGGCGTTCGGTGCCGATGATTCGGAGGCCGCCGGCCTCTTTGACGCGTTTCGCGTCTTCTTTGCACTTGCTGATGAAGTGCTCGGTGGTTTTGGCGATGGCGGCATCGCGGCGCTCGGGGTCGGAAAGCACGTCCTCCGAAGCGTTCTCGAGCACCTCGATCTTGGCGAGCATTTCAGGATTGCCGCCGAGCACGATGTCGGTGCCTCGACCGGCCATGTTGGTGGCCACCGTCACAGCGCCGGACGTACCCGCCTGAGCGACCACGTAGGCCTCCCGCTCGTGCTGCTTGGCGTTGAGCACGTTGTGCGGGACACCCTGGCGGTTCAGGAAGTGCGCCACCGCATCCGACTTCTCGACGCTCGTCGTGCCGACGAGGACGGGCTGCCCCTGCTTGTGCGAGACTTCGATCTCCTGGCAAAGCGCCCGGAACTTCTCGCGCTCGGTCTTGTAGATCAGGTCCTCGTCATCCACGCGAGCGATTGGCTCGTTGGTGGGGATGACGACGACGTCGAGCTCGTAGATGTTGTGAAACTCGGTGGCTTCGGTGTCGGCGGTGCCGGTCATACCCGACAGCTTTTTGTAGAGCCGGAAGAGATTCTGGAATGAAATCGTCGCCAGGGTGAGGTTCTCGCTCTGGATGAGAACGCGCTCCTTGGCCTCGACGGCCTGGTGAAGGCCGTCCGACCATCGCCGCCCCGGAAGCACACGACCGGTGAACTCGTCGATGATCATCACCTTGCTGTCCTCGGAGACCATGTAGTGCTGGTCGCGGTGATAGAGCGCATGGGCCCGCAGGCACTGTTGCAAGATGTGAAGCGTCTCGAGGTTGACGGGGTCATAGAGGTTGCCGTCACCGCCGAGTAGCCCACGGCCACTCAACAGCTCTTGCGAGCGCTCCATGCCGTCTTCGGTGAGGGTCACGCTGTGACTCTTCTCGTCGAGGTCGTAGTGCTCGTCCACGCGAAGCCGCGGAATGACCTCGTTGATCATCTCGTACTTGTCGCTCGCGGTCTCACCGGGACCGCTGATGATGAGCGGTGTGCGCGCTTCGTCGATCAGGATGGAGTCGACCTCATCGACGATCGCGTAGTTCAGATCACGCTGGACGTAGTCGTAAATGCTGAACTTCATGTTGTCGCGCATGTAGTCGAACCCGAACTCGTTGTTCTGTCCGTACGTGATGTCGCAGTTGTAGGCGCGCTTCTTGACCTGATTGTTCTGACCTGGAACGACGACGCCGGTGCTCAACCCGAGGAAGCCGTAGAGCTTGCCCATCCACTCGGCGTCGCGACTCGCGAGGTAATCGTTGACCGTGACGACGTGCACGCCCTTGCTCTCGAGCCCGTTCAAGTAACAAGGCAGCGTGGCAACGAGCGTCTTGCCTTCACCGGTTTTCATTTCGGCGATCTTGCCCTGGTGCAACACGATGCCGCCGACGAGCTGGACGTCGTAGTGGCGCATTCCGAGAACGCGCTTGCCTGCCTCACGGGCGACCGCATACGCGGGAACCATCAAGTCATCGAGCGAAGCACCGTTGTCGAGTTGCTGCCGGAACTCCGCGGTTTTGCCGCGAAGCTGTACGTCGGACAGCTTCTTCATCTCGTCTTCGAGCGCCGAAATCGCAGCGACCGTGGGCTGCGTGCGCTTCACTTCACGTTGGTGCTTGGTGCCAAGCACCTTCTTCAAGGCCGAGTTGAACACCGATGCAATCTAGGTCGGGCGGAGGGGGCGCGCAAACAACAGTCAGAACCAACGCTTAGAGAGAGCAAGCACCGCCATCAGCACGAAGACGAGGAGCACGAACGCCCATAAACCGCGGCCCGCGGAGGTGCCCGGACGCCGGGGCGGGGTCCCGGCGCCGAGCTCTTCGAGGAGCTGGCGCGCGCGCGTCTGTGCAACGACCTCGATGCGAAGCAGCACCATGCTGACCATCAAGCCGATGAGCAGGATGACGGCCGCAGCCTGCCAACGCCGAAGCTCCTGCTCCCTTGCGAACGCTTGGTCGACGCCGACCCGCGCGCTGACCCCGGGTCCAGTCGAGACCACATCAAAGCTCGGAATTGCGAATAGGGCGCGCAGGAGGTCATCGACACCGCCTTTGGGAAGAGGGCCTTCGATGACCGCCACGGCAAGTGGGTCCAGGCCCTCGCGATCGGCCTCGGCTACGACCGCCTCCGCTGCCTGGCGTGCCTGGCCAGGACCATCCGGATCGGCGACGACCACATACGAGACGCCGGCGGTATTGTCGGAGAAGAGATCGGCTCGCGCTTGGAGACGCCAGACGCCGGGCCCGAGGGCGGGAAGAGAGGGATCCTCTGGGGAGAGGGACAAGGCATCTACCCACCGGCGCCCTTGAAAAACGTCGACGAGCACGGGGCCGGGTTCGCCGAGCCGCTCCCATTCGAGTTGGAACCGCCCATCGTTCGCGGATGCCCGCGCGACGATACCCCCTGGCACGACGGGGAGCCGTACCTGGCGGGCGGCTACCACGGCGCCGTCTTCATCGAGGGCCTCGACGGCGACGCGACCCTCGTTGCCCACGACGACGAGTGGGTAGCGCACGAATCCATCCGACGGCTGGGCAGGGTTCGATTCCACCCGAACACCGCCGAGCGGACGCACTCGCAGGGCAACTCGTGCATCGCCGATCCAAACCGAAAGCCAACAACGCAAATCCGGAACGCATGCGCCTTCCTCCACGCGTGGATCGAGCACCAGTGTCACGGGTCTCGAGTCTGCCGCCCGTATCGGTCCGAGCTCATAGGCCTGAAACGCGTTGACTGCGCGGCCCTTCGGCAGACGTGATTCGATCGATTCCCGGACGTAGAGCGCCCGCTCGACCGAAACCGTGCGGCCGTCGATCTCGGCAAACGCCACCAACGAGAACACTTCATCGAGCCCTTCGGGGATTGGTAGATGGCCCTCCCTCCCCTGGACGAGCGAGTCGCCGAGCTCCGTCTTTGAAAGCGTCATGCCGGCCGCGTCGCGAAGCTCGACCACGACAGCCGGCGCGGCGATGACCGTGTGCCCTTCATCGTCTTCATCGACCTGCCATGCACGAAGCCCGATCGTGGTTCCAGGTCGCGCGACCACCGGCGCGCTCAACCGAAGATCAGGAACGGCCGAAGGAGCGCCCGCCACCCAAAGCGCGGCGAGGATGATCGCAACCACGAAGGGCGAGGTTCGAATCGCCCAAGCAAAACGGTTGAATTGTCGGTCCTGCGTGGCCATAGGGATGGACAAATTCAGGATGTTACCTTAGGAACGATTAGGGTATAGAGCGCGAATGGGAGCCACCGCCGAACATGACGTAGAGCAGCTCCGTGCTCGCTTGAATGACTACATGGCCAAGCATGGTCTGCGGTCGACCGAGCAAAGGCGTGTCGTCACGGAGATGTTTTTCGCCACGAGCGGGCATCTTTCGATCGAGGATTTGCTCGACCAGGTGCGCATCGAAGAGCCCCGAATCGGGTACGCGACGGTGTACCGCACTCTCAAGCTCCTCAAGGAGTGCGGGCTCGCTTTCGAGCGCCATTTCGGGGATGGGGTGTCCCGCTATGAGGTCGCCTGGGAAGACGAGCACCACGACCATCTGATCTGCGTCGAGTGCGAAAAAATCATCGAGTTCGAAGACGATGCCATCGAAGACTTGCAGCACAAGGTGGCTGCAAAGCACGGCTTCAAGCTCGTGCGTCACAAGCTCGAGCTCTATGGTGTCTGCGCGGCCTGCCAGGCCAAGGGTTCGGTCTGACAGACCGGTCTCGCCGGCCCGGTTAGAGGGTTGCGAAGGCTTCGTCCGGGATCTCGACGGGGAGCGTATCGATCTCGCTCAAGCGCTGCACGCGGCTGGGCAACGTCGTGAGTACGTTGTTTGCGAAGTACTGCGCGGCAAACTTCTTGCCCGTGTAGAACGCGTGATCGGGATGGGTCTTGGACGTCTCGGGCAGCTTCTTGAACGCGATCGACGCCTGGTCGAGTAGCAACCAACCAACTGCCAGGTCGCTCATGATCGTGAGGAAGTCCTCGGCGGCGAGCGGAATGTGCTCGAGCTTGCCGCCCTTGAACCAACCGATGAACTGCATGACGGACGCCGCGACCGCTTCGTGCGCAGCCTGGAGGTGAGCAACACCCTCTTTCAGCTCGGGCGTGTCTTTGTTCTCGGCGATGAAGCTGTGGATGTCCGTCAGGAACGCTTGGGTGTTGGCGCCGCCGGCTTGGCCGAGCTTACGGCTGACCAAGTCCATCGACTGAATGAAGTTCGTGCCCTCGTAGATTTGGAAGATCTTCGAGTCGCGGCAGTACTGCTCGACCGGATGGTCCTGGAGGAAGCCGTGGCCGCCATACACCTGAATCGCACGGCTCGACACCTCGAACCCCGCGTCGGTGCCGTACGCCTTCACGAGCGGAGTCAGAAGATCGACCTGCCCTTTGTGATAGGCCGCGGACTCGTCGTCCTTGCCCCGTGTCGCTTTCAGGCGATCGCCATGATTCGAAAGCTTCATCACGAGGGCTCGAATGCCTTCGACTCGCGCCTTCATCGCCAACAGGTCACGACGAATGTTCGGGTGCTCGATGATCGGCACGCGGGGCGCGCTGGCGTCCTTGAATTGCTTGATGCTGGCGCCCTGCTTGCGCTCACGTGCGTATTCGAGTGCGCTGAGATACGCCCCAGAAGCCACGGAGAGGCCCTGAATGCCGACGCCGATGCGGGCGGCGTTCATCATGTGAAACATCTGGCGAATGCCCTGGTGCTCGACGCCACCGACGACCTCGCCGATGCTGCCGTCTTCGTCGCCGAACTGCACCACACAGGTGGCCGAGCCGTTGATGCCCATCTTGTGCTCGATCGACGGAACGGTCACGTCGTTGAGCTCGCCAAGCGAGCCGTCTTCATTGATACGAACTCGGGGCACGAGGAAGAGCGACAGGCCCTTGGTGCCGGGCTCTGCGCCTTCGATGCGCGCAAGGACCAGATGCACCACGTTGGTGCCGAGATCGTTGTCGCCGGCGCTGATGAAGATCTTGGTGCCACGGATGTTGTAGGTGCCGTCTTCGTTGCGGGTCGCGCCGCTCGACGCGGAGCCCACATCGGAGCCGGCGTGAGGCTCGGTGAGACACATCGTGCCGGTCCACTCGCCGCTCATCATCTTGGGCACGTACTTCTGCTTCTGCTCCTCGGTGCCAAACTCCATGATGAGCTCCGCAGCGGTGAGGGAGAGGCCGGTGTACATCGCGAACGAGGCGTTGGCGCCGCAGAGCATCTCTTCGACGAAGGAGGCGACCATGTTTGGCGCGTCCTGGCCGCCCCAACGCGAAGGCGATCCGATCGTGCGCCAGCCAGCTTCCCAGAGCGCGTCCCAGGCCTCCTTGAAACCGTCGGGCGTGATGACGCGGCCGTCCTCGATTCGGCAGCCCTGCGCATCGCCGCTGCTGTTGAGTGGGCCGGTGAACTCGCAGACGAAGCGATAGACCTCGTCGAGCACCATGTTGCACTCGTCCGCGCTCCACTCGGCGTAGGGTTCCTTGCCGAGGACCGCGGGCAGGTCGAACTGCTCGAAGAACAGGAACCGGAAGTCTCGTAAATCCGCACGATAGCGGTTGATTGCTTGCGCCACGTCAGCCTCCAATGTTCGATTCGGTCACCCTCGGGCTCGGGCATGATTACGCCCCAAGGCCCTGATGGATGCCAGCTGTAAGGAAGGTGAGGTCAGGCGCCCTTTTCGTCAAGGCGGGCAGGGGCCGGATCGGCTGTGCGATCCTTCACAAAACGGGCCAATTTTGACGAAATCGTAGTGCCTGTTGAATTGCATGGACGTGCTGCGAGGCCCCAGTTTAGTTACACCGCCCGCCCACCCCCACCCGTAATCCTAGTATCACTCTCACGCGAGTGAGCAGCGTGCCTCCGCGCCCGGCGCTTCGCTTGGGCTTG
>Ga0209567_10000481_pt1 | contig 21894 bp, 22 predicted proteins | sample COG_12_FD_184756 | JGI IMG/M metagenome (GOLD analysis project Ga0209567, IMG submission 184756) | Pelagic marine sediment microbial communities from the LTER site Helgoland, North Sea, for post-phytoplankton bloom and carbon turnover... | ecosystem: Environmental > Aquatic > Marine > Neritic...
TGCGCCGCCTCTCACTCCCGAGGCGGCGCTCGCACCGCCCCCGCGGCCCAGTGATTGTGTGACCGTTGCTGCGGGGGCGGACCTGCAAGCAGCGATCGACGGCGCGGAAGACGGCACGGCGCTTTGTCTCGCGCCCGGGTCGTACTTCGGTCCTCTCGCCGTCACGAAGCGCGTCGAGCTCTGGGGCCCGCGCGATGCCGTGATCCGCTCGGCAGGCGAGGGCACCACCATCGAGATCGAGGCCGACGGCGCGGCGCTCGCCGGCGTGACCGTCGACGGAAGCGGTGGACGCTTCGACACATTGGATGCAGCCGTACACGTCGTCGCCGATGACGTTCGCGTGGAGGGCGTTCGCGTTCAAAACGCGGTGTTCGGCTTGCTCGTCGAGAAGGTCAATCGCGCATCGATTCTTCGCAACGTCGTGCAAGGCCCGGACGAAGGCCCGCTCGGCCTTCGAGGTGACGGGATTCGTCTTTGGGAGACCCGCGACTCCGAAGTACGGGACAACCAAGTCATCGGCTGCCGTGACATGGTCATCTGGTACTCGAGCAACAACAAGCTCGTCGGGAATACCGTCGTTCGAAGCCGCTACGGCACGCACTTCATGTACAGCCATGACAACCATGTCGAAGGGAACCGATATCTCGACAACGTCGTCGGCATTTTCATCATGTACAGCCGCAACTTGACGCTCCGCGACAACCTCTTGGCTCGCTCCTCGGGTCCCGGAGGAATGGGCCTCGGCATCAAGGAGTCGGGCAACTTGACGGTCTCCGACAACGCCTTCATCGCAAACACCAAAGGCGTCTATATGGACACTGCACCACTCGAGCCCGACGACTTCAACACCTTCGAAAACAACGCGTTCTTCCATTCGGAGGTCGCGATTCTCATGCACTCGAGCGAGAAGCGAAACGCGTTTCTAGGCAACCAGTTCGTGAGCAATCATTCCCAACTTCAAGTCGAGGGAGGCGGGAACGCGCTCGCGGTCGATTGGAACGGCAACTCGTTCGACGACTATGCTGGCTACGACATGGATCGCGATGGCTTCGGCGATATACCTTACGAGCTACGCCGATTGAGCAGCCAGCTCGAGAGCACGTATCCCCAGCTACAGTTCTTTCGAGGCGCGATCACGCTCGAGCTCCTCGACGCGATCAGCTCTTTGTTTCCCATGGTCGAGCCGGAGACCACCTTGATCGATCCCCGGCCCATGGTGGGTGCGGTGGAGTGGAAGAGCCTCGATGCGCGTTGAAGGCAAAGCGATCTGGAAACGATTCGGCCGTGTCGACGCGCTGCGCGGTATCGACTTCACGATTCCAAGTGGCGGCAAGATCGGCCTGATCGGCCCAAATGCCTCAGGGAAGTCGACACTGATCCGGATCATCCTCGGTCTTCTCAGATCTGAGGGGGAGCTCCTGCTCGACGGCGAGAAGAAGCGCGAGATGGAGCTCGCCGACCGGATTGCCTACGTGCCGCAAATCGCGCCCAAGTTCAGCGCTTCGGTTGGCGAAGTGATCAAAGCGATCACGCGGGTTCGCAAAATCCCACCCGAAGCCGTGGTCGAGTGCGGCAAGGAGCTCAGCATCGATCTGCGGGCGGTCGAGCGCCAAGCGTTTCGCAATCTGTCCGGTGGCGCAAAGCAGAAGACGCTACTCTCGCTCGCCCTCGCGACTCGGGCGTCGCTCTTCGTTCTCGATGAGCCGACGGCTAGCCTCGATACGCAGTCGCGCAGGGACCTGTTCCACTTGCTCTCCGAGCGAACGCAGGACGCCACCGTGATCCTTTGCTCGCACCGGCTCGAAGAAATTCGCACCCTCGTCGACCAGGTGATGGTGCTGGAAGAGGGGCGGCTCGCTTACTTCGGACCGACCGAGGCCTACCTCGACCGGATGACGCTCAGCACGATCGACGTGCAAATGAAGAATGGAGTCGACAACGACGCTTTGATGACGCTTGGTTTCCTGCCCGGGGTAGCCGGCTGGTGGAGCCGGACCGCGACCCGCGCCGAAAAGCTCGAACTGGTCGCTCATCTCAGCCACGAGCTAGAGGGACAAATCGTCAACATGCTCGTGCGTGACGCCGACGCCGTGCAACTCGATGATCAAGGAGACAGGGACGATGTCCACCAAGATCATTAAGGGACTCCTGTTGTTGATTGCGCTGGTCCTGCTGGTGGTGGTGTTCATCCGGTACAATCAAGTGACGCTCCCTCAGGGCGCAGTCCCAATCGTCTGGGACGGCGAGGTATGCGGGCACTGCAAAATGCACGTCGGCGACCCCCGTTTCGCAGCACAACTGCAAACGATCGAGGGCGATGTCGTGAACTTCGACGACCCGGGTTGCCTGTTCGACTACCTGCAATCCCACGAAGTCTCGGTCCATGCGCTCTATTTCCGAAACTACGATACGGACGGTTGGCTCACGGAGTCCGAAGTGGGCTTTCTCCCCGTCGAGGACTCTCCCATGGGGTACGGAATCCGCGCCGTTCCGAAGGACACTCCGGAAGCTGAGGACACCGCATGGGCCAAAGCACGAGTGATGGCGCGGCCTCATCATCAGCCCGGAGGCTCATGAATCGCCAACTGCGGTCCTATTGGGCGGTCGCCCAGCTCGATCTGGCGGAGGTGCTCCGGTCTCGCTGGCTGCTCTTCTGCGTCGTCGTGTATGCGGTGCTCGCCGGCGTGTTTCTGCTGGTTGGCATGCGCGAGTCGACCGTCTTCGGGTTCACCGGCACGGGCAGAGTGCTGGTCTCGTACGTGCACGCATTGCTGGTGCTTCTGCCACTGATGGCACTCATCGCGACTGGGCAGGTCGTCAACAAGGCGCGCGACGACGGCACTCTCGAACTTCTGTTCAGTCAGCCCATTTCGCGCGGCGCCTTTTTCAGCGCGATTTCGAGCGTTCGTTTTCTAGTGCTCCTGGCGCCCCTCGCGGTGCTGATGGCTGGGGTCGGCATCTTCGGCCGTTTTGCGTTTGGGCAGCAAATCGCATGGAGCTTCATCGGCCACTGCCTCGTGCTCTGCTCCGTTCTGGTTTGGTCGTTCTGCGGCATCGGGCTCTGGGTGTCGACGGCGGTGCAGAATTCAGCGCGCGCGACGATGTACTTGCTGCTGATCTGGGTCGCGGGCATTGCTCTCATGGACTTCGCGTTAGCGGGGATGATGCTGCAGTGGCGCGTGGAACCCAGGGTCGTATTCGTGCTGGCAGCTCTCAACCCTGTCCAGAGCATTCGAATGGCCCTATTGTCCTCCGCTGATCCCGAGCTCAGCGTGTTGGGACCGGTTGGTTTCTATCTAGCCAACCAGATTGGCAGTACGGGGCTCTACGCGCTGGGTGTCGCGTGGCCCATGCTGCTCGGGACGCTCGCTTGGATGAGCGGGCTTTGGAAATTGCGTCGGGGAGACGTCGTTTAGGAAAGTGAAGGCCTGGAGGAGGCGAAATGTCAAAGGCAATGGACGCATTCTATCGATTCTTGGATGAGCCCATCTTTCCATGGGCGCGTGTCGTGCTCGCGCTGCTCACGATCTTCGTGGTGCTGAGCTTCACGGCACCGATGTGGCACATCAACATGAAGGCGCCGCAGTACCCGGAAGGGCTCGACCTCTACATCTACTCGTACAAGGTGGACGGCGGTAACGACGGCAACGACGTGCAAGAGATCAACGTGCTGAACCACTACATTGGGATGGCACCGCTCGACCGCGCCTCGCTCACAGACCTCGACTGGATTCCATTCCTCTTCGTCGGCATGATCATTTTCGCGCTGCGAACGGCGGTCATCGGGAAGGTCCGCTCCATGATCGACCTGCTGGTGATGACGACCTATGCCGGGATCTTTGGGTTCGGACGACTGTACTACAAGCTCTATACGTTCGGGCACAACCTCGATCCGAAGGCGCCCATCACGGTGGACCCATTCATGCCGGTCATGTGGGGCAAGAAGCAAATCGCGAACTTCCTGACCGAAGCCAATCCCGGGCTCGGCACTTGGTATGTCGCGATTTTCGCGACTGGCCTGACGCTGCTTCTTTTCATCCACCTGGTCGCCGGCCGCAGGGAGCACGTCGCTTCCCTGGGCGGCTGAGCAGGTAGCTCGAGCGTCCGACAGCCCGGGGATTCGCTGGCTGGAGTCCGGCTCCGAGGCCTGACACAATGGAGTCGGCCCGATGGAACCGAACCTTCACACCTTTGTCGTCTCCGACATGCACCTCACCGAAGCAGAGGACCCCGATCCGGCCCGGCCGCTTTGGATGGCCTACAAGCGCCGGGAGTTCTTCATCGACGAGGACTTCGCTGCATTTCTGGGCCACATCGAGGAAAAGGCCGACGGGCCGATCGAGCTGCTTCTGAACGGTGACATCTTCGATTTCGACAGTGTCACCAGCGTGCCGAGCAAAGACCGGAACGTCGAATGGCTGGAAAGGGCGCGCGGGCTCGGAAGCGAAGAGTGGAAGAGTCAGTTCAAGATGAAGGTCATCATCGAAGACCATCCGCGCTGGTTCGAAGTCCTGGGCCAGTTCCTTGCACGCGGGCATCGCGCGGTCTTCGTCGTCGGAAATCACGATGTCGAGCTCTACTGGCCATCGGTGCAACGGATGATTTGCGAGGCGCTCGGCGCCCCCTTTCCGTCGAACATCGGTGAAGAGGACGATGACGACCCGATCGTGTTCTGTAACTGGTTCTACCTGAGCGGCGGCGACACCTACGTCAGCCACGGACACCAGTACGATCCGAACTGCGTCGTCCGTGACCCCATCGACCCAATGATCGAAGTTCGCGGGAAACCGCGGGTCCGCATCCCATTTGGCGACTTGGCCGCGCGCTACATGCTCAACGGCATGGGATACTTCAACCCTCACCAGTCTGAGAACTACATCATGAGCACGGCCGCGTACCTTCGCTTTTTCTTCCGCTACATGCTGCGGACCCAACCGCTCTTGATCTGGACTTGGTTCTGGGGCGCGTACGCTACTTTGTGGATCTCGCTTCGCACGCACTGGGCTCCGGCGATGCGCGACCCGATGCTCGTCGACGATAAGGTGCGATCGATCGCCACGCGCGCGCAAGCCACGCCATCGATGGTCCGCAAGCTCAACGCGCTTCACGTGCCTTCGGCGACCAACAATCCGTTTCGAATTGCGCGCGAGTTGTGGCTCGACCGTGCGTTCTTCCTTCTGGTTGCGCTATTTCTCGCATGGCAGGTCGTCCTCCACATCAACATTGCCTGGCCGATCAGCCCGCTCTGGGTGTTGCTGCCAGCGTTGATCTTCATGCTCCCCTACGCGGCCTATGCTTCGTCGGTCCGACCGACGGTCTTTGAAACGCCGCTCCTCACCGCAGAGGTCGCGGAGCTGATCTTCAAGATTACGGGCGCTCGCCGGGTGATCTTCGGGCACACGCATCAGCCCAAATGCGAGCAGGTGGGCCCGATCACCCTCTACAACGGCGGGTTTTGGTCTCAGGCCTTTGCTGATCCCGAGTGCACCATGCGCCTCGGGGAGCAGACCTTCGTTTGGGTCCGTCCGGGTGGCGACGGTCCGGGACGGGTCGCCGAGCTGTGTGAATGGAAGGCAGCCGAAGAGACGCCGGTGCGTTCGCTTTGCACCGAAGCGCAATCTCCCGGAGCCAGCGTCAGCCTCGGTGTGGGAGCCAGCGCGTGACGGAAGCCGGTGCCGAACAGACCTCCTCGGTATCGGTCTGCATCGGCCCGGCTTCCTAGCCCCCTGCTTCCGGTACGCTCCACCCCCTCAAACTGCGATCCCGCTCAACGCGAAACGGACGATGACGCGATTGGGGGTCGTAACCGCTTCGTAGAATGATGTGATCACGCCGACGGCGGCTTCCCATGGGGTCACCGAGAAGGACGCTTCGGGCCAACGGATCGAGTCTGCGATTTCATTCACGGCGGTTGCGAACTGTGGGTCTCTGATTTCGGTATTCATGGTTCTCTGCCTTTCTTGATTCATGCCGCAGCTCTTCGATGCATCGGTGCATCGATGAAGCCCACGGCTACATTCTTGACGGCCTCGTCGCTCAGGATTCGCTGGTGTCCGAGGCCTTGGGTGATGATCAGCTCGGCGCCCGGCCAGGCTTGAGCGACGCTCTGACCCACGCGCACCGGCACTTCCTTGTCGTCCCGATCGTGGATGACCAGCAATGGAACCTGCATCGACGGCGCGTGCGCGGTCGCCTGCATGTCTTCCATCGACATTCCGAGGCGGCGCTCGACGCGTTCCTTCACGCGCGTGCGCACCTCGTCGCTGATCCCGATCGCGGCACTGAAGTAGCGAAGAAACTCGCGCGGATCGGAAGGAGGCGAGATGAAGACCGCGCGCTCGACCTCGAGTCCCCGCGACAGCGCAAGGGTGGTGGCAGCTCCTCCCAGGGAGTGCGCAACCACGCCGTAGATTTGGCCAAGCTCGTTGGCGACGTCCGCAATGCACGTCGCGAGCTCCGGAAGCGACAAGAGGCTGCCGGGTGAGTCGCCGTGACCGATCGCGTCGAATGCAACGACTCGATAGCCGAGCCCCACGAGCGGCGAGACGAATCCTCCAAGCTGCGTCGCTCGACCATTCCAGCCGTGGACGAGAAGGATCGTTGGACCTTCTCCCCAGGACCAGGCCTGCATGCCCGCCAAAGTCATCGACGTTGCGCTGTGGAGCACGTCACGCTCGCCGGGCCGTGGTGCCTTTCGGCTCGTGCGGCGGAAGAGCTGCGCGGCAACGATCGAGGTCAGGCCCGGGGTCAGACGCCCGGCGGTGGAGAACGCGGTCCTCATCCAACCAGGCCCGCTACTATAAGATCGAACGTTCGTGCTTTTTTGAGAGGGCATCAAAACATCTGCGGTTGTCGTAGTCATGGCGTCTCTCCTCAGTGCGAGCGGGCGAGCAGTGCTTCGAACGCGTTGTGGGCGTGCTGCTCGGCCTTCGGGTCGCCCAGGAGGCGTCCGAAATGATGATAGGCGGCCGTGATCGAGCCCATCTCGAACACGAACTGATCGAGGTCCAAGTCGCTGCGGAACTCGCCCTCTTCAACTGCGATCGCCGCCGCGCGCTTCAGCGTCTCCCCGTAGTCGCGCTGAATCTCGATCAGAAAATCGCGCGCGGGACCCGGCTGATCGTCGAGCTCCGCCGAAACCGCGTAGAAGATGCAGCCGCCAGGCAGGTCGTCCTCCCATTGCTTCATGCTGGTCCCAAACATCGCCCGAACGCGCGCCTCGCCGCGTGGCTTCTTCAGCGCTGGCGCGATGACGATGTCGATGAAGCGTTGACGCGCCTCTTCGAGAACGTGAAGCTGGAGCTGCTCCTTCGAGCGGAAGTGGGCGAAGAGACCGCTCTTCGACATGCCGGTCGCGTTGGCGAGCGCGCCGATCGTGAGCTTCTCGAGCCCGACCGTGCTGACGAGGTCGAGTGCTTCGTCGACGATGGTTGCCTTGGTCTCTTCTCCTTTGCCCATGCCCTGATAATAGTACGACCGTTCGTGCCGTCAACAAAGAAATTGAGAATTCGTCATTCTCAAGTGAAATCAGGCACTTCAGTTGCAGCTGGCGACTGCCGAACCCTGAACGGTCTGGGGCGGAAAGGACTCCCCGGGATCGCTGAATCCCACTATGACGCTTTCGGCGCTCCCTTCGAAATCACCACGAATTTGAAGGTGATTCGTCCCTGCGACTTCGTCGTATTGCATGGAGAAGACCGTGGGCTCGGTCCATTCGCCTGTCACGCCGACCGGAATGCCGGTCGGCCCAGCTTCCAAGAACCTCGGCACACCGTCCATGCCGACCGGGAGCTCGTAAAAGCCGCTGCCGACGCCGCTGAGGGTGAGGTCGAGCCAAGCATCGGAGGGGGAGTCGAAGCGGAGCGAGATACAGCGCACGTCGAACGGGTTCTCGGCGAGCTGGTACACCTTGCCCGAGACCTCGGGTGCCATTGGCGGGAGGTCGGGGACCGGCTCGGCCAGCGGTGGCTCGGTGGCGTTTCGGATGGCCTCGTTGAGCCTAGCGTATGCCCCCGGGTTGGGATCGAGCGCCGAGTCGGCTTTGATTGCCGCGGCTAACGCCAAAGCCAATGCGTCTCGAACATCGATGCCGCGTCCCGTGAAGACCGCCACGACGTCTTTGTCCGGCCAAACGATCATCGCCTGGTTACTGCGGCCGCGCGCGTCGTAGACGCCTTGGAAGTCACCGGCGCGCAGCCACCATTGATAGCCGTAGCCCGTTTCACCATCGTTCGTGACAATGAAGGACTGGGTGGCCTGCTCGACCCAGTCCTTCGAGACGATCTGTTCGCCGTTCCAGGAGCCCTGGTTCAGGAAGAGGTGACCGATTCTTGCCAGGTCGCGCGGATGAATTTGAAGGTCGCCCCAGCCGTGGTTCACACCCTGCGGATCTGCCAGCCACGCCACATCCGTGATCCCCAAGGGGCCGAATAGGTTCTCTTTGGCGAAGTCGAGCGCGCTCATCCCGCTTGCCTTGGCGAGCGTGGCAGACATCAGATGCGAGCCGGGGCTGCAGTACGCGAACTCCGTGCCCGGCGCGACTGCCATCGGAAGCTCGAGAGCGTACTTCACGAAGTGATCGCTTCCTATCATTGCGAACAGCTCGGGTTCTTCGGGTGGGGTCCGACCGCAATCCAAACCCGATGTCATGGTCAGGAGATGGCGAAGCTCGATGTCGGCCTTGCCGTCCGACGAAGGCACCGGTGCGAGGCCCGGAAACGACTCTACAACGTTCTGGTTCAAGCTCAATAGCCCTTGGTCGATCGCGATGCCGACCAAGGTCGACGTGACGCTCTTGGTGACCGACGCAACATCGTGCGGCTGTTCTCCGAGGTAGGGATAGAAGTACGCGTCCAAGATGAGCACGCCGTTCCGCACCACTAGCAAGCTGTCGATCGGCAGGTCCTCCTCATCGATTTGCTGCATGACCTCCACCAGTGCGGCCGAGTCGAAGCCCTGCTCCTCCGGAGGCGCCGCGGGCCAGTCTTCGCCGGGCGCGGCCGACTCGGTCTCGCCGCTCGAACAGCTCCAACCGACCCAGATGTATCCGCACACAAGGACCAGAAAACGCAATGTGTTTGGCATTAGAACTCCCTCGCTGGCCACATAGACGAACCGGGATATGGGTCCAACGTGCGAAATAGTCTACGCGGCACCCAGAGGCTTGGACTGTCCAAGCATTTGGCAAAATTCCACGCCTAGTCTAAACATTTACACCATCTCTACGTCGAACCGGCATGAAGACGAGCCGGGAGCGTAGAAGGGAATCCGGAGAGCATTCGATGGTTTGGAGTAAAATGGCGATCGCGGCCGTGGTCACTATCGCGCTGGTCGCTTCTTTGATGGTGACCCCTTCTTCGGAGGCGCAAGTCGACCCCGACCCGGCAGCCAAGAACATCCTCACGCTGGAAATCACCGGCGTTCAAGAGCGCGGGGGCAGGATGGCGTGCGCTCTCTTCTGGCAGAACAAGGGCTTTCCGCGCAAACATCGCCGCGCCCTTCGGCGAACCTGGGTGGACGTCAAAGGCAAGACCGTCACATGCGTGTTCAAGCGCACGGGACTGGGCGAGTACGCTGCATCGGTGTTCCTCGACAAGAACGGCAACGGCAAGCTCGACACCAACGCGATCGGCAGCGCCAAAGAGCCCTGGGGCGTATCGCAAGACGCGAAATCCAAGCGGTTCGGCCCGCCCCTCTACAAGGACGCGAAGTTCAACTACCAGGGCGGGGCCGTCACAATCCCGATCGCGCTCCAGTACGACTAGACGAAGACGATCTGGGCGCCTTCGCTCATGTCCATGAAGTCCATGGCGGTGAGCACGTCTTTGACTTGTGGCACCAGGTCGTCCTTCGTGAGCTTGAACATGTCGAGGGCCATCTGGCAGCCATAGAGGTCGGCGCCCGCGTCATCGAGCATCTCGATGAACTCGCGGATCGGCGGAATCTCGAGCCGCTCCATTTCCTTTCTCATTTGAGCGGTGGCCAGGGCTTCGACGCCTGGCAAGCCTGCGATCATCGCCGGAATCGGAGCGGAGGGGTTGCCCACGAGGTTCAAGTGAAGATGGTCGATCTTCTTCTTGTTGACGATGTCGAGCCCCCAAAATGTGAAGAACAGACGAGCGGGCACGCCTGCCATTCGGGCGGCGTTCGCCAAGATGAGCCCGGGGTACGCCATGTCGAAGCTTCCCTTCGAGCAAATCACGCTCAAGCTTCGCTTCTTTTCGGTTCCTGAATCGGTCATTGGTATCTCCTGACGGGCGTGGCTACAGGCACGACTTGGGTTTGGGGATGCCGGCGATCTTTGCGATGAGCTTGGCCGGACCATCCGGGAAGAGTTTGTAGATCGACTTGATCGGTGTTTCCGAACGCTTGCTGATTTTGCGGAGCCCCGGGCTCGAGCCCGACTCTCCTTCGATGGCGCGAGCCGTGTTGAGCACCTTCCAATGCTCGTCATTGAGCTCTATTCCCATTTGTGTTGCGAGCTCGTTCGCGAGCTCTTCAGACCAGTCGTCGCGACTCGCGAGATAGCCTTCTGCATCGGTTTGCACAGCCTCGAGTGACATCATGCGCCTCCTAGTTCCGCTGCGGCGGAGAGTTGTTTGCCTGCCAACGACATCGTTGGAGAAATGGGAATCGGCCGCGCCGGAAGAAGCGCGTGCCAGTACACCAACCGGAACAAGCGCTTTGCCCAGTGGTTGCGACGGCATTCCTTGAGCAAGGGCAGGGGGCCGATTCCGGGAATGGGAAACTGCCCGGGAAGCGGTTCCGTCTCGTAGTTGAAGTCGATCAACATCGCCTTGCCGTGCCCGGTCTCGACGAAGCAGTTGGAGTGCCCGTCAAAGCTTGGCTCGAGCTCCTCGTCGTCGATCGCGCGGAGAATGTTTTCGGTCATCAGGTCGGCCTGGAAGTGCGCGACCGATCCGGCTTTCGAGCTCGGGAGGTCGGTGGCATCGCCGATGCAAAAGACGCGCTCGGCGTTCTTGGCGGCCAAGGTGTAGGGATCGGTTGCGACGAACGCGAGCTCGTCGGCGAGGTCGGTGTCCTCGAGGAAGCTGGAGCCCATGTGCGGGGGAATCGTTACCAGAAGGTCGTAGGGTACCTCGCGCTCGTCGTAGGAGCGAATCACGTTCTTTTCGGAGTCAACCTCGCCGGTCATGAATTCAGTCTCGACCTGGATTCCCTTTTCCTCGAGCAAGTAGCCGAGCGTCTTGGACGCAAGCGGCTTCGTGAACGCCCCATCGAGAGGGGTTACATAGACCAGTTCGGTCTTGTCACGAATGCCACGCTTCGCGAGATACGCGTCGGCCAAGAACGCAAACTCTAGCGGTGCGACGGGGCACTTGATCGGCATCTCGACGATGTTCAAGACGAGCCGACCGCCTTCGAAGTTCGCGAGCGCCTGTTGCAGCGCTTTGGAGCCTTCGAGCGTGTAGAAGTCGAAAACGTTTTTTTGCCAGCCATCGCCGAGCATGCCGTCGATCATGTCCGGCCGAATCTCCGAACCCGATGCGATGATCAGGAAGTCGTACGAGAGCGGGTCACCTGCTTCGAGCTCGACGCGGCGAAGCTCGGTGTCGATCGTTTTGACGGCGTCCTTGTGCCAGGTGATGCCCTTGCCGAGTGTGGAGCCACGCTCGCGCACGATCCGCTCTTCGGTTTCGTCGCCGAACGGCAGGAACAACAGCCCGGGTTGATAAAGGTGCGTGCTTGACGGGTCCACGACCGCGACATCCCATTCGCTTGAAAGACGCCGTCGCAACTTGTGGGCGATCGCCGTACCTGCAGTACCGGCGCCCAAGATGAGAATCGTTTTCATTTCGCGCCCTCGTCTGAGCCCGCCTCAATGTGCAAGGGGCGTGCCGGCCCAAGCTCGCTCCAGCAACTTAACCCTTTGTAAAAGGGGACTGTCCCCTTTTTCTGGCGTTATGGGAACCACGGTTGTTCGGTGAGGTGATTGGCGTGACGCGGCTGTCACAAGTTGTCGGCTCCGACCGCGTTCCTGCGATCCAGAGGCGAAAATTGTTCGGCTGCATGGGGAGTATCCGCAGTTTTTGCGCCGGCGTGCATGGCCGTTAGGAACCGAAGCGTGCCGTCGAGCATGCGCGCCGTGCGCGGAGACGCGAAAATGTCGAAGGCGTGCTGCGCGCCTTTGAGCTCGGTGTACATCACGGGCGCGCGCGAAGTCTCGCGGAGGGTTTTGGCGAAGAGCTGGGCGTCTTCGACCGGCGCCAGCGTGTCTCGATCCCCATGCACGATGAGAAACGGCGGTGCCTCCGGATGGACGCGGTCAATCGGTGAGGCGCGATGAAACTTCTCGGGCTCCCTTTCAAAGAAGGCCTTCATGATCATCGGCTCGAGCATCTGAGATCGAAAGCGCTCCAACATGGTTCCCAGACGGTTCGTGAAGTCGTACACCCCGTATACCGGCACCACGGCTTGCAAGGTCGTGTCGGCTTCTTCGAAGCCGGGCTGGTATTCGGCATCGTTCGCGGTGAGCCCCATCATTGCGGTGAGGTGCCCGCCAGCGGACCCTCCGGTAACGGCGACAAAACTCGGGTCGACGCCGTACTCGTCTGCGTGCTCGCGAATCCACTTGAGCGCGTACTTCAAGTCTACGAGGTGATCGGGCCAGGTCGCGGCGGGGCTCAGCCGATAGTTGACGTTGAAACAGACCCAGCCATTTGCGGCAAGGTGACCAATGAGCGGCCAGCCTTGTTCACGTTTGTCGCCGATGATCCAGGCGCCGCCGTGAATCTGCATGATCGCAGGCCGATGCGCGCCTGGCTCTTCCGGCATGGCGATGTCCAGCTGCAGCGTCTTGCCCGCGACTTCCCGGAATGTGACATTGCGAAGCACCTTGACCCCACGCCGGTGAAAACGAAACGGCAACACCAGTTGGGCAAACGGCAGGCGTGCCGCATCCACCGGCTCTGCGAGATCTCTCAGGGCTTCGTCGAAGGTATGATGTGTTTTTCGCCCGTCGTGGAACAGGAGCAGCAGGCCCAGCCAGGAAGCGACGGTGATCCCCATGCCCACCAGGCCCGGCCAGTGCGAAAGCGCGCCGAGCTGAACGAACAGCACGGTCGCGATCGCTTGCCAAACGATGTGGTGCAGGGCCAGCTCGGCCGTGAGCCAGGACCCGAAGAAGCTCGGGACGAACAGAGCGGGAACTCGGCGTACGGGGATGAAGGCGTTCAGTGTAAACACCGCCCCCACCAAGCTCACCGCGAGGAACAACCAGGCAAGGAGAGGTTCGCTGATCCACATGGGCCCTGGCCTTCTAGCACGTTCCGAGATAAGCCGGTGCCGATGAGCAAGGAAGAGCTCTCTTTTTCACGGATTACGCACCTGCCGAATCGTCCGATTCAGCACCTTCAACGGCCCTTCCAAGCTTTCACGCACATCGAGTCGGCGAGCGGAATCGTCCTCTTGATTTGCACGGCGATCGCGCTGTTGGCCGCGAATTCCCCGTACGCCGGAGCCTACGACTCGTTTTGGCATCAGAAGCTTCGATTTGCCGTCGGCGGTTTCGAGCTTTCACACTCGCTAGCCCACTGGATCAACGACGGGCTGATGGCTGTGTTCTTCTTCGTCATCGGCCTCGAAATCAAACGGGAGCTCGTCATCGGCGAGCTCAGCGATCCGAAGAAGGTTGCCCTGCCGGTCGCTGCGGCGATTGGAGGGATCGTTGCACCAGTCGCGGTCTACCTCTCGCTCCAATACGGCGAGACAGGGCAACGGGGTTGGGCCGTGCCGATGGCGACCGACATCGCATTCGTCGTCGGCTGCATGTCGCTCCTCGGGAAGCGCATCCCCCATGGGCTGAGCATCCTCATGCTCTCGTTGGCGATCGTCGATGACTTGATGGCCGTGCTCGTCATTGCGATCTTCTACACCGAGTCGATTAGCGGCGTCTGGTTGGCGGGCGCCTTGGTAGGGCTCGCAGCAATCGTCCTGATGACCCGTCTTGGCATCCGTTCGGTTGGCATGTATATCCTCGCAGGCTTTTGGGTATGGCTCTGCACGCTCCAATCTGGGGTGCATCCCACGATCGCCGGTGTGATCGTCGGATTGCTGACACCTGTGCATCCATGGCTGGGCGGCGACAGGTTTTTGGGCTTCCTGCGCCATACGGATGACACGCTCCGAAAGGAAGAGACCAGCATCGAAAGGGCACGAGAGCTGGTCGCTGACCTTTCCTTCGCGTCCCGCGAGGCTGTGTCGCCCTTGTTTCGCATTGAGACGGCGCTTCACCCATGGGTGGCGTTCGTCATCATGCCGCTTTTTGCTTTGGCCAATGCCGGTGTGCTAATCAGGTTGGATGGAATCGGCGAGCCGGTCGCGGTTGCCGTCGCGGCGGGCCTGCTCCTCGGCAAACCGATCGGTATTTTCGGCGCTTCTTGGCTCACGGTGAAGCTCGGCTGGGCGACACGACCCGAGGGGGTGACCTGGCCAATCCTAGGCGGTGCAGCGTTTCTCGGCGGCATCGGTTTTACGATGGCGCTCTTCATCGCGTCGCTCGGCTTGTCCGGAGGGCTCTTGGTGTCCGCCAAGATAGGCATCATATTCGGCTCTTTTCTGAGCGCCGTTCTTGGCATGTTGATTCTGTCTGCCGTCGCGAAGAAGAGATGATGCGAATCCTCGTCCTTACCGCAGTCTTAGTCCTCGCCGGGGTAGCCCAAGCCCAGTCGTCGCCGGTCTTCTATTCGTACACCTCGAGTGGGGGACGAACGGTCTACGTGAACCGTTTCTCGATGGTGCCTCCGGACAAGCGCTCGGAAGCTCGGGCGGTCGACTTGTCGCAAGTCAGCCTCAACGAAGGTCTGGCCGAGGACCTCGCCGATGCTGTGGAGGACGAGCTTCGCTACCTGAAGGACTCGGACCCCTGCAACGAAGCCCGTAAGGAACGAACCGCGGGGGCATGGCGGCACGTTTGGCACCGCCACGGTCCCTGGATTCTGGCCAGCTTGGCGGCAATCATCCTGGTGCTGATGACCCCTTGGATGGTCATGCGCACACCGCCCGGCGTCTGGTCGCGCCTGCTGATGGTCGCCTTGCCAGCGCTGGCGATGACTGCGCTCGTGGCGGTTTCCGCGACGCGCGCGACGAGCTCCCTCGAGGCGGTGGAGCAGCTGTCCAAGCTCTGTGACGCGAACGAAAAAGAAGCCTCGCCACAGAAGCAGCTGGTCAGGCTCAACGACATGCACGGCTACATCGAGAAGCTCTACCAGCAGCGGTTTGACGAGCTGAATGCGATCATCGAGGCCGAATGAACGAACGTCCAAACTACGACGACACGAGCAAGTGCCCCGTGTGCGGGATGCCCAACGAATGCGCGGTCGCGGCGGGCCGCGATGCGGAGTCGTGTTGGTGCATGACAGCGACGATCAGCCCAAGCGCGCTTGCGTCGATTCCGGCCGAAGCACAGGGGAGGGTCTGCATCTGCGCGCGATGCGCGAGCGAACCTCCGGCAAAGGACTGAAGCTCTCCTAGCCAGCGCTGGCAGCGGGGCCGCAGGGGTTGCATTGGCTGGCGAGCTCGTCGTGCTCGACTTGGATGGTCGCGTGCGCGATGGCGAAGCGACTCGCCAGCGTTCGATTGGCGGCGTCGATGATGCCCTGGTGGTCGGCGTCTTCGGCGATGATTAGGTGGATCGTCGCCATGTTCTTGCCGCTCGTCAGTGACCAGACGTGGAGGTCGTGGGCGTCGAGCACGCCCGGCAGGTTGGTGAGTGCCGACGTCACCTCTTCGACGGATATGCCTTTCGGCACGCCTTCCATGAGCACGTCGAGGGTTTCTCGTACGAGACCCCAAGCCGAATAGAGCACCAGCGTCGCGATGACGAACGATGCAATCGGGTCCGCCCATCGCCAACCGAAGAAGTAGATCACAGCCCCCGCGGAGATGGCGCCGACGCTGCCCAGAGTATCCGCCATGACGTGCAACCAAGCGCCTCGGACGTTGAGGTTGCTCTTGCGGCCGCCGCTCAGGATCAGCAGGTTCGCGAGGTTGATGATCAAGCCGCCACAGGCGACGGCCAACATCAAACCGCCCTGCACCTCGGGAGGTTCAGCAAGACGCTCCCAGGCCTCACGCGCGATCAGAACCGCAAGCGCGACCAGAGCGGCACCGTTGGCGAGCGCGGCGAGAATTTCGGCTCGATGGAACCCGTAGGTCCGCTGCGCGGTTGCGGGACGCCGCGCGAGCGTGACGGCCACCAGGGAAAGCCCAAGCGCCGCAGCGTCCGAGAACATGTGCCCAGCATCGGCGAGCAACGCCAGAGAATTGGCCGCGAGCCCACCGACGATCTCGGCAACCATGTACGTGGCGGTCAGCACGATCGCCATCGTTAGCCGCCGCCGGTTACCCTCGACTTCGGAGGCCGTGGCGTGATGGTGGTGATGCTGGTGCGCCATTTGGACAGCTTGCTTACCATGCCGCCCGGTGTCGAGCGATTCAGCGGCAGTTCGCTGTAGTGGTTTCACGGCCTCTGTAGTAGAAAATCAGTTTCGGGATGGAGCCCATCAAGGCCGCAGTGCGAGGAGGAGCCCCATGAGCGAGAAAAAGGTTTTCAAGTACGACGGCGCCGAGGCTGACGTCCGTTGGGACGAGCGCTTGTGCATTCACATCGGCGAGTGTGGCCGGGCCAATAACGAGCTCTTCGTCGGCGGCCGGCAACCCTGGTGCCGGCCGGACCAGGTGAGCCCCCAGGAGGTCGCCGACGTGGTGAGTCGCTGTCCGACGGGCGCGCTGACCTACGATCGCAAGGACGGAGGCCCCGGGGAAAGCGCGGACGCCGAGAACGTCGTGACGGTGATGTACAACGGCCCGCTCTACGTGCGCGGAGATCTCGAGATCGATGGCGCCGCCGACGACGTGTCCGGTGTACGATTTCGCGCAGCGCTCTGCCGCTGTGGTCAATCGACGAACAAACCGTTCTGCGACAATAGTCACGAGAAGGCGGGCTTCAAAGACTACGGAGCGGTTGGGGACAACGGGGAAGGCTTCGAGGCACCCGGAGGCACCCTCAAGGTCGGCCGCGCGCCCAACGGGCCGCTCTTGCTCAGCGGAAACCTCACCATCGTGGCTGCGAGTGGCCGAAAGGCATGGACTGGCAAGAAGGTGGCGCTCTGCCGCTGCGGGCATTCGCAGAACAAGCCGTTTTGCGACGGTGGGCACAAGGCGGCGGGCTTCGAAGCGGACTGAGCACCGAGTCCGTCCGGATTGAGAGAGGAGGTGCGCGTGAGCTTTTCGACGATGATGGAGCGGCCGCTTTTGATTTCGGACTTGTTCGAGCACGGGCGGCGCTTGTACGCGAACAGCCGCGTAATCACGGTCGGCGAGGGCGGTGACCGGATCGGAACCTATGCCGAAGTCGCCAATCGTACCGAACAGCTCGCCAAAGCGCTGGTCAAGCTGGGCGTGGAGCAGGAGGACCGCGTCGGCACCTTTTGTTGGAACAGCCAAGAGCATCTCGAGGCCTATTTTGCGATCTCCTCGATGGGCGCGGTCATGCATACGCTCAACATCCGACTGTTTCCCGAGCAGCTGGCATTCGTGATCAACCATGCTGAGGACAAAATCATCATCGTCGACGACACCTTGGTGCCCCTGCTCGGGCAGGTTGCCAAGGAGATGAAGACGGTCGAGCACATCATCATCGTCGGCACCGGCGACGATGCGCCTTTGCGCGAAGCGCCTCGGGCCAGGCTCCACCGATACGAGGATCTTCTGGCATCGGAGTCGCCTGGTTTCGACTGGCCGGTGCTCGACGAGCGCGCGCCCGCTTCGATGGCCTACACCAGCGGCACCACCGGCGATCCCAAAGGCGTTGTCTATAGCCACCGCTCGACGGTGTTGCACTCCTACGCGCTCACCTCGGGTGCGGTCGCCGGCCTCAATGAAGCCGACACGATCCTGACGATCGTGCCGATGTTTCATGCCAACTGTTGGGGGCTTCCTTACGCAGGATGGTGGGTCGGCACCGATTTCCTGCAGCCGACGCGATTCTTGCAGCCAGAGCCTCTGGTCGCGATGATCGAGCGTCATCGGCCGACGCTTGCCGGCGCGGTTCCAAGCATTTGGACCGCGGTTCTCCACCACGGAGAGCGCACGGACATCGATTTGTCTTCGTTCCGCTTGGTCATCTGCGGCGGTTCGGCGGTTCCCGAGTCCTTGATGCGCGCGTTCGAAGAACGCTACGGTGTTACGCTTCTGCAGCTCTGGGGGATGACCGAAACCAGCCCAGTTGGGACCATCGCGTCAGTGCCTCGAGGGGTCGAAGGCGAAGAAGCGTGGCGCTATCGAAGCCGCACGGGCCGCCCCGTCGCAGGCATCGATCTACGGATCGTCAGCGACGCAGGCCAGACGCTGCCGTGGGACGGCGAGTCGATTGGCGAAATCGAAGTGCGCGGCCCCTGGGTGACCGGCAGCTACTACGGCGTCGACGACAAGGAGAAATTCCGCGACGGCTGGCTGCGCACCGGCGACGTCGGCTTCGTCGATGAGCGCGGTTATGCGCAGATCACCGACCGCGCCAAAGATGTCATCAAGTCGGGCGGCGAGTGGATATCGTCGGTCGAGCTCGAAAACACGATCATCGCGCACCCCGAGGTTGCGGAGGCGGCCGTGGTCGGCATCCCCGACGAGAAATGGGACGAGCGCCCACTCGCCTGCGTGGTCCGCAAAGAGGGAAGCAGCATCAGCCCCGAGGAGCTGCGCGACTATCTCGAGGACAAGGTGGCCAAATGGTGGCTCCCCGAGCGCTGGGCGTTCCTCGAGGAGATTCCAAAGACGAGCGTCGGGAAGTTCGACAAGAAAGTCCTCCGCGCCCAACACGCAGCCAATCAGCTACCTGTCATCAACCCGTAAAAAGGGGACAGTCCCCTTTTTTAGCAGCAGTCGAGCTGGTTGCGCGCTTGCTCGGCCGCGTCGCGGAGCAGATGGATACTCCGCACTACCTGCTCCCGCTCACGCTCTGGAATCCTTTCGAAGATGGTGGCGATGCTGTTTTCGGTGAGCACGTGGAGCCGCTTGGCCTCCTTTTTGCCATCTCCGGTAAGCGAGACCAGCACGCGCCGGCCATCGTCCTCGGCTTTGTCGCGCACGACCCAGCCGCGCGCTTCGAGGCCGTCCACCAGCCTCGTCATCGCGCCTTTGGTGACTCGTGACTGGGCCGCGAGCGCGCTCACATCCCATTGTCCGTCCGTCAGTGTTTGCAGGAGCACGCACTGCGCCGGACTCACCGTTCCGCAGCATATCTCCTCGCGTTCGAACGAGGAGAACATGCGGCAGAACGCGATGACGTCTTCGACGACCGAGCTCATCGTTTTTCGGCGGTGATCGAGTAGCTGAACACCGTGTCGGAAAGCTCATTGATTCGCTCTTCGCCCACGAGCTCGACTGCGGCCTTCCACATCGGGTCCTCCAAATTCGACGTCAGCATTGGGCCGGCGGGTTTACGTGTATGCTCGATGTTCTCGAACCCAGCGGCGCGCATGTGGCCGAAGTATTCCTCTTCGGTCAGCGCACCGCCGACACACGCGATCCAGCTCGCCGCGACTTTGGCAATATCAGGCGGCAAAGGCTGGCTCAGCACGATGTCGCTCACCGCGAGACGCCCGCCGCGCTTGAGCACTCGATGCGCTTCGCGGAACACCTGGGCCTTGTCGGGGCTGAGGTTGATCACACAGTTGGAGATCACCACATCCACACTCTCTGAAGCGACCGGGAGGTTCTCGATGAGCCCCTCGCGGAACTCGACCGTTCGTGCATGCCCCGCATTGACCGCGTTGGTGCGGGCGTGCTCGAGCATCTCTGGCGTCATGTCCACGCCGATGAAGCGGCCTTCCGGTCCGAGCTTCTCCGCAGAAAGTAGGGCGTCGAATCCGGCGCCCGAACCCAGGTCCACCACGGTTTCGCCTGGTTTCAGGCTTGCGAGCGCCGTCGGGTTACCGCAGCCAAGGCCGAGGTTGGCTTCGGCCGCTGCGCCGGTGATGTCTTCTTCCGCGTAACCAATCATGGCCGCGGTCTGCGCGTGGCCGCTCGTCGCCGTGCTGCCGCAGCAAGTCGTGGCTTGCTCCTCGACCGGTCCGCAGCAGCCGCCCCCTTGGCGCGCGACCTCGGCGTATCCCGACTTCACGACCTCATGTACTCGATCTTTGTCCATCAAAGCCTCCGATAGTTGAATGATGCAACTAAATAGTTGAGGCTGTCAACCAAATTCGTCAAGACCCAAAACGCAGCTTTCAGCCGAGGGCCCTCAGGAATCGAATCAGAGCGTCCGTGAACTGGGACTCTTGCTCGCGATGGGGCCAATGTCCGGCCTCCGGCATGACCAGGAGCTCGGCGCCGCCTCCGAGGAGGAGTTGTGACTTCTTGTACGGTCCGAGATGGCCGCCAAAGTCTTTGCCGCCGGCGACCATTAGGCCGCTACACGCGATCGGTCCGAGCACACGCCGGTCAATTCTCGAGCCGATTGCGCGGTAGTAGTCGATGGCCGCAGTCAGCACCTCGGGGGTCGAAAACGCCTCCTTCGCGCGCGCCAATGCTGCATCGCGGTCGGGCCCTTTCCAACTGGGTGCCCAGCGTCGGTACAGTGCATCGATATATCGGAAGTCGTTGCGCCGGGTGCCCGCCTCGGCCCAGGGCACCCGGAAGTAGAGAAAGTGCCGGACCACGATGAGGAGCCCGAGCGCTTGACGGGCGTTCTTGGGCTTCAAAGTTTGCGGGTGGGGAACCGCGATGGGAACGATCGCGTCGACCCGGTTCGGCGCCAAGGCGGCCGCGCCCCAGACCATGGTTGCACCCCAATCGTGTCCAACCAGGACCGCCGACTTCAGGTCCAATGCGTCGAGGAGCCCGATCGCGTCTTCGGCAAGGTGTAGCGCATCGTACGGTCGGCCGGGCACCAACGTATCCGGATGATAGCCGCGCAGGTACGGCAGGATGGTTCGGTAACCCACGTTGTTTAGGGCGCGCGCGATCCCTTCGTACGAGTGCGGAGTATCGGGAAAGCCGTGAATGAGCACCACGGCAGGCCCTTGACCGGAGTCCGCGTATCGCCAGGTTTGCGCGCCGCGCGTGGCATTCTCGAAATCAGATTCGGCGAGCATGCGAAGCCCCGTGGCCGACGCGCGTCGGCTCTACGGGGTCATAACCCCACAGACCGGATCCATTCAAGGACGAGTTGACCTGGATCGGCACAAAGCGTACGAACGAGCACGCAACTTGGAAGCCGCCATGCCAGAGCCCAACCCAAGCAGCGAACGGACCTCGATTCTCACCGCGCAGGGTGTCAGCAAGGTGTACCAAATGGGCGACGTCGAAGTGCACGCTCTGAGAGGCGTGGACGTACCGCTCTACGAAGGAGAGCTGATGGTCCTCCTTGGCCCTTCGGGCAGCGGGAAGTCGACCTTGCTCAACATTCTCGGAGCGCTCGACGTGCCGAGCTCGGGCAGAGTCCTCTACCGAGGCGTCGACATCGCCGGCCACGGCGAGCGGGAGCTCACCGGGTTCCGCCGCGACCACGTCGGTTTCGTGTTCCAGTTCTACAATTTGGTGCCGAGTCTCACCGCACGCGAAAACATCGCCTTGGTGACGGAAATCGCGAAGAACCCGCTGGATTCGAGAGAGGCCCTCGAGCTCGTGGGACTGACCGAGCGTATGGATCACTTCCCGGCTCAGCTGTCCGGTGGTGAGCAGCAGCGCGTGGCGATTGCCCGTGCCGTCGCCAAACAGCCCGAGATTCTGCTTTGCGATGAACCGACGGGCGCACTCGACTTCAAAACGGGAATTCGCGTACTCGAAGTGATCGATGAGGTGAACCGCTCACTCGGAACGACGACGGCGGTCATCACGCACCACGCGCCCATCGCGTCAATGGCGGATCGGGTC
>Ga0209567_10000482_pt1 | contig 21887 bp, 19 predicted proteins | sample COG_12_FD_184756 | JGI IMG/M metagenome (GOLD analysis project Ga0209567, IMG submission 184756) | Pelagic marine sediment microbial communities from the LTER site Helgoland, North Sea, for post-phytoplankton bloom and carbon turnover... | ecosystem: Environmental > Aquatic > Marine > Neritic...
CATGCTGGCGCTCACTGCAACGGCGACCCCGCGCGTGCGACAGGACATCACTGATCCGTCGTGTCGTCGATGCGCTCGTCGCGTGGGTCGAAGAAGACAAGCCGGTCAAGCCCAAAGAGCTTGCGGTGTCCGCACGCGTTCCAATCACCGTCGCACGTGCGGTGAGCGCACAACTCGAAGAGCTGGGCCTCATCCGAATGGTGAAGCGCGGGGCATACGCCGGCGGCGCGCCGGTCCAGCAAATTCGTGAGGGCGCAAAAGATCTCGCCGCGCGCCTGGAGACCCGCCGAATCCAAGACGCCCGCCACCTTCAGGCCATCGCGGCGTATGCCGAAACCGAACAGTGTCGCAGCGTGTTCATTCGCCGCTACTTTGGCGAGACCCGTCCACCAAAATGCGGCATCTGCGACAACTGTCGCCGCTAGGTGCGGCGTACTCTCTCTGACTGATTGCAGTACGCCGCGCGAGGCGTATTCTCTCGTTGTAGTGATCCACTTCTGGCAGCGGCTACCCGGCTTCCACAACGTCAACTCGCTCGACAATCGCGATCCGAAGGTGCTCGAGCGTTTCGCGGACATCGCAGGGCCGATCCTCTGGAAGTGGTTTCGGCCTCGGGTTCGCGGTCTCGACAACATTCCCGATGGGGGCGCGCTTTACGTGTGCAATCACAATGGTGGCTTCATGACTCCGGACACGTGGATCTTTGCGGTCGCCATAATACGCGAGCTTGGAATCGACGATGTCCCCTACGCGCTTACGCACCAAGTCGTCATGGAGGTGCCCATCACGAATCTGACGCTGCCCGCAATGGGGGCGATCGCGGCGAACCCCGAGAACGCGCACCGCGTCTTTGAAGCCGGACGCAAACTACTGGTCTACCCAGGCGGCGACCTCGACGCGTTTCGCCCCTCCCGTGACCGGGGTCGCGTCGTGTTCGGTCAGCGCCGAGGCTATGTTCGGCTGGCGCTGCGCGAGGGCATCCCGATCGTCCCGGTCGTCTCAGCGGGCTCTCACGAGGTCTGGTGGGTGGTTAGCGACGGGCGATGGTTGTCACGCCTTCTCCGCACACATCGATTGCTGCGCACGGACGTCCTTCCGATCACCGTGTCCGTGCCTTGGGGGCTCACCGTGGGGGCGCCGCCTTACCTCCCCTTGCCCGTGTCCGTTTTCATTGACGTCCTCGAGCCGATGTACTTCGACCGCCACGGGCCCGAGGCTGCAGGTGACGAGACCTACGTGGAGCAATGCCATCAGCGCGTGCTCGACGCCATGCAACTCGCGCTCGATCGGCTCATGCAGGAGCGGCGCCGTATCCGGCGAGAGCGGATCCGCGCTGGGCTTCATCGCGCCACTCAAACCTTGTCGCGGGCCCCTCATGACTGACGACGGCTCCATCGATCAGTCGCGCCGGGAGTACGTCCGCGGCCCCCTCGAACGGGAGCATCTCAACGCCGACGCGATCGCGCAATTCCAGCAATGGTTCGAAGAAGCCTGCAAACGCATCGACCTCGAGCCCAATGCCATGACGCTGGCGACCGTCGACAGCAACGGGGCGCCAGCGGTTCGGATGGTGCTCCTGAAGGTCTTCGATCGTGAGGGATTCGTTTTTTTCACCAATCTCGAGAGCCGCAAGGCCGTGCACATAGAAAGCAACAAACGAGTGGCCCTTCTGTTCTGGTGGCCAGAGTTGGAAAGGCAGATCGAAATCAATGGGGTCGCCGAGCGCATCTCGAACGTCGAAGCCGCGAAGTACTTCATGACCCGCCCACGCGGCAGCCAACTCGGAGCTTGGGTTTCCCATCAGTCCCAGGTGCTCAGTTCGCGCAAGGCGCTCGAAATGAAGCTGGACGAGATGAAGCGCAAGTTCGTCAACCGCGAAGTACCGCTCCCGTCCTTCTGGGGAGGCTTCCGCGTAGTGCCTAGCACCATCGAGTTTTGGCAAGGCCAATCCGATCGCCTTCACGATCGCTTCCAGTATGTACGCGACGGCCAAGGCTGGCGGATCCTGCGGCTTGCCCCATAGGCCCAACATCCGTCGATGCTCCGTAGCGCTTCGCGCTGTCCTTCGGCAGACCGGTTCCGCCGCCGCTTGCGCGCGTTCAATGCGCAAGCCCTTCGCGCACTTGTTGCGTTTCCCGGCAGTTGAGGCGCACATGCTGCGGTGACGCCTCGGGCTAACGTCGGAATCGTACGGAAACCCGCTGGCATGCGGCTTGCAGTTACGCCTCTAAAACGGGTGGCGCTCGGCAAGGGCGTCGCACGCGGGAGGTTGCTGACGCGCCATTGGTTCCGATTCATGTGCGCGAGACTCCGCTTGCGAAGAATGCTTACTATGTTTCGCTCAACGGAGACGATGCGGATCCGGGAACGAGCGACAGGCCATGGCGCACGATCCAGCACGCTGTCGATTCTGTGACGTCGGGTGATACGGTTTACATCCGCGAGGGCAGCTATGCGGAGCAGGTGCAGCTTACGATCTCTGGTACTGCCACGGTTCTTCCAACGTGAAAGCAACGGCAACAGGCGGAATTAGGAAAGCAAATCGACCCGCCCTCGCGGAACCGTTGACGGTGGGATCCTTTCTTCCCACCGACTCTACTGACTACGATCCCCTCCCGGCGACCGGCCCCTCTGCGTCGATCGTTTGGCGTACCGCATCGAGCTCGGGTACCTCAGCGATCGACGGATGCGCGAGCCACGCCGCGGGCACCTTCACCGGCATATCGAGCAGCTGCTGGGCGTAGGCTTTTCCTTGTGGGTCAAACCGCAGCGACGCGATGCCGCCGCCGCCGAGCGCGTCGCGAAGGACGAAGTTGAGCGCCTGGATGCCCGGCAGATCGTACCGCTCGACTGATTTTCCGCTACGCCCGCCGCTACCGATGCGATGCGCGAACCAGTTGGCGACGACCTCCGGGGTAAGCTGGTCGCGGAGGAGCGGAAGGAAGTCCGGATGGCGTGCCCGAACACCGATGTTGGCATCCGCGCCCTTGTCGCCGCTGCGCGCATGCGCAATGGCGATCAGCGGAACCTCGACGGGGTCGACCAGCGCAAACGCTTCGGTGGGGGACTCTCCTTTGAAGGCGGGTCGAGAGGTTTGTCGCGACGTGGGCTCTTCATACGGGACCGCGTCACCATCGAGGTAGACGCGGAGGCGAAACCTGTCACGCGGAACCAGATAACTCCGGAGACGAACCACGGGGGTCGGTTTCGGCAGCCCAGCTCCGCCGCCACTCAAACCGGGTACGACCAGCCCAAACGATCCGATTTCGCGGACAACAGCCGCCAGCGCGGACGCCGAATCGTGATGAAGTGCGATCTTCACGACCACCTCGCGCGTATGTCGGGCTCGCGCGTGGGGTCCGTAGGTCGCCTCGGCTCCGAGGATTTCGATGTCTACATCGCGCAGGCTTGCAACGCCTTCACGATCGAGGACGCGCTCGGCCCGTCGGGTGAACGCGTGACCAAGTCGCTCGGCTTTGCGTTGGGCGTCACGACCGCCGATGAACAAGAGAAGCGTCGTCTTGTACCCGTCCACCTCCTGAGCACAGGCCTTGAGCGTCGATGGCGGAGGCGTTCCCATGGCTCCCTTGACCTCGACCCGATCCCGTCCGGCCCAAGTCAGCTCGACCGATCGCCAATCGCAGGTGACGTCGGGCAGCAGATAGGCGGCGGGATCGCCGATCTCGTAGAGCAACTGTTCGGCTACGGTCCGTATATCGACCAAGCCTCCAGTGCCCTCGGGTTTGGTGAGCACGAAGGAACCGTCCGCGCGGCACTCGGCGATGGGGTATCCGATGTCCGGCCAAGGCCCGACGTCCTCCCAATCGGTTAACAGGCCGCCGGTCGACTGTGGTCCGCACTCGAGCAGGTGTCCGGCCAAGCTTCCTTGCGAGAGGCGGTCGAAGTCCTCGGGCTTCCAGCCAAACTCATGAATCAGTGGCCCGAGCGCGAGCGCGGAGTCCACGCATCGCCCCGTGATGACGACATCCGCTCCGGCCGCGAGTGCTGCGGCGATGGGACGGGCGCCGAGGTACGCGTTGAAGCTCAGCGGCTCGGCGACCAGCGGGGATCCATCGCTCATTTCGGTGAGCCCGAGTGCGCTGAGCTCCTCCATCCGATCGACCAGGTTGTCACCTTCGACCCACGCGATGCGAATCGATATTCGGGCCTCATCTGCCAAGCACCGAAGCGCCGCCGCTGCGCCTTCCGGGTTGACGCCCCCGGCGTTCGTCACGACCCGCACGCCTTGCTCGACAAAGCGTGGTAGGTCGCGGCCGATCATCGCAATCACGTCGGTCGCGTAGCCCAGCTCCGAATTCTTTTGGCGCGCCCGCGTCAGGATCCCCATCGTGATCTCGGCGAGCGCCTCGAACAAAATGTAGTCGCACCGCTCCGAATCGAGCAGCTGGGGCGCGGAAAACGACGTATCGCCCCACGCGCCCGCCGCGCCGCCCAGGACCACCACGCGCTCATCGTGACTTGCCATGACTCGGTGACCCATCTGCGAGCAGAACGTCCCACTTGTCAACGCAAATCACTGGGAAGTCCGCCTCTTTTGATCCAGAGTGGGGTCTCGCCATGGACGCGAAGGAGAACGAACGATGATGCACGAGGACAAGACCCCCGAGCACAGGGCATTTCGCGAGACAGTTCGTGCCTTCGTGCGCAACGAGCTTGCACCGAGGGCGCGCGAGTTCGACAAAATGGGCCGAATCGACAAGTCGCTCTTCCCGAAAATGGGAGAGCTCGGCATGCTCGGCCTTCGGTACGACGAAGCCTATGGCGGCGCTGGCCTCGATTGGTCGTACACCGCGATCCTGTGCGAGGAGCTTGGACGCGCCGACAATGTTGGCGTCATGACCGGCATTTCTGTCCACACCGACATGGCGACGCCGTCGCTTCATCGCTTCGGCAGTGAAGAGCTCAAGCAGAAATACTTGGTGCCCGCCATTCGTGGCGAGATGGTCTCTGCAATCGCCGTGACCGAGCCCGACGCCGGTTCCGACGTCGCGGGCATTCGAACCCGTGCCATCCGTGACGGTGACGATTGGGTGATCAACGGGTCCAAGATTTACATCACCAATGCTGCCACCGCAGACTGGCTCTGCCTGCTCGCAGTGACCGACCCCGACGCGGGCCACGCTGGTTTTTCGCAGATCATCGTACCAACGAATTCACCCGGCGTGTCGTGCGACCTGCTCGACAAGATCGGTTTCTGGGGCTCCGATACCGGTCTCTTCTTCTTCGAGGATGTCCGAGTCCCAGTGTCCAACACGATCGGCCCAATCGGGGCCGGCTTTGCGCAGCAGATGATGCAGTTCCAGGGCGAACGGCTCGTCGCTACCATCGGGCTCATCGCCTACTGTGAGGAGCTCTGGGAGACCACCTGCAACTGGGCCAGGGAGCGCAAGCTCTTCGGCAATACGCTCATGTCCATGCAGAACACCCAGTTCAAGCTGGTCGAATGCAAGACTCTGCTCACCACGGGAAGGCTGATGAACGATGCTTGCGTGGAAGCGCTCGTGAACGGAGAAGACGCCACCGACCTGATCTCCATGGCAAAGCTCCACTGCGGCCGCGTCACCCGGCAGGTCGCAGACGTTTGCTTCCAGCTGCACGGCGGCGCTGCGTACATGAAAGAGAGCATGGCGGGGCGCGCATTCTGTGACACACGCATCGCAAGCGTCGGGGGCGGCAGCGACGAAACGATGATGTACTACCTGGCCAAGCGCTGGAGGCTCTGAGCGAAAGCTGGGGTCGCGTTGAGGGCCTTTTCGTAGGCGAAACCCTGGGTGACTATCCCAGGTCCCGGAAGTACTATGGCTCCGATGCCCGATCGGTCGGAGATGCAAGTGCTCATTGCGGCGCGTGATTGGAAGGCGGCCGGTCATGGTGTGGCGCTTGCCACCGTCGTGAAAACTTGGGGGTCGTCGCCACGCCCAGCGGGTAGCCACCTGGCTGTGCGCGATGATGGCGCTTTTCTCGGGTCGGTGTCAGGCGGCTGCGTCGAAGGCGCCGTAGTCGAGGAGGCGCTCGATGTGATGAAGGCCGGCGCCCCGAAGGTTCTGGAGTACGGAATCACCCACGAGCAGGCCTGGGAGGTGGGCCTCGCCTGCGGCGGCACCGTTCGGATCTTCGTGGAGCCTCTGCAGTGAAATCGGAGACCCTAGACGCGTTGCTTGCGGACATCGAGCAAAACCGCCCCGTCGTGCTCGCGACGAACCTCGACTCAGGGGACCAGCGGCTACTCTACCGGAACGACGCTGAAACGGAGTCCGAGCGGACCGATGTAGCAAACGCTCTGCGACTGAACGCTTGCGTCACGAACGACGCGGACGCCGCGCCACAGATTTTCTACCAGCCATTCAACCGTTCGCTTCGCATGATCGTGGTTGGTGCCGTACACATCGCCCAACCTTTGTCGGCGATGGCAACGCTCGCCGGCTACCACGTTACAATCGTCGATCCGCGGGAATCGTTTGCTGCTTCGGAGCGCTTTCCAGGGGTCACGCTGAACCTCGAGTGGCCGGATGCGGCTTTGGAGTCGCTCGACCTCGACTCGCGTTGCGCTGTAGTGACGCTGACGCACGATCCCAAGCTGGATGACCCCGCTCTCCAAGTGGCTCTTCGAAGCGACGCGTTCTTCATTGGGTGCCTCGGAAGCAAGAAAACCCACGCGTCACGCCTGCGCAGGCTAGGCAAGGCAGGATTTACGGAAGCGGACCTAGAACGCGTGAAGGGTCCCGTCGGGTTGCCGATCGGCTCCCGGTCACCGGCCGAAATCGCGATATCCGTGATCGCTCAAGTAACGCAGACCCTCCGAAAGCCGTAGGACACGCTCCGCGCGAGATCTCGGTGCTCGCCCGGCTCAATTAACCCTTCGTAAAAGGGGACTGTCCCCTTTTTTAGTCGTGGCAGCAGTGGCCTTTGCCTTCGGTGGCGGTGGGCGCCTCGATTGCGGGTTTGGGGGCGTTTTCTTGGGCGGCTTGGGTGGGGCGCTGGGTTTTGATGCGGACGGATTCTCGGTGGGCGGTGATGGCGGCGATGATACTGACAGCGATTTCCTGGGGGGTGGTGGCGCCTATGTCGATGCCTGCGGGGCCGTCCACTCTGGCCCAGGTTTCTGGAGTGACGCCGCGGCGCTGCATCGTGCCTCCGAGGGAGGCGAAGCGTTTTGGACTCGCGACTACGCCTAGGTAGCTCGGTGACAACTCGAGCGCGCGAGTGAGCGCGTCCTCATCGAAGACACCGTGGGTGGCGACGACGATGGCAGCTTCTTCGGGGTGCACGAGCTCGACCTGATCGAGTGATGTGATGACGTTGGCCCCTTCGAGCGGAGGGCGCTCGGTCGTGTCGACGACGGTGAGCCTGTAACCCACGGCAATGCCGAGCTCGACGAGGGATTGTGCGACCGGTGAGTTGCCAAACACCACCAGCTCACGTTTAGCGCGGTGCGGCTCGAGATAGATCTCGAGCTCGCCCCCGCTGTAGCAAGTCATGGGCACGACGACCAAGCCCTCTCGATCGTTTGCAAGACTTGGCTCTGGGGTGATCTGCACCACCCGACACGCGCCGTCGGCGAATGCCAGGGCTGCTTCCTTCTGGACCGTTGGTTCCGCGCAACTGCCACCGATCCACCCGTGCACGACCCCTTCTGCGGTCACCACGGCCTTGTCGCCGGGCTTCGCGGAGGTGGGAGCGACTGCGCGGACGACGGTCGCCAAAACGTAACTCTCGCCCCTGGCTTCTAGATCCTTCGCGGTGCGGTACCAGCTTTCCATCTACTTAATATAAGGGGGATGCATCAGTCTGTAACCCCAGCATCTCGGAGCAATTTCCAGACTTTTGGAGGGGTAATGGGGATGTCGATGTTTCGGACGCCCAAATGCCATAGCGCGTCGACCACGGCGTTCGCGATGGCCGGCGGCGCGCCGACAGTGGGGGACTCGCCAACGCCCTTGGCACCGATCGGGTGATGAGGCGACGGCGTGATGGTCTTTCCGAGCTCCCATTTGGGTGACTCGACGGCAGTCGGCAACAGATAGTCGGCAAAGGTGCCCGTAAGGTTCTGTCCATGCTCGTCGTAGACGATCTCTTCGAACAACGAGGGTGCAAGACCCATGGTGAGGCCACCGTGGATCTGACCTTCGACGATCAGGGGGTTGATGATGTGCCCGCAGTCATCGACCGCGACGAAGCGTCGGATCTTGACCTCGCCGGTGCCCTTGTCGATGTCGACGACACAGATGTAGCTGCCGAATGGGAACGTGAGATTGGGCGGGTCGTAGTAGTCTACCGCTTCGAGGCCCGCCTCCATGCCTTGCGGATGGTTGGTGTACGCCGCGAACGCGATCTCTTGAATCGTCTTGGCCTGGTCGGGCGAGCCCTTCACTTGAAAGCGATCGATGTTCCACTCGAGGTCGTCTTCCCCGACCTCCAGCAAGTGAGCCGCGATCTTCTTTGCCTTCGCTCTGATCTTCCGTGAAGCCATCGCCGCCGCCGCACCTGCAGTGGGAGTGGAACGGCTCGCATAGGTCCCGAGGCCGTATGGTGCGGTATCGGTATCGCCCTCCTCTACTTCGATGTCGTCGGCCGGAAGCCCGAGCTCCTCGGCGACGATTTGCGCATAGGTCGTCTCGTGGCCCTGCCCTTGAGATTTGGTGCCGAAGCGCGCCATCGCCTTGCCCGTCGGGTGAATCCGGATTTCGGCCGAGTCGAACATTTTGATGCCCAGGATGTCGTAGTCCTTTGAAGGACCCGCGCCGACGACCTCGGTGAAGCTCGAGATGCCGATGCCCATCAGCTCGCCCTTTGCGCGTTTCTCCGCTTGCTCCTTACGAAGCGCGCGATAGTCGAGCATGTCCATCGCCTTGTTCAGCGCCGCTTCGTAGTTGCCGCTGTCGTACTCCCAGCCGGTCGGCGATTTGTAGGGGAACTGGTCCGGACGAATGAAGTTCCTGAGCCGGTAGTCCGCTGGGTCCTCGCCGAGCTCGTGGGCCATGATGTCGGCCATTCGCTCGACCATGTGAACCGCCTCCGTCACACGAAACGAGCAGCGATAGGCGACGCCGCCCGGTGGCTTTGTCGTGTACACACCGTCGACTTCGACGTGCGCGGCCTTCATGTCGTACGACCCGGTGCAGATGCTGTACAGGCCCGCCGGAAACTTCGACGGGTTCGCCGCGGCATCCGCGGCGCCACAGTCCGACAACGTCTTCACACGGAGGCCAGAGATTCTGCCGTCCTTGTCGGCCGCCATTTCCGCTTCGATGTGGTAGTCACGCGCAAAGCTGTCGGCCTGGAGATTCTCGCTTCGATCCTCGATCCACTTCACTGGTTTGCCCGTCACCAGGCTGGCGACAGCGCAAATGACGTAGCCCGGGTACACGGGCACCTTTCCGCCAAAGCCCCCGCCGATATCCGGCGAGATGATCTGAATCTTGTGCTCCGGCAGCCCACTCACGAGCGCAAAGACCGTCCGGTGCGCGTGAGGCGCCTGAGACGTCATGTAGATCTGCATGTGCTCGCGCGCCTTGTTGTAGTTCGCGACCATGCCACAGGTCTCGATCGACGAAACGTGGATCCGCGGAATATAGAACTTCTCTTTGACGACCGTGGCCGCGTCGTTAAAGACGGCATCAGTCGCCGCCTTGTCGCCCGCTTCCCAATGCCAGATGTGGTTGGTCTTCTTTTCTTTGTCATCGCGAACGATGACCTCGTCCTTCATTGCCTCGAACGGATCGACGACTGCGTCGAGCGGCTCGTAGTCGACGAAGACCTGCTCGATGGCATCCGCCGCGATGTAGCGACTGGTGGCAATGACCGCGCAGACTTCCTGTGCGTAGTAGACGACCTTGTCGATCGGCAAGACCATTTGCGTGTCCGACATCAATGTGGGCATCCAGTGCAGGTCACCAGCGGCCTTGAGGTCTTCACCTGTGATGACAGCGAGGACGCCATCCATCTCGAGGGCCGCGGTGGCGTCGATCTTGTTGATTTTGGCGTGCGCGTACGGACTTCGAACGATGTCCATGTAAAGCATGCCGGGCAGCTTCACATCGTCGACGTAGTTGCCCTTGCCTTGAAGGAAGCGCGGGTCTTCTTTGCGCTTCTTGCGGTGGCCCATGCCACCTATGTTCTCGGGGGTTTTGATCTGGACTTCGTCGGTGGTGGGCATCTTCGCGGAAACGCCTTCGGCAAGCTCGCTGTGGGGCTCGGTGCGGTCGTCGAGCTGAGGCATCACTCACCTCCTGCGTCGGCTTGGAGTTTCTGGGATGCGTACTGAATCGCTTCGACGATCTTGTTGTAGCCGGTGCATCGGCAAAGGTTGCCCGAAATGCCATGGCGAATCTCGTCTTCGCTGGGATTCGGGTTCTTCTCCAAAAAGTGCTTGGCGGTCATGATCATCCCTGGGGTGCAGTAGCCGCACTGAAGGCCATGCTTTTCCCAGAATCCCTCCTGGAGCGGGTGAAGCTCGCCACCGGCTGCCACGCCTTCGATCGTTTCGACGGCTGCGCCTTCGGCCTGCACGGCGAATACCGTGCAGCTCTTTACCGGTTTGCCGTTGAGCAGGACCGTGCAGGCGCCGCAGCTCGTTGTGTCGCATCCGATGTGCGTTCCCGTAAGCGACAAGTCTTCGCGAATGAAGTGCACCAGCAGCGTGCGTGCCTCCACCGAGCGAGTCACGCTCTCGCCATTGATGGTCAGAGTTACCTCGTGCTCACTCATCACTTGCCTCCTTGGGCGCGTACAACGGCCTGCTGAATCGAGCGCTTCACCATGACCCTGGTCATGTCCCGTTTGTAATCGACGCCACCCCGAAGGTCGGGGGATGGATCGCACTCGCCTGCCGCCGCCTTACCCGCGGCTTCGAGCACGGAGTCGCTTATCGACTTGCCGACGAGCTCGGCCTCCGCAGCCTTCGCGCGCATCGGGACGGCGCTCACGTTGGTCAGGCCGATTCGCGCCGCGGCAACCTTCGCTCCGTCTAGTCGCAGCTGAACCGCGGCCGCCGAAATCGCGTAGTCGCCGACTTTGCGTTCGAGCTTGGTATACGCGCCGCCGCTGTTGGCTCCGGGCTTCGGAATTCGAATCTCAGTGAGGATCTCATCGTCGGCCATCGCATTCTCGAACAAGCCGGTGAAAAAGTCGTCGATAGCGATGGTTCGCTCACCCTTCGGGCCCTTGGCCACGACGGTCGCATTGTACGCGAGCATCGTGGCGGGATGGTCATTGGCCGGATCGGCATGCGCGATGTTGCCGCCAACCGTCGCCTGGTTGCGCACGAGTGGGTCGGCGATGACGAGCGCCGTATCGTGCAGTAGCGGATACGCGCTACACACCACCGAGGAGTCTTCGAGGGCGTGCTCCCGCGTCATCGCTCCAATCGCGAGATGGTCGCCTCTCTCTTCGACGTAGCGAAGGTCGTCCAGCCGGTTGATGTCGATCAAGATCGACGGCATCGCGAGGCGGAACCGCATCGCAGGGATGAGGCTCTGACCGCCGGCGAGAATTTTCGCTTCGCCCGCGTGTTGCTGGAGCAACGAAAGCGCTTCTTCCAATGAACGCGGCGAGTGATAGTCGAACGCTCCTGGTATCACAGGTCTTCTCCCTTGAAAGCGTGTTCGGTCAACGAATCAGAAGGTATATCAGCGCGCCAATCCCGACTAGTGCCAATACGATGAGCACCATGCGCACCGGTGGGGGTATCAAGTCCTTGGCAACTTCCTTTGCCACCTTGGTCGCGAATTCGGCTTGGCTTGCCTGGATGATCTCGGCCTCTTCGCCTTCGGCTACGTTGGCGCGCGCTTTGACATTGGCGTTCAGCCCCTCGAGGCTCTCCTTGATGATGGCCTTGGCGGAGGAGTCGATCAGGCGTTGACCCACACTTGCGATCCGACCACCGACCTGAGCATCCGCGTCATATTCCATCGTGGTTTCCTCGCCCGCGGGGGTGAGTTTGACTGCCGCTTTGGCCTTCACGAACCCGGGTGCTCCGCGCCCGTCGACGGTCATCGTGTACCCCTTCTCCTCCTCGACATCCGCCAGGATTACTTTGCCTTGGAATTTGCCCTGGACAGGCCCCACTTTGATGTTGAGCTCTCCGACGTATGCGCCGTCCACCAACTCGAGCTTTTCGCAGCCCGGCATGACGGCGGCGAGAACGACGGGATCGAGCAACGCTTTCCAAACCTCTGCGGTCGGCGCCTCGAACTTATAGTCTCCTGCTAACTTCACTCGGACCTCCCTTTTGCTTGGGTAACCGGGCCAGATGATCTCTGAGCTGCCGGAGCGACTCGAAGTTGTGGATCGGTAGAAAGTCGTCGACGTGCGGAAGCACGGCCGCCATCCCACGAACCCGCGGCTCGTAGCGTCGCTGCCCTAGACGGGGGTTGAGCCAAATCAACCGATAGCAGCTTCGTCGAAGTGCCTGCACCTCTCGTGCGAGCTGCTCGACATCTCCTGTCTCACAACCGTCGGAAATGACCATGACCACAGCACCGCGGCGAAGGACTTTGGGACCCCAGTCTTTGCGGAATGCATGCAAGCTCTCTGCAATCCGGGTGCCGCCAGCAAAATCAGAGACTTCGGCGGACACCGCATCCAACGCCAGGTCGACGTTTCGAAATCGAAAGGCTTCCGTCACACGGGTCAAGCGAGTGCCAAACACGAATGCTTCGGTGCGATCGAGATGTTGGCTCAGCCCGTGAAAGAACTGCAATACAATTCGACTATAGAGCTCCATCGAGCCGCTGACGTCGGCGATGAGAACGAGAGGACGAACCTTGTCTTTGCGCTCTCGGCGTGAAAATTGGACGACAACACCGCCCAATTTTGCGGCTCTTCGCAGAGTTTCCCGATGGTCCAACATGCGACCGCGCCGGCTTTTCACGAGACGATGGGTTCGACGCTGACTGAAGTCCCAGCGGAGACCGGCCATGGACTGCCGAAGCGCGCGAAGCTCGTCTTCGGTGAGCTTTGCGAAATCCTTACGCTGCAGCCATTCGACCTCGGTTGCCGTCCCGGTCCGATCGGTGACGTCGATCTCTTTGCTTTGCCGTTTGGCCTTCTCCGCCATGAACGACACGAGGCTTGGGCGCTGAAACTCTTCGGGCCTGTGGCGAGGCGCTTGTGGTGTCTTTTGTGGGCGCAGGCTGGTTTGTCGCGGCTCCCAGAACTCGATGAACGCTCGATCGAAAAGTTCCAGATATTCCTGGCGATTGACGAGGGTCGCCCGGGCAGCGTGGTAAACCTCGCGGCGACTCAACGGCTGTATCCAGGTAAACGACTCGGCAAAACTGACCGCCTGATCGACGCCAATGGGAATTCCGAGAAGCCTGAGCCGCTGAACGAACTCGACCAGGCGCAACTCCATCGACGTACTGACGGTTTCGCTCTCTGGGCCAGGCAACCGAGACATGGGCTATCCTGCCTGGGCTGACCAGGCTTCGTCCTCTACCAGCCGCTCGACGACCGAGATGTCTTCTTGATTCTTGAGAACGACGCCCAGGGTCCGACGGACGGTTTGCATATCCAGCTCGGCGATCCCGAGGTGCACCAGTGCTTCTGCCCAATCGAGGGTCTCGGCGATGCCCGGCGGTTTGAGGAGGTCTTCGTGGCGCAGTTTCTGAACGAAATTGACGACCTGCGTGCGCACCTGCGCTGAGAGAGCTGGAACCTTCATCGAGACGATCGCCAACTCTTTTTGCGCGCTCGGGTAGTCGATCCAGCAGTAAATGCACCGACGCTTGAGGGCGTCGTGGATCTCGCGGGTTCGGTTCGAGGTAAGGATCACGATCGGTCGATGGGCCGCCTTGACGCTGCCAAGCTCGGGGATCGTGACTTGGAAGTCGCTGAGAAGCTCGAGCAAGAAGCTTTCGAACTCTTCGTCGGCTCGATCGATTTCGTCGATGAGCAGGACGGCAGCGCTCGTGCGCTTTGGATCGATCGCCTGGAGCAGCGGTCGTTTCAGAAGGTACTCATCAGAGTAGATCGCACCCAAGTCGGCTTCTTGGCCGGCTTGCAGTTCCAGAAGCTGCCGTGGGTAGTTCCATTCATAGAGAGCATGGTGAATATCGAGCCCCTCGTAGCATTGGAGCCGAATCAGCTCCGTCCCAAATGCATGGCTGAGAACTCGTGCGATTTCCGTCTTGCCTACACCGGGAGCGCCTTCGAGAAACAACGGGCGCTGCATTTTCAAGGCGAGGAAGAGACTCATCGAAACCGCATCGTCTGACACGTACTCTTCTGCGCGGAGAGTCTCCGCGATCTCCTCGAGCGAATCGATGTTCATCGCACTGTTCTGCGTGAAAATACTGCCACGAAGGTCCTTCAGGCCGACTCTAATGCCCGTGCGCGAGAAGTGGTAGGGTTATCGTCAGGCGACCCATGCCAAGAAACTTCGCCAGTCAGGGTCGATCGGAGAAGCGCATCGCTGCGGTGGTGCTTGCCGCGGGGGAGTCGCGCCGAATGGGGGATGTGAACAAGCTCACCATGCAAGTGGACGGGACACCGATGGTGGCGCGGGTGGTGTATGCAGTTCAGCAAAGCGGCGTGCAGCGCGTCATCGTCGTGACGGGTCACCAACCCGAACGGATTGAGGAGGCTTTGTCGGGTTGCAACGTGGAGCTGGTGCACAACCCAGACTACGCCGAGGGGATCGGCACCTCGGTTCGCACAGGCGTCGCCGCCTTGGGGGACGATGTGCACGGGGCGCTCGTCGCGCTTGGTGACATGCCATGGGTGAGCGTCGAGGTAATCGATCGACTCGTCGACGCGTTCACCTCGGATGGAGAGCTCAGTATCTTCATTCCGATGTTTGGCAGGAAGCGTGGCAATCCGGTCCTCTGGGGGGCGCAGCACTTTCCGGAGCTCCTCGCGTTGACCGGAGACGTAGGGGGCAAGGCACTCTTTCACCGCCATGCCGCGGCGATTTGCTACGTCGACGTCGGAAGTGCCGGCGTGAACATCGACGTGGACACGCCAGAGGCGCTGGAAGGCCCGGGCATTCGGCGCGACGGTGAGCCCAGCAGGTAGCTGCTTCTGAATGAAGCGCTTCCCCTCGGGCACCAATCGCGGCACTATTGCAGGCATGCCTCGTCAGCAGTTGAAAGAAGCGCTGGGTGCGCTTCATCGGGAGCTCGAATCCGCTGGACAGATCGAGGCCGATGATCGACAGGCGTTGCTCCAAGCCGCGCGAGAAATTGAGGAGGCGCTCAGCAGCGCCGACACGGAGGACGTGCGTGCCGAGGGAGGGCCGCTAAGCAGGCGCATCACCGCACTGGTCGAGAACTTCGAAACCTCGCATCCGAAATTCGCCGAGATACTCAGCAGCGTGTCCGAAAGCCTTTCCAACCTCGGCATCTAGATCCCCGGGACCGCATCACCCGGTCCAACCTCGAGCGCCTTGGTCGATCTAGTAACCGTCGATCGGCTTCGGTTTGGGGCCTTCGATGGGAACGCCTTTCGGGCCTTCGATGGGGACGCCGCTCGGTCCTTCGATTGGATCGGCCTTGCCGCCCTCGATGGGAACGCCACTCGGCGCAATCGGGGTCTTCTTCGGTAGCGACTTCACGACGTCCTTCAGCTTCGGATCAGGCGCGCCCACGTCTGCCTCTTCGACGGCGGGAGGTTGGTACTGGACCTCCACGTACGTCGAGACCTGCTCCGAGCGTTCTCCTCCGAGCGGCGTCAACATGACGTCGCCGACTCGCTCCGCGACACAAGCGCGCTCGCGGGCCGATAGCCCAGCTGCGTTCGCGCCCGGCTCGATGATCATCCCGGTTGGACGAACGACAGCACTGATGTTGATCCGGATCGTTGTCGCCGCGGCAGGGCGGTAGTCCTGGATACAGTCGGCGGGGCTTCCAACAGCGGCGCGAAGCTCTGCCGAGAGGTCGCGCGTCGGCTGAACGGGTTCCGGCTGGGCTGCTGCCGCAGGTTCGGCCGCCGCCTGAGGCTCGGGATCGGCCGCCGCTTGAGCCTCGGGTTCGGCTGGTGCCGACGGGACCGCCGGTTGCGCACTGCCCTCCCCTGACTCGGCAGGTACCGCTTCCGCTTCGGTCGCAGGGGCCGGCTCAGCGGATTGGTCACGGTCCTTGCAACCGCCAACGAGCAAGACGAGAGCCACAGTAACGACGGTACGAGACATAGGGGCATCATACCCTATTCGATTCGCTGGTAGCGCTCGTCGGTCACCAGGCCCTTGACCATCTGCAAGAAATCACGGCCGCCTTCACCGGCGCGCTGAACTGAACATCTGAGCGCTTGGTGCTCCGGACGGGCTCGCATGTTATTCAAATTACATGGGGGCACCTGCGGCAATCCCGTTCCGCACCAAGCTCACGGTCCTCGGCGCGCTTCTCACGATCGTGCCGCTATCTGCTCTTGGTTTCGCGCTGATGAGCAAGGCCAGCGAGACCGTGCGCACCATGACGCGCGAGTACCAGCTGTCGGTCGCCGGCGATTTGGCCCGGACCATCGAGTCGGAGCTTGGAGATGCCGAAAATGCGCTCGATGCCGTGGGGCGCGTCTTGACGAATGTCGACCTGCCCGAGTCAGTCGCGATCCAACTCGCAATCAACCTCGTCGCCGCGCACGAAGCGATCGATCATGTCGGGGTTTATGCGCGCGACGGCGAGCTGGTGGACGTGATTCGTGAGGAGACGGTGCAGCAAGTCAAGCCACCCGACCGGCTCTCGGACGACCTCCGTGAGGCGGCGGCTGCTGAGAACGTCGTCACCGGTTCGGCTGTTCCCGGCGAGCCCGACGCCCGCGTTTTGGTCGTACTACCGATTCGCAGCGCGGACGTGGTGACTGGCTTCGTTGGCAGCTTGGTATCCCTCCGGCGCGTGCAGCAACGGGTCGAGCAGTTGTCCATCGAGCGTTTCGATGGCCTGCCAGGCTCGCTTTTCGTCATCGACGACGACATGCGCATTTTGACGCATTCCCAGGTCGATCGGTCACAGGCACTGGCTTCGGCCCGCGGTGCAGGGGCACTCGAAGGCATCGAATCCACCAAATTCACTGGTGCGATGATGAAGTCCGGCGAGTACGTGGAGCGCGATGGTACCGAGATGGTAGGCACCGTTACCGGCCTTCAGTCGCGTCCCTGGGCGATCGTCACGCAGATTCCGCGAGACTTCGCCTATGCCTCGGTGGACACCATGCGCCGCGTGGTCTTCGTGGTGAGCCTGATCGCAATCATCATCGCGCTGATGGTGGCCTTCGCTGTCGCGCGTCAGATCACGCGGCCCATTCAACAGCTTTCGAACTTTGCGGGAGATCTCGCCGCTCGTCGATTTGATCGCCGGGTTACCGTCAACACCCGCGATGAGCTGGCGGTCTTGGGAGACGTCCTGAGCTCTGCCGCCGCAGATCTTCAGGCGAGCGAAGAGCGGATTCGCGAAGAAGAAGCGATTCGGCGAGACCTCCGACGGTATCTCGACCCGGAGCTGGTCGACAGGGTCGTTCGCCGGGAGCAGGACATGGAGCTCGGCGGCGAGCGGCGCGAGATATCGGTGCTGTTCGCCGACGTCGTCGCCTTCACCCCGATCGCGGATTCGCTGGCAGCGGAGGACACCGTCGGTCTCCTCAATGAGCTCTTCACGATCCTCACAGAGATCGTGTTTCGGCACGAAGGCACGGTCGACAAGTTCATCGGCGACTCCGTGATGGCGATCTGGGGCGCGCCGGAGGCACAGCCCGACCATGCGGCGCGGGCCATCGCGGCCGCCGAAGACATGATGCGTTGGCTCGAGGCGGGCAATCGGGGTTGGCAGAAGAAATTTGGTGTCACCGTAGAGCTCGCCATCGGTATCAACTCCGGACAAGCGGTCGTCGGCAACGTGGGTTCCGAAACCCGCATGCAGTACACGGCAATCGGAGACGTAGTGAATGTCGCAGCGCGTCTCGAGTCCATCGCTCGACCGCAGCAGATCTTGGTCACTCACGCCACCAAACGCGCAGCGGGCGATGATTTCGAGTACGCGCATTTGGGACCGAGGCAGCTGGTTGGCCGACGAAACCCCGTCAAGCTATTCGAGGTACGGACATGACCCGAGGCGTTCCATGAAGCAGAACCTCAGGCCGGGCACCGTCATCGCCGGCCGATTCGTGATCGAACGTCAGGTCGGTTCGGGCGGGATGGGAAAGGTTTACGCCGCCAAGCAACTAGGGCTCGATCGCTCGGTCGCCATCAAGGTGATTTCCCCCGAGGACGCAGCAAGACCCATGGCGCGGCGGCGGTTCGAACGAGAGGCGCGCGTGGCATCTGCCTTGCGACATCCCAATGCGGTCGAGATTTACGACTTCGGGGTGCACGAAAACACGATGTATCTCGCCATGGAGCTTCTCGACGGGCTGAGTCTCCGTTCGCTGGTCGACATCGACTTGCCTCCCCTGAGCCCTCGCCGCGCCTGTCAGATTGCTGCCGATGTTGCCGACGTGCTTGCCTCTGCTGCTTCAATCGGGTTGATTCACCGCGACCTGAAACCGGAGAACATCATTCTCGATCGGACGCGAGATGGTGAGCGTACCGTGGTGGTCGATTTCGGGCTCGCATACATTCTCGAAAGCGAGGAAGCGGGTCGGCTCACCCGCGATGGCGAAGGCCTGGGCACGCCGGATTACTTGTCTCCCGAGCAAGCTCGGGGTCAGAATCTCTCGCCCGCCTGCGATGTCTACTCCCTCGGCTGTGTGCTCTACGAGATGCTGACTGCCTGCCCACCGTTCGACGGAAAGAGTGCCGTCATTTTGTCGCAGCACCTTTTCGTGGCGCCGGTTCCGATTCGCACACGCGTGCCGGAGATCGAGATCCCCAGCGCCCTTGACGAGCTCATCCTGCGGATGCTCTCCAAAGCCCCCGCAGACCGTCCGTCTGCGCTGACGGTCTTCGAGGCCCTGCGCGCGCTGGACCCGAGCGCTCCGACGCGAAAGGGACAAACGCCCGACGGGCGGCTTCTCGGCAGGCCCGCACGAATGGTGTCCGAGCCTCCTGTCGAGTCGGTGGGTCAGACGATGGACGGAGACGTTTGGTTTGGCGCAGACATCGAGATCGCCGTATGCGGCCCGGTCGCTTCGGACCTGCGAATTGGACTCGCCGCAAATGGAATCCAAGCGGTGTCGATCGAGGTGGAGCCTGCGGAGGTGCCGCTGGGTCTATTGGCTGTATTCGCCCCCGGCGCGAGCCCGTCGCAAGTTGCAGCCCTGGCGGAAACCGGACTGCCCGTCGTGAGCGACGCAGCGCCGTCCGATATCGATCGTCTCGCGGAGATGCTACGTGCGGGTGCGTCTGATGTGGTGATTCAGCCCTGCGCGCCGGAGGAAGTCGCGCGCAAGGTCTGGCGCGCGGTCCGAAGGGGGTAAGTGGCAATGTGTCTCAGGCAAATCGCAATCATCGCTACGCTCGGTATGGTCGCCGCTTTTGGCGCCCGGGCGGATGCGCAGTCGAGCCCGACCGGCGAGACTTTTGAGTACGTGATTCAGCCGGGGGACACTTGTGCGGGCATCGCGGAGCGCCTCTTTGGGAACAAGCGCAGCTGGGATCTGATCCACCAGCACAATCCAGGCATGGGCCCGACTCCGCATAGACTGGTTCCGGGGAAGGTCCTGATTCTGCCCAGACTCGAGCAGGGCCCCGACGCTCGGCTCACCGATGTGCAGCGCATCGTGCAGACGCGAGCGCCCAAGACACCGGACTGGGAGCGTGCGCGGCAAGGCAAGGAGCTCTACCGCGGCTGGCGCGTCAATACGTTAGAGCGCGCATCGGCGGACGTGACGTTTCAGGACGGGTCTCTCGTGCAAATGAGACAAAACACGTTGATCATCATCTACGGCGGCGTGTACCGCGATGCTCGACGGAAAACGACGGAAGCGAGCTTGGAGCACGGCACGCTACGAAGCCGTCTGAGCGAGTTCCGCCTCGATGTGAAGACGCCAACGGCGGACGCGGCCCTGGAGGGCGGCAGCTCGGTGGTGAGCGTCGAAGACGACGGGACGAGCCTTCTTTCGAACCACGAAGGCGGGGAAGCGCGTTTCAAGGTGACGATGGGCGAAGCGGTCAGCGTGAAGCCCGGGTTCGGGTCCAAAGCGCGCAAAGGCGAGCGCCGACCGACCAAGCCTGTCCCCCTACCCGACACCCCAGCATGGCTGGGCGACCTCGCACGGGTGTTCTCGGGCGTTCGTTCCGAGGGTGGCACCGTTCGCGGAGCCTGGACGCCGGTCGAGGAGGCGACCTCGTATCGCATCGAGATCGCCAAAGGCGGCGATGGTGGCGAAGTCGTGGTTGCCACGACAGCGCCGTCAGCGGTGACGAGCTTCGAAGTTCACCGACTTCCCGACGGGGTCTACTTCGCGCGCGTCTCCGCAATCGATGCGGGCGGATTCGAAAGCCCGCAATCACCAGCGCATACGATGAAGGTTCGCTTGGTAAGCCTCGATGCGCCTGGCGAAAAATCGACCTCGACCGCAACCGCTGAACTCGGCAATCCCGCCGAGGCGCCTCTTCCAGCTCGCGTCCTTCCAGGCACCGAGGTCGTTGCGCCCCAAGATCTCCGGTGCGGAACGGGGAAGCACGACAAGGCGTCGACGTTGACTCTGGACGATGCAGGCACCCATGAAGTGCATTGCGTCGGCAGCGACGGCGCTGCGGCGCCGAAGTTCGAAGTGGCCGTCGTGGCGCCCACGTTGGAAGTCGTCGATCCGGAAACGAGCGCGCCGCTAATTCGGAACGCCAAGCCTCAACTCGTGACGGTGGCAGTGCAAAGCGAGCTGCCCCTGCCCGACGACAGGCGATTTCGGGTTCCGAGCGGAGTCGTTCTCGAGCAACTCTCCGCTACCGGCGACACGACCACGCTGGAGCTGAGCGCAACGAAGGAAGGCCCCGACGAGCTTGCATTGCAACTGGTCACGGGCCCCGCGGATGACGAAGCGGTGCTCGCATCGATCAACTTCGAAGTGATCGAGTCCGAGAGTCTGGATTTCGCCCCGAACGAGGCGCTCGGATTGGCGCTATCGCCAAACGTCCTCGGCCTGATGAACGATCGACGGGAAGGCTCGGGACCTTTCGTCACGTTCTCGTATATCGGCGACCCCAGGGCGGACCGCGGTAAATGGCGCTTGAACCTCGGCGGCGAAATCGCTCCGGTTCGCCGGGTTCGAATCGGCATTGCAATTCCGGTCGATGTGCACAGGAGCGGCATTTCCCCTGGAGCGATCAGAGATGAAGGCATTCTGCTCTGGGGTGGATACCGTATCTTCATGCGACGCGATTTCTCGCTCTACGCCGAGCTTGGCGTCTGGTTTCCAAATGCCCAAGAGGACAGGAGCATCCTGCGCACGCGCTTTGCGCCCACGATCGAAGGCTCTTACTTGCTCAACGACCGCTGGCTGTTTCGCAGCCGGCAAGGGGCGATACTCGAGACCTCGTCCGGAGGGCCATTCTTGTGGGCTTCTGCGTACGGCATCGACATCAAGCTCGTTCGACTGTTCGCGATCAGTGCGGAGCTCGACGTGGTGCTCGGAAGATCAAGCGGAGAGGCCGTCACGGGAGTTGGCGGAGGCCCAGGCTTCAGCGTGCTGGCGGGCCCTGCGGCGCTCTACTTCGCAACCCGGTTCGCAGCTACCGACGATTTCAAGGTGTTGAACGGAAAGTACACGTTCACTGGCGGCGTACGACTTACGTTTGAGTGAAGCTGTTCGCGGGCTACGCGGCCGCCGGCCCCTGGTAGCTGTCGCCCCCAAACGCGAGAAGGGGGTAGAAAGAAAGTGCCGTCACCTTGGTCCATGGTTCAGTCTCCTCCCGCGACCACTCGGCCGCCCGGACGAGAGTAACACGGCTCGAGCCGCGTTGGCGCTGCGGTCGCTCGCGCTCAGCGGTGGCCGATCGA
>Ga0209567_10000484_pt1 | contig 21805 bp, 24 predicted proteins | sample COG_12_FD_184756 | JGI IMG/M metagenome (GOLD analysis project Ga0209567, IMG submission 184756) | Pelagic marine sediment microbial communities from the LTER site Helgoland, North Sea, for post-phytoplankton bloom and carbon turnover... | ecosystem: Environmental > Aquatic > Marine > Neritic...
GCAGGGTGCGGCAGGGAGGATTACGGGTGGGGGTGGGCGGGCGGTATAACCAAAACTGACGCTGATCTGCCTAGCTCTTGATGACCTTCAGCTCCCCCGCCTCGTGCTGGCTTCTCAGTACCTTCTTATCGAATTTGCCGACGCTGGTTTTGGGGATTTCCTCGATGAAGGCCCAGCGCTCGGGGAGCCACCACTTGGCGACTTTGTCACCGAGGTACGCACGAAGTTCTTCGGGGGTGATGGTGCTGCCCTCTTTGCGGACGACGCAGGCTAGCGGGCGCTCATCCCATTTTTCATCCGGGATGCCGACGACAGCCGCTTCGCCGACTTCGGGGTGCGCGATGATGGCGTTCTCGAGCTCGACCGAGGAGATCCATTCACCGCCCGACTTGATGACATCCTTGGCGCGGTCGGTGATCTGTGCGTAGCCCCGTTCATCGACGAAGCCGACGTCGCCGGTTCGCAGCCAGCCGTCGTGGAACTTCTCCGCGTCGTCGACGCCGTAGTAGCTGCCGGTCACCCAGGGCCCGCGAACTTCAATCTCGCCCACCGACTCGCCGTCCCACGGCAGCGTGCGGCCCGCATCGTCCACAATGCGCAGCTCGATCCCAGCAACGGGACGCCCCGTTCGGCTTCGATATCGCCAAGCTTCTTCGCCTTCGACATCGCGCGGCACCGACGCGATCGTCCCGACCGGGCTGGTTTCGGTCATGCCCCAGAGCTGCAGAAGCGTGACCCCGTAGCGCTCGTCGAATGCGCGCATCAAGGACTCGGGAACTGCTGAGCCACCGCAGATGACCAGCCGGAACGACGACAAATCGATGTCCTCGCGCTCCCCATAGTGGAGAACGCCCGTCCAAATGCTCGGCACGGCACCGGCAAGCGTCGGGCGATGACGCTCGATCATGCCCACCAGAGGCTCCGGTTGCAGATACTGCGCCGGCTGGAGGAAATCGGTGCCGACCCACCAGCCCGCGTAAGGCAGCCCCCAGCAGTTCGCATGGAACATCGGCACGATGGTGAGGATCATGTCGCTTTCGTTCAGGCCGGCGACCGCGCCGGAGGTGAGCGCATAGGAGTGAAGCACCGTCGAGCGGTGGCTGTAGACGACGCCTTTTGGATCTCCGGTGGTGCCACTCGTGTACGCCATCGACGCCGGCGCTCGTTCGTCGAGAACCGGCCAATCGATACCCGGCGATTGGGACGACAAGAGGTCCTCGTATCGGTGAAGCGTGGCCCGCGGCGCGGCGCGCAAGGGCGCATCGTCGCCGTTGCCGACGACTATGATGTGCTCGACGGTGTTCAGTTCTTTGGCGACTCGCCCGAGCAAGGGCGCCAGCGTGTCATCGACGATGATGACTTTGTCGGCTGCGTGGTTGATCACGAAGGCTAGCTGCTCGGGAAACAGCCGTATGTTGAGCGTGTGCATGACGGCGCCCATCGAAGAGATCGCGAAATACGCCTCGAGATGCTCTTGGCTGTTCCAACAGAACGTGCCGACCCGATCCTCGCGCTGCACGCCGAGCTCCATGAGCGCTTTGGCGAGTCGCTCCGTCCGATTGGCGACTTCGGCATAGCTGGCCACCCGGTCCCCACCCTCACCCACGGTGATCACACGGCTGCTTTGGTAAAAACGCCGACCGTGCTCGAACAAATCCGAGATCAGGAGCGGCCGGTCCATCATCGTCGAGAAGCTCACCTAGACCTCCTTCAGCTCAGCAACGGCGCTCAGTCGGCCTGGAAGCCCGACGCCTTGTGCGCACCGTCGCAAAACGGTTTGTTCTTTGATTGCCCGCAGCGGCAGAGGGCTGCTTTCTTTCCGGTCCACGCTTTGCGCCCGCTCGCCGCAACGATGGTGAAGTTGCCGCTGAGCAAGAGCGGACCGTTGGGCGCGTGGCCGACCTTGAGGGTCCCGCCGGGCGCGTCGAACCCTTCCCCGCTGTCTCCGACCGCTCCAGAGTCTTTGAAGCCCGCCTCTTCGTGGCTGTTGTCGCAAAACGGTTTGTTCTTCGATTGCCCGCAACGGCAAAGCGCCGTGCGGTACCGGACTCCGGGCATGTCTTCGGCGGCTGCGTCCACGCCCAAGTCTCCACGAACGTAAAGCGGACCGTTGTACATCACCGAGACGACGTTCTCGGCATCCGCGACCTCGTGGCTGCTTCCGTCCTTGCGCTCGTACGTCAACGCGCCCGTCGGACAGCGACGGACTACCTCCGCAACCTCGTCCGGGCCGACCAAATCGGGCTGGCACCAGGGTTGCCGCCCGCGGACGAATAGCTCGTTGTTGGCCCGGCCGCACTCACCGATGTGAATGCACAGGCGCCCGTCCCAATGGACATCGGACTTGGCACCGGGGTACGTGACAACCTTCTTTTCGCTCATTGGGTTTCTCCTGATGGTACGGCGTTGTTGGGCACCACTCCGAAGTCGTTTTTTTACTACAGCGAGCGGGAAACCACTACCGCGAACTCACGCTCGATCGCGTGACACTCGAGGGCGTGGTAGGCAAGCTGTTCAGATGGGCTACCACCACCACCATCACGCCACCGACGCCGATGTCCAGGGCAACCGTCGACGATTGTCTATGGCGCTTGCGCTGACGGCTACGTACATGGTTGCCGAAGTCGTCGGGGGCCTCGCAGCCAACTCCTTGGCCCTGCTCGCCGACGCGGGGCACATGTTTTCAGACGCAGCCGCGCTTGGCCTCTCTGTGATGGCGGTGACCTTGGCTCAGCGCCCGGCCACCACGCAGCGTACCTACGGTTTTCACAGGGCCGAGATTCTCGCCGCACTCGCAAACGGCGCCGCGCTCGTTGCCCTTTCCGTGTTGATCGCGCGTGAGGCTTGGGAGCGACTCGCGCAGCCTCCCGAGGTACACGGCGGTTTGATGCTGGCGGTTGCCGCAGGTGGTCTCGCGATCAACTTGACGAACCTGATGATCCTCAGCGGGGGCCGTAAGAGCAACCTCAACATTCGTGGCGCCTGGCTGCACGTCATGGCCGACACCTTGGGAAGCGTCGGCGCCATGTCCGCTGGCATCGTGATTTACTTCTTTGGATGGCGCTGGGCCGACCCGGTCGCGTCCTTCGTCATTGCATCGCTCGTCTTGTACTCCGCCTGGGGACTCGTGCGAGAAACCCTCGACGTCCTCATGGAAGGCGTGCCAAAAGGCATCTCCATCCAAGACGTGACCTCGGCGCTCGCGGAGCTTCCGGGCGTGTTGGGCACACACGATCTGCACGTTTGGTCCTTGACGAGCGGGCGAAACGTCGCGACCGCCCACTTGATCATCGCGGAAGACGCGGACCACCAGGGCATCATTGATGCGGCGAATCGAACTCTGGCGATCCGCTTTGCCATCGAACACGCGACCATCCAGGTCGAGCACGACGCGCTGGCGAGCCAGTGCAATCCGTGCGGCCCCGCCGCCTCCGCAAGCTAGACACGCCTCAGCCGTTCGAAGGACCACCGCTGGCGCACCGGGCGCAGATGCAGATCTTCCCCTGCGCTTCGGGAGGAATCGACGCTAGCGCGCTCGGGCTCATCGTCGCCGTCATGCACCAACACGAATCCGGATCGCGACCCGCGGCGACGGCGCAATCGTTGCTCTGTCCGCAGAGAGGACACTTGCTCGCATCATCGTGGCTCGGACGCTCGTTCATTCCATTTCCGTGATGGCTTCGATCTCGGTAAACCGCTGCTGGTAAAGCTCTTCGATGTAGGAGTGCATCTCATTGAGCCTCACGATCTGCTTTTCTGGGGTGGCCTCTTTCTCGTTCGCATCACAGAGCTTGGACAGTTGCTCGACCGCCTCGAGGGAGTTGCTGGCGCGCGTTGCGGATATTGCGACGAGCGCACTCATCGCCAGGGCCGGCAAGGCGATCATCAAGAGGCGCGACCACACCCCCGGTGGTGTTCGCCGAACCATCCAGGGCGTCATCGACAGCAAGAGAATTGCCGCCAAGCTGGCTAGAATCCAGGGGCCGTGGCGGTGCCAAACGTGCCGCCATGCGCCGGCGGTCCGCTCCATGCGCGCTTCGTTGCACGGATCGGAGTCCTTCAGGAAGCGAAGCTCGTCCTCGACGGCTTCGGCGAGATCTTCGGCTAGGCGTTCGTTGAGACTGACGCGCGAAAGGTCGACAGCACGAGCTTCCGAACGCTTCTCCGGAGGTACCATCGAGAAGCGGTTCACATAGACGGTGCGGCCGGAGCCCGCGGTGTACGAGTAGAATACCGGCGACGACTGGGCCTGAGCGGTTCCCGCAAGCACTAAGACCGAGGCTAGGATGAGAATGCGCATCAGCTCTTCTTGGTGACGATGGATAGAATCAGCACGCCGAGGACGGCGCTCACGAACGAGCCGAGTATGATGCCGATTTTGGCCGATACCAAGAGCTCTCCGGACAGGCCCAGCGAGGCGATGAAGAGCGCCATGGTAAAGCCAATGCCGCCGAGGAATGCTGCGCCCCACAGGACCGGCCAGGTCACGCCCTCAGGCCGCGCCGCCCAACCGAGCTTCACCGTCAGCCAGGAAGCGCCAAATATTCCGATTGGCTTACCGAGAAGCAGCCCTGCAGCCACGGCGAGCGAAACCGGCTCACCGATGCGATCGAGCTCGATTGCGACACCAGCATTGGCGAGCGCGAAAAGCGGCATGATGCCGAACGCCACCCATGGGTGAAGCGCAGTCTCGAGCCGAAACAGAGGTGAGACCGCCTCTCGGGAGGCAAACGAAAGGTCTGCGACGAGCTCTCTGGCGCGCTCGATGCTGGTCTCTGGCTTGCGGAGCGTGTCGTTTACGTGCCGTAGGAAGCCGAGGAACCGCTCCCCACCGAGCCAAGGTTGGACGGGCGTAAGCAAGCCGACGACTACACCCGCAACGGTTGTGTGCACGCCTGATTCGAGTGTGCAGAGCCAGACCCAGACGCCAGCGATGACGTAAATGCCGATCGAGCGAACGCCGAGCCGGCTCAACAGGACAATGACCGCGATTCCAACGACGGCGCCGGCCAGCCAGGCTCCACTGATGGACTCGGTGTAGAAAACGGCGATCACCAATACCGCCAGGAGGTCGTCGACGATCGCCAAGGAAAGCATCAGGATGCTCAGCCCGCGGGGGATGCGGTTCCCGAGGAGCGACAGGCAACCCACCACGAACGCAATGTCCGTCGCCATCGGCACTGCCCAACCTCGCTCCCCCGCCTCGCCGTACTGGAGCACGAGATAGATCAACACCGGCACAACGACACCGCCAAGTGCCGCTGCGACAGGCAGCGCCACCTTGCGGCGATCGCTGAGCTCGCCGATGACCATCTCGCGCTTGATCTCCAGGCCAATCACGAAGAAGAAGATCGCCATGAGCCCGTCGTTGATCCAATGCGCAAGCGAGTGTGAGAGCGCAAAGTTGCCCACGGCGAAGCGAAGCTCTTGGTGCCAGAAGGCGTCGTAAGTTTCAGCGTAGGGCGAGTTCGCGGCAAGCAGCGCGATGGCGGTGCAAATCAAGAGGACGACCCCGCTCGCCGACTCGATGTGTGTGAACGCTTGTAACGGCCGCTGGAGGCGCTGAATCGGACGATTCGGCAGGTGGGTGATCCTCGAAAACGAGAGCTCTTCGTTGCCCATCGGCATCGCCTTATCTCGGAACGTGCTAGAAGGCCAGGGCCTATGTCGTTCAGCGAAACTCATGTTGCCTGGTTGTTCCTTGCGGTGAGCCTATTTGGAGCCGTGTTCACGCTGAACGCCTTCGTGCCAGTGCGGCGAATTCCCGCTCTCTTCGTACCCAGCTTCTTCGGTTCTTGGCTCACGGCCGAATTGGCCCTCCACCACATCGTCTGGCAAGCGATCGCAACTGTCTTATTCGTCGAGCTCGGCGCGCTGTCGCAATGGCCGGGGCTGCTGGGCATGGGGATCACGATCGCCTCCTGGCTCGGGCTTCTGATCCTGTTTCGAGACGGCCACAATACCAGGCACACCTTCGACGACGCGCTTGCAGACTTCGCCGAGCCGGACAACACGGCGCGCCTTCCGCTTGCCCAGTTCGTCGTGCCGTTTCTGTTTCGCCGCGCCGGCGTCAAGGTGCTTCGTAACGTCACGTACCGGGAAGTGGCGGGCAAGACACTACGGCTCGACGTCGCGATGCCCAATGAACCAGGCGTCGATCGTCCGGCGATCATGCAGATTCACGGCGGCGCTTGGATCATCGGAGACAAGCGCGAGCAAGGCTGGCCACTCATCGGACACCTCGCCGCAAACGGCTGGGTCTGCTTCAACGTCAACTATCGATTGAGCCCGGCCGCGACCTGGCCGGATCATTTGGTCGACCTCAAGTACGCTCTCAAATGGATTCGAGAGCACGCCGATGAGTACGGCGTCGACCCGAGCTTCATCGCAGTCACCGGTGGCTCGGCGGGCGGGCACCTCACCGCGATGATGGCCCTAACCGCAAACGATCCAGAGTATCAGCCCGGCTTCGAAGATGCGGATACGACCTTGCAGGCGGCCGTGCCCGTATACGGGGTGTACGACTTCACCAACCGGCTGGACACCATGCTGCCGCGCTTTCGTTCTCAGATGCTCGAGCCGATGATCATGAAAGCGTTCTTCGAAAGGGAGCCCGAGAAGTTCCATCGCGCGTCTCCGCTCGATCGGGTTCACCCGGACGCGCCACCCTTTCTCGTCGTGCACGGCGATCGGGACACCTTGGCGCCCGTCGAAGACGCGCGTCTCTTCGTCGAAATGCTCCGAAACATTTCACGTGCTCCCGTGACGTACACGGAGCTCCGAGGCGCGCAGCACGCGTTCGACATTTTCGCGTCGCCGCGCACGGCCCGGATGCTCGACGGCACGCTGCGGTTTCTGACCGCCATGCGAGGGCGCGCAAAAAATGCAGACGCGTCTCTGTCGGCTGAACATTTTTCGCCTTCGGAGCGCGCTCCCGCCGCCGTGTCCGACAACCTGTGACAGGCCCGTCACTGCAAGCGGATCGCTGCGAGCGCGTCGACCCAAAAACCTCGCGAAAAACGAGGCCTTCGCGTTCGGAAAAGGTGGCGTCATCGCAGGCACGCCGCGCTCGTCAACTCCGGCGCGTGTCGGCACGCTGCTTGCAGCTTCGCCGGGCTCAGACGAGGCCGCAACATGAAAACCATTCTCATCTTGGGTGCTGGGACTGCAGGTACTGCGATCGCCCACAAGCTACGACGACGTCTCCCGAAGGACTGGGAGGTCGCGGTCGTGGATCCCTCCAGCATCCATCTCTATCAGCCCGGGTTGCTGTTCTTGCCATTCGGAAACGAAACCGAAGAGCGAATCCTTCGTGAACGCGGATCCACGCTGGGCAAGGGGATCACGTGGCACCAAAAAACCGTCAAAGCGATCGACACCGATCGCCGCCGCGTCGAGCTCGAAGAAGGAGAGGCCCTCGCTTACGACTTCTTGATCATCGCTTCGGGCACCGAGATTCGACCCGACATGATCGACGGTATGCTCGGAGAGGGCTGGCGGAAGAACGTCTTCGACTTCTACACGCTCGAGGGCGCCAAGGCGCTGCAAGAAGGGCTTGCCAACTTCGAGGGCGGCCGGCTGGTCATCAACATCGTCGAGATGCCCATCAAATGTCCGGTCGCGCCGCTCGAGTTTGCGTTCTTGACCGATGACTACCTCACCAAGCGTGGCATTCGCGACAAGACCGAGCTGGTCTACGCAACACCGCTCGACGGCGCCTTCACGAAACCCCTCGCCTCCAAGACCCTCGGCTACCTCCTGGAAGACAAAGGCATTCAGGTCGAAACCGAGTTCATGACCGGCGAAGTCGACGCCGAGAAGAACGTGATTCGCTCCTACGACGAACGCGAGGTGCCCTATGATCTGCTCGTGACGATCCCCCCGCACATGGGGGCTGGCTTCCTCGAGGACAGCGACCTGGGCGACGAGCTCGCCTTCGTGCCAACCGACCCCCACACCTTGGCCGCCAAGAACGTCGAGCGGGTCTTCTGCATTGGAGATGCCACCGACCTTCCGAGCTCGAAGGCAGGGTCGGTTGCCCACTTCCAGGCCGACCTGATGACCGAAAACGTTCTCGGCGCCATCGACGGGAAGGAGCTCGAGCCGAGCTTTGACGGACACTCAAACTGCTTCGTCGAAACCGGCCATGGGAAGGCCATGCTGATCGACTTCAACTACGAGATAGAACCGTTGCCCGGGCAGTTCCCGATCCCGGGCATCGGCCCCCTGCCCCTGCTCAAAGAGTGCCGGCGCAATCATTGGGCCAAGCTCATGTTCAGGCATGTCTATTGGCATGCACTCTTGCCCGCGCGACCGATTCCCATTTCCCCAACGATGTCGTTGGCGGGCAAGCAACTCTCCGCCGCAGCGGAACTAGGAGGCGAATGATGTCACTCGAAGCTTTGCAAACCGATGCAGAAGGCTATCTCGCGAATCGCGACGACTGGTCTGAAGAGCTCGCAAACGAGTTCGCAACACAAATGGGCATAGAGCTCAGCGCCGAGCACTGGAAGGTGCTCAACACAGCACGCGCCATCGAGGGCGAGTCAGGCTCGAGCCCCGGGCTCCGAAAGATCAGCAAGCGATCGGAAACGCCGATCAAGTCCATCTATAAACTCTTCCCGGATGGCCCGGCGAAGCTCATCGCCAAGATCGCCGGCATCCCCAAACCTAAGTCGTGCCTGTAGGCACGCGTTCTAGGAGAAACCCATGACCGACACAGGAACCGAAAAAAAGCGAAGCTTGAGCGTGATTTGCTCGAAGGGAAGCTTCGATATGGCGTACCCCGGGCTCATCTTGGCGAACGCCGCCCGCATGGCAGGCGTGCCCGCTCGTCTGTTTTTCACGTTTTGGGGGCTCGACATCGTCAACAAAAAGAAGATCGACCATCTTCACTTGAACCTCGTCGGCAACCCCTCCGCTCCGATCCCAGCGATGATCGCCGGCTTGCCCGGCGTCGAGGCACTGGCCACGGCCCAGATGAGAAAGGAAATGGAGCGGCTCGAGATTCCACCGATTCGCGAGTTCATCGAAATGCTCGATGACGCCGGCGCCGATCTCTATGGCTGCCAGATGGCACTCGACATGTTCAAGCTCACGAAGGACGACTTGGTGCCACAGGTCAAAGACGTGCTCACCGCCATGGACTTCATGGACATGAGCGAAGGCGCCCAGATCGTCTTCGTCTAGTCGTAGACGAGCTCGATCGGAATCGTCACGGCCCCACCCTGATAAGTGAACTTCGCGTCCTTGTAGAGCGGCGGGCCAAATCTCTTTGACTTCGCGTCCTGTGAGACGCCCCAGGGCTCTTTCGGGCTTCCGATCGCGTTGGTGTCCAGCTTGCCGTTGCCGTTCGTGTCGACGAATACCGATGCGGCGTAATCGCCTAAGCCCGTGCGCTTGAATACGCAGGTGACAGTGTCCCCTTCGACGTCAACCCACGTGCGCCGAAGCGCTCGACGGTGCTTACGGGGGAAGCCTTTGTTCTCCCAGAACAGCGCGCAGGCCATCCGGCCTGTCGTTTTTCGAACGCCGGTGATTTCTATTGAGAGGACGTTCTTGGCGGCCGGGTCGGTGTCGACTTGCGCCTCTGAAGCGGGAGTCCAGAACAGCGAGCCGATCAGCGCGATGGCGACGAAAGTCGCACATGCCATTTTGGTCCAAACCATCGAATGCTCTCCGGATCCCCATCTGCGCGTCCGGCTCGTCTTCATGCCAGTTCGACGCAGAGATGCTGTAAATGTTTAGACGAGGCAGGGAATTTTGCCAAATGCTTGGGCATTCCTCGCCTCGCCGGGGTGCGTAGACCATTTCGCACATTGGACCTAAATCCGACTCGGCCGCGCTTGCCGACGTCATCGAGCAAATCGACGCACAGGGCCTGCCAATCGATAGCGTGCAAGTCGCTCGGAGCAGCGTTCTGATTCTGGACGCATACTTCTACCCGTACCTGGGAGAGCAGAAACACGACATCGCGTCGGTCACCAAGAGCGTCACCTCGACCCTGATCGGCATCGCGGTCGACCGGGGCTTGTTGGCGCTCGATCAGGGCGTGCTCCCCTCGTTCCCGGAGCTCGCGCCGGATCCTACGCTGGACGGCAAGTCCAACATCGATCTTCGTCATCTTCTAACGATGACATCCTAAGGTTAACAATGGTGGGTGCTCGCCGGAGCGTTCGAAGGCGTGTACGAGGCACGCGGCCGTCGCGGCCAGGCGATCGTCATCTGGCCAGATAAAGAGGTCGTGGCCGTTTTCACCGGACGTGGCCTCGACGTTCGAGGCGAGGTGGGGGGACTAAACCATCTTCGAATCCGCGGCGATTTCGCGGCCGATGCCGAAAGCGTCGAGCTGGAGTTCAGCGACCCGGGCGAGTACTTCCCGCTACAGCGGGTTCAAGGCACTGCGGCGCCGAGCTGCAACTGAACAGTCTGAATTCACTACTGAATTACGAATTATGGATCTTTTTTGTTGACGATACGAACGGTCGTACTATTATCACACCATGGGCAAAGGCGAAGAGACAAAAGCAGCCATCGTCGAGGAAGCACTCGAGCTGGTGAGCACCGTCGGCCTCGAGAAGCTCACTATCGGCGCGCTCGCCAGCGCGACGGGGATGTCGAAGAGCGGCCTCTTCGCCCACTTCCGCTCGAAAGAGCAGCTCCAGCTGCAGGTCCTCGAAGAGGCGCGTCAACGCTTCGTCGACATCGTGATTGCGCCGGCGCTCAAGAAGCCGCGCGGCGTCGCCCGCATTCGAGCGATGTTCGACTCGACTATGAGGCATTGGGAGCACGACCTCCCCGGCGGATGCATATTTTACGCGGTTTCTGCGGAGCTCGATGACCAGCCTGGCCCGGCGCGCGACTTCCTGATCGCCATCCAGCGCGACCACGGGGAAACCGTGAAGCGCGCCGCGGAGATCGCGGTCGAAGAGGGTGAGTTCCGCAGCGATCTAGATCTCGACCAGTTCGTGTTCGAGATGGGCTCGATCACGGCCGCCTACCATCATTTCGGACGCCTCCTGGGCGACCCGAAGGCCGAGCAGCACGCCTTGAAGTCGTTCGACGCACTGCTCGCACGCTCGCACTAGGAGAGACGCCATGACCACGACGACCGCCAATCTTCTCATTTCCTCTCAAAAAAGCACGAACGTTCGATCTTATACGGATGGTCCGTCCTGGATGAGGACCATGTTTTCGACCGCGGGCCGGCTCGCCCCCGGGCTCACCTCCCTCGGCGCCGCACAGCTCTTCCGCCGCACGAGCCGAAAGGTGCCGCGTGCAGGCGAGCGAGATGTTCTTCGCGGTGCGACCGAGATGACCTTGGCTGGAATGAAGGCCTGGTCTTGGGGCAAGGGGCCGACGATCCTGCTGGTCCACGGATGGAACGGCCGGGCCACGCAGCTTGGCAGCTTCGTCTCGCCCCTCGTCAGCCGGGGGTATCGCGTGGTCGCCTTCGATGCAATCGGCCACGGCGAGTCCCCCGGTCACTTGCTTTCACTTCCGGAGCTCGCCACCTGCATTCGCAAGGTCGCAGCGGAGCTCGATGATGTCTACGGAGTGCTCGCACACTCCCTCGGAGGAGCGGCGACCACCCTGGCCTTGTCTCAAGGCCTACAGATCGAGCGCGCTGTCTTCATTTCGCCGCCTTCGGACCCGAGGGAGTTTCTACGTATCTTCAGCGGCGCGCTCGGAATCAGCGACGAGGTGCGCAAGCGAGTACAGGCACGGGTCGAGCGCCGCCTCGGCATGACGATGGAGAGCATGCAGGCGACCGTCCACGCGCCATCGATGCAGATCCCGCTTCTGGTGATCCACGACCAAGACGACAAGGAAGTCCCCGTAGAGGTCGGCCGAAGCGTCGCCGAGGCTTGGCCGGGCGCCGAATTGGTCATCAGCCGGGGCCTCGGACACCAGCGAATCCTTCGCGACGAGGACGTAAAGAATGTTGCCGCGAGCTTCATCAATGCAGCACAGCATTGGAAGCGGGCGGCGTGAACCGAGAAAGGCACAGAACCATGAATACCGAAATCAGAGACCCAGAGTTTGCAACCGCAGTGAACGAAATCGCAGCCGCCATCCGTTGGCCCGACCCCTCCTTCGCCCTGACCCCCTGGGAAACGGTCGTGGGTTTCGTGACCGCCTTCTACGAAGCGGTGACGACCCCGAATCGCGTCATCGTTCGCTTCGCGCTCAACGGGCTCGCACTTTGACGAGTTGGCGCTTCGCGAAGCGCGCTCTCAGCCTGCCGGGCCAATGCAGACCGACACCGTGGAGGTCTGGTTGGTCCCGGCTTCCGTCACCGACTCGCAGAGGTAGTCGGTTCGGCAATGAGGAGTGCCGAGACCAAGAAGAGGCGTGCGTTCAGCCATCGCCGGGGCCCTCTTCGAACGCGGCGACCGCCTCACGAAAAGCGACCGGCACGGTGACCTTCACCCGGCTCTCCGGATCGACGCAGACGCTGGTGACGCCGGCCTTCGCAAGCGACTCACCTCGGTCGTTGCGGATCACGAACGAGCTGGTGAAGCTCGAGGTCCCGATCCGCGAGATGCGGGTCTCGATGTGAACGTCCTCTTCAAACCTGGCGCTGCCCAGGTAGTCGCAAGACGCGTTCACGTAGAACATGTCTGTGCCGCTCTTGACCATGTCCTGCCAGGGAATCCCTACGGCACGCATGTACGCCCCGAGGGCCTCGTCACAAAAGACGAAATAGTTGCCGAAGTAGACGTGGCCCTGCATGTCGGTGTCGCGAAATCGGACCCGCATCGTATAGACGAACGGCCGCGTCACGCACCGGCTCCCACACGAAGGCTGACCTCCGCGAGGGAGGTCCGCGTCTCCGCGTGAATCGAGCGCATCGGCGTCTCTTCGGCGGCCCTCCATTCGCAGAGCTCCCCTACCCGACCCGAACCGTCATCCTCGGGGCGAATCCAAACGAAGGTCTGCTCCCCGAGGCGGATGGTGCACTCTGGGTCGGCGAACGCCTGGGACCAAAACCCGCCGTTGTAGAGGGTGATCGGACCCACTTGCTCGCATTTCGGCTCGTGGGTGTGCCCAAAAACCACGCGACGTGCTCCGGTGATCTTGAAGATCAACTCCGAAAGAGTCGGCGTGAGAAGCGGCGTTTCGAAGACGGTCGCCCGAACGGAAGAAGCGTAGGCCGCGTAGGGGAGCATGAAGATCAGCGCCGGCACGAACACCCAAAGCGTGCTGATCGGCAAGGCGATGTTGATGTGGAGGACCACCTGCCAGGCGAGGAAGAGCGCGACCAAGAGGAAGAACGCGCGGTCGAGCCACAGCTCGCGCGCAATTCGAAATGGATTGTTCGTGGCTGACGGGACGTGGAGCACGTTGAGCTTGCGAACCATCGATGGCGTGGCTTGGGCGCGCGCGGCGATCGATCGCACCTTGTCGTCGACGAGCATCGGATCGCGCATCGCTGGAAGCCAGTGTGTGCGAAGCGAGATCCATAGGGTGGCATACGCACCCCAAAGCCAAGTCCAAATCAAGAGAGGCTGAGTACGCAACATGTAACGGAAGAAGAAACGCACGTACGCAACGGCGCTCATGATGTAGTTCTCCGACTGGTGGGGGTTGAAATATCCCATTCCGTTGAGCATGTATCGCGCGGCCAGGTCGCCGAACGGAATCCGGACTCGCGGCTGCCCGTGAACTTCGATCAAGGGATCGATCGGGTCACGAACGACGCAGTTGGGATCGTATTGGTGCCCATGACTTACGTAGGTGTCTCCGCCACTCAGGTAGAACCAATTGCAGAACACGATCGGATCGTCATCTTCTTCTTCGCCGATGTTCGATGGGAGCGCAGCGCCGAGTGCATCGCAGATCATCCGTTGTACCGAAGGCCAATAGACTTCGACATCGTGGTTGCCGACAATGAAGACCGCCCGATTTCCGCGCGCGATGAACGCGCCCAGTGCCTCGAACCAGCGCGGATGGTCATCGATGATGACCTTCATCTTGAACTGGCTTTTCCACTCCTCGCTTCCAAGGCCGCGGGCCCGCTCCAACCAGTCGACGTGCCGGTCCTTGCTGGGCATGGTGGTGACGCTGTCGAAATCGAAAATGTCACCGTTGAGGATCAGCTCGATGGGCCCGTCCGCCTTCTTCTCGATGTGGGCGAGGAACCTGGCGAAATCGTCATCGATGAAGAACTCGCGACGCTTGTACGCCATCCAGAGCGGGCGCGCCGGGTCGGGCTCTTCCGCTTCGGTGAGGTGCATGTCGGACACGACAAACGTGTGAGGGTTGGCTTCCATCGGGCCCAGCCATTGTGTCAGGCCTCGGCGCAGGACTCCAGCCAGCGGCAGCCTGCCGTCAGAGTCTAGCCGGGAGGTTTAGCCGCCCGCGGAGGCTACGTGCCGCTTTCGGCCGACGATCAGGTGGATCACCAGAAGCAGGGTCAGCCCGGTCGCGAATATCGCCACATACCAAGTGCCGAGCCCAGGACCCGCTTCGGTCAAGAAGTTCGCGATTTGCTTCTTGCCCAACATCACGGGCATGAATGGCTCCACCGTCACCGGCGCTCTGGGGTCCAGGTTATGGCCGAAAGTGTAGAGCTTGTAATACAAGCGTCCGAAGCCAAATGCGCCTGCGTAGGTCGTCATGACCAACAGGTCCAGCATAGATACGACTTTTCCGATCACGGCCGTTCGCAAGGCAAAAATGATCATCGCGGCGAAGAGGAACGGAATCCAGTCGAGATCGCTGAGCGCCGCGCGGTCGAGTGGCGCCATGCCGATGTAGTGATTCAGCACGTTGATCTCTTGGACGTCGTTGCCATCGTTTCCGCCGTCGACTTTGTACGAGTAGATGTAGAGGTCGAGCCCTTGCGGATACTGCGGCGCCTTCATGTTGATGTGCCACATCGGTGCCGTGAAGCTCAGTCCGACGAAGATCGTGAGCAGAGCGAGCACGACTCGCGCCCATGGGAAGATGGGCTCGTCCAAGAATCGATAGAATGCGTCCATTGCGTTTGACATTTTGCCTCCTCCAGGCCTTCCGTTCCTAAACGACGTCTCCCCGTTGCAACTTCCATAGCCCGCCCATCCAAGCAAGCGACCCAAGCAACATGGGCCATGCGACACCGAGCGCGTAGAGCCCCGTGCCGCCAATCCGGTTCGCAAGATAGAAGCCAACCGGCCCCAGCACGCTGAGCTCCGGGTCAGCGGACGACAACAGCGCCATTCGGATGCTCTGGACGGGGTTGAGAGCCGCCAGCGCAAACACGACCCTCGGCTCAACCCGCCATTGGAGCATCATGCCGGCAAGCGCGAAGTCCATGAGCGCGATCCCCGCCACCCAGATCAGCAGCAAGTACATCGTCGCACGCGCGGAGTTCTGCACCGTAGTCGACACCCAGAGGCCGATCCCGCAAAACGACCAGACCAGAACGGAGCAGAGCACGAGACAGTGCCCGATGAAGCTCCAGGCGATTTGCTGTCCGAAGGCCAGCCGGCCAAAAACGCCGACGGCGGCCATGAGCACGGCGAGGGGCAGCAGGAGCACCAGGAAACGCACGCTGGAGATGGCGCTGAAGAAGGCGCCTCTCGAAATCGGTTGACTGAAGAGGAGCTCCAGAGTGCCGTCGTCCCGCGCCTTGTTGACGACCAGTCCCGTCGCGATGAGCGCCATCAAGGGCAAGAGCACCAGGAGCGCATGGACGTAGGAGACCAAGACCCTACCCGTGCCGGTGAACCCGAAGACGGTCGACTCGCGCATGCCCACCAGCAAGAACACGATGGCAAGCACCGCATAGACGACGATGCAGAACAGCAGCCACCGAGACCGGAGAACTTCGGCAAGATCTAGTTGGGCAACCGCCAAGTAGGATCGCAGATGCCGGTTCATGGGCCCCCGTGCTGCTGGTGGGGTCGGTCCCGCACTCGCGATTTGGCCCAGTCGATGCCTTGCGCGCCGGGCGTCCCCTTTGGGACCGCGCGGATTCCGTAACCCATGGGGGAGTCCTCGGCGGCAAGAAAGCCCACATCAGCCTCGGACAGCCAGCCGTCTTCGAGGTGATTGCGAAAATAGAGCGCGTGGACCGACGCTTCGCTGGATTGAAGGTAGTCGAAGAGGCAACCGGGGTCGTCGAAATTCAGGACCTCGCCCTCCGTGGTTTGCAGTTGCGCTGCAAAACGCGGATCGCCCACATGCATCTTGCAGTGCGCGCACACCTCGGCATCCCAAACGACGGGAACGGCACCTTCTGCGAGCGTCACCTGGTTGAAGCGGACAAAGGCCACGACCGCGGCAACGATGGCAATCGCCAACAAGAGTGCCTTAATGATCGTGGTGGACATCGTCTATGCCTCCTCCTTCTTCGAGCTGCACGGCGTCGGCGTCACGCACCAGCACGTTGATGATCTGCCCCTCCAAGCGTTGAGAGAGTCGCGCGACGAGATCGAGCTTCTCGGCGCGGGTGGCAGTGCGGCTCCACCAGCCGGAAACCCCTGCCTGAAAGCCCATTGCCGCCAGCGTTTCGTGGTCGACACCGTTGCGGAGCTGGACATCGATCGTGCTCAACGTCATTCGATCCAGATAATCCTCGGTCGGCCCGAAGTATGCGAGCCGACCTTCGTCGAGCACCATCACCCGGTCGACCAATGTGCGAATTTCTTCGAGCCGGTGGGAACAAAGGATCAACGTGGCGCCCTGCGTACGCTCGGAGAGCAGATGGAACAGGTCTCTGCGGGACTGCGTGTCGAGGCTGGCGGTCGGCTCGTCGAGTACGTAAAGCGATGCTTGGCTGGCGAGTGCGAGAGAAATGAGAGTCTTCTGCTTCGCGCCGCCAGACAGATTGCAGAACGCCTGCCGCTCCGCAGCCGTGAGGTCGATGCCGAGCTCTCTGCCAGCGCTCAGCACGGCGTCCGGTGAGATCTCCCGAACGCGCGTGATCGCTTTGATCACCTCACCTACGGACGCGTTGAATTTCGGTGCGATCTGCGGAACGTATGCAATCCGGTCGGCGGCCTCGATGTGCCGCTTCTTCTCGCCGTCGAGCAAGAGCTCGCCGTCACAGCGCAGCAGGCCGAGAATGATCCGAATCAGCGTCGACTTCCCGGACGCATTCGGGCCGATCAGCCCCACCTTCCCGCCGCTCGGGATGCTGAAGTCGAGCCCTCGAAGCGCTTCGATTCGGCCGAACTGCTTTCGAACCGCCCTGCCCTCAACGCGCATCGAAGCGACTCCAGTCGACCGCACCCATCTTGGGCCGCGCGTCGATCATGGTGGTTTTCGGCTCGACCATCGGAAATAGCGAGCTGATGGCATCGAGAAGCTGGAGCGTGATCGCGCCGCGAAAGAACTGCAGCTGCGGGTACGTGCTCTCGAGCTGGCTGCTCAGCCGACGAAGCTCGTAGGGAATGTCGCCGAAACCATCGCGATCCATGTCGTAGCCGGCATAGTCGTCGAAAGAATTCCCGTCCCATTCCACGGCGAGTGCGTCACCGCCCCCCTCCACCTGGAGTTGGGATCGATTGCTCACGAACTGGTTGCCCCGAAACGCGTTTCGCTTTTCACTCGAGTGCATGAGCACGGCCACCTCCGAATGGAAGAACGCGTTGTTCTCGAAGGTGTTGAAGTCGTCGGGTTCGAGCGGTGCGGTGTCCATGTAGACGCCCTTGGTGTTTGCGATGAACGCGTTGTTGGACACCGTCAAGTTGCCGGACTCCTTGATGCCGAGGCCCATGCCACCCGGGCCCGTAGACCGCGCGAGGAGGTTGTCACGCAGCACCAAGTTGCGGCTGTACATGATGAAAATGCCGACCACATTGTCGATATAGCGATTCCCTTCGACGTGATTGTCGTGGCTGTACATGAAGTGTGTGCCGTATCGGCTTCGGACGACTGTGTTTCGAACCAGTCGATTGCGGCTGGAGTACCAGACGACCATGTCGCGGCATCCGAGGACCTGATTGTCCCGAACCACGGAGTCTCGCGTCTCCCACAGTCGAATCCCGTCGCCTCGAAGGCCGAGCGGGCCGTCGTCGGGGCCCTGCACGACGTTGTTCAAAATCGATGCCCGGTTGGCCTTTTCGATCAGCAGCCCAAAAGCCGCCCCTTGAACCCGAACGCCTTCCACGCGGATATCGTCGGCGACGACGTGGACAGCAGCATCGAGTGTGTCGAACCGGCCACCACTGCCGTCTACAGTCAGGCCGGTGAGCGCTGAGCCGTCGGCCTCGATTTCGATCGTCGTCCCGTCGCCGGCAGAACGAATTACCGCTTCGCGTGGACCCCATATCTCGACACGCTTCGTGACCGTCAAAGGCCCGGAGTACGAACCGGGCTCGAGACACAGCGCCGCGCCGTCCTCGGCGCCCTCGACGGTCGTTTGCAGGTTTGCCCCTGCGGAAACCGTCACGCAATCACTGGGCCTCGGGGGCGCAGCGAGCGCCGCCTCCGCAAAGAGAGGCGGCTCAGCCTCAGACGCACATGCGACTACGGCGATGAGTCCGAACACGCACCAGCACGCACGACCGGGAGCGTTCAGCCCACGGCCGACGCGTGCGGCGCCTCGGATCAACTGGGTTCCACCAAGAGGTAGCCGGCCATCTCGAGGTGGAGGGCCGAGCAGAACTCGGTGCAGTAGAACGGGAACGTGCCCTCCTTGTCAGCCTTGAACGTGATGTCGACATGCTTGCCGGGCTCGAGGCTGCTGTGGACGTTGTACGAGCCGACGGTGAAACCATGGGTCGCATCGTGGGCCTGCTCGACGTTGGTGATGTGAAGATGGACCGTGTCCCCCTTCTTCACACGGACGATGTCCGGCGTGAAGTGGCTTCGCACCGAGGTCATGTAGACGTGTACTTGCTTGCCTTCGCGCTCGATGCGCTCCTTGCCGGCCTTGACGGCGTTCGGATTCGCCTGGTCGGTCACGACGTCGTAGCCGGCGGGCTTGTACACGTCGATCGGATTGAGCTTGTCGGCCTTGATCATCTGCGCGTAGTGCGGCTCGCCAAGTGGAAGCGGCATGTCGTAGAGGAGCTGCATTGGCTCACTGTTGATCCCGATCAGCTGGAAGTTCTGCGGAAGCAGAGGTCCGACCTTGTTGAAACGGTCGAGCGCCCATTTGTTCATCGCGATCAGATACCCGCCATCCGGGCTGACCGTATCACCCTCTGCGGCCACGATGTGACCGACGTTGTAGTGAACCTTGACCTTTTCGAGCACCTTGAGGTCCTTGAGCGACCACTTGGCCACGGTCGACTCGATGAACACCGAGGTGTAGGCGTTGCCCTTGTCGTCGTACTGGGTGTGAAGAGGACCGAGACCGATCTCGACCTGGCCCCGGATGCTGTCGGCAAAGGGAAGGATCGGAACACCAAACTGGTCTTTGCCTTCGTACTTCTTCGCGTCGATGAGTCCCTTGAGCTTCTCGAAGCTGTAGACCGTGGCGTGCGTGTCGAGCTTGCCCGAAACGACCAGCTCCTTGCCATCCGGTGTGACATCCACGCCGTGCGGGCTCTTCGGCTCGCCAACCAGATGGAGGAGGCCCTCGGCGTTGGTCGTCTCGAGCATGATCACGTCCATGCCAGCGATCTTCTTGGTCTTGCCGGCCTTGTAGACGGCCTCGGCCTTCTTGAGATCGATGATGTGCAAATAGTCCATGTCGTTTTGGGACGCGCCGGACTCCAAAGGCGGGTTGCCTTCGATCGTGCCGCCATAGGCCATCTCGGTGTTGAACGAGTTGATGAACACCCAGCCTTCGCTTGCTAGCTTTCCTGCATCCGCGAGGTCCTGCATGTAGGGCGGGAGCTCCATCGCGAATGAATTGGCCTTGTCGATCCTGCCCTTCTCACGATCGAACTTCCAGAAGATCACCGCGCCGCGATACTTCTCTTGGTAGTCCTCGATCGGTGCGTAGCCACCACCCAACGGTGCCGGATACTGGCTCGACTCGACGACGTACTCGGTGTTCGGTGTGACGAAGGTCGCGCCATGGTCGCTCTGAATCAGCGTCGAGGTGACGATTTGCTTCGTGACGAAGTCGTGCAGGTCGACGACCGCGATGCGGGCGTTGGCTTTGTCGTTCACGAAGATGTACTTACCGTCGTACTCACCCTTGGTTTCGGTGAGCGCCGGATGGTGCATGTCGCCCCAGGTGATCTCCTTGCCGAAGCGGCTGCCCATGTCGAGGACTGCACCGGACTGATCGCCATACCCGTAGCCCTGCCAGGGCTCAGGCGTGAAGACGCCGACGTACTTCAGGACGCGCATCGACGGAACGCCGATCACGATCATGTTGCCGCCGTGACCGCCGGAGGCAAACGTCAGATACTCATCCTTCTTGCCCGTGGGCGTGTAGGTCTGAAGCGCCGCGCTCACATCGGCTTCACTCAGCCCGCGCTGCTTCATCAAGTCGGCAGTCGAGCTAGCTGGCACCTGCGACACCTGTGCTGCTTTTTGAGGGCCGCAACCAATGGCGACCACGGCAACTAACAGACCTCCGATACTCGATGCGCCAAACGCACCAATCCTGTTGAACCTCATCACGTCTCCTCACTTTCCCGCAACGAACGGGAAATCCTCCAGGCCAGTTCCCTCAGCGAAAGGGAAATTCTGCTCGCATTAGCGTCGCCTCCCCCAGGAATAGGGAAGACGCCGCGCTCACGCGCCGTGCAATAAATAAGCCAGTACAAGAAAAGGCGCGATTTACTTCGCGAGGTCGCGAACGTATTTCACCAACTCGGCGACCACTTCGGGCTTCGCATCGAGGTCTGGATTTGCGGGCATTGTCGGAGCCTTGCCTACCCCCGCACCACCGTAGACGATGATCTTCTGAAGGTGATCATCAGTGACCGAGGATTGCCATTCCGGAGACGTGAAATCGCGCGGCTTCGGGTCGAGCGCGGCCGAGCCATCGCCATCACCCTTTCCGGTGATTCCGTGGCAAACCGTGCATCGATTCTGGTAGATCTCGGCAGCTTCCGCGACGGGATCTGCGGCGGGTTCCGCGGCCGGCGTCGGAGCAGGCGCGGGTTCTGCTGCCTTAGGCTCCGCCGGAGCAGCGTCCTTCGACGTGCACCCCGAGATGCCCACGATCCCAAGACTCAATCCGATGAGCAATCCAATCCACTTTGTGCGCATATGCCCTCCTGGTTGGGCGGGAGTCTAGGCTTAGTGGGAGGGGGGGCAACCCATTCCGAGGAGAAAATCTTGCGCCTAAATTGTCTCAAACGCAGGATTTGCGCACCTCTTCAAAAGGGGGTTTTTCGCATTCCTGAGCGGAAAGTGTGTGTCTATACTCCGCACGCGCTTGGAGGCGTTTTCCTATTGGGGAGGTTGTGATGAGAGGTTTTGTGAAAATCGCGGTCATCGGAGGGCTCGTGTGTGGGCTCGTCATCGCAGGTTGCAAGAAGCAGGAGGCGGCGCCCGCGGAGGCGGCGCCCGCTGAAGAGGTGGTCGTAGTCGAGGCCTCGAACGTTCCGCCGCTGCACGAGAACAACATCGTCAGCATTGCCCTCGGCTCGGAAGATCACACGACCCTGGTCGCTGCACTCAAGGCCGCAGACTATGTCACGTCGGTCGCGGCGTCCGGCCCACTCACCGTATTCGCCCCGACGAATGACGCCTTTGCGAAGCTGCCCGAAGGCACCGTAGAGAACCTCATCAAGCCAGAGAACGTGGACACGCTTCGGGAAATCCTGAAGTACCACGTCACCACTTCCGCCATTCAACCGAGCTGGTTCAAGGAAGGACGGACGCTGTCGATGGCCAACGGCAAGAAGGCGACGGAGCACGTGAACGGCGAAGAGCTTTCGCTCAACGATGCAAAGATCATTGC
>Ga0209567_10000486_pt1 | contig 21780 bp, 18 predicted proteins | sample COG_12_FD_184756 | JGI IMG/M metagenome (GOLD analysis project Ga0209567, IMG submission 184756) | Pelagic marine sediment microbial communities from the LTER site Helgoland, North Sea, for post-phytoplankton bloom and carbon turnover... | ecosystem: Environmental > Aquatic > Marine > Neritic...
TCGACCCATAGCTACGGCTATGCATCTCACTCCAGCCCGGCGTTCATCGGCACCTGTCCTGCGCAATCGCTCGGGATCCTGGTGAGAAATGCGGGCTAGTGAACAATCCTGAATTCCTCCGTTTTCACTCGCAATAACGCATTACGCCAAGATCAAAATCATTGGCGGGTAGCGGAAAATAAAACGCCGCTCGATTCCTTGAGCGGCGTACTACGTCGTTCAGCTTAGCTGTTTAAAGTATGTATACGAAAATAAACAAACCAACCCAGACCGTATCCACGAAGTGCCAGTACCAGGCGCCGGCCTCGAATGCGAAATGATTCTCCGGCGTAAAGTGTCCCCGCAATACCCGAATCAGGATCACCAGCAACACAATCGCGCCGATGGTGACGTGGGCGCCGTGAAAACCGGTCAGCATGAAAAATGTGGAGCCGTAGACGCCGGTGCCCAGCGTCAGACCCAATTCTTGGTAAGCGTGCATGTACTCGGCGCCCTGAAACACGAGGAAGATAAATCCGAGAGCCACCGTAATAGCGAGCCAGATAATGAGCTTCGTCCGTTTGTCCTCCTTCAACGCATGGTGCGCGATCGTGCAGGTCACGCTCGACGTCAGGAGGATCAAGGTATTCCAGAATGGCAGGCCCCAGGCGCCAATGGTTGAAAACTGCCCGGGGTTACTGATCGGCGTGTCCGGCCCGATGGGCACCGCGCCCTCCGGGCCCGCGGTGGGCCACCCGCCGGTAAATCCCGGCCACAACAGATCCGTATCGGCAAGCCAGGGCACCGAAAGCTGGCGGATATAGAACAGCGCGCCGAAGAATCCGGCAAAAAACATGACTTCGGAAAAAATGAACCACATCATGCTGATACGGTAGGACACCCCAACCTCGGTGTTGTACATGCCGCTCTCGCTCTCTCGGGCAACCGTACCGAACCACCCAAAAAGCATGAATATGATGACTGCCGCCCCGAAAATCATCAACCAGGGACCGGTATCGCCATCATGCAGGAACTGCACGAAACCTAGCAACAACGTGAACAGGCCGATGGAACCGACGATCGGCCAGGCACTGGGATTAGGCAGGTAGTAGCTGCCGGGGGCGTGGCTCATGTTTCTTTTCCTCTCTATGTCTTATTCGTTGTGGCGGTGTCGGGCTGCGTTGCTTCCTAACCTTCACCGGCGCTAATTCTTTTGGTCGATGCAGTAAGTTTATTCTTGTCTTCCTCGCTCAGGTATTGTTCGGCATTGAAAAAAGAGTAAGACAAGGTGATGGTCTTGACATCCTTCGGAATGTCTCGCCCGACGACGAATCGCACCGGCATTTCTTTGGCCTCGTGTCCTTCCAGGAGCTGGTTGGTAAAACAGAAACACTCCGTTTTGTTGAAATGCACCGCTGCGATCGACGGAGAAACGCTGTATGTCGCGCGGCCGAAGATCGGGTATGACGAGTTGTTTTTCGCAAAATACACCGCATCCTTGACCTCGCCGGGGTGGACCCTGACCGAATTCATCATCGGCCTGAACTCCCAAGGCAAACCGGTCGACGTATGGCTGGTAAACTGCACCGTGATCCAGCGGTCCTCGTCCACACCGTCGGCCGCAGCGGTCTGCGTATCCGTAATTCGGGTCTTGCCGTTCAGCCCGAAGGCCACGCAAAACGTATCGTACAACGGTACCAGTGCATAACCGAAACCGAACATGACGACCGTCAGGGCGAGCAGACGCAGCACAAGCCGCCTGTTCATCCTGGTGCTCGCGGGAGTCATTCAACCCACCACGTGTACGTACAGATACGTGCCAAGGAACACCAGCGCCACGACGCTAAGTATCAGCGCCAGTCGAACATTGGACCTGCCGGCGTCCTGATGAATATTGGCGCTCAAGGGAAGTCGCCTACTTGATGACCGGTGGAGTTTCAAATGTGTGATACGGCGCAGGGGAAGGCAGCGTCCATTCCAGACCTTCAGGATTGTCCCAGACTTCATCGGTTGCCTTTTCTCCGCCCTTCACGCACTTGTACACGATATACGCAAGCAGAAGCTGCGAGACGCCCAGGCCGAATGCACCCAGCGACGAGATGACATTGAACTCGGTGAACTGCAGCGCATAGTCGGGAATGCGGCGCGGCATACCGGCCAGTCCCAGGAAGTGCTGCGGGAAGAAGGTGATGTTGAAGAAAATCGTCGTCAGCCAGAAATGCAGTTTACCGAGTTTTTCATCGTACATGTGCCCGGTCCACTTGGGCAGCCAGTAATAAACACCGCCCATCATCGCCATCACGGAGCCAGAAAACAGCACGTAGTGAAAATGCGCCACCACGAAATAGGTGTCGTGATACTGGAAGTCCGCCGGGGTGATGCCGAGCATCAGCCCGGACAAGCCACCGATCGTGAACAGGACCACCACACCGATGGCGAACAGCATGGGGGTTTCGAATGTCAACGACCCGCGCCACATGGTGGCCACCCAGTTGAAAACCTTCACCCCGGTGGGCACAGCGATCAGCATGGTGGCGTACATGAAATAAACTTCACCAATCAGCGGCATTCCGACGGTGAACATGTGGTGCGCCCAGACGATGAATGACAGGAAAGCGATACCGGCCACCGCCAGCACCATCGAGGTGTAGCCGAACAGCGGCTTGCGCGAAAAAGTCGGAATGATGGCCGAAATGATACCGAACGCGGGCAGGATCATGATGTAAACCTCAGGATGCCCGAAGAACCAGAAGATATGCTGAAACAGCACCGGGTCGCCGCCGCCGGCGGGGTTGAAGAACGCGGTGCCGAAATGACGGTCGGTCAGCAGCATGGTGACCGCGCCCGCGAACACCGGCATGACCGCTATCAACAGGAAGGCGGTGATCAGCCAGGTCCAGACGAACAGCGGCATTTTCATGAAATCCATGCCGGGTGCGCGCATATTGAAAATAGTCACGATGACGTTGATCGCCCCCAGCACCGAGGAAACACCCAGCATGTGGACCGCAAAAATGGTGAGATCAACGCCCATACCACCCTGGATGGTGAGGGGGGCATACAACGTCCAGCCCGCGGCCGGTCCGCCGCCGGCTGTCAGGAAACTGGACATCAGGAGAGTTGCGGCGAAGGGCAGGATCCAGAAGCTCCAGTTGTTCAAACGCGGCAGGGCCATGTCGGGCGCCCCGATCATGATCGGGATCATCCAGTTGGCAAATCCCACCATACCGGGCATCACCGCACCGAAAACCATCACCAGCGCGTGCACCGTCGTCATCTGGTTAAAGAAATGCGGGTCCACGATCTGCAGGCCGGGTTGGAACAGCTCGGCCCGGATTACCAATGCCATGGCGCCCCCCACCAGAAACATGGCGAAAGAGAATAACAGGTACAACGTACCGATATCCTTGTGATTGGTCGTCGTGATCCAGCGAATCAGGCCGGTAGGATGATGGGCGTGATGGTCGTCTGCTACGGTTGCCATTGTGACTTCTCCAAAAGTGACTTCTCCAAAAAAATAATCTAACGTATGGCCGGTGCCGGATCGTCGGTACCGTCTTCAGTCGAAATCGCACTCACTGCCACCAGGGTCTGTCCGCCTGAAACGCCGGATTGGGTCTCTTCAGCCTGCTCTTCCTTCGGCGCGTTCTCGGCGACCCACGCATCGAATTCTTCCTCGCTGACGGCTTTGACCACCACCGGCATGAATCCGTGCTCCCTGCCACACAATTCGGTGCACTGGCCACGATATATGCCGGGTTCGTTGATTTTCGTCCAGACCTCGTTGATAAATCCGGGAATCGCATCTTTCTTGACCGCCAGCTGGGGCACCCACCATGAATGGATGACGTCGTTGGCCGTGATCAGGAATCTGATCTTTTTGCCTATCGGCAACACCACCTGATTGTCCACTTCCAGCAGGTAGTTTTCTCCTTTTTCGTTTTTATTGAGGATCTCGTTGCGATCGGTGGAAAGATTGCTGTAGAACTGGACGCCGCTGTCGAGGTAGTCATAGCGCCACTTCCACTGATAACCCGTGATTTTCACGGTCAGGTCGGCTTCGCTGGTGTCTTCCATCTCGATCAGCATGGCCGTGGAGGGTATGGCCATGCCGATAAGAATCAGTGTCGGGATGACGGTCCACGTGATCTCGGCGAAGGTGCTGTGGGAGAACTGAGAAGGTTTGTGCCCCTTGCTTTTGCGATGGGCATAAAGGGAATAGAACATAACGCTGAATACGCCCACGAAAATTATGGTGCAAATCAGCAGTATCCAATTGTGCAGGTTGAGGATGCCCTCGCCGATCGGGGTTACGGGTGTTGGAAGGTTGAGTCCCCACTCCGCGTAAACCGGCGTCGCCACTGCAAGCGGTATCAACGCCGACAGGGATACAGTGAATGCTTTGTTCAATCTCACCATGCGTAACTCCAATAATTGATGCTTTAAGGGGTGTTTCCTATAGCCTGTTTCAGCGCCGCGGCCAGTTCATTCCTCGCTTCGTCCGTGGCGCCCACGCCAACCTCGATGAATCGACCGTGTGACCCCAGAATGAGACGGCTCCGCTGCAGCCGGTGCGGACCCCGCTCCAGACGGACTCGCGTCCAGTATCGGGGAAATGTCGAGTGATTTGATTTGCTTCCGTCTGTTTTAGTTACCGTAACATCTGCTTCCCGGACCGAAATTATCTCACAATCGGCCGAGCGGCGTATTGTATACCCTACCGCCATACCGACTGCGAATATTTCGAGCCCGGCGAATGGCAGCACCAGCCATAATCCCATGCTCAGAAAACCGAGGCCGATCGTAAGGCAGACGACCGTCACGCAGATCACCGATACTGCCAAATTTCTCGGGGTCATGGAAGCATTGGGGCGGATTTCAGCCCTGAAGTCCTCACCCTCCTGTCCAATCCGCACCGACACTGCCAAAACTCGTCTCCGCAATCAGTTGGGGCCGGCAAAGTACCATAGGGCATCATCGCCTTCAAGCTGGAAGGAATAAGTAGGATTTATGCCGGCAAAGGTTTTTTTAAACACCAAAAACACTGAGATCGAACGCATTCTCGACGTCCGGCAATTCACCCGCAAGGTAAGATGTTGTCGCGATCCGAGGCCGGCCGATCAGCCGGGTCAGGGTGTCGATGTTTTCCTGCACTCGTTCCCCGCCGCTCTCGCAGACATTTGCTACCCAACCACTCAGTTCGACCTCCATTTGCGAAATTGATTCCACCGACAACAGGGCGTGGTTGATGCAGCCGAGGCGGACCCCAACAACCAGGATGACGCTCGCGGCCAATTCCGCCGCCAGATCGGCCACCGTAAAATCGTCGCCCAGAGGCACCCGCCAGCCGCCTACGCCCTCCACCACGAGCCAGTCTGCCTGGTCGGACAGCCTTTGATGCTGTCGGTGGATCTCGGCGAGCCTGATAGGCACACCGGCCTCGGCGGCCGCGATGTGAGGTGCAATGGCGGGTTCAAAAGCATACGGATTGACCTGTTCGTAGGGCACGGTCACGTTTGCCACGGCCATCAGCTTCTCCGCATCGTCATTGCGCAGTCCCCGCGGTGTACGCACGCAGCCGCTGGCCACCGGCTTCATGCCCACCACACGGAAGCCGCGCGACACCAGCGCCCGCATGAGTAACACGGATACATACGTCTTGCCGATCTCAGTGTCGGTACCGGTAACAAATATCGTCCGCGCGCCTATGGTCCGCCCTCCGACTTCCTCAATCTCTCAAGCGGCACCACCACGCCACCACTGTCGTCACGAAGCTCGATCTGCATCGGCGCCCAGGCATGTCCGTACACGATTTCACACGTGCATTGCAGAAGACCGTTGTCGTTTCGAAATGCTTGGCTGATTCGTTCGAGCTGGTCGAATTTCATTTTCCCGGTCAGGCCAGGATGGCGCTCGGCCAGAGCGTTACCCGCCCCCAGCTGTTTGAGATCGCTAAACGCATCGACCAGATTCCTGTGCGTAACAGTCACATAGTCGACGTCCATGACGGGCATCGCGAACTGGTGCGACACCAGCGCATCGCCGATGTCGTGCATGTCGGTGAACCGATGCACGTGGAGAACGTCGTCGATTTCTCGCCATAGCGCAACCAATTCGGCAAGTGTGTCGGGACCAAAAGTGGCGAAGGTGAGCAGTCCCTCGGGCTTGAGGACCCTCAGGTACTCGCTCAGCACCACCTCGAGCTCGCACCACTCCAGTACGGCATTGCAAAAGACCATATCGACGCTGTGACTGGCCAGAGGCGTACTTTCCACGTCACCGCATATCGGAAAGATCTTTCCACGGTCTGTCAGCGGCTGACGGCCGAGCATGGAGGGCGAGATGTCGAGCATGATGAACTCCGCATCCGGGTACCGCCGCATCAATCCCGGCAGCGCATATCCGGTCCCACACCCGGCATCCAGGATTCGGTGAGGAGAGATTTTGAGCACCTCCAGGCGGTCGATGAGTTCATCCGCCGTGCGCTGCTGCACCACGGCGGCCTTGTCATAGGATTGCGCCGCGCGCTCGAACGATCGACGCACCTTGTTCTTGTCCAATTGACGGCTCACCGACAAACCGTCAGCAAAAAGGACTGCGGGCAATTGCACCAGACATCAACCCCTGTCATCGCGAGGGAGCGCCAGCGGCCGCGGCGATCCAGTAGTTCCTGCACTATGAAACCTGCGCTCGAATTATCCGGGTTTTTGGATTCAATCAATTGTTGACTGACCGCATCCTTGAGTATTGATTCCGAGTCTTTCAAAAAGCGCCCGGTCATGCTCGACACTGGCATTTCCCGTAGTCAACAGCTTTTCTCCGTAAAATATGGAGTTGGCCCCGGCCATGAAACACAAGGCCTGCAGCTCATCGCTCATCTCGTGCCGGCCTGCGGACAAGCGCACATAAGATGGCGGCATGGTAATGCGCGCGGTAGCAATGGTGCGTACGAACTCGAAGCCGTCCAATTCATCCGCGCCCTGAAGCGGCGTGCCGGGCGCCTGCACCAGCATGTTGATCGGCACGCTCTCGGGCGGCTTCGGCAAGTTGGCCAGTGTCGCTATCAATGCCGCACGATCCTCGCGGGACTCCCCCATGCCTACGATGCCGCCGCAGCACACGTTTATTCCACAGTCCCGCACGTGCTCGAGCGTATCCAGCCGATCCTGGTAGGTTCTGGTGCTGATAATGGATCCATAGAATGCTTCCGACGTGTCCAGATTGTGGTTGTAATAGTCGAGCCCGGCATCTTTCAACTTCTCTGCCTGCCGACGGGTCAGCATGCCCAGCGTCGCACAGGTCTCCATACCCAGCGCCTTTACCGACCGTACGGCGTCAATAACCTGGTCGAGATCCTTGTCCTTGGGTTCACGCCACGCGGCACCCATACAAAAACGGGAAGCGCCGTTGCGCCTGGCTTCCTCCGCGGCGGCCGATATCGCCTCGACGCTCATCAGTTTTTCCACGGCCACGCCGGTGCTGTAGCGCGCACTCTGAGGACAATAGGCGCAATCCTCGGGGCAGGCGCCGGTCTTGATGCTCAGCAACGCACTCAATTGGACGGTATTGGCCTCGAAATGCCGGCGATGAATTTCCTGGGCCCGGTGCATGAGGTCCATAAACGGTTGCTCAAAAAGCCCGAGCACGCTTGCGGCTGTCCATTGCACACGATTTGCGCTATCGTGCGGGTTAGGACTGATCGACAGGGAGTTCGACATGGAATTCGGATCTACAGGTTGTCAACCCAAGAGCATGCCACGGATTGACCGTTGTGTAAAAATTGCGCTGGACGCGCTGTTCCCGATGCGGTGCATCGTGTGCAATTCAATGGACGAAACGGGGCTCTGCCCAAGCTGTTCCGCCGCTGCCCCGCGGATAGACAATCCGTGCCGGCAGTGCGGTGCCGCGGTCGCCGTTCACCCGGGGGATATCCGGTGCGGCCGCTGCCAGGCCAGTCCTCCGGCGTTCGATTCGACGATAGCTCCGTTTAGCTATGCCCCTCCCCTCTCCGCAATAGTTCATCAATTCAAATATCGCCGCCGGATCGCGCTGGCCCGACCGCTGGCAAAGATTCTAGCCAGGGAAATCAAATCCCGAGGCATCGAACTGCCCGAACTCATGGTACCGGTACCACTTCACTGGACCCGGTTGGTGAAACGTGGATTCAATCAGTCGCTGGAACTTTGCCGGCACCTGTCATGTGAACTGGGGGTGCCGTATGCGCGTCACGGCGTCCGTAGAATCAATGGAACCACTGCACAAACAGAGCTGCCGTTACGGCAACGTCGACGGAACGTTCAATCCTGTTTTGATATCCATCAGTCGCCGTCCGTGAAATCCATCGCAATTGTTGATGACGTCATGACCAGCGGTGAAACAGCACATCAAATCGCATCGCTACTCGGAAAACATGGCGTGTCCCATATTCAATGCTGGGTTCTGTTGCGAACCGACATACTACACCCCGCCCTGCATTCTTAAAATCCCAAGAGCCCGCCAATCAACCCCACGGCTTTTGAGACAAAATTGGCAGCGGCTACTCCGTCACCAGCATCCCATTTGCACCCGGTTGACTGATTTAATCAGCTGATTCGTAGAGGTACCAATTCCACCCCGAATCACCGGAGGTGAGGTATGAAGCGACAATATTGTAACGACCGAGCGCTGTCACCTTGATGGCTGAAGGAGCAACATGCCCCGGATCGAGGTGATGTGTGACAAATCATCGTGGTTTTAGTTCACGCCGCGAACGATGATTGACATAAACAATCTCCGATGGGTCATCGACGAATCGTTTGTAATAGTCGATCAAATCCCGATTCTGAAATCGTAGTCACCAGAGACAAACAGAACAGGTTCGGAAGAGTGTTCAGCCATGGTCTGCAACAAGGGGAGTGAAATGAGCCGTTTGTCCCGCAATGAAAGCGACCAGAATCGAAAACACGATGGGCCAGCCGTAGGTCTTTACGTGGGAAATCAGATACCCAAGTATGAAAGCCAGCAAAAGGTAAAAAATTGGAAATGACAGCAGTATGTATCGAAAGTAGAAATAAGTCGGCTTTGTAAACCAGACCAATAGCAAGGGCGAGATCACGACCACCGCTGGAAAAAAAAACCATTCTTCCCTGTTGCTATCCCGGAGCAGCTTAGTGCCTGTGAATACCAATGCAAGAAATATAGCGACGGCAAACCAACCTGGTAAGAGGTTGGCCCGGCAAGCCAAGTAAATAGGCCGTGGCAATAGAAAACTGGTGGTAGTAGGAGAATACGGGGCCGCTCCCAATTGAAACATTTCTGAGAAAATACAGGTAATAGAAAACAAACAGGGCAGCCGGAAACCAATAATCCTTTATGACCTCGATTAGTGCGGTCTTAATATTTATTGAACGTGAACGATGATAGCTGAACGAAAGAATGACAAAACTGAACAATGGCATGACGAATGTGGCATGAGCCAACACACCCAAAGTGACCACAGCCCAAAAGATAAACCTTTCTCGAAAATCGAACTCACCTTCCCTCCTAATGATCATGTAGTAGCCGAGAAGGGAAAAGAAAATGGCGGGGCCGTAGCCTCTAGCCTCTAGCCTCTGAAAAATACAGCAGAAGAGGATATGACGTACCTAACAGGATCAGCGCGATCAGTCCCTCTGCCCTACTACGTCTTCTGCCAATAATACCTGCCAGAAGAATCGAACCTATGCCACTGGCAATCGCCGGTAGATGATAGATAAAAAATGGCGGGTTTCACCGACCAAGTATATATAAAGCGTGTTGAGGGGGTGATTGTTGTCATGTTTGAATCGAGTAAATATTTCAACTACCCAGGTTGCCGATTCATCAGCTTTGATCGACCAGATCTCGTCAAACCATAAATCACCTCTGGCACAATAAACAATCAGCCCTGAAAATACGAACAGAAAACCATAGTGAAGCGCATCGATTTTCCGTTCAATCAACATGTCGGAAATCAATTGATTTTTGACACCATTTGCAGGTCACATAAAGTACGAGAAACCACCTGGATGATGGTAAATGTAGTATCTAATATCGTGAATTCGTTGCTCATGCTGTGTTGATGTTGAAAACACACGACGATTCTGGAGACGGCCTCTATCGATACAAAGCCAATGACACGATTTTCAAATCATAATAGGGAACTAAGGTCATGGATTGTAGAAACTCTCAATCAGAAAATGATTACATCCAAACAACAAACTCCTGTAACGATAGGATCGATTAATTTTGCCGTCGCGGTTGCACCACACCACCAATGATAGGAGCTTGACCAATCTCGACTACTCTGCGCTTTCTTTTCTTCGACAAAGCAACCCGAGACTGACAAGGCATAGCATATAGATCGCCGAAGCAGTTCGTGGAAACGAAGTGGTCAAATGCCAGCCAAGGTCGAGAGGAGTACTCAGGTAGGCAATTAGAAGCAGGAAACAGAGAGCGAGTATAACTATCGAAACGAATAAAGATTCCGTCCGCTCCCTGGTGTTCCAGGAATTTCCAACCAATGTGAGCACTGGCAGTAAAACCGCGGCAGCAATGATTGCCTTCGTCCACTGCCAAAACGGCCAATTCAGGTGCGATAAAATAAACGCGACAATCTGACTAACGCGAACCATAAGCATCTCAGTTCCGAGAGTAATTACTGCGTGTATGGAATGCTCGTATTCACCGTGAATGCCATGAATTTGAACAAAAATAAACCAAATCGATACGAGAAATCCATACAACAAAGTAAGAAATAAAAAACGATTAAGAGTCTCTCGATTGAACAGAAATAACAATAACCCAAATGACACAATCAACACGAGCGCACTCACACACCCTTCCAGCTTGATCAATGAACAAATGGCCAGAAGAATGAAAGCGTTATAGAGGAACAGAACTGCTGATTTTGATTGACCACTGCTTTGAAGGCGAAATGATGCAAGAAGAGATACACAACCAATGGTAAAAGCGAGCGCCCATCCTGAATCGGCAAATCCCACCATCGCATTGTTTGAGAAAAAAAGCTGAATTATCAAGCAACATAGCAAAGACACAGCACACGAGATGTTTAAATATCCAAGCGTCAAAAAGAACAGCCACAGCAATGCAAGCCAATGAAAGAATAAAAAGCTCTTGTTGGCAACCTCGCTCCACCCCCCCCAAAATAGGCATGATATACCGATAGAAGTGGTACTAGCGGTGGGTAATCTGGGTGCGACCAAAGATATTCTGGATTTTTTAAATATTCAATCGATACATGGTCATCAAAATAAAATGCTTTACCATGGAAAAACCAGATTGATCTAGCATCCCATTGTGTCAAGGGCTCAAAGAAAGATATGCCAACATTAGGCAGGATAAATACTAACAGGGTGGCAAGCGCAATTACGAGTGCGCGCGACGTATAGGGGAGCTTCAGTTCATCCGACGTCGGCCTTTTGGACCGACAGCCATGTATAAAAATAATTGCCCCGCCAATACAGAGAAAACTTATTGAAGCCGTCGCAAGAAAACTTCCGAAAATATGAGAGTTAACTAAAAATATCTGTGTAATCAGGAGTTCTCCCGCCATGTAACACAACGGCAGACTCAAGATGCGACTCACTCGAAGCCCCGAGTTCAGCGTCATTGGATAAACGACTGTGAATCCAATCAGCAAAAGACAAATGTGCGGGAGAGAACCATAAACAATAGCCTCAATCACTTCCTCACCTCGTGCATCCTCCCATCCTCATCTTCAATTTCAACAATGAATTTTTCCGCGTCTTGAAAGAAACGAATTTTAATAGGTGCATCATTCGTGATAAAAAGTGGATACATGATCTCGGAAACTCGCTGCTTCCACGCATTATTTAGATCGTTTTCGATTTGTATGTATCTCCCTTGCCCCAATGCCAATACTTCGTCTTTAACGCTACTCAACGTGCTGTAGAGTGGGAACGCACGCGCCAGCTTTTCCTCGTAACTCTCGTCGCTGGTTATGCTGCTATATCCTGTAGTGTATAGGCGAAAAATTAAATGTCCTGTTCGGGGGTGAAAGATGACTAGCAATAGAAATAGCAACGACAAGAACATCACCAAAAGGCGAAGTGCACCATATGATCTAACCCATGCTAGTTTCGTTCGCATTGCATGCACATCAATAATCACGAAAAGACAACTGACACATCTCGTTGAATCACCGCTGAATTTAGAACCTACCTCAAAATACGTCTCGCCCACCAATTCTGTGTTGCGGACCATTCTGCGGTAATCATTTACTCCATATAAACTGCACTCCTCGCACGGCCCGCGCCTTGCCTTGGCAACCGAGTCAATATTTGGAAATAGGTTCTAGTTCATTGCCATCAAAGAAGGCTCCCTACATTCGAAAATCTTTCTTATAAAAATGAATTGTCTGACTCAAAGGCTTCGCGCGTCTCACGAAACCTCTTCTGGAGTTCCGGACTGTTTACCTTGTCGGCAATATTCTCTGCATGTTTTGCAAAACGTATTGCCTCATCGCGCATTAGCTCTTTGGGCCATGGTTTTATTAAGGGGCTGTATCGCATTGGGACTCGCTCAAGAACAAGGCGCTGGTGGCTCAAGGAGTGATCCAATGTAGTTATGACGTTACTGATTCGCCCCTCACGAGCTTGCTGTTGGACCATGTGATCCCAGACTGAGGAAGAGACCACAATATCAGTATTGCGAATCTCCGAGGTGACTTTGACGCCCATCTGTTCTAAAAGCCAGGGTTGGGCAATGATTCCACCGACTAATAGCATTAATAATCTCATCCGGCGCCTTTCGATTATCTGCTTCACCGCCAAAACCACGCTCCAGGCGGCAAATGGAAGCAGCGCCATGGTGAGTGGGACCCGATATCGGCTGAGAACGAAAAACAACAGCAATTGAGTGACCCCCATAAGGATAACCACAATCAGAGGCAGGGTATCCCGTATCCTCTTCAAACTCAGGGCGATGCCAACCACGGCCGGCCATATCAGTAGTCCCCAGTGAACCGGGGCCAGCCTCAGTGCTGATGAAGCCGCATGGTAGTACAAATAGCTAACATTGTTTGGCAATTCTGCAGGCACCAGAAAGACGAGCCATCGCTGCCATAACATCTCCAGAAAGCCCCACAGGGATTCGTGGCTCGCAGCCACCGCCTTGATTGTCGCCCAGCCATCACCCTGAGCTTGTCCCATGACCTCGGCCACTACTTTACTGAGGGCATAACCCTGCCCAGGTTGCGTGGGAACAAGAGCCGCCGCAATTCCAAAAGCACCCACACTGGAAAACCCGAGAGGTTGCACCCCCAGGTAAACGTTGCGCAACACCGCTGGCAGCAGGACAACGCCCGAGCCTGCGCATAAAAGCAATGCCGGGCGAACACCCGATTTACCAACCCGCCAGACCAACCAGACGGCGGCAATCAATGTCACCGGTATCAGGGTGGGTTTCATCAATATCCCAATCCCGTAGACACAGCCGGTCCACCATGGCAGACGGTTGGAATCAAACTGGCGCGCGCAGCACAGGGTCAACCATATGGTCAGCAGGATGATAAACGTATACAACCCTGTCCGCAGTAGTAGCTGTTCATAAAATAAAAATGGGCCGTGAAAGGTGGCCATCAGACCAGCCAGTAATGCCGTCTCGGGACCGAAAAGATATCGAGCTATGAGGATGAGTAGGCCTATGCTCGCCACACCCAGCAGTATTTGCAGAACCAGGATGCCGTGGACCCCGAAGCCAATGCCTTTGCTGAGTGCGATAAGGTAGGGATAGAACGGTGCCTGATGAAAACGCGCCCCTCCAAACCATTCATGCCAGGTATCGGCGGCAATTTTGTCATCGAACGGCTGATCCAGGTTATATTTCTCATGCAGATAGCGGGACACGTACTTATGCGGACTTACATAAGGATGGCCCACCCGAGCGGATAGCCAGTCTCCATTGCGAATTGCGTCGCTCCAGGAGTCGTAAAATGCCATGTCACTCTCTTCCCAAAGGTGCAGATTGTGAAGCGGTGTGTAGCGCTGTTCGAGGAACAACGCCACTCGAAGTGACGCGGCGACGAATAGAATTATCAGAACATACAGCGTGAACCTTCCGGAAAAATAATCAGCGGTCTTTTCAGCTGCACCTCGCCTCATACGCTGCAGTAGATCCACACTGTGACTATTTGTTAGTTTTTCTTCAACGAAATTCATGAGAAGTTCCGTCTTGATGAGGCCTCTCGCTCAGATGCTAGCCCGTCCGAACGAGATATTGTCTAGACAAAGAAATAACGTACGCTGAAGTATGATTGATACGCACCTTCCATTAATTCATTTGTATACAAAAGAAGGATCCCTTATCGAGGCATACATTCTGATGTTAGACTTTGATTTTGCTAAAAGAAAGTTGATATTTTGTCTATACTTTCAATACTGTCAAAGCCAGCCACCACCCTGGCCTCGGGTATCCGACTTTGTCTCAGCCAACCTGTTTTGTCATGCAATCCCTGAACGTGGTCTGTTTAAAGAGCAGGAGTTTCCGTGAATACTTGCCGTCTTCTGATATTCATAGTCACCTATAACGCCGAGCGCACCGTCAATAAGGTCTTATCCAGAATTCCGGTTGAACTGGAGAAGCACGATGTCGAGATTCTGATCATCGATGACGCATCTCAGGACAATACGTTCGAAAAAGCCATCGACTATCAGAACAGCGGCATCAGCCCCTTCAAACTGACCATTCTGTACAACCCTGTTAATCAGGGATACGGCGGCAATCAGAAGATTGGCTACGCCTACGCGATTCAGAATGATTTTGATGTGGTCGCCCTGCTGCACGGGGATGGACAGTATGCGCCGGAAAAGCTGCCGGACCTTCTCGATACCATGCTTGCCCACGACGCGGATGCCGTTTTCGGTTCACGTTTTATGACGACCAACGGCGCCCGGCGAGGTGGTATGCCTCTGTACAAGTATGTTGGCAACCGCATCCTATCATCCTTTCAGAATCGTATTCTGGGGTCCGAGCTCAGCGAGTTTCATTCAGGATACCGTCTCTATCGCATCCAGGCGCTGCGGGAGATTCCCTTCGAACTAAATACCCAGGATTTTCATTTCGATACGGAAATCATCATCCAACTCATTCGAGCCGGCAAGTCCATCCGTGAGAAAGAGATACCGACCTATTACGGAGATGAAATCTGTTACGTGAACGGATTGCGCTACGCCTGGAATGTCGTCGGCGCGACAATCAACGCCCGGTTGATGGACTCCGGCCTTCTGTATCAGCGGAAATTCGATATCAGCAGAGAACCGGGGTCGTCCCCCTACGAATCGAAAGTTGATTTCGATTCCTCCCATTCCGAGGCAATCGACCTTGTCCCCGAGGGAAGCCGGATCGTGGATATAGGATGTGGAGTTGGCACGATCGGGACTGCGCTTCGAAAAAAGGGATGCACGGTAACCGGGATCGATCAGGTCAAGGAAGTCCGTAAAGGGTCCCTTGACCATCACTACATCCACGATTTATCCACGAATAGTCTGCCCATTGCCCTTGATACGGCAACCCATATACTGCTGCTCGATGTCGTCGAGCACATGCCGGACCCAGAGGAATTTGTGCTCGACCTGCGCCGGGCAAGCGGTAATAACCACGATGCGGAATGGATCGTCAGCACCGGAAATGTCGCCTTTTTTGTCGTTCGATTCATGCTCTTCCTGGGGGCATTCAATTATGGAAAGCGTGGCATTCTGGATTTGACTCACAAGCGGCTGTTCACTTTTTCAACTATTCAGAAACTTTTCGAAGAACGCGGTTTCCAGATTCAGGAGATTCGCGGGATTCCGGCACCCTTCCCGATTGCGATGGGAGATACATTTTTGTCCCGATTTCTGCTCAAATCCAACCGGGCACTCATTCGCCTTTCGCGCGGATTGTTTTCCTACCAGATATTATTGCGGCTTAAAACATTGCCCACGGTCGATACGCTGCTGGAGGATGCCATCGATAAAAGCGATTCACGCCGCCGGGAGGTTTCCTGAAATAATTTATTGCAATATTGCTTTATCTAACGAACCTGAACAAACCGCCATATGCTTCGTTCCTTCCTGATCGTCGTACGTTCAGGAGGCGGATTGGTTCAACGTTCTGCAGCTCGGTATCGGGATCGAGCAATGCGTCCACCAGCGGCAGTGTCCTACCGCGGTCCGCACCTTCATAACGACCTGGTACCGAAAAACTGGTTTTCAAAACCAAAACATACTTGATATCCGGACGGTTCTCGGCGATTTCTTCCGGCCTTGACTGCAGTAAGTCCTCCATTTCTCTGGTTTTCTCGAAATCAGACGGCGATATGAGCATCATTGTCGAAATTACCGGGCATTTGGTCAAATATCGCGCCAAATGGCCAAAGTGCGTCTCTAACAACAAAATTCCAGGATCTTCTTCGCACAGGACAGCCGCTTCGTTCAATAACGCCACCGCGAGAGGATAATCCTGCATGCCCATTGATGCGCGGGACCTTAAAAACCCAGGATAGGCCAGAACCGGTACCGATATCAGGACCAGGCCAACGACACCCACCATAGTTGATGCAATCGCGCGTTTCGAAGGAAAGCGCTTGACCAGTTGATCGATAGCAACCGTGGCAAAAAGAAACAATGCAGGTACACCGAAATATTCAAATCGCTGTTGATGCATCCACAACATCACGGACAACAGAAACATGAAACTCAGAAATACAAGGCTGTCATCGGAGTTCTTCCAGATAAAATACACGGCGGCCAAGAACGACAACGGCAGCAAGATGGCGAAAATTCCCAGTTGCCACATCAGACCTATTGATGTGCGCAGTATTTCTACCCGTTCCAAATCAAATAGCGGACGCATCTCGATGATCCTGGATAGATAGGAAACGTCGGCACCAACCCACTCATAGCCCTGCAGAAAATTATTCAGCAGTGGCGCGAGCGTAAGTAAGCCGATGAAAATTAAAATGAAAAGGTTGCGGTGGGTAAATGTCGTCCAGGAGAGAAAGAGAACGACCAGGGAACAAGCGCCGGCAATGTAGAGGTGAAACCACCCAAAATAATAGAATGCAAAAAATCCCTGCCAGAACGGTTCTGAAAAAACAAGCAAGAACAATAACACCACAACCGAGCTTAGAATAAAGCAAACGGCCGTGCTCCAGCGTAAGGCCAATCGCCCCGTGCACCAGGATACAAACAAAGCGGCGAGCAATGGCAGATACAGTACGAACAGACCGTTATGTATGGCCGGGGCAATGCCCAGTACGGTGCCGCAAATCATCGCTTTTCCGATACTGTTGATGTTGCGCAACCACTCAACGGTGACAATTGATACCGCCAGAAGCATAGTCAACTCCGCAAAATGGTGATCTACACGGCCGAAGCTATGCACCATCACCATCGACGGCGATACAGCCAGACATAACAACGCCGACCCCGCGAGCACGACATTGACGCGAAACTGAAACAGCAAAACCGTTATCAATCCCAGGTTGACGTAGATCCACCACGAAGGGATGCTGAACAAAAAATACTCGATATCCTGCTCCGGCCGAAGAAAATGCCAGGTTTTCACCAGGTAGGCCATTGCGGTGTCGTAGAGCCATGGCCACGAGACCCATATGCCCTCCGGTGCGTTCAAATTCGGATCGAAGTGGAAGTTTTCGATCGCACCGCGGTAGACGTCGAAAATCCGGCTGGCGTGATAAAATGAATCACCGTAGACGGGATAGTAGCGGCCTTCAAACAGTGAGGCACTGATAGTCTGAAACACCACCAGGTATCCCACCGTGCCGCACACTAGCCAGATAATAATTGCCCCGAGGTTTGGTAGGCTTGATTTAACCTCGCTGGTCATTTCCGCAACCGTCCACCATCTGCGCCAAAGAACTGCTTATTGAGAGGATTCGGAGTGCGTTCTGCCCATAAGTATTTTGGTGCAGGAATAATCAATCGATAAATCTCGCTGAATGTCTATAATTTTCTACGTTAACGGTTAAGTCTGGCACAAATTTGAACCTGCACACAAAATGACCTGGGCGTACACACTACCGATTTTCGTCGGGGCCTCCCTGCTTTTTCTCATACAGCCAATAATAGCCAAATTGTTGTTGCCTGTTTTTGGGAGCTCGGCCCAGGTTTGGACCACCAGCGTAATGTTTTTCCAGACCGCCCTTTTGGGTGGTTACGCTTTCGCACACGGATTGAGCACATTGAAGCATAAGAACTTAGGAATACTCATATTCTGCTCCGCGATTGTGCTTTCGGCAACCATTCCATTGGAATACGAGAGACATGGCCTTGAACTGGAATACCCGACGCTATCGTTGCTTCAAATTCTCGCCGGCTCGATCGGAATCCAATTTTTTCTGCTATCGACCTGTAGTCCACTGCTTCAGCACTGGCTTTCCCTGAGTAATCTTCGAAGCAGCAGCAGGCCTTATTTCCTCTATGCCGTAAGCAATTTTGGCAGTCTCGCCGTGCTTCTCGCATATCCGTTTTTTATCGAGCCCTTTTCACTTCTCTCGGAGCAGATCGATTACTGGAACACTCTCTATCTGGTTTTGGCCGTTCTGGTCATACTGGCCGCCGCTTACACCTATTTCAATGCGAGACCCGCTTTGGATAGCGAGGAAGATGAATCCCTTTCGAATGGAAAGGAAGACCTTTCGCTTCACAGGATATCAAGGTGGGTGTTCTGGGCATTCATACCCAGCGGTCTGATGTTGAGCGTTACAACTTTCCTCAGCAATGAAATCATGCCGATTCCCCTGCTCTGGATCATCCCGCTCTTCCTGTACTTGCTGACCCTGACAATCGTATTCATTCCGGGTTTCAAACTTCCGATAAGAGCATTCGTGCTGCCAGCTCCCATCCTGATCATCGCGTCCCTCATGCTTCTCGCCACACAGGCGGTCGAGCCGATGATACTCATCATTCTGCTGTTCGTAGTCACTCTATTCGTGATTGCCATGATTTGTCATTGGGAACTCGTGCAGGACAAGCCCTCAGCAAGACACCTGACCTTGTTCTATCTGGCTGTGTCATTTGGAGGCGCGCTCGGCGGGGTATTTACCGCACTTGTAAGCCCGTTGATCTTCGACAACTACTATGAATTTCCGCTGCTACTGCTGCTGGCCGCGGCCGCGCTTCCGGCCAGACGACTTGCGGTTGAACAAACATCCACAGGGTCCCCGAGCGCCGCCCTGGGATTGATACCGGTGACGGTTATGCTCGGTCTGGTAGCTTTACTCCAGATGCTCTTTCAGACGTCCATCATTACGCGTGAGCTTCTGGGGTTTCTGGGCAAAATCCTGGTGATCCCGATACCCTTCCTTTTGTGCTACCTCACGTTGTATCAACGGCGGCGGTTCGTGATCAGTCTTTTCAGTTGCACCCTCGCAGGATATCTGTTGTATGGCGCCAGCACCAATTACGATCTGATATTTCAAGAACGCACTTTTTACGGCGTTCACAGGGTACTTGCGGACAGTCTGAATCAGCGGACTTTGCTGTGGCACGGAGGCACGATCCACGGAATACAGTCAAACAAACCGGAACTCAGGGGCCTGCCGGCAGCATATTTCCACCCCACCAGCCCGGCCGGAGACATCTTCCTTCGTTTTCGCCCGGAGCTCGGTAAAGTCGCCGTGGTCGGCCTGGGTGCGGGGACACTGTCCGCCTACAGCAGGACAGGAGACCAGTATGACTACTATGAAATCGACCCCGTGGTAGTCGATATTGCCAAAAACGAACAGTATTTCAACTATGTCAGCACAGCGAAAAAGCGCAACAGTGTCAACGGCTTCACCCTAGGCGATGCAAGGTTGACCTTGCAGAACGCGGCTGATGCCCACTACGATTTGATCGTACTCGATGCATTTTCCGGCGGCAGCCCCCCGACGCACCTGCTGACTCTCGAGTCATTGACGCTTTATATCGACAAACTACGAACTGACGGGCTGATTCTATTCAACATCTCGAACAATTTTCTCGATCTCAGCGGTTTGCTATGCTCTCTGGCGAAAGTCAGGAACCTAAACTGCATGACAAAGTCCAGCGGCGTCGAAAATGAGTCCCAGAGAGCGCAAAACAAACTGCCTTCAATCTGGCTCGTGATGAGCGAAGACAATGACAAAGCTGACGCGCTGAAAAAACTTGGGTGGCAAGAATTCGCCGGAAGCCCGATGGCGAATGTATGGACGGACAACTATTCCAGCATTCTACATGTGCTGCGGTAGTTTATCGTCGCTCGTTCGCACCAGGAGCATACTGATTACACCGAATTTTTCGTGCGCGAACTCTTGCACGACCTCCGTATCGTTCTCTATACGTTCGATGGGATAAAGCGGCGTGACCCCTGTTTGATTGGGTCTTGGCACCACTCGCATCGTGAAAAAGTATTGGCATTTCCCCGAGGCCTGGGTGAAGGCGGCGGCGTCCAGCGCGGGAGACGGCGTACCGTAGCTGACTCTTTTGGACAACAGCATATGCCGCGCGGGATCGATAGACCAAACACACGCATCACTTGGGATCGAAGAGGACTCCGCTATCGATACATGCAGACTGTGCAGAAACTCCATTCTCTGTATAGCCGCACCGGGATCGCGGGAAAAAAGCCAGAAATGGCTTCGGCCGAAGTCAGAGAGGTGTGCCGGAACTGGCGAGGTGAGACGCTGTACAAGATTCACGTTTGTGGGGATTGTAAGCGCCAGAAGCAAAGCGAAATATGCGGATTGAAGCAGCAGCACCGGGGCGCCGTTACCAATCCGCCCCGCCATCGTGACCGAGGCGGTCAGACCGTAGTACAGCAGCATTGGAAGCAAAGGAAGCAGAAACCGATGTATGTGGTCCGGGTGCGGCCACGGTACCAAGATCAGGATGTAGAACAACACATATATCGCATCCGCTTTGAGACGTGCTATCCGCAACAGCCAACCAACGAATACGAGAAGCCCGAGGATGGCGGCAGGAATTGTGGAATAGTCCGAAATAAAGTGATCGAAAGACTTGATCCAACTCAAACCCAGAACCTGGACATTGACCCGGGCATAGACAGCGAGACTCGTCGTAAAATCCCCTTTGTGTGACAGAAAAAAGGAACTCACGTAGTTCGATGATTCGTAGGACGTTTTATACACGCTCCATAAAAGATACGGGCACACCGCAACGGCCAGCACGAAAATAAAGTGCTTCCGCTGGGCCCTAAACGCCACCAATGCCAGCGCCGGCAACAACGCAATACCAATAGTTCGAGTGGCGATAGCCAAACCAAAAAGAAGCGCGGACGCATATAACAATCCCGCGCTACCACGCGAACGTTCCAGTGCAGCGAATCCCAGCAATGCCAGGGAAAGATAAAGGAACTCGCTAACGATGTAGTTGGCAAAAAAAGCGACTGAAGGAAGAATGGCGAAAATACATACCAGCACCAATGCCCTGTACCAATCCGTTTCGAGTACTCTCAGCCAGGCAAAAAAAGAAACAAAGCCGGCCACAACCAACGCAGTGTTGATCAGGTGCGAGGCCAATGGATATTCGGCACCGCCCCCAAATAACCACAATGTCAATGGAAACAACGGCGGAAAGTGATAATCCGACATCACAATGTCGAATACCTGCCTCGGAATTTGCTGTCCGGAATCCAGTACGGAAGCCATCAGTAGATAAATGGCGGAATCCGACAGCAAATCAGCAAAACCATTGTGCCACGTGAGATACATGTACAAAAAGGCTATTGCGGCCAGTGCCGACAGGGCGGAAAAAATCTGTGTTCCTGATACGGATTTCA